>Ga0247608_10000108_pt1 | contig 159376 bp, 152 predicted proteins | sample 176DNAGHGlowgp2_FD_193490 | JGI IMG/M metagenome (GOLD analysis project Ga0247608, IMG submission 193490) | Sheep rumen microbial communities from Palmerston North, Manawatu-Wanganui, New Zealand - 1766 DNA GHGlow gp2 | ecosystem: Host-associated > Mammals > Digestive system > Stomach > Rumen...
GCAATATACTTGTGATTCTCCAGCTTCTTAGGCTCTGCCTTCGGAACGCAGATGTTCAGAACACCGTCCTCAAACTTCGCCTTCACATCGGCTTCTGTAACAGTATCTCCGATATAGAAGCTCCTCTGCATTGCGCCTGCGTAACGCTCCTGACGGATCAGCTTACCCTTCTTGGACTTTTCGTCTTTGTCAAGTCCCTTTGCGGCGCTGACAGTCAGATAACCGTTCTGAAGCTCAAGATTGATCTGGTCTTTCTTGAAGCCCGGCAGGTCGATAACGATCTCATAGTGATCATCATGCTCATGAACATCAGTCTTCATTACCTGGGCGGCGTGTTTACCGTACAGCTTCTTCTCCACGTCTCTGCTAAAATCAGGGAATCTGAAGAAATCATCGAATAAGTTTTCACCGAAAATGCTTGGATATAACATAGGTCAGTCCTCCTTTTACTCGTCACATTGTTTCCATTGCTTCGAGCAAGGGGACGGAGGGTTCAGCACCCGGATCCTTTGGTGCTTCTCTGTTCCTTTGTTCTGATTATATTATAGCACTCTGAATTAGCACTGTCAAGGGGAGAGTGCTAATTTTCACACAGGTTTCATATTTTTTGACAAGATTGTCACATTGGGTTGTGAGCAATAATAATCTGCCAATTGACCTTTTGACCGCAGTATGGTATAATTATCCTATATCGATCAAAGAAGCATAATAATACACAGTGAGGTTTTCAAAAATGCATAAGATCAAAATTGACACAGATAAAAAGATCACAGATATTTCAAAGAGTCTTTACGGCATTTTCTTTGAGGATATAAACCGTTCGGGTGACGGCGGACTCTATGCCGAAATGCTGGCAAACAGAGCCTTTGATGACGGCGTTATCCCCGACAGATGCACCTACTCCCCGGAAAGTAAAACTATTACCTCGCCTACGGGCTGGGTATGCAGCTTTAACTGCTTTGAGGGTGAGGGGATCTACGGCTGGAGGGCTGACAGCGCCGAAATGTCGCTTACCGATAAATGTACTCTGAACAGTGCAAGAAAGCGTGCTTTGAATGTCCGCTTTAACGGCGGAAAAATATACAACTGGGGCTTTGAAGGGCTTGCGGTAAGGGAAGGCTGCGAATACAGATTTTATATGTTCGCCAAGACCGAAGCCGCAGCAGAGGTCAGAGTTCAGCTGGTCTCAGGCGGCGTCTGCATAAGCGACAGTCACACATTTATTGTAAAGAGCGGATACACAAAACATGAGTGCATTTTCAAGGCAAACAAGACCGACTTTAATGCGGCGCTTGAACTGTATTCGGATTCTTGTGAAACGGTAACTATCGGGTTTACATCTCTGTTCCCCATTGATACTTTTTGCGGCAGAGAAAACGGGCTTAGAAAAGACCTGGCCACTATGCTTGTAGGGCTTAAACCGTCCTTCCTGCGTTTCCCGGGAGGCTGCATTGTCGAAGGCTTCACAAGGGAGACCGCCTACCGTTTTGAGGACAGCATAGGGCCTGTTTGGGAGCGCAGACCGCACCGCCTGCTGTGGGGATATAACTCCACCAACGGGCTCGGATTTCACGAGTTTATGCAGTTTTGCGAGGACGCAGGGATAGACGCTATGTATGTTTTCAACTGCGGTATGACCTGTCAGGCTCGCTGTCCCGATTATTTTGATGACGAGCTTGTGGATGAGTTTTATCAGGACGCCCGCCATGCAATACTCTATGCGACCGCACCTGCCGACAGCGAATGGGGTTCACAGCGTGCCGCCAACGGTCACACCGAGCCGTTCAAATGTCTGAAATATCTCGAGATCGGCAACGAGAATTATGGTGAAGAATACGAAAATCGCTACAAGCTGTTTTACGACAGACTCAAAGCGGAATTTCCACAGTTTAAATATATCGCCACCGACCACGTTGAAAAAAGCGGTCTTTCTGCTGATCTGATTGACGATCATTATTATGCCGATCCGCTGTTTTTCGCATCAAACCATGATACCTACAACGGTCACACAGATGCAGATATCTATGTTGGCGAATATGCATCAACTATCGGCTGCAAGCAAGGTACACTTATGGGTGCGCTGGGTGAGGCGGCATTCCTGACAGGGATAGAACGGGATCAGGACAAGGTAAAAATGACCAGCTATGCACCGCTTCTTAATAACCCGAGATTCACAGAGTGGCAGCCTGACCTTATAACATTTAACAATCATCAGTGCTATGGTATTCCCAGCTACTATATGCTGAAAATGTTTGCAGAAAACAGGGGCAACTATGTTTGCGGCTGTGATGTGGAAACTGGACACTTTTCCCGTCACGATAAGGGCAGCACTTGCCTGCTCACAGACGGAGATAAAAAAGCTATCGACAGCACCGAAACAAACACGGGTGTTGTTTACAGTTATGATTTTGATAAGCCTGTCAGTGAACTGCATCTCACGTTTTTTGACAACGGACTTACAAACGAAGACCAGAACCGCTATGAACTGACAGCGGCAGACGGCAGATGTACTGTGACACATTATAACGGCTGGTCAAAAATGTTAGTTTCCGAAAGCGAATACACGGGCGAGCTTGAAGTAAAGAGTTTTACTTTTTCTATTGACGGAAACAGCTATGAACTCTGCATAAACGGCGATCTCCTGCACAGCGGAATTATAAAACAAGTGCCTGACATCACAGCGGTCTGCACAGTAGATACAGCTAAAAATGAACTGATAATAAAGCTGGTAAATCTGACTGAGAGTGATATTGAGGTTTCACTTGAAAGCGACAGAGCATTGAGCAGGGAGTTCTGTGTTCAGACTCTCACCGCAAACAGCAAGGACGATGGCAACAGCTTTGCTGAACCCGAAAAGGTCATACCAAGGCGCAGATGTATTTCGGTCAACGATAGTATTGTGCGCGTGTCTGCAAGTTCGGTCAATGTATTCAGGGCAGGTATAGGTTAAGGAGAACTTGATTTGTGATCGGTATATCATAATAAGAAATGGCTATCAAGAAAAAAGGGCAAAACTTACGGCAAAAACTCAAAATCTTACGGCAGATTTTCTGGGCTCTTTTTTCAGATATGATTTAAAAAAACAGAGAGTGTCCAGAAAAATAAGTAAGAATGATAGAAACTAAAAAAGCTCCATAATGGAGCAAGGTGAGTGGAGACGGTTAATTTAAAACTCGTCAATATTTTTGTTGGTTACCCGCACCATCTTCATCTCATCTTTGGTAAGCACAGAAGAGAGCATCGGCAGAGCAGCCAATGCTTCTTTTTTCTGAGGCTGAAATTCCTGCCGTCAGCAAGAGCTTTTCTCATTATCATAAGCACGCGAAGCCCCGCGGACGAGATGTATTCCAGCTCTTTCATATCAACGCAGATGCTCGTGATCTTTCCCTTTACCTCAGCGTCCTTATAGAGCGCCAGCAGACCGGTAGCTGTGATAGTATCAAGACGGCCTGTGAGTGATACATTCAGAGTATCATCGGACAGCTTTACATCAGCTTTGAAGTTATCTTCCTTTCGCTCGAATTATTCGACTGTGCCGGGTTTTGCTGTCATTACCCAGAAGTTTGTTGATCCGAACGTTTCGGTCACTCTCGCGCGGAGATCATCGGGAAGCTGTGCTACGGACATGAGTTTTTCGGGCATATACTTCTTCATGGGAACAAGCTCAAGATCAAAGCCCATGTCAGCAACGAACTTCTTAACCTTATCCTTGCCTTTCTGTTATCAATACCCTTCAGAACACAATCCGGTTGCAGAGAGATGACCATTTTTTGACACATTTTTATTGCTGTAATTATAACTTACAAAGGAAAAAGCATATTGTTAAGGCAATACCGCAAAACATGAGATCATACGGTAACAAAAAACAGCGCATCGGATGTAGGATGCGCTGTTTTACATGGATTTATCTGTTCTTTCTGCTGATTGCTGTGAGAGGACCTGCAAGGAGCGCAGCAAAGGCGATAAACGGTGCTGCAGCGCCGGTAGCCGGATTGGCATCACTCTTTTGCGGTGCGGAGGAGTTTTCCGGTTCAGAGCTGTCAGCATCAGGGGAGCTTTCCGGCTCACTTTCTTCGGGCTCATCCTTCTCATACTCCAGACCGTAGCCGAAGGGGTAAAGTATCTCATCAGAATAATGCTGAGTTTCGTCAAGGGCGTATATATCCACCGGCAGCTTGCCCGTGGGATTGTTCCCGCCGAAGACGGTGATCAGTGCGGCGGGATAATTCTCACCGTAGGCAGGGCTTTCCTCTCCCTCGACCGGCAGCTGTTCCATAGGGTTGGCGCTGTAGGCTGCAAGTATCGCATCCGCTTCGGTGAGCCTTGCGATATCGTAAGGGATATTCCCGCTGATGCAGATCACCTTCTTGCCGTTCTCGTGAGCGAGCCTGATAAGCTCATCGGCAAAGACCGCCTGCCAGCCGCGGCTGTCAGTGCTGTCCAGATTGGCAGTGCGATACATCTCAAAGTCCAGTATCACAGCATCGCACGCCTTGACAGTATCGGTGAACTCTGCGGCGGTGCGGTTCTGTAAACAGTTACACACTGCGGTGACGCTTTCCGGGACAACGCCCTCTGCTTTGAGTCTGTCCAGTGCGAACCGGATCGTGTTCTCGGCGTTGCTGTAGGGATAGAAATAAGCGTATTTGCTGTTCTCCTCCGGCATCAGAGGCAGGATCCCGCCATCGTTCTTGATAAGGGTAATGCCTTTCATAGCGATATCCAGTGCTCTTTCACGGTGTTCGGCCGAGCCTACTGTCTCCATGGCCTTATCAGGGTCGGGAGCAGTATAGTCAAGGATGCCGTGTTCCTTTTTCAGATTGAGTATTCTTGTAACGGATCTGTCGATAGTCTCCATAGGGATAGCACCGTTTTCCACCTGAGCCGCCAGAGCCTTGATGTAAAGCTCTGTCAATGCCATCTCCGCCTCAGACCGGAACATTGTTGGCTCCAGCAGCATATCCACATCGGCATTTATAGCAAGCACAGCAGCATCAACAGGGTCGAAATGCTTGCGTACAGCATCCATAAGCATAGCGTCGGTGATGACTACTCCGTCATAATTCAGGTCGCACCTGAGAATATCGGTTATGAAGGTCTTGGACAGGGTAGCGGGAAGGGTGATGAATTCGCCGTCTGACCTGGAGACATAGGTCTGCTTTTCGATCTGAGGGAACTGGATGTGCGCTGTCATTATCATATCCGTTCCTGCTTCGATGGCGGCGGTGTATGGATAAAGTTCCGTCTTTTTCAGCTCGTCATAGCTTTTGTCGATCATAGGAAGACCGGTATGGCTGTCGGTGCCGGTGTCGCCGTGACCGGGGAAGTGCTTGCAGGCAGTGATGATACCCTCGCTTTTCAGCCCCTTGATGTATTCGGCGCCCATATCGCTTACAAGCTGCGGGTCAGAGCCGAAGGACCGGATATTGATGACCGGGTTAGCGGGGTTGTTGTTCACGTCCAGCACCGGAGCAAAATTTGTATTGATGCCCACCGCAGCCAGCTCGCTGCCGAGTATGCCTGCGTTCTCGTAAGCAAGAGCCGGTTCCCGTGCGGCGCCGAGAGCCATATTTCCGCAGGTGACGGTCCCGGTACTGAGGCGGTAGATATCTCCGCCCTCCTGGTCGGCTGCGATGAGCAGGGGAATGCCGCAGGAGTTCCCAAGGGCTGCCTGCTGCATCTCATCTGTCAGGGCTGCGGTCTGCCGGATGCTGCTGATATTCGTGCCGAAAAGCGCGACGCCGCCGAAATTGTGCCGGCGGAGAAATGCCTTCTGGGCCTCATTCAGAGCATAGGTGTTGGAATAGTTCCCTCCGTCCTCTTCCCAGCAGCGGAGAGTCACCATCATCATTTGCTCCAGCTTCTGCTCCAGTGTCATTTCGCTAAGCATCTCGCTGACGGTCCTTTCGTTATTTTCTTCTTCGGCTGATGCGGTAAAGCACAGTGCTGAGAATGCCATTGCTGCCGCACTCAGTACGGCAAGGATCCTTGATCTTTTCATCTAAAAACGACCTCTCGTGTTATTTTCTTATTTCTTTGCTTTTCTGAACATATACTTTCTGGCCAGGCCGATGCCTATCTTATACGGCAGCGGGCGCAAAGCCTTGTCTGCCTCCTTCAGCTTTTCGCGGATCGGGAGCTGCTGGGGGCAGTGCCGCTCGCACTTTCCGCAGCCGATGCACTGAGTGGCAAAGGCAGGCTCTTTGGTGAGCCCTACTGTCTGTGCATACTGGAAACGCCCCTCGCTTTTTGACTCGATGAACATGGCGTTGTAGCATCTGAACGTTCCGGGGATGTCAACGCCCTTGGGGCAGGGCATACAGTAGCGGCAGCCGGTGCAGCCCACCTTTTCTTTGGCTTTGATCGCTTTTGTCACCGCAGCTAGCACGGCTCTGTCCCGCTTGGTGAAGCTGCCGGCCTTTGCAAGAGAGGCGGTGCGGCAGTTTTCTTTTACCATTGCCGCAGAGTTCATCCCGGACAGAACCACTGTAACCTCCGGCTGGTCGAAGAGCCAGCGGAAGCTCCATTCCGCCGGAGACCAGTCGCGTCCGCTTTTCTCCATAATGCGCTTTGCCCGCTCCGGGAGCATATCCACCAGCTTGCCGCCCCTGAGAGGTTCCATTATGACCACAGGTATGCCCTTGGCGGCGGCAGCCTTCAGGCCCTCAGCTCCGGCCTGAGAGTGCTCGTCAAAATAGTTATACTGTATCTGGCAGATGTCCCAGTCGTAGTCATTGAGTATTTTTAGAAAGTTATCGGTATTGCCGTGATAGGAAAAACCGATATTGCGTATCTGCCCCCGCTTCTTTTTCTCTTCGATCCACTGGATCACGCCCACATTTTTCAGCTTTTCCCACATTGCTATGTCGGTGAGGTGATGCATAAGATAGTAGTCGATATAATCGGTCCGGAGGCGGGAAAGCTCCTCGTTGAAATACTTGTCCAACTGCTGGCGGCTGCTGATAAGATACTGGGGCAGCTTGGTGGCGATCTTCACCTTATCGCGCATATTATTGCGTTCAAAGATCTCGCCTAATGCGGCTTCGCTGCCGCCGTAGATATAGGCGGTGTCATAATAGTTGACTCCCGCTCTGTAAGCCCGGAGCAGTTCCTTTTCCGTCTTGGCGATGTCGATCTTTCCGCCCTTTTTGGAAAACCTCATACATCCGTAGCCCAGAAGCGAAAGCCGGTCGCCGTGCCGGTCATTCCTGTACTGCATACATTGCCCTCCTTAACTTTATGTGAGCTCGTTCCTTGTTAAGAACATTATACAATAGAACCGTAAGGCTGTCAATAACAGAGCCGATGAACGGAAGGGTCAGCGGCGGGTCGCAAGGCTATGTTTTGCCTTAATAGCCGTCAGACCGCCTGCGAAATGAGTATAACGCACATCCACCGCCGCACCGGATACCGCAAAAACTGTGGCAGCTTTGAGGCATACTATGATGAGGGCGGTATATATCCGGGAGAAGAGAGCTTGATTTTACAGCGAAGATATGGTAAAATAGCCTTAAAAAACCGGAGGTGAAAAATGAAAATGGAAAAGAAGATAAAAACAAAAGCGAAACTGATCTGTCCGCTGCTTGCGGCATTGGTTTTTGCTGCAAACGGTGCTGTCTCCGCTTCGGCTGATTACGGCCCGTTAAGAGAGGTCAGGATAGACAGCGGAGCAGAGCGGGGAGCAGGATTTGTCTCAGTCAACAGAACTTTTACTACCGATAAGGGGACATATCAGCTTATACTCACAGGCCTCAAGGAGGATAATAAAGAGGCTGTTGTCAAAGCTATAGCAGAAAACTATGATCCTGATTCTTCGGACGGTATCAGGCTCGTTGACGATGCTTTCCCGGACTGCGAAAAATATCTGACATCCGGTGATCTTCCCACGGATAGCGATATCATGCTTGAATATGACTCCAAGCACTGCTGGGCAGGTACTGTCTCAAATATGCTTTGGATCTCAGGCTTGGCTGACGGCCTCAGCGACCCTGACAGGGGGCGGAGGTTCGGAGGATCACATCTTTGAGTATTTCAACGAACATTTTATGGATTCTGGCAGCGAGATATACGCAGGGATCGACTGGTTTTTCATGGGAGAGGCATACGATGTCGGCCCGTCGGTAATTGCTCCTGTCATAGACTATAACAATCCGAATAACGGATTGATAAAAGAGTTTGTAAGCACCTTCGCACAAAAGACCTACGATCTGACAGAGAATACAGGGGACATCGAGGCTCTTCTGCGCCTTGACCTTGAAAGTGATGACCCCGCAGTTATAGGTGCATCTATCGGAGATACCTCTGACAATACTGTTACCAGTTCTCTTCACGCTATAACGATCGCCGGTACAATAATCGATCCGGAAGCTGAAAGCCTTGCTGACAAATACAAAGCAGTCATCATTATCGACAGCGACAACGATTCCTGTCCGGAGATCCTGCCGGAGGACCCGCAGAACGTTCCTGCCCCGGAAAAAGAAGCAGACAAGGAAGTATCTGTCTTTTTTTCATAGCTCGCTGTATAGGTTATTTAACGTTACTGAAATAATACTGCTGTATCAGCGCTGTACCTTATTGTCTGCTTTCTTTTCGTTGAAACGATCAAGCACCGCAAGAAGATCGTCTGTAAGACGTTTTCTGCCTTCTGCCCATATTTCATCAGGCATACCATAGAAAGCCTCTGCAATGCTGCCGGCAATACAGGTAAGAGTATCGCAGTCTCCGCCGAGAGATACCGCTGTACGAATGACATCCTCAAAGTCCTGTCCTTCCATAAAGGCAGTAATTGCTTCCGGAACGGTCTGCTGGCAGGTCTCAACATGGTGGTAGGCAGGTCTGATCTCATCGCAGGACCTGGACAGATCATAGCCGAACTCTCTGATAATGCAGTTTCTGATCTCTTCCTTGCTGCTGCCGTTTCTGGCGAGGAATATCGCACTTGCGACCGCTTCTGCGCCCTTGATGCCTTCTGGATGATTGTGGGACACCGATGCAGTAAGAGCAGCAATATGACGAGTCGTTTCCAAATCGTCGAACAGCCATCCTGCGGAAGCTACTCTCATTGCTGATCCGTTTCCGTAGCTTCCATACGGCTCAGGATCCTTTTCGTGCAGCCATCGGATAAACATACCGCCGTATCCTGCGTTAGGATACTTCTTTCCCCACTTCTGCATAGATGCGATAAGCGCATCTGTGATAGCCTCGTCAGTCTGCCCGATAGTATCAAGCAGTGCTTCGGCGACCGCAATCGTCATAACCGAATCATCTGTAAATCTCGACTTCCGGCTGAAAAGCGGGAAGTCTTTTGTTTTGCTGCCCCTGTCAAACTCATAGGGTGCGCCGATCATATCACCTAATATTGCTCCGATCATATACGGAACCTCCTCTCCTTTGATGATCCCAGTATACCACATATAATAGAAGAAGTGGTCGTTTGTCAGACGACAAATGAACCACTTCTGAGATCATTCACCGAGAATAGGCTGTCCATATTTGAAAAGGATAGCATTTATCTCGAAAATATCGTATATTCCGTTGTTTACACAGTATGTAATGATCAGATCAAATTTGCTGCTTGGAGAAAATGCTATTCCTGCTCTTGAAAGCAGATCGAGCATTGCCGGCAGATCGAGCTTCAATGCGATCGCAAAAGCAACGGCTGTTTTCTTCTTGGGTGTGTAATCGACCTTACAGCGTATACTGGAAAAAACCTTTCTGTCTATATTGGCTTTCTTATATACAGTAACATCATCCATACCGCTTGCATCGATCAGCTTAAAGAGCCTCTGCTGGAAAGAATCTCCGGCATCATCAAGTATCTGGTCAAGGCTTTTGTTTTCGCGTATAGCTGATGCGGCGATGGCCTCATCAGCGCTTTCCCTTATATGCTCCGGATATTCCAGCCGCTCTGCTTCTCTGCGTCGGATATATCCCGTATTTCTGTACCTGCCTGAGTATTCTTCCTCACGAAGTAAAGATACATTGTGTTCGTCTATATACTCGTCGATATCACCAACCAGTTTTCCGGACAGCTCAAAAGCTTTACTGTCAAATACGACCAGAATGACCTTCATATCATGATACAACAAGAACCTGCTGATCGCATTCAATGCGATACTCAGAGCTTCATCCTTCGGAAAGCCGTATGCGCCCGTAGCGATCAGAGGAAAAGCTATACTGTGAGCAGAAAGTTTTTCTGCAATAACAAGTGATTTTTCATAGCAGGAATGCAAAATATCTCGTTCGCCGTGATTCCCGTCGATCCAAGCCGGACCTACAGTATGTATGATATACTTTGCAGGCAGATCAAAGGCAGGTGTTACCGCTGCCTGCCCGGGCATGATATTTCCGATTTTCCTGCGTTCCGCTAAAAGTGCATCTGAGCCGGCAGCTTTATAGACAGCACGATCAGTTCCGCTGCCTGCCTTTGGCTGGGGATTTGCAGTGTTAACAATGATATCGGTTTTTACCTTTGTAATATCGTTTCGTATTATCTTAAACGGCACTTTATCATCACCGCCTTATGCTAAACAGATTATGAGTGAATTGAGAATAAGCCTTTGAACTTATCCGCAATACGGTAAGCAGCTGCAATAACGTACTCAGGAGGATGTTTTTTGCTGTTATCTGATACAAGATCATCTTGGATGCCCTGATTGTGAAAGGGTATACCGTTTTCGTCGGTATATCTCAGTGCATCGAGCACATTTTGGCGAAAACATCGGGAATAGCCATAATATGTTTCGCTTCCTGATATAGCATCTGCAGCTTTTATTATAGCACAAATCCCGCAATTAGTCAATCAAGAAGCCAGATCCTATTTTTCGTTTAAGGCAACACCGCACGACCCCTGTGCATCAGTATGCGCAACCTCAACTGGCGTTGAGGCACAGATTTCCGTCAGATTGCCTAAATTCGACGCAGGCTTGAAAGCGAAGTTCACTTCGCTTTACGCAACGTCAAGGAGAATTGACGTCATCTTTGATGACGTCGGTAATCATGACGGAAAGCTGGCAAGCAGATGATGTGCAGAGGCGTTAGCCGCGGGTCGTGCGGTGTTGCCTTAACAGAAAAAAGGTATACGAATACCATAGAGTATCTGTATACCTTTTCTGATAGCCTTCTTTCGTTTGTGATCGTCAATTTATCCGAAAAGCTGATCTATAAAGTCACCGTCAAGGTTGAGGTCAAGATCAAAATAGCTATCGCCGTCTTCTTCACCGTCATCCTCACTGCCTTCCTCTGCGCATAAGGGCTCATCGTCATCGTCGTCAAAGGAGTCAAAGCCGAGATTAAAGGGATTTTTTATGCAGCCATCCGGGCTGGCGCTGCGTATGATCTCCATTACCTGCTCGTGGGTGAGTTTACTGTCTGTACTGTTGTAGCAGTTTTTATCATTGCCGCTGTAGCAGTCAACTGTGATCTCCAGCCTCTCCAGCAGATCATAGACCTGATCTATCTCGTCCTCATTGGCAGGAGCGTTTTCTATATCTTCCCAGGTCTCTTGCAGGGCGGCATTGGCCTTGGCTGCTGCGATGATCTCTTCGTTCTCGGCGTCGCTTGCGGAAGCGCTTACAGCTGCAAAAGCTGACATTGCTGTAACTGCTGCGAGCATTGCAGCGATCTTTCTTGTAAATCTTCCGGTGTTGTTTTTCATGGTAAATGTCTCTCCTTTATGTTTCTGATTTATTGTTCGAGGGGGTTTTCCTCTTCTGTGATCCCATAATAACATACCTGCTGTTACAAATGTCTTACAGAAAACGGGGATTTTCAAAAAACTTGAAAAAAATATTTTTGCACGAAAAAAAGCGCCCGCAAGGGGCGCTTTGCTCTACTATAATAGTAGTCTTTTTTTTTTTTGCTCCGATACTTGAAATGAAATGTGATGCCGTCAAAAGATATCAGTTATTTCATTCCTTATCATGCTGCTGTGTCCTTGCGCTTAAAGCGGACAATCAGGAAGCATATAAGCGCTTCTATCGCGGCGGATCCTACACATGAGCCGACCATAACGCCGGTGCCGACTACCGAGTCGGCAGCATTGGCCTTGTCAGCAGGGAAACAAAAAGATCACAAGAAAGTTTGCCGCAATGCTCGCAGCAGTTATGGCAATGACCACAATGGCATCCATCGGCGCTTCCGCAAACACAGACGAAGTCATTAAGATGAACGTAAGATCGGCTATCGCTCGTTCAGCAAGCAGAAGCGCTATCGATGACACCAAGATAACCGTTGACGAAGATACCAAGCTGATCGTTGACCTTACCTCAAAGACACTGTTCACGTTCCTTAACGAGTGTACACCTTACGGCAAGTTCGTAACTCCGGCATTGGAGACACTGCTCGGTTCCTTCATCGACACACCCGAGGACCCCACACAGAAAAAGCTCGATGAGATCAACGATAAGCTCGACAAGCTGTTCGATAAGGTCGATGAGGCTGAAAGCTCGCTGAAAGGCTTCTTCTGCAACGAGCTGGGCGTGCAGTCCTTCTACGATGACCTTATCAATTTCAAGGCAGACGCTGAGAGCATAAAAAAATCACCCGCGCCTTAAGAAAGATACTCATATAGAAGTTTTAAGCCATAATATTTCTGATTTACAGTCAGAAGTACTATGGCGTTTTTATTGACAATGCAGCAATGCTATGCTATAATTGTTACGAATATAAATCGGGATTTAGAGGAGCAGACAATGAAAATAATAGCGATCGGAGCAGTTACAGCAGGTGGGAAAACAACAGTTGTCAATGCAATTAAAGATAGGTTACCAAGGACAACCTCGCTTCACTTTGATGACTACTCATTCGACGGAGAACCTGATGATTTCACCAAATGGGTATCGAAAGCTGAGGAATTCTATAATGTATGGGACTTGTCACCATTAAAAGCAGATGTTGAAAGGATCATCAATAGTGGAGAGTATGATTATCTGCTGTTGGATTATCCATTTGCATATCAGAATAAAATGATGAAAGATTATCTGGACTGCTGTATATTTATTGATACGCCGTTAGACATCGCGATGGCTCGTAGAGTGCTTAGAGATATGAAAGAGGCTTCTGCTGATGAGATTCGTAATGAAATGAATACATACTTGAATGCTGCAAGAGTTTGTTATGTTCAGATGCTGACAGAAATTTTACCGAATTCCGACTATGTGATCGACGGTGCAAACGATCTTGAAACAATTATCAATGAAGCTATGGAAATAATATTAAGGTGCTAACTTCTGATTTATCTTAGCAACCGTATAAAATATAATGCCCCTGAGCACTTTGAGATGCTCAGGGGCAAAACTTCTATATGGGTATCCGCCTTATAGGTACGGGTGATTTTTGATATTGCCGTTTCAGCCTTTCATCAGGCTTACCGGCAAAGTGCGAATTTCACTTCCATTTTCACTGCAACTCGAACCAGGAAACTTCACCGAGCTCATTGAACATCACCTGCGATGAGGAATAGGCTATCTTCATCTCGACCGAGTCCTTCTCAGGATCGCCGTCGAATACGCCGTAACAGTATCAGATGCTGAAATATGCCGGAGCAGGCTGTAATGTAATGAACAGACAGGAAAGAGATAGTAATGAAAGACAAAAGCGCCCGCACTTCTTGTACGGACGCAGACTGTAAGGTGTTTATGATATTATAAAATCATTTGAGGTTCCCGCAGCGGCTTATGATATAATCCTTAACGAACTCAAAGTCCTCCGGTGCGGCGTAGACCTGATTATGCTGTAAGGTCTGGTTCACCTTGATCAGATTCCGCTTCGGATAAGCTCTGACCTTTTTCACCATTGAAAATTCAGAGTACATTTCATTTCCGGTTGAGGTCAGTCCGACACCCATCGTTGTAGGGCTTTTCGCCGCAGCGCCGGCAAGGAAGGCAGCTTCTGAGATCTTCCGGGCTTTGGCTGCCTGTGCTGGAAGCTGCGAGTGTTTTATGCCCTGCTCGTCCATTTCAAAATCTACGATGTATTTCCCGCCCATAATAAGGGCATAGATCAGGAAGCCGACCGCCGTCAGAACTGTCATTCCCAGCAGGACGATCCCGAACACTTTCAGGTTACCGAGAAAACGGTCGGGAAAGAAGTCCTCGTTTTCGATGAGATCGATGATCGTGATGAAACCGAATATCCCGATGATAATGAAGAAAAAGATTTTCCAGACAAGCAGGAATACTGTCGGGTTTCTGAAGAGGCTCATCTCAAATCTCCAGCGGTATTTCCCGTCCTGCCCGAGAGTTATGTTATTGCTTATCCTTTGCCCCTCCGGCACCGACCGTGGTGCGTTCACAGATGCGCCGCAGTGCTTGCAGAACAAAGCATTGTCGTTTATCTCGCCGCCGCAGTTATTGCAGATCACAGTTGCCGCCTCCCTCTTGTTTTGATGTTTCTTACAGGTATATTATACCATATTCTTTCAGTAGGGTCAACTTGTTTCCTCCCAGGCGGGCGGAACCTGCACTGAATTTATTGCTAATTGGTTATAACAATAATATAATTCAGACGGCAAACCGGCGGCATTCTGAAACAGCATCATGAGAACACGACCGATTACGGCTGTTTCGGAAGATTGTATTTCTGCATATCTGAAAAAAGCTGGGGCGATATACTATGTTTGAACTAAGATCTTTTACCCGAAAAAGTGTATTTGAATCGCAGCGGGATAAATGTTCTTGATAAAGCGAGAAAAAAGCACAAACAAAAACGCCGCAAGCAGTACCTTGTGATACCGCTTCCGGCGAGGCTGTCTGTCAAGTATTCGCTCTTATTATTCCTTGTTTCGCTGTTCTCTTTTCCTGCGGCGCTGTTCACGGTTGTTTGCCTCTGATGCGAACACTTCTACAGCTTCATCGGTAATGTCATCTTCCCAGACGTATCCTGTTGTGACCGTTTTTGCCCATGGACAGAGCTTCTTGTAATCGGAGTCCAGGATCACAGTGTAGGGCGGACCGCAGCGGTCGTTGACTGTCATATACAGATGTCTGCCGCCCTTGTATATCATGCCTACCGGCATATCGACGTCAGGATCGTCGATATGATCGTATATTTCTTTGGTGATCTCAAAAAGATTATGATTGATCCCGCCGCCGGTCTCAGCCGTATAAAGCCCGGTCTCCGGATCATAGCAGCATCTCCAGCCGTTCCCTTTTTTGAATTCCATAGTACACCTCTATAAATCAGGATTTGTGTGATTGACCGCTGAAATAACTTAAGGCAACACCGCACGACCCCTGTGCATCAGATGCGCCGTCCAGATTTTCGTCAGATTGCCTAAATTCGACGCAGGCTTGCTGACGCAAGTCAAGGAGAATTTGGGTAATATGACGGAAAGCTAGCAAGCAGATGATGTGCAGAGGCGTTAGCCGAGGGTCGTGCGGTGTTGCCTTAATGTCTCATTTCAAAGACATCACATATATCTGGCAGGGGTTTGCCTCATCCCAAAGGAGCGGGAATACTTCCAGCTCCCTGAAACCGCAGCTTATGTAAAAAAGATTAGTCCTGTCATAATCCTCATATATTCCCATCTGCACAGTCTTGACCTGCATAAATTCGTATCCGTCAGCCCTCGCCGCTTCTTTAGCCTTTTCCACAAGCTCCCGGCCGACACCGTTTCTGTGGTATCCCTTCATTACTCCCATAACGGCAAGCTCAACAGTTGCGTTCCCTGTTTCCTTAAGACATAAAAAGCCTGTGATATTACCGTCATTCTTAGCCGCTAAGAAGGTCCAGTCAGCGCAGTCCCGGATAAAACCTTCCCGGCTGTCTTCGACCTCAAACCATTCGGTCAGGTCCTCAAGCACCTTCCTTGCGATCGCTCTTTTTTCATCCGTGTCATTTATTGTTATGACCATCCTTTTCTTCTCCCTTTATTATTTCTGTGTTTCGTCGGGATAATCCCAGAATCCGCCGGTGTGGAAATTCTCGTTTCCAAGAGGCTTTGCCGTCAGCCTGAAGATCACACAGCCATCCGGACACACAACGGTTTTTGTGTACTTTCCGTCACCGCCGACTCTGGTAAGATCGCCGCCGCTTCTGACAGCTTCCATCAAGGGATACAACATCATCATTGTCTTTGAACAGATCCCGTAACCTTCTTCATTGACCGGACATCCATAAGTGCATTTATATACATCACCGATCTCTTCGCCGTTACGGCAATATCTTTCTGTATGGTCTCCATGCAAGAAGTTAACTACTTCAACCGTAAATTCATATTCTTCTTCATACCATTTTTTCATAATTCCTCTCCTTTAGTAATCTGATCTAAAGCATAATTGATTAAGGCAACACCGCACGGCCCGCGGCTGACGCCCGGCTTTTATACAGTATATCATATTCCTGCCGTCATTTCAACCCCTGTATGGACATTACCTCGGAGCCTTTGACGGTCATCTGATCTCGCTTTACAAGATCGGCGATATGTATCTCAATGGGATGTATGTCAGGAAAAACGAGAAGGAAGCCTTCAATATCTATATGCACTGTCTTGATACTATGACGGATCAGGCAGCTCCCATCGTGGCGGGGCCTGTTCATCTGCGGCTCGGTAAGATGTTCCTGTATGGCCTCGGTGTTGAAAAAAACTATAAGAGCGCGCTGATCTGCTATCAGAAAGCGGAGGCGTTCCTGTACGACATGGTGGCGGACGGCGATATCAAATACAGAAAGAGCCTTGAAGCAGCGATACGCGGGCAGGCAAAGGTCAGAGAATTGCTGCTTGAAGAGCTGCCTGAGGATGAATGGTTAGAGGATTAGCTCCTTGCTTATCAGGGCAGTCCCGGATGATGCACATCCATATACTGCTTCTGTGAGCCGGCATCAACATCCGGGCAGGGACAGGCTCAGGCTTCCAGATATCGAACTTTGATGATCAGGCAGGAGCTCTGATATGTAATGCTGCCAAACTGACCGGAAAACACCGGGCATAGAGTCATATCTTCTGTTATCGGAGGATATGACTTTTTTTCTGGAAGGTCTTGACAGGAGCAAAAATATGCAGTATAATGCATATATAGGTAGCATACTGCATATTAAGGAGGGGCTTATGTACGATTTTGAAAACATGGATCAGCGGCTGATCGCTTATGTGAACATCTTTATCTGTGCAAACCGTTTGCAGGCGATAATGGATTCGGGATTTGAAGATATAACTGCAAAGCAATGGCTTGCGATAACGATGATAGACGCATTCCCGGAGCCGCCGACTCTTAAACAGATATCCGAGCTTTCTGGTGTCACTCATCAGAGTATGCGGCAGATCGTTGACCGCCTTATCGGAAAGGGATTTCTGAAAGTTATCCCCGATAAGAAGGATAAGCGGGCGATCCGCCTTGTAAAGACCGATGCTGCCGAACATATCCGCACCAAAAAAGACGGGCAGGATATCCGTTTTGTTTACAAGCTGTTTGACTGCCTGGCCGAGGAGGAAACGACCGCCTACTGTTCAGCGCTTGAAAAGCTATGCAACAGGCTGAATGAGCTGAAAGAGGAGAACGATGCGTAAATTCGGTACCGGAGATATCATATCTGCCGCTGCCTTTGTTTTATTGTGCATATAACGCTGCGCGGTGTGCTTTTGTGGCAGCTTTCCGTTCTTCTGATCGGTATCATTATAGTTGGGATAATTATGATGTTCCGGACAGCCAGCTCATTTCGGGGCCAGACTTCTGACACCTGTTGTCATTACCAGATCCGCTGTATTCATTATGCCGGGAATGTATGCAGCAGTACCGGCAAAAAAAGATATAAAAGACCATAGGATAAGGAGAATACTATGAAAACAATAGTTGCTTACAGATCAAAATCAGGTTACACAAAGAAATATGCCGAATGGATAGCGCAGGAGCTGGGCTGTGATATCAAGGAAGATCCCAAGATCTCGGACATCCTGGGATACGATACTGTCATCTACGGAGGGGGTATGTATGCAGGCGGTTTTAACGGAGTCAAGCTCATTACCAAAAATCTTGATAAACTGTCCGGTAAAAAGATCGCGCTGTTCGCGGTAGGTTCAAATCCGGGCAGAGAGCATGAGATGAAGGTTTTCTGGGACAGGGTGCTGACTGCTGAGCAGCAGAAATATATCGGATGTTTTTATCTTCGAGGCGGCTTTGATTTTGACAGGCTGACAGCCAGAGACAAAGTGCTGATGAAGATGCTGAAAGTCAAGCTCCAGAAAACAAAAGAGCGTACCGAGGACGAGCAGGGAATGCTCGATGCCTACGACAAGCCTGTTGATTTTTCAAACAAGGAGAATATCAGGCCTCTGATCGATTTTGTCATGAAATAACGGTTCCTGACCGGGCGATGCTCTCCGTATTTTTTGCTATTATCATATCAATACGATCAGGAGTCCGGACAGACATAGAAAAATGAATGCTTTGAACCGGATCGACATATCTTTCAATGAGAAGAAAGACAGCAGACCTCTTATTGATTCTTCTTTGAGAATAATAATGAACAGTAAGTAATATGAAGACATGGACGCTGTGCAGCTTTGCAAACGTCCATGTCTCTTTATGCCTCGAAAATATTCAGATCTCGCCGGATTTTGCTTCGGGAATCAGCCTGCCGCCGTCGATACGGTAAACAACATCCACCAGATCAAGCACACGGGTGTCGTGCGTTACCATGACAGCCGCCTTGTTCCGCTTTCTGACCTCGTTCCGTATCATTTCAACTGCAAGCCGTCCGCGCTCTGCGTCAAGGCTGGCAGTTGGCTCGTCTGCAAGTATGACATCCGGGTCATTGATAAAAGCCCTTGCGATCGCTGTGCGCTGTTTTTCACCGCCGGACATCATTGACGGGAACTTGTCCCGGCAATCGTCGATCTCAAGCTCGGACAGCAGCTCCCGGATCTTAACTTTTTCACGCATGGACTTTTCCTGCACGATAGCAAGCTGGTCAGCAGTTGTCAGATATGGAACCAGGTTGTGGCTCTGGAAGATGAACCCAAGCTGCCTGCGGCGTATCATAGTTCTTTCGCTTTTATACGCGTCAGTGACATCTTTCCCGCCGATCAGAACTTTTCCGCTGTCGGGAGTGAGCAGAAGCCCTGCAACAGATAAAAAGGTGCTTTTTCCCGAACCGGAGGGCCCGACTATCGCTGCAAATTCGCCTCTGCCGACAGTCAGAGATACCTTGTCGAGTATCACACGCTTTCCCGAACCGTCCCGGTAGGATTTGCAGATGTCTTTCAGTTCAAGTAGTTTATCGCTCATTCCTCACCGCCTCCTATCGCCTTCATCGGGTCTATGCGGGATATGTTTATCACCGAGAGCATACTGCTTAGTACCGATATCAATACGAAAGCCGCAGTTACGATAACAGCATTTGGCACTTCGAGATAGAACGGCATCTTTTCGGGCATTGCCGCTGCCATTGAAAAAGTCAGCGCAAGGGATATCAGTGCTGCAAACAGAGAGATGATAAGCACTTCACTTATGACCATTCCTGCAAGCTCGGTATTTTTCATCCCTATCGCTTTCATAACGCCGAACTGCTTTTGCTTATGCAGGGTCAGGATGTAATTGAATATCCCGATAATGACCGCCGAAATGATGACCAGCACCCACACGATCATAGTGATCGTCAGATGTTCAGCCGTATAGGAGGGTATTTTTTCAATGATCTTCTGCTTCGGCACAACCTCCAGACCGTTTCCCTCAAAGCCATAGTCAGCAATACCCTTTACAGCGATCGCATGAGGTATATGTTCATACATAGGGTCAGAAGCCTGCCTCAGCCTTGTGTAGCTGTCAATTGTGATGTATCCCACAGATGTGTGACCAAACATTCTGTCATCGACAAAGCCTGCCACAGTGAATGAAAGGCCTGTGGCGGGATCCTTGACCGTATCTCCGAGAGAGATGCCCTCCAGCTTGAAATCATCATCTAGCAGTATCGGGTCCCGGGCTGACGATGCGGCAAGACCTGTCCCCTCGATGGTCTCAGGCTCAATAAAGCTGCCTGCTTCTACGGCAAAGTAGGTAACATTCAGCTTTTCGCTATGGCCGTCTCTGATGATATACATTCGCTGGATATCAAGGGGCGAGGCTTGTATGCCCTTCGCTCTCAGCTCGTCAAGCACGCTCGTTCTGACCGACGAAACCGTGATGAGCTGTTCTGCCGAATCATCGACGATAAAGCTGTCTGCATCCATAGTCTCAATAGCCGAGGAAACAGCTCTGCCGAGCCCCGATGCAAGCCCCGAAAGGAACAGCACCATAAACATCAGCAGTATCAGCAGCAGTTCGATCAGGATGTATTTTTTCCTGCCGTACAGTATTTCTTTTAAGGCATATTTCATAATCCTGCGCTCCGTATTTACAGCGCTGATGTTTGTGCGCCGTTTACAATGATCTGTGCATCGCATTCCATAACAGGATCCTCTTTGATGATCTCGCCTATGCTGTCAGCGCTTATCCTGCCGGATCTGGGATTCTTGACCGAATCAATATGTCCTTTGATATCCGCTTCAACATCGGAGTATTCAAATGAAAGGTCGCAATCTGTCATTTCGCAGTCTATGAGTTTAAGATCCTTGCAATAGCACAGCGGCTGGGTGCCGATTATCTTACACCTTATCAGGGTCAGCCCCTCGGAGAACCACGCCAGATACTCGCCCTTTATGACTGAATCCACGACCATGACATTTTTAGCGTGCCAGAAAGCGTCTTTCGTATCAAGCACTGAATTTCTTATGATCAGATCCCTGACATATTGGAATGAGTATTTTCCTTTGAAGTCAAGATCATCTATCTCGATATCTCCGGCATCGAGAAAAACATACTCCGATACGATACTGCTGTGCGATATTTTTGTCCCGGATGTTTTCCAGCCGAATTCCGGCGACTCTATCCTGCAATCGCGAATGACCGTATTCTTACATTCTCTGAGCGCCTTTACTCCGGTGATATCGGTGTTTTCGATCACTCCGTCGTCGGAATACCACAGCGACGCTCTCGTTTTTTCGTCAAGATCTGAATTCCTGAGCTCATATTTTTTTGCGTGCCAGATCGGGTAGCGAAGGGAAAATGTGCAGCCGTCTATGACGATATTCCTTGTTTCCTTGAGCACAGATTCGCCGTCGGCAGCTCCGGCAAAGGTACAAGCCTTAACAACAGTATCCTTTATATTATATAAAGCTCTTTCCTGGTCGAAAGTTTTGTTCTCTATCAGATTCATTTATCGTTCTCCCTGGATCAAATTTTTTTCAGCGGATATTTTTCAGCCGGCGGCGGATATCTTTTTTCAAGCTCAGTAATATCATCTGCCCCGGCAGGCTCAAAAACATTTTTCATATTATTATTCAGATGCAGAATACTTGATGTCTTAAAGACCGTAACTGTCTTACGTTCTCTTATGACAAATGACAGCATAAGCGATTCCGGCGTCTTCTGTTCTTTTTGCGCGATCCTTTTTACCGCTTCGTCGCTTGTGACCGCTATCCTTGAATTATGCGAATTGCAGAGGGGAGAGTATGCCATAGTCAGCACATCGTGGTCGATGCACCAGGGTATCAGGTCGTATTCCGCACCTCTGTCAACAAGGTTATACAGGATCTGATCGCAAAAACAGTTCGGACCGTTGCTGCAGGCAAAAAGCGCTTCCATTTCATGAGTGTCAAAATTGGATACGCCCCAATGCCGTATCATCCCCGACTCTGCAAGCTGTTCCATATTATCGACCATATCCTGCATATCCACATTGCCTTTCCAATGGAGCAGATACAGGTCGATGTGATCGGTGCCGAGCCGTTCAAGAGACCGTTTACAGCATTCGGTATAAAGCCCCTTTTCTGCATTGCAGGGAAGGATCTTGTCAACTATAAACAGCCTGCTGCGGTCATATTTTCTGATGATACCGCTAAGTATCTTTTCGCTGATACCGTCGCCGTACATTTCAGCAGTGTCTATAAGCGACATCCCATACTCGTCTATGCCGTAACTCAATGTCCTGAGCTCCTCTGACTTCATTGAGCCGTCAAGCCTGTATGTCCCGAAACCGATGAGAGGGATCTGCTCACCTCTGTGAAATAAGTATTCCATAAGCAACACCTAAAGCCTAAGCCTTATTGATTTTTTCCTTGCCCTGCCTTCCTCCCGGACGCTTCCGCGGGAACTGTCGGGTCGTTCCTCACGAACTTCCGCATACGGCCAAGGGCTACTCTTGCGGCGGAATGTCATCGAAGACAACAGACAGTTGCCCGCCATCTTTATATATCTCCGATCGCTTCTTTTGCAAATGCCCTGGCAGCCTTTATGTCCTCATTATCCGGATGCCCCGAATGGAGTGCAGCAAATTTGCCCCTGCAATGAGATTCCTTATCCGACAGCTTTACACCATTTTTCTCAGCGACTTTCCTGATCTGAGAATAAGTGGATCTTATCACAGCCGCAGTGCTGACATTGAAGACAGTCCCTATCTTATCCTTGTTATCAGATATGAATTTCTTTACCTTGCCGTCTGCGCCCGCCAGGTAAACGGAATTGCACAGAAAAAGTGCATCCGCTTTTTCTGTCAGGGGAGCGGAGATATCCTTTGCCTCAACGGACAGTTCTTCGGCAATAGCATCAGCGAGTTTTTTTCGTGTTTCCCGTTTTGGTGAAATATCTGACAGCGATCTTCATAATATCAGCTCCTTAAAGCAGGGTTTTAACGCAGGCTTCGACCTCCGCCATATCTGCGGTCGGTTCAAATCTTGCGGCAACGTTCCCCTCACGGTCAATGATAAATTTTGTGAAGTTCCACTTGATATCCGGCTTCTTATCCCAATCGGGATCAGCCTTTGCAAACATCTCCTCCAGCAACGCCTTGTACTGGTGTTCGCCAAAGCCCTCAAAGCCTTTCTGCGATTTCAGATATGTATAAAGCGGCAGCTCATTCTCGCCGTTGACATCCGCCTTTTTCATCTGCGGAAATGTGGTGTTATAATGCAGCGTGCAGAATTCGTGTATCTCATCGTCAGTTCCCGGTGCCTGCCCGCCGAACTGGTTGCAGGGGATATCCAGTATCTCAAGCCCCTTGTCATGATAGTCGCGGTACATTTTCTCGATAGGTTCATACTGAGGAGTAAATCCGCAGCCAGTTGCGGTATTCACTACCATGATGACCTTGCCCTTGTAGTCGGAAAGGTCAAGCGTTTCGCCTTTGCCTGTGGTGATCTTATAGTCGTAGATCATAGCTGTCCTCCTTATAATATAGACTGCCGATGTCCTGCCTCACTGCTCCAGGGAACTCTCTGCATCTGTCGTGCCGTGCATCCGTCCGGGTCATCGCAATTGCACTGATCCCGGCTGCCGATGGTATGATCCCCTGCGGACCTACGCAGTGCATACTGCCTTCTGTACTAATTATATCAGGTCGGCCCGAAAATGTCAAATTATGTCGTAAACATAAAAAGCGCCTCCGGCCGGGCGCTTTATAGTATCTCTATATCCGCTATGTTTCTTAACTCTATCATTGTATTCCCGACGGTCATATTCCCGAACACCCTGTCTACATTCATCACGATGCCTTCCGCCGTAACATACCGCCCCAGCCGCTTATATGCTTCACTGTTCGGATCGTTGCAGGCAACATAGTAAGTGACCCGCACCGTGATGTTTTTCTCCTTTGCGGCTCTGCTGTCTGTTATCAGCTCACCAAGAGCGACGATCTTTTTGTCAAGCTCCTCGCAGTCGGATTCGCATAGCTCACGGCGCTTTGTGTACTTGATCTCCTTTGAGGAGACCGCATCACCGAACCCTTTCAGAGCGTCAAAGGGGCTGAAGATCTTGGCGCGTTTGCCGACATTCATACTCGGATGCTTTAAACAGAATGTATCGAACATTTCGTGCCGGGGGCGGCCCTGCGCTGCGATCCTCGCGTAGCGGAAATCCGGCGGCATCTGCATCTGCCCGATATCTGTGTAGTATCTCATTCTCTCACCTCTATGCTTTGTGCCCGCCGATCTGTTTGTTGCGTTCAAGAGTAGTCGCCCCTTGCAGGAGGTTTATCCCCTTGAACACCGCATTTGCCCCGAAGCGCACTCTTACGTCCTGCATGGCTCTTTGCAGGGATTTTTCTTTCTCCTGCTTTTCGTAGTCGGTGAACATATCAAGCTGGCAGACCCCGTCGTCGAGCCTGACCTCTTGTGCGCAAAGACCGATGCGCCGATACAGAAGACGGTGGTCTGTCCTGAGGTCAAACGATAACAGCAGCGGCTCAATCATATCATTAAATATATTTGTAAAATTGTTCAGCCGGGCTGTGCCGACAGAGTGCTTCGGGTGCAGCCGCCCGTAGAAATCAATGCACAGCGGGCCGTCATATTGCGGGCAGTATTCAAGGCTCTTGTAGTCATAACTCACCCACCAGGAGAATATCTTTGAGGTCAGGTTCTTTCTGAACAGCTCGATGCTCAGCACATCGGTCATCTCCGAAAACACTATCCGTGCCTCGTCGTACTTATACGGCCGCGGCAGCACCTGCCCGTTGGAAAGGCTGTGGCTGCTGCTTTTGTAGCTCTTGATGTCCTTCATCGTGACAGGCTCGATACCCCAGGCATGGTCGATCAGTATCTCGCCGTCAATGCCGAAGGCCCTGTAAAACCATTCCTCGTCGAAAAGCGACCGCTCAGCGATATCGCCCATTGTGAACATATATGCCTTTTGCAGACGCTTCGCCTTGCCTGCGCCGATCTGCCAGAAGTCGGTCAGCGGGGTATGATCCCACAGCAGATATTTGTAGCTGTCCTCGTTGAGCTCGGCGATACGCACGCCGTCCTTGTCGGGCGGGGCTTTTTTGGCGACGATATCCATTGCGATCTTTGCCAGATACATATTCGTCCCGATGCCGACAGTAGCGGTTATCCCCGTAGTCCGCAGCACATCGCGGATCATCACCATAGCCATTATATGGGCAGGATGCTTGTGTTCGCGCTCTGCCTGTGCCTCGTAGTGGTGCAGATACCCTGTGCAGTCGATGAAGCACTCGTCGATGCTGTAAACATGGATGTCCTCGCTGGCCACATACCGCAGATACACCGAGTAGATCAGCGCCGACACCCGCTCGTACTCCGCCATCCGGGGTACAGCGATAATGTAATCTATCCTGGTTTTATGGGCTCGCTCATACAGCGCAACAGCCTGCTTTGCTTCAAAAAGCCGCGGCCTGCTTGGCACGCCTATTGCTTTCAGCGGAGGAGACACCGCAAGGCAGATCGTCTGATCGGAGCGGCTCTCATCAGCCACCAGCAGCCGCGTTTTCAGCGGGTCCAGCCCGCGAGCGACACACTCCACCGAAGCATAAAAGCTTTTAAGGTCGATACAGATATATACCCTGTCCATAGGGCCACTCCTCCTCAAATCGAACATTTGTGCTAATTGAAAGTATATCACAGAACGTTTGTTTTGTCAAGACAAATGTTCGATTTTTTGAGTCGGAAATGGATCGAAAAACGCAGCCCTCCTATGAACCAGATCTGCTCTTTATATACCAGCTATGGAGATATCATCGGCTCGGGCTCTTGCTGAAAACAGATATACCGATAATGGGAATTGCCTCCGGCTGCTGAGAAGGCCGCAGCTTACTCGGCTGCACATTCCCGGGAACTCTGCGCAGGATCAAAGATACATCGCAAAATGCAGATACAACCGATGCTTTTGTGATAAATGCCTAAATACACAAGCCGGAAGACAATGATTTTGTGGCTTGTTAGTAAACAATGTTCACGCATCTTGACAAGCCACCTGAATTGTGATATTCTATATATGTGAACAGCGTTTATCAACGATGAAGGGAGGTCTGCATATGCCGAGAGATAAAACAGAAGCGCACGGAAAAATCATCGCAGCGGCAGTCAAAGAGTTTATGGAATACGGCTTTGAGAATGCGTCTATGCGCAGGATAGCATCCGAAGTCGGGCTGACAGTCGGTGCGCTTTACAGGCATTTTCCAAACAAAGAGGAAATGTTCGCAGCCCTGGTCGAACCGACGATAGACGAACTGATGTCAAAATACCGGGAGTTCTGCGAGCAGGGCTACGAAGTTATGAAGTGCGGTGATGTGCATAAGCTGTGGGATGAGAGCGAAAGCGAAACAAAGTGGCTGATGAGCTTTATCTATGAGCATTTTGAAGCATTCAAGCTGCTGATCTGCCGTTCGCAGGGAACCAGATTTGAGAGCTTTGTTCACGATATGGCGTTGCTGGAGGAACGCTCAACGCTTGATTATTTCGAGCGTATGAAGCAGTACAATATGACCGTCAACGAGCTTTCACGGCAGGAATTTCATATGCTGGTGACGGCAAATGTGTCCGCTCTGTTTGAGGCGGTCATCCATGATTTCAGCCGTGAGGAAGCCATGCATTATGCGGAAACGCTGGATGCTTTCTTTTCGGCAGGCTGGAAAAAGATACTCGGCATCTGATGCCGATTTCTTTTGTATAACAGTTAGCAATAGCTAACTTAGCAGGAGGAGAAATATGGAAAAAACAAAAAAGCGCTCTGCGATCAGTTGGGTCATTGAATTCGCAGGGCAGAAGAAACCAAATTACATTTTCAGCATCCTGCTGGCGATATGCAAGGTGTTCTGCGGGCTGATGCCGTATCTGTATATGGCGGATATCGTAGGCAAACTGCTTGAAATGCACGCCGGCACGCTGGAAAAGGATATGTCGCTGCTGACGGCAAGCATCATAAAAATGGCCGTATTCTGGCTGCTGAGCCGGGTGTTCCACGCGATCTCGACGACGCTTTCCCATGCTGCGACCTTTGAAGTGCTTGCGAATATCCGCCGACAGCTCACCGAAAAGCTGTCAAAACTGCCGCTGGGCTCTGTGCTGTCACAGTCCAGCGGAACATATAAGAACATTATCTGCGAGCGGGTGGATTCGATCGAAACGACACTTGCACATATCATTCCCGAAGTGCTGTCCTCTGCATTCGTGCCGGTCGCGCTTATCATTTACATGATGACCATCAACTGGAAGCTGACGCTGATATCCTTCGTCTGCGTCCCTGTGGGCGTGGGATTCTTTATGCTGATGATGGTCGGCAGCAAGGAAAGTTATGAAAACTGTGTAACAAAAACCAAGCGGCTGAACGATACTGCCGTCGAATACATCAACGGCATAGAGGTCATAAAGGCCTTCGGCAAGGCAAAGACATCATACGAGAAATTCGTTATCGCAGCAAAAGAGGGTGCGGACTGCTTCATCGACTGGATGCGCCGCTGCAATCTCTGGCAGAACATCTCGCTGCTGATAATGCCGTATTTTCTCCTCGGGCTGCTGCCCTTCGGCGCGAAGTTTTATATGGACGGAAGTGTCTCAGGACAGGATCTCCTGATGCTTATCATTCTCTCCCTCGGTCTGGTATCTCCTGTTATGACCGTCGCTTCCTATTGGGACGGCATCGGGAAAATGGGGACTATCATCGGCGAAGCAACTGAAATACTGGAGCGCGAGGAGCTGAAACGTCCCGAAACAATGACGGAAAAGCCAAACGGCACAGATATCGTTCTGCGTGATGTGCATTTCGGCTACAAGGATGAGGAGATACTCCACGGCATCAGCTTGGATATCAGGCAGGGCACAGTCAACGCACTTGTCGGACCCTCCGGCTCAGGAAAATCGACTATCGCAAAGCTGATCGCTTCTTTCTGGGATGTGAACAGCGGCAGCATAACCTTCGGCGGTGTGGATATCCGCAAGCTGCCTCTGGAAGAGTATAACCGGAATATCGCCTACGTTTCGCAGGATAACTATCTGTTTGATGAAACCATAATGGACAATATCCGAATGGGCAGGCCGGATGCGACCGATGAAGATGTCATGAATGCAGCGAAAGCCTGCGGCTGCCACGATTTTATAATGCAGCTTGAACACGGCTATCAGACTGTGGTCGGCGGTGCGGGCGGACATCTCTCCGGCGGCGAACGGCAGCGCATTTCCATAGCCCGTGCTATGCTGAAAAATGCACCGGTCATCATTCTTGATGAAGCAACGGCGTACACCGATCCCGAAAATGAAGCGCTTGTGCAGTCCTCTGTTGCAAAGCTGGTACAGGGCAAAACGCTGCTTGTCATTGCACACAGGCTTTCTACTATCGCTTCTGCCGACAAGATCATACTCATAAACAGCGGCAAAGTTGAAGCGGAAGGTACGCAGGAGGAATTGCTCGCAGATTCGCCGCTGTACAGGCAGATGTGGGAAACACATATATCTGTAAAGGAGGGTGCATAATGTTTACAACACTCAGGAAATTCTTTGCATTCTGCGATGAAGGGGACAGAAAAAAGCTATACCTTGCCATAGGGCTCGGTGTGCTCAAAGCGGTATTCGCTGCACTGCGCATCTCGGCAATAGGTGCGGTGGTAATGGGTATAATTGATGATGATATGACAAGCAGAAATATATGGATCGCCGTGGCTATCCTTGCCGCATCTGTACTGGGACAGCTTTTCATCAACCTGAAAACCACGATGCTGCAAACAGAAGCAGGTTATCATTCCTGTGCGCAGAAGCGTATTGAGATTGCGGAACATCTGCGTTATCTGCCTATGGGTTATTTCAATGACAACAGCCTCGGGCATATCACCAGCGTAACGACAAACACAATGGAAGCACTCTCTGACGTTGCAACAAGAGTAGTGATGCTCACTACGCAGGGTATCCTGACAACGGTCGTTATCACGGCGTTCGTCTTTGTGTTTGACTGGCGAATCGGACTGCTTCTGACAGCAGGTGTAGCGATCTATGCGCTCATCAACGGTGCAATGCAGAAAGCCACACGCAAGGGCGCACCGGCTCAGCAGAAAGCAAACAGAGAGCTTGTTGCCGCGGTCATTGAGTTTGTGCAGGGCATCGCGGAGGTCAAGAACTACAATCTTGTCAGCAGCCGTGCAAAGAAGCTGGAAGCGGCGATCAAAGCAAAGCAAAACGGTGACACTCACCTTGAATATGCTGTGATTCCGTATATCACCTTGCAGGAAATTGTCACCAAAATGACAGGCGTCCTGATGTGTGCGGCATCCGTGTATTTCTATATAAACGGCAGTATGTCGCTGCTTTATTGTATCATGATGATGGTCAGCTCGTTTATGATATATGAAAGCCTTGATGTAATGGCGGGATTCTCAGCGCTGATTCGCAGCGTTGATATTTGTGTCGATCAGGCGAACGATATCCTTTCCATTCCTGAAATGGATATTGAGGGAGCGGAGATCACACCTGCAAGTCATGACATCGAGCTGAAGAACATCACTTTCGCTTATGAGAACAGAACGATAATCAACGACGTTGACCTTAAAATACCCGAACGCACCACAACGGCGATCGTCGGCCCGTCGGGCGGCGGAAAGACCACATTGACAAGTCTTATGGCGCGGTTCTGGGATGTAAAAAGCGGCGAGGTACTGCTGGGCGGCAAAAATGTCAGGGAATACAGCTTTGACAGCCTGATGCGGAATTTCAGCTTTGTGTTCCAGCGGGTGTATCTGTTTGAGGACACGATAGCAAACAACATCCGCTTCGGTGAGCCGGATGCACCTATGGAAAAAGTCATTGACGCTGCGAAAAAGGCTCGCTGCCATGACTTTATCATGAGCCTGCCGGACGGCTATGAGACGGTCATAGGTGAGGGCGGCGCAAGCCTCTCCGGAGGTGAAAAGCAGCGTATCTCCATTGCAAGAGCGATAATGAAGGATTCACCCATTATAATTCTGGATGAAGCGACTGCCAATGTTGACCCCGAAAACGAAGCAGAGCTGACCAAGGCAATCGAGGAGCTTACAAAAGAGAAAACCATAATCATGATCGCACACCGTCTGAAAACGGTAGAACACGCCGACCAGATCATCGTCATTGACGGCGGAAAGATCGTGCAGCAGGGCAAGCACAATGAGCTCATGCAGCAGGAAGGCATTTACCGCACATTTGTAACGGACAGACAGAAAGCGGCAAGCTGGAAGCTGTAGGTCAATATTCCGTAAACAAACGGGGCTGTTGCACGAGCAGCCCCGTTATACTCTGCCGAAAAGCCTGCGGATAAGGATCGCCTGTCTTTAATGGCTTCGGAGCCCTGCCGTGCTTTTGCTATACTTGACTTTTCACATTGTATATGATAGAATGGGTGTTAAGCCGGGCACCCGGTAAATGAGCGTTGATAAGCTCCTGCACACGGCATCGGAAGAATATAATATCGGTAACGGAGGTCAAAATGAGGATACTTGATGGAAAAGACTACATTGATGAGGTGAAGGATCTCATTATTGAATATACATCCCGCCTTGGACGTGATCTGTCGTTTCAGAACTTATCTGAGGAGCTTGACAATCCTGCTTTCAAGTATACCGCCCCGCAGGGCGAGCTTCTGATCGCTGAAGATGATGGTGCCATTCTCGGAATGGCAGCTTATCATCGGCACTCCGATACACGATGCGAAATGAAACGGCTGTATGTCAAACCTGAAGCCAGAGGTATGCACCTAGGAGAAGCTCTTGTTTCCGAGATAATTTCTCACGCAAAAAAAGCCGGATATAAGGAAATGGTACTTGATACGATCACACCGCTGCAAGCTGCAATCAGCTTGTATAAAAAACATGGTTTTGCAGAGTGCGAACCGTATTACAATAATCCTATGGACGATGTTGTATATATGAAGAAGGTGTTGTGATCATCCCGATCGCACATTCTTTTTTACAATTGCGCTGCGCTCTGGGCAGAGATATCCCTGCAGGATGGCCTTCGCTTTTTTCCAAAAAAGTATCATAACACCCCAGAACGTGAGGCAATTGTTTGCTTCACGTTTTTTGTTTTTCGAGGCGTAGATAGCAGGGAATGTGCTGGTCAACAGCACAGCAAGGGGATAAAGATGCCTTTAGAAACATATCTTACAGCTTTCCGCCTATGCAGCTTGCAGTTTTCACATAGTTTTTGTCAGTTGTTAAAGTTCAATTAAGGTCAGCAGAGTATCATATAGTCAGAACCACAAAGGAGGCTGATCTTATGAACAACACTAAAAGAATTATCATAACAGTCGCGGCGATATCAGTGCTTTCGCTTGGATCCTGCGGAAATTCGGACAGCAGCAGGAATCCCTCCGCAGATACATCGTCAACAGCCGGATCCCTGACAGTGCCGGAAGCAGACATCAGCAAAGGAGGGACTTCTGTAACAATATCTTCGGAAGCTGATGAAATGACAGAACAGATGACCGCTCAAACATCTGAGAGCGATACGTCCGGAACTGATGATGTCTCTTCTTCGGATGCGGGCGTATCCGGGATCCGGATACTTGAAGCGAGTGCTGACAATACTGCTTTGTCCGCCGGAAGTGCAACAGTAACGATAGGCAGCAAGAGCATTGATCTCAGCGGAGCGTATATCGTCGACGGAGTTGACGCTGAGATCACAGGAGGAACATATACTTCATCAGAAAGCGACCAGAATGTCTTTCTCGTTATCAACGGCGGCAGCCTGAAAATATCAGGCGCAGAGATAGTCAAGACAGGCGATGCAAGCACCAGCGACTCCAAGCGAAGTAGTGATGTTTCCGACGACTACAATTTCTACGGGATAAATTCTGTTATACTCGTGGTCGGTGAAGGCAGCTCCGCCGAGCTTACCGACTGCACGATCACCTCGGATTGCAGCGGCGCAAATGCGGTATTCTCGACTGCGGGAGCGACTGTGGATGTCAGCAATGTAAAAATATCCACTACAGGAAATTCCTCCCGCGGAGTTTATGCGACTTATGAGGGAACGATCAATGCAGATCATGTCGATATAACTACCAGCGGTGCACACTGCGCACCTATCGCAACTGACAGAGGCGGCGGATATGTTACCGTCACGAATTCCAAAGTACAATGCTCCGGAGACGGCAGCCCCTGCATCTACTCGACAGGAGAGATCAAGGCAGAGAATGTTGTCGGCGTATCCACCGGAGCGCAGGCTGCGGTCATCGAGGGAAAGAACTCTATCACTATGACTAACTGCGATTTCACCGTCAGCGGAGGAAACAACGGATTGATGCTTTATCAGAGTATGTCCGGCGATGCTGCGGACAGCGATGCAACAGCAAACTGCTCCACCCTCACTATGTCGGGAACTACTATCCGCAACGGAACAGACGGGCCAATGTTCTACATTACAAACACGACCTCTGTGATCGATCTTAACGGCGGCAATGACCTTGAATGTTCAAACGGGCAGCTCGTTAATGCAGCGACAGGGCGCTGGGGCAAGGACGGCTCCAACGGCGGGAACCTCTCGCTGAATATAAAGGGCGACAGCATATCCGACAGTGTGACCGCCGATGATATAAGCTCTGTTGCTGTCAATATTCTTGACGGCGGTGAGTTCACCGGAGAGGCCTCGGGCGAAGTAATGGTGGGATAAAATAACGATATATCCGAAGGAGCCGTGGCGATCGGCTCCTTTTTTCGCAGTATCATCTGAACAAGCTGCTTTCTGCGAGGCGGCAGGAGCAGTTATCACAGTAAAGAAGAAAAAATGATCTCTGCTCTGAGATCATAATGAAAGACAATGACTATTCCTGATGTTACGAAACCGTAAAATAAACGATCCTCCTTGCATAGTTCCGTCGGTTACGCTCTCTTAGAAAATAAAGGGGCTGCTGACAGCTCAATATACGACAAAAAAGGCTGCATTTCAATCATGCAGCCTTTTTTATGATCCAAAACATTTTTTATCTGCTCTGCCTATCCTCTGCCGGGTCTGTGCCTGTGGAAAAATCCCTGCTTATTATAGGGCTCCGATCTCACTTCAAGTACAGTATAGCCTATGTCTTCAAGGGCGGAGTTTATAACGTCGGCTGAAAACTCCTCTTCAGAGATGATGACCGTCTCGCCCGTTTTGTGTGATGACTTGACATTTTTCACCGGGAGCTTTTTTCGTACTGCATCGTTGACGTGTGCTTCACACATTGAACACATCATGCCGTCTATCTTTACTGTTGTTCTAAACATTGTTATCCTCCCCGGGGAGATAATTTCTCATTCCGGCAAGCGCTGTCGCTATCGTGGATGAGTTGTGCAGGAGCGCTGACACTGTCGGCGTTATCATACCTGCCGAGCCGAGGAGCATCAGCAGGGAGTTGAAGCCGATTATGAAGCGGTAGTTGCGGCTGATACGCTGCATCATTCCGCTGCTGATCCTCCTGAGTGTCAGCAGGCAGCTCAGATCGTCAGCGGAAACGGTGATGTCAGCGATCTCCCGGGCTATGGCAGCCCCGGAGCTTATGGCTATTCCGGCATCTGCTTCCGAAAGGGCAGGGGAGTCGTTCACTCCGTCTCCGATCATAATGACCTTGCGCCCCTGCCTGTGCTCGGACTTGACGAACTCCGCCTTGTCCTCCGGGAGCACCTCGCAGCGGAAATCGTCCACGCCCACCGCTGCTGCGACTGACCGCGCTGTCCTTTCACTGTCGCCCGTCAGCATTACGACCCGGCTGATACCAAGCCCGCGCAGTCCGTTGATGACATCCCGCGCGTCTTCACGCAGCGGGTCTTCAATACAGATGACCGCTGCCAGCTTTCCGCCTACTGCAAGGTAAAGGAGAGAGTATTCCTCCGGCAGCTCGCTGAACTTTTTGAGATCGCGTCTGAGTACCTTGCAGCCCTCGTCCTCAAATACAAAATGATAGCTGCCGATGACAGCTTTTTTGCCGTCTATCCGGCTGGAAATGCCGTGAGCGACAACGTACTCAACAGTAGAATGGCGCTCCTCGTGATCGAGCCCGCGGATGCGGGCTTCTTCGACGACGGCATTGGCTATCGAGTGGGGGTAATGCTCTTCAAGACAGGCTGCAAGGCGCAGCATTTCCTGCTCATCGTTGTTCCCGAATGGTATCACCTTCGCAACGCGGGGAGTGGAGTGAGTAAGAGTTCCTGTTTTGTCAAAAACGATGGTGTCCGCCTGTGAGACCGCTTCGAGGAATTTTCCGCCCTTGACGGTGATCCCACGGGAGCCGCATTCCCGCATTGCGGTAATTACCGAGATCGGCATAGCCAGCTTCAGCGCACAGGAGAAATCAACCATCAGCAGCGACAACGCTCTGGTGACGTTCCTTGTCAGCAGATAGGTCAGCAAAGTGCCGCCGAGACAGTAAGGCACCAGTTTATCGGCAAGGGTGGAGGCACGGCTCTCGGCCTGTGATCTCAGCTTTTCGCTTTCCTCGATCATTTTTACTATGCGGTCATATTTTCCGCTGCCGGTGGTCTTATCGACACGGAGCACGATGCTGCCGTCCTCAACTACAGTCCCGGCATAGACATAGCTGCCCTCGCTCTTGTGGACGGGCAGGCTCTCGCCGGTCAGTGAGGATTGATTGACAGCGGCATCGCCGGAAAGCACAACGCTGTCAAGGGGGATCATGCTGCCGGTGCGGACGACTATCTCATCACCTTCGTTTATACCCGAAAGTGGTACCAGAACATCTCCCTCCGGCTTGTGGAGCCACACCCTGTCAACGCCCAGAGACATCACGCTCGCAAGCTCATCGACGGATCGCCGGCGTGTCCAATCCTCCAGCATCTCGCCGATGCCCAGCATAAACATCACCGAAGCGGCGGTCTTATGCTCGCCGCGTATCAGCGAAACGGTTATCGCTGCCGCATCAAGGACGGAGACATCCAGCCTGCCCTTTGAAAGGGATGACAGGGCTTCTCTCACATAAGCCGAGGCGCGAAACACTGAAAGTGCGAACCGGATCGGCGCCGGCAGCAGTAGCCTCCGTATCGCCCGCCTTACGACTGCGCCGACAAGCCTTTCCTCGAAATCCCGGTCAAGCATCCGGCCGGTGTGCTCCGGAACAAGCGCCTGCGCTGACTTGTCATTATAGGAAAACCTGGCCAGCGCCGACACTACCTCAGCACGGTCGCCCGTATAAACGATCACAGCATCGCCGGTACGGTCATAGACCTTGGCGCTGCGGACAAACGGCTTTGAACGCAGGTAGTATTCAAGGATGTCAGCCTGAGAGAGTGTCATGTCCGGGCGCAGGATATGTACTCTGATGCGCTCCCGGCACTCGTGAAGTATGCTGCACCTCATTGCTCTTCGCCGCTCTCGTCCTCGATGATGCACGCATCTGCGTCGCTCCTGGCGCGCTTTTCCTCATTGATGAGCTTTGCCTCTGCAAGGATATCTCCGCAGCATTCCCGGGTCTTGGTGACATCCTTCATAACGCTTTCCTTAGCTCTCAGAGCAGCGGCAGCGGTGTGGGCGTAGACCTTCTTTGCATCCTTGCTTTTAAGGAGCTTGAAGCCTGCTGTTCCGAACAGCGTACCTCCGACGAACAATGCGATATGCTTTAATGCGATCATTCCGATCATTCCTTTCCGTAGTTTTTTTCCTGAGCCCCGGACAGAAGGTGTGTTCTGCCCGGAAGCTGCGGATAATAAAGGATGGAGAGATTTGTTAGCTATGGCTAACTCTTGCCTGTTAAATATGTTAGCACATGCTAACGAGCATATTATAGCACTTTTTTTTCAGCTTGTCAAGCATAAAACGATCTTTCGGCAGAATTATCCCGCATTTTCTGATGTCTGCGGAAAGAGAGCCATCAGATGCCGATCCTATGAAATGGTCCGTTCTTCCCCGGAGTAATAAATCAAATACCCTATTTAAAACCCATAAGCTGCGGAGGGTTTTAAATAGGGCTGGTTCATAAGCGCTTGCAGTTTCTCTGAGTCAGATATATACCGTCGTTTCGGAGAGAGGCTTTCTGCTGGTGTGATTGGGCAGCGGGCCTGCACCCTCTGCAGCATAGCCGAGGTCGAGCAGCATAAGTATTTCCTCATTTTCGGGCAGCCCGAGAGCTTCCGCCAGCTTGTCAGGATCGAAGAAATTGAGCCAGCAACTGTCGATCCCCTCGTCGGCAGCAGCGAGTATCATATGAGTGGCAACAATGGCTGCATCTTCAACACCGGAATCGCGTTTCTCGCCGGGGTAGGTGAAAACATTGTTCCTGTCAAATGCGACGACCGCAACTGTCGGTGCGCCGTAGCGGCAGGGCGTGAATTTGTCGATCAGCGCCAGCTTTTCCGCAGACTGTACCACATAGATCTTCTGCTCCTGCAGGTTCTTTGCTGTGGGAGCAAGCCTCCCCGCTTCGAGTATGGCTGTCAGCTTTTCCTGCTCTACCTGCCTGTCGCCGTACTTCTTGCACGAATAACGGTTCTTTACAACTTCCTTGAATTCCATAGTTATTCCTCCTTTTTCAGAACGGATAGTCCTCGTTAAGATTGGTGATAAATCTGTGTCCGTCAAAGTCAAATCGTTTCTTTTCAAACAGCTCCATGAGTATCTCTGCGGCTTCGTAGGATGAAAGCGGAGCCGGGTTGTCGGCTCTGCCGTCGGTGCGGATCCAGCCGGGGTGGATACAGAAAATGTTTATCGATCTGTCATCCTTGAAAGTGTTGACAAGGTTCATAGTCGCCATATTGAGCGCTGCCTTCGCCATGCCGTAGTCGATCATATTGGTGCGGTAGCATTTTGATATGCTCCCGGCCTCCGAGGATATGTTCATTATCAGTGCAGTCCCATTGCTTTTTTTGAGCAGCGGATAGAAGGCCTTGATGACCCGCATCGGCCCCACCGCCGCAACATCCACAGTGTGCGCGATATAGTCAAGATCTGCCTCAAAGAAGCCCTTGCCGCAATCGGGAGATACTGTAACGGCATTGTTTATCAGCAGATCAAGATGATCGAGTTTTTCCGAAAGCTCTTCAGCAGGAAGGAACAGGCATTGTCCACCGTCAGCATCTCTGCGATCTCATATATACCTTTTGGAAAGAAGAGCACACCTCCAGCACAGTCGTTCACGGCACGCATTATGCGCTTATCGTCTGAAGTCTCGCCTGCAAGCCGCGGATAATCGGTCATACATATATCCCAATTCATATTGTGTGTCACATATATCCCTCCAAAGCCGCTATACCAAAATTATACATTTTTTATTCTGCGATGTCAACAGCAAACTGAAATTGCATAGCTTTTTACAAATATTGTACCGATATTTACTATTACGGTATCTGAAACTGAGCTCATCGGAAAAGCAGACGTAAACTATTGAGATGATGCTTGTTTCCGGAGCCGGTGCGGAATAATGGAATAAAGCGGAACTATGCTTTAGAAGTATAGTGATATATGTAAAATAGGTATTTGTTATTTTACCGGAGAAGTGCTATAATAGGAACAGAAAGCAGGTGGGCATCTTGAACGAAGAGGAATTTCTCGATTATATGAACAGCGGCAGACAGGTCACAGCAGAGAGCAATGTGCATCAGGTCATGCACAGGCTCAGCCAGGAGGCTATCCGCATAACAATGGAGATCAACAGCCGCTATCATACGCCGGAAGAGATCAATTCGCTGATGTCCGAGCTGATCGGTGAGCCTGTGGAGGTCGGGCTGTTCCCCCCGTTTTATACCGACTGCGGCAGGAACATACATCTCGGCAGGGGAGTGTTCATCAATTCAGGCTGCAAGTTCCAGGATCAGGGCGGCATCTGGATAGGTGACGGTTCTCTGATCGGTCACAATACGGTGCTTGCTACGCTGGATCACGGCCTTCTCCCCGAAGAGCGCCACGATCTTATACCGGGGCAGATCCATATCGGCAGGAATGTATGGATAGGCTCAAACTCCACTATCCTTTCCGGTGTCAATATCGGAGATAATGCGGTTATCGGTGCCGGCTCTGTGGTGACAAAGGATATACCCGGCAATATGATAGCCGTCGGCAGCCCTGCAAGGGTAATAAGGAGTATTTATGACAAGCCGCACTGAATGCGGAGAAGGTCAGATAAGAGAAAAACAGAATTAAACGGAGGTATGTATCATGTTAGGAAATTTCAGCTATCACAATCCGACCAAGCTCTATTTCGGTGAGGATTCTCTCGGTTTCCTGAAAAGTGAAATGAAAAACTATGGCGAGAATATCCTTCTCGTTTACGGCGGCGGTTCTGTCAAGAAGAGCGGGCTGTATGATGAGGTCACAGCGATCCTGAAAGAATGCGGCAAGAATGTAGCCGAGGTCCCGGGAGTTATGCCCAACCCGACAGTTGACAAGCTAAGGGAGGGTGTTAAGATCGCCCGTGAGAACCATACCGACTTTATACTTGCCGTCGGGGGAGGTTCTGTCTGCGATTACTCCAAAGCGGTGTCGGTCTCTGTTCACTGTGATGAAGACCCCTGGGAGAAATACTTTATCCGCTTTGAAGAGCCTGACTGCGAGATCGTCCCTGTGGGATGTGTTCTTACAATGGCAGGAACAGGCTCTGAGATGAACGGCGGCGCTGTTATCACGAACCATGAGCAGCACCTGAAGATCGGTCATGTGTTCGGTGACGATGTGATGCCCAGGTTCTCTGTCCTCAATCCGAGATACACCATGACTTTGCCGAAATATCAGATGGCTGCCGGCATCTATGACATCATGAACCATATCTGCGAGCAGTATTTTTCAGGCGAGGACGACAACACCTCCGACTATATCAGCGAGGGGCTTATGCGGGGGCTTATCCATGCAAGCCGAATCGCAATAAAGGACCCGCAGGATTACGAAGCACGGTCCAACATTATGTGGACGGCGACCTGGGCGCTCAACACTCTCGTTTCAAGAGGGAAGTCTACCGACTGGATGGTGCATATGCTCGGCCAGTCTGTAGGGGCTTATACTGATGCGACTCACGGAATGACTCTTGCTGCGGTTTCGCTGCCGTATTACAGATCGGTCATGCCTTACGGCCTGAAAAAGTTTGCGAGATTTGCAGCAGAGGTCTGGAGAGTTTCTCCCGACGGAAAAACTGATCTGCAGCTTGCCGAGGCAGGCCTTGCCGCAATGGAGAGCTGGATGAAAGAAATGGGACTTGTTATGAAGATATCCGAGCTGGGCGTTACGGAAGAAATGATCGAAGGCATTGCAGACGGCACGATCATTCTGAACGGCGGCTACAAAGTGCTTGACCGCAGCGATGTAGTGCAGATACTGAGAGCAAGTATGTAAGAAAAACGCCATACCGTATTGCTGCGGTATGGCGTTTTAAGCCTTCATATTCCCGATGAACTGTACCAGCTATTTCTCCGTCGCTTTTGACAAGACTGCTGCGCTTCGCTTCCAGACGAATGAACTGCAGCTGCGTATCCGGAGCTGTGTCCCGAGCTCATCCTCAAGCTGCTTTATCTGGCGCGAAAGCATCGGCTGCGACAGAAAAAGCCTCTCGGCGGCAACAGAAGAGCTCTGGTCTTTTGCAACAGCGAGAAGGTATTTCAGTACCCGGGTCTCCATGCGTTAATTCCCTGTTCTCTATTTTTTTTACTGTAAAGATGTATAGCTGTAAAGCATATTGCTCTATTCAATATAAGTATTTGTAATCTGATACCCTTTGTGATATAATATAGAAAACAGATAAAGAGGCGGTAATATGTTAAGGAATCACTGCACGACCCTTGTGCCGTTCTATTACGAATATCGGATATATATCGAACACTGACGTTTTAAGAGTTCAGTATAGGCTAAACAAAGGAGAGAAGGAAAATGAGAAAAGCTATAGCATTTGCGGCGGCGATCATAATGGCAGGAACAGTTCTTACAGCCTGCGGCAGTTCGGAGGTATCATCGGAAACAGCAGGATCCGCCGGCGCGGTCTCATCAGTTTCCCAAAGCGGTGAGCGGGTGGCAAAGGATAATGCTGATATGCAGACCGAAGACAAGACGATGCCCACAAGAAGACCTATGGAGGGCGGCACAAAAATAAATATGTATTTCGGTGATACGGTGATCCCCGGTGTGCTGAACGATTCCGAGACAGCAAAGGCGCTTATTGCAAAGCTGCCCTATACGCAAAGCGTCAGCAGATATTCCCACGATTTCTGCGGAGTTACCGAGGAACTGCCATACAGCGAGGATGATGTCCATTACGGCTGGCTCAACGGGGATATAGATTATGCGACAAATGCGCCTTATTTCACGATACTCTTTGAGGATGAAGAATCCTCGGAGCAGTACGGTCATCAGGTAAATATCGGGGTGATGACCTGCCCTCTTAAAAATATCAGCGATCTGGACGGGAACTATGAAGTCAGGATCGAGCTTGCAGAATAAAGAAAGGAGCTTCTGTTATGAACAGGATCAAAGCCACTCTTTTAACAGCATTGACCGCTGCGGCGCTGCTAATGACAGCCTGCGGAAGTGACACGGAAGACGATCAGAATGTGGAGACTGTGCCGATAAACAAATCGGCAGCGATCTATTTCAGCCGGGTCGGGAACACTGATTTTCCGGACGATACCGACGCAGTCACAAGTGCAAGCCTCAACCGTGTCAACGGCGAACTGAAAGGCAATGCACAGCTAATGGCAGAATGGATAGCAGATGAAGCAGGCTGCAAAGCCTATGAGATAGTTTCGGAGGAAAGCTATCCTGTTGATTACAATGCCACAGTTAATCTGGCAAAGCAGGAGCAGGCGGACAGCAAGCGCCCTGAACTGAAAAGCGATTTTACTGATCTCAAGGAATGTGACACTATCTGGCTTGCCTTTCCGAATTGGTGGACAGACCTGCCTGTGCCAGTATACACCTTCTTCGAGAAATACGATCTGGCAGGGAAGAATATCTATGTGTTCGTGACTCACGAGGGTAGCGGTTTCTCATCGACAGTTAATACTATCAGAGAGCTTGAGCCGGATGCCAAGGTTGTCAAGGCTCTGTCTGTAAGAGGCGGTTCTGTTACAGACGAGGAAAGCAGCATAAGGGAGTATGTAAAAAAGCAACTGCAAAAATGAGAACAGACCAGACCCTTTCAGATCATATCGGGCTTCCCGCTTTCAGTAAAGAGGAGCTATCAGAAGATATATAGTAATGCATGGAGCGTCCGTCAGAGTGCGGACGCTTTTTTCGGGTTGAAAAACAGGAAGATCTGTGATATAATAAATATAAGCAAGCCGTTTCCGGAGCGCATGAAGAAACGAAAGAAGAAGTGACGTATGGAACAGAAACTATCCATAGCATTACAGACGCTTTATTCCACAAGGAGAGATGACCCTCACGTGATAAGAATGATGATACGGTTGCGCGACCCGATCGACCGTTCTGTATTGCGGAAGGCTGTGGATATGACCATGCAGCGTTACCCCTATTTCTGCGTCCGGCTCAGGAAAAAGGGCAGGCAGTATGTATTTGCGGAGAACACACAGCCTGTCGCTATCAGCGATACCCTTAAGGGTACGGAGCTGAATTCTGAAGGCTCGAACTACCACATGATCGCATTCTCCGCCGAGGGTGACCGGATAGTTCTGGATCTGTTTCACGGCCTTACAGACGGTATAGGTGCATACGAGGTCATTCGCACGCTGCTTTACTATTATTGCTCAGTCAGATATGATGAGAAGCTGAGCAGAGAGGGCATCCGTCTTGCGGGGGAGGTCATCTCCGCCGAGGAATGGGACGATCCTTTTGCAGCATTGAGCGGGCTTCCTGCTCCTCAGCCGTCGGAAATGGCTCCGGCTCTCGATCTGACCGGGGTTCTCCAGCTTCGGAACGACCGCAGTAAAACTGTTTACAGCATAGCCCTCTCCGAGGCGGAGTTCATGAGCTTCAACGCAAAGCATAAGGGCAGCCCGGGGACGATGACAGCGCTGCTGCTGAGCCGTGCTGTTGCAAAATTAAATCCGGATGCGGATGCTCCGATCTGGAATATCCTGTGTGTAAATCAGAGAAAAGCCTTCAGGGCTCCCGCAGCGCACCAAAGCCTTGTGGGATTTTCAATGCTGGAATACGATGAAGGATTGCGGAACCTCCCCATAGCCCGGCAGGTGCAGGAATTCCGCAGGAGAGTCTCTGAACAGGCCGGCGACGAAGCGATACTTTCCGGGGCGAAGGCTGCTGTCTCATTCATAGGAATGCTGGAAAATATGGAAACAGATCAGCAGCGCCTTGATGCAATGTCTGCTGCCGATGAAATGCTGAACAGGAACATGACCGCTGTGATAAGTTATGTCGGTAAGGCCGGATTCGGCGATGCAGAGAAGTATATCCGCAATTTCAGGACATGGACACGGTGCCCTGACAGGGGTATAATCATTGAGATCTCTGCTGTGAACGGGAGGTTCGTCTTTGATATCATACAGCCCTTTTCCGACCCTGTCTATGTAAACGGCTTTTTGCAGGAGCTGAAGGATAACGGAGTCGCCTACAAGATACAGGATGTTATGAAACTGACCCTGCCGAACATAAAGCTCCTCTGGAGCGAGTGACTCTTCAGCAGCATCCGGAGGATCGGAAAGTGCCCATATATAATGGCACAGGCCTATTGCAATTTGCGGATATATATGCTATACTGAAATTATACAGGATACATCCGGCCTGCTCTGATAAAAAGACTATGCGGATAACTAACAGTATAATAAACTGATCGCATTACTGTGAAAGGATATCTCATGATAAAAGAATACTTGCTTCAGAACTGGTCTTTGATACTGGTTTTGGCGGCGTTTGCGATAGCGCTCCGGATCACGGTCTTCTGGGATGAAAAAACGATCAAGCGTATGTATGTTCTCATAATCGGCGTGTATTTGCTCTCCCTTGTCGTATTTGTAGAGTTCAACTGCACAGCGCAGGTCGAATACAGGACCCTGCGCAGCATTCTGATGGCGTTACGGTACAGTGCGACGCCCTTTATTATTTCGCAGATCATCTATACACTTGTGAAGAAACAGACTTTGTATATCTTCATCCCCTCGATCATACTCACTGTCATCGACTTCGTTTCGATATTTACAGGCATCGTCTTCAGGATAGACGAGAATAACACCTTTTCCCGCGGCCCGCTGGGTTATCTGCCTTTCATTGTTGCCGGGGCGTATTGCGCTGCTTTGGTCTATTTTCTTTTCAAAAGATGCAACATGAAATTGATGGAGATCGTCCCCATTGCCTTCCTCAGCCTCGCCCTGCTTTCTGATCTGATCTTCCCATTTGTATTCGGAAGCGATTTCTCCAAGATCTTCTGTTCTACTATCGCCATAGCGCTGTTCGTATATTACGTTTTCGAGATCCTGCAGCAGACAAAAAAAGACTCTCTGACAGGGCTCCTCAACCGGCACGCCTACAATGCTGATATCTGCAAGAATCCCGAGGAGATCACAGCCCTGATATCTATTGATATGAACGGACTGAAGGTCATAAACGACACTCAGGGTCACGCTGCCGGAGATGAAGCGCTGGTAACGCTGGCACTTTGCTTTCGCAGAGCGCTGAAAAGCAGACAGTTCGGCTACAGGATAGGCGGTGACGAGTTCGTTATTCTTTGCCGGAAAGCCCGGCAAGACGAAATGATGGATCTGATCCGGCGCATCGAGACAAATGTCAGCGAAACAAAATATCATTGCTCTGTAGGATATAGCTATTCACCGGACGGTAAAAAGCCTGTGGATGATATGCTCAAAGAGTCTGATATGATGATGTATGCCATGAAAGAGCGCTTTTATAAAGAGCGAGGAAAAGCAAGCCTCAAAGTCAGGTGAGATAAGCAGCAGAGACCTGACCGGATGTGCTCGTTATGATCCAGAAATACCGAAAAAAGAACGGTGTATCTCTCCTGCCGAAGGGCGGGTAAGAGATACGCCGTTTTTATGCTTTGTGCTTATTGATCTTCACCGGGCTGTATTGTCCTGACCCTGAAACAGAAATAAATGATATGGCACAGCCATACCGCCGCAAGGATAACACAGGGCACCCATATGCTTTTCCTTGCCATCATAAAGAAGCCGAAGCCCATAAGCAATGTAACTGTGATTATGATACTCAGCTTGGTTTTAAGGAGCATACCTTTATGCTCGATGTAGCTCTGCAAATGCTTTTCATACAGCTTGGTGCCGATAAACCAGCGGTGCATCCGCTCTGAACTGTTGGCAAAGCAAAAAACAGTTGCAAGGTAAAAGGGAACAGTCGGAAGGATCGGAAGAACGATACCCACTGTCCCGAGTGCAAGACATATAAGCCCGAGTATCAGAAAAATCAGCCTTTTCATCAGCTCATCCTCCCGTTTTCAACACTGTATGAAACATCGCAGATACGCATCGTTGACGGCCTGTGACTGACAAGCAGCACAGTCTTTTCCTCGCCTTTGTCCAGAAGGCTTTTCAGTATCACCGCTTCGTTAAGACTGTCGAGATTGCTTGTGGGTTCATCCAGGAGCATAAGCGGAGCATCGTGAAGAAAAGCTCTTGCAAGTCCGATGCGCTGACGTTCGCCTCCCGAAAGAGTGTCGCCCTTGTCACGTCCTTCGAGCTTGGCAGGACAGAGACGCCGCAGAGCCCCGAATACCCGCCCTCTGATGATAGCAAGGACATTGAATGCGATATAGTGGTTCAGATATTGCTCGCTGCAGCGGCAGGCAGCACGAAGAACAGCAAAAACGATCACACATACACATACCGTTTTCAGACTGAATGCGCTTTCAAATTTTAATACATCGAGCATAGCATAGCCGCCCATTATTGTGATGAACTCGGCGCAGATGAATCCGCCGATCCCTAGTATAACTGCAAGAAACATAGCTCCTGCCAGCGGCTTTACGAGCCCGATCATTCTTGATAATACGGAAAGAGCCGAGCGCTTTTTCATAATGCTGCCTCCTTTCTGCCCGTATCAAAGCGCATATCCGCCCCGTGCAGAACTTCTTTTTCAGCATGGCCGGGAACAGCGGGGGCGAGACCGTCTTCCCGGAAAACCGGCTGTGCGGCTAGCCCTGCCGCACATCATCTATCACCCCTCCGCAGAGGATACGCCCCTGTGAATCATACATTACTGCCGACTGCCCCTTTGCCGCAGCTCTTACAGGTTCGTCAAAGATTATGCGGAGCCTGCCTTCAGGGAGCATTTCTGCCCGGGCGGATACTGCTTTGTGGTGATACCTGATCTTCACATACCCGTTTATAGAAGCTCCGCAGGAAAGTTTCGGCTGAGACATATAGCAGATATCCCTGCATATTATCTCTTCAGAGTAAAGCGAGGGCTCGTCTCCCAGGATCAGCTTGTTGCCGATCTTGTCTATCTCCTTGACATAAACCGGATGCCCTGTGGAGACTCCGATCCCCCTGCGCTGCCCGACAGTGTAGTGGTAAATACCCTTATGTCTCCCGATGACTTTGCCGGAAAGGTCTGTTATATCACCCTCAGGCGGGAGCTCTGAGCCGTAATGCTCTTCAATAAAATCAGCGTGGCTGCCCTCTGTCACAAAGCAGATCTCCTGGGAATCCGGCTTGTCATAGACAGGCAGGCCGACCTGCTTTGCAAGTCTCCTGACTTCGGCCTTCGTAAGCTCTCCCAGAGGCATGATCGTCCTCGCAAGCTGCTCCTGAGTCAGGCGGTAGAGCATATAGGTCTGATCCTTTTCGGAGTGTGCCGCACGCATAACGGTAAAGCGTCCGCTGTCCGTTCTTACTATCCTTGCATAATGCCCTGTGGCGACATAGGCTGCTCCCAGCCTGTCGGCAGCGCGGAGCAGACACGTCCATTTGATCTGACTGTTGCAGATAACACAGGGGTCAGGCGTGCGCCCGTTTATGTATTCGCTGATGAAGGGGCCTGTTATCTCCCGCTTGAAATCTGCGATACAGTTGATGACATAATAGGGGATACCCAGAATGTCTGCGGTCTGCCTGGCATCGTCTATCTCGCAGCAGCGGCTGTCCCGCCCGTCGGGATTTACCCAGGTGCGGAGCGTTGCCCCGATCACTTCGTACCCGGCCGCTTTCATAAGATACGCCGCCGCTGCGCTGTCAACTCCGCCGGAAAGCCCGACTATAACTCTGCTTTGGATCATAGCACTTTACATCTCCGATCATACCCGGCCTGTCTTTTGCCCGTTCATTGTTCAGTTCTCCGCTTCGGAGGGAATATATGCCAAAACACCGCGCCCTGCTTTTGCAGAGTGCGGTATTTTCTTTGTTCGGAAGTCTTGCCTTGGGAAGGCTTTTGCATTTGCCTGTCTGTTATGTCTGGATTATAGCACTTAAATCATAGCAAGTCAATAGGAAATATTCAACAAAGAAAGATCAACACCCTCATGCCCGGGTTGTGGGAAACAATAAATTTTATAAAGCCTATTGACATAGTAGGTAATATGTGATATCATTGTAATAAATCATATTAAGTCCATAGGAATTGTCTGGAGTGTGAACTTATGAAAACGGAAGTCTTAAACGAAGCGCTGTACAATAAATACATATCTCCGACAGAGCGGAAACGGAGCAGCTCGATAGGAATAGAGATAGAGCTCCCTGTCGCAGACCTTTCCGGCAGGCCTGTCGATGAGGAAATCGTCATCAATGCCGCTGACAGCTTCCGGAAGCATTTTTCCTTCGAGGTTTCCGGCAGGGACGACAACGGAAATGCCAATTCCATGACCGACAGCAAGACAGGCGACAATCTTTCCTTTGATTGCTCTTATTCCAACCTGGAGCTTTCACTCGGCAAGAGCGACGATCTCAATGCGCTGCATGAGAGCTTTAAAAAGTATTACAGCTATCTGCAATCTCTGCTGCTGCCTCAGGGTTATACGCTGACAGGCATGGGGATCAATCCGCACTACAATATCAACCACAATCAGCCTGTTCCGAACGAGCGCTACCGTATGCTCTACCATTATCTGCACAGCTATCACAGGTATGAGGATAATATAAGTATGCGATTTCACGACCGCCCTGATTTCGGGACCTTTACCAGCGCTTCGCAGGTACAGCTAGATGTCCGGCACGAGGAACTGATAGACACCCTTAACATATTTACGATGCTTGAGCCCTACAAGGCGGTGCTTTTTGCCAATTCCTATCTTCCGGAATATCCCGATTATCTCTGCGCAAGAAATATGCTGTGGGAGCGGAGCATGCAGGGGTATAATCCCCATAATGTCGGGATGTTCACAAAGCAGCTCGCAAGCGTTGATGAGCTGATAGAGTACATAAAATCCCAGTCGGTGTACTGTACTGTCCGCGAGGGGAGATATATTGATTTCAAGCCAGTACCTGTCCGAGACTATTTTGTCCTGGATAAGGTGTGCGGAGAATACTTTGACGGCAGGGCATACCGACAGACTGAATTTGCACCCGAAGCGAGAGATCTGGAATATCTGCGGACCTTCAAATTTGAGGATCTGACATTCAGAGGGACGATAGAATACCGCAGTTCCTGTACGCAGCCCATTAGAGATGTGATGACCGTTGCGGCTTTTCATACCGGGCTTTCGCGGCGCCTGGGAGAGCTTTCTGAACTGATAGCGGCAGATCGCTCTCTTTATGCTCACGGATATAATGCCGCCGAGCTCCAGGATATGCTCTCCAAGCGGGAAATACCGCATTTTATAAACAGAAAGAGCCTTACAGAGCAGCTTGTCCGGATACTTGATCTTGCTGCAGAAGGGCTCAGCGAAAGGGGAAAAGGTGAGGAGCATTTTCTCTCGCCTCTTTACGACCGCGCCGAGAAGCTGACAAACCCCGCAAGGGAAATGGTCAACGGTATTGCCGCAGGGAGACCCCTCAAAGAATACATAGAGGATTATTCAAGACTATAGCGAGGATAACGAATGAAAAACATATCGCTGTATGAAGGAAATTTCGGCCTGGAACGCGAGACTCTCAGGGTCGATGAGCGGGGCAGGCTGGCGCAGACGCCTCACCCCTTTCCGGATGACGAAAACATAACCAGAGATTTCTGCGAAAACCAGGTCGAGCTGATAACGCCCGTCTGCGGCAGCATCGAAGAGGCCGTTGCCGCTCTGGAAGAGCTTGACCGGCGAACCTGTGAGGCCATATCCCGAAACGGCGAGAGGCTCTGGCTTTACAGCAACCCTCCTCATATAAATAGCGAGGATGATATCCCCATCGCACAATTTTCAGGTATACAGGCTTCCAAAAAAAACTACCGTGTAGCCTTGCAGTACCGCTACGGGAAAAGACTGATGCTGTTGTCCGGCGTGCATTTCAATTTCTCCTTTACCGACGATTGGCTGGAAGAGATGTACGGTAAGGGAGCCTCCGGTCAGGAGTTTAAAAACAAGCTGTATCTGAGACTGTATAAACAGCTCATGCGGCATAGCTGGCTGCTGGTGCTGCTGACAGCCTCCAGCGCATATTACGACCGCTCCTTTGACAGGGACGGTGCTTCCGGAACTGTCCGGGGGAGATATTCGTCTATACGAAACAGCGAGCGGGGCTACTGGAACAGCTTTATCCCTACTTTCGATCATACCGACCTTGACAGCTTCTGCTTAAGTATACTGGAATACATACAGAAGAGCATATTGTTCTCGGTCAGTGAGCTGTATCTCCCGATACGGCTGAAACCCAAGGGGCTGAACAGCATCGGGAACCTTTCGGATAAGGGTGTGGATCATATCGAGCTGAGGATGTTCGACCTTGTTCCCGGAAAGCCTCTCGGGGTCGATCCGGATGACCTGAGATTCGCGCATCTGCTGATGCTTTACCTGCTGACCCTCCCGGATACGGAGTTCACAGAGGAGCAGCAGATCGAGGCGGTAAGGACTCATCAGGCGGCAGCTCTGTACGATACAGATCCAGGATTGACCGGGAGGGCGGAAAAGCTGCTTACGGATATAGCAGAGCATTTTAAGGGGGATGTATACGCTGAAAGGCTGATAGCATACCAGCTTGATAAGCTGCGGGGCAGCAGGGATGAACGCTTTGAAAACTATTACGACAGGGGTGAGAAAAATGTGCGAGCTGCTGGGATTTTCAAGCGCTGGGAACACAGACCTGTCAGATGCTCTGAGACGTTTTTTTGCTCACAGCGATAAGAACCCTCACGGTTGGGGCATGATGTATAAAAACGGCGGAGATATCATCGTCCGGGAACCAAGAAAAGCAAGCGCGAGCACAGTCCTAGAGGGCATACTTGCCTCTATCCCGCCTCAGAAATATCTGCTGGCACATATCCGCTATGCAACTGTCGGAACGATCAGAAAAGAAAACTGTCACCCTTTTCATGCAGCGGATATTTCAGGCCGTCGGTGGACAATGATACACAACGGGACGATCTATTCCGGCAGCGGTACATATCGCTATTACCGCCGACAGTCGGGAGACACCGATTCCGAGCGACTGTTTCTCGCTTTTATAGACGGGATAAACGACCGCCTCGGAAAGGGCAGCCTGGGCGAGAGGGAACGCTTTTCCTTCGTCAATGATTTTGTCGCCGAGCACGCTCCGCGCAATAAGCTGAATCTTATGATCTGGGACGGAGAACTGCTGTTTGTCCATAAGAACATGAAGAACACCATGAGCTTCAGAAGAATGAACGGCGGTCTGCTTTTCTCGACAGTGCCGCTGGATGACAGCGAGTGGGTGCCGATCCCGATGGCGCAGCTTGTCGCCTATAAGGACGGCCGGGAGGTCTTCCGGGGAGACCGGCACAAGGGAGTGTTCACCCCGACGCTGGAGTACATCACAGCACTTGACGCTATGAATATATGAAAGGACGTTTGCAATGTCAGAATTATTAAAGATCGAAGGGCTGACCGTAACGGCTGAGGATAAGGAGCTTCTGCACGGGATAGACCTGTCTGTCGGCGAAGGAGAGACCCACGTGCTGATGGGGCATAACGGAGCCGGGAAATCGACTCTTGGCTGCGCTGTAATGGGAAGCCCGGAATACAGTGTAACGGGAGGGAAGATATATTTCGGCGGAGAAGATATTACCGAAGAGACGGCAGATAAACGTGCAGGGAGAGGTATTTTTCTCTCCTTTCAGAACCCTGTGGAGATACCAGGCATAACGCTCTCCGAATTTCTGCGAAACGCTCTGGAGCAGCAGACAGGGAAACGGATAAAGCTCTTTGAGCATAAGAAAAACCTGTCGGCGGCCATGTCTGTCCTGGAAATGGACAGCTCCTACGCCGACCGCGACCTGAACGTCGGCTTCTCCGGCGGCGAGAAAAAGAAAGCCGAAATACTCCAGCTCCTGATGCTGAAGCCCCGCCTTGCGATCCTTGACGAGACCGATTCAGGTCTTGATGTGGATGCTGTCAGAACAGTTTCCAGAGGCATCGAGGAATACAGAAAAAGTGTCGGCGGGACATTGCTTATCATAACCCACAATGCTAAGATACTCGAGGAGCTGAAGGTCGATAAGACACATATCCTCTCCGAAGGAAAGGTCATCAGAGAAGGAGACGGTCAACTGGCTTTCGATGTACTTGCCAACGGCTTTGAGAAATATATCGGAGGCGTCAACGATGAGAAAGAGAACTAATATCAGAAATCTGGTCTTTGCGGGGCTGCTGGCTGCTATGACAACTGCCGCCACCCTGCTGATAGTAATCCCTACGCCGACAAAGGGCTTTATCAATCTCGGCGACAGCTTTGTGAATATCGGTGCATGGCTGATGGGCCCGGCTTACGGTGCGGCCGCCGCCGGGATAGGGTCGTCTCTGGCGGACCTCATAGCAGGTTACAGCATCTACGCTCCGGCGACATTTATCATCAAGGCGCTGATGGCAGCAGTATCTTTTAAGCTCTTCGCCGCAGTGCGGAAAACAGGAAGGTTTAAGACAGCAGCAGTCCTTTCTGCACTGGCAGCCGAGACCGTGATGATCCTCGGGTATGGCATCTATGAGGCGGTCATCTACGGCTCTGTCCCAGTTGCTCTGAGCGGTGTCGCATCCAACGCTGTGCAGGCTGCGGGAAATCTGGCGGCATCAGTGATATTCTATACGGCGTTTGCCGGGAAGGTGATGCCCGCAGGCTTGGGTAAAATAAACAAGCAGAGGAATAAGATATGAAGGAAAAAACAAAGGTCGGGGACATTGACCGCTCGCTCTACGATTTCCGTTATGAAGAGGATGAGAGAGATTTTTTCGACAGCGGCATAACCCCCGGGATAATCGGAGAGATCTCCGACGAAAAGAACGATCCCGATTGGATGAGAGAGTTCAGGCTGCGCTCGCTGGAGATATACAACAGGACACCTATGGTGAAGTGGGGCGCTTCCATAGAGGGTCTTGATATCGACAACATCGTAACATACATCCGCCCGAAGACCAGAATGAATACAGACTGGGATAATGTTCCCGAAAATATCAAGGAGACCTTTGAGCGCCTGGGTATACCCAAGGCCGAAAGGGAGAGTCTGGCAGGTGTCGGGGCACAGTACGATTCAGAGCTGGTATACCACAATGTCCGCAAGGAAGTGGCACAGTCCGGAGTCGTATATACCGACCTGGAGAGCGCCATGCACGACCCGAGATATGCCGGGATCATTCGCTCGCATTTTATGAAGCTTGTCCCGCCGACAGATCACAAATTTGCTGCTCTGCACGGTGCGGTATGGTCCGGAGGTTCATTTGTATATGTCCCGAAAAACGTACACCTTGATATCCCGCTGCAATCGTATTTCCGTCTGAACGCCAAGGGCGCCGGTCAGTTTGAGCATACTCTTATAATCCTTGAAGAGAACAGCTATCTGCATTTCATAGAGGGCTGTTCCGCTCCTAAGTACTATGAGGCAGGGCTTCACGCAGGCTGTGTCGAGCTGTTTGTCGGCGAGGGGGCGAGCCTGAGATATTCGACCATCGAGAACTGGTCGAAGAATATGTATAATCTCAACACCAAGAGAGCATTAGTCCAGAAAAACGGACGGATAGAATGGGTCTCTGGCAGTTTCGGTTCGCACGTTTCCTATCTCTATCCTATGAGTATTCTGAACGGCGAGGGCGCTTCTGCGGAATTTACAGGCATAACCTTTGCCGGAGAAGGGCAGGATCTGGACACAGGCGCAAAGATCGTCCATAATGCTCCGAACACATCGTCGTATATGAACACCAAGTCCATAAGCAAGTCAGGCGGCAGGAGCACATTCAGGAGCGCGGTGGTCGTCAGCGAGAACGCAGCAGGAGCAAAGAGCTCGGTAAACTGTGAATCGCTGATGCTGGACAATATCTCCCGCTCGGATACGGTCCCGGTCATCGACGTAAAGACAGATAATTGCGATGTCGGGCATGAAGCGAAGATCGGCAGGATAAGCGACGAAGCGGTATTTTATCTCACCTCCCGGGGGCTCTCCGAGGAGGATGCGAGAGCGATGATCGTCCGCGGGTTTGCGGATAATGTTTCCAAGGAGCTGCCGTTGGAATATGCGGTGGAGATGAACAATCTCATCGGCCTTGAGATGCACGGGAGCGTCGGATAAGGAGGAAAGATATGGCAACAGAAAGATTGAATATCCTGCCGGTGCCGACCTTTGCGAGCCTCGGAGTGAACTGGGCCGAGCGCAGTGTGGAGATGTATGAGACCGAGACGGTAGCTCTGAACGCAGGCGATGAACAGACAGTCATCCGTTACGCCGACGCTAATACATATCCTTTCAGGAATCTTTATATATCCCTCGGTGCGGGGGCGAAAATGAAACTCGTTCAGGTCTTTGACAGAGCTGCCCGCTGTGTTTCGAGGCTGAATGTTTCTTTGGATGAGAGCGCCGAGCTGGAGCTTGTTCAGGTATACATCGGAGGAGGAGACACAGTCAGCGAGATCGTTGCCAGACTTGACGGCGCCGGGTCAAGATTCAAAGCAGTTATTGGCTGCGCTCTGGACGGTGATGATTCTCTGGACATTGATCTTATTGCCGAGCACAGAGGCAGGAAAAGCCTGTCGGAGATAAATGCCGCATCAGTGCTGAGCGGCAGCTCGAACAAGATCTTCAAGGGAACGATCGACTTCAAAAACGGTTCTTCCGGTGCAAAGGGCTCAGAGCACGAGAATGCTCTCCTGCTGGGCAACAGGGTAAGAAACCGGACAGTTCCTGTCATCCTCTGCGATGAGGAGAATGTCGAGGGGAACCACGGCGCGACCATAGGCAGGCTGGATGAGAAGCACATTTTCTATATGCGATCCAGAGGGATGAGCGAGGATAAAATATACGAGCTCATGGCCCGCTCCAAGCTGATGCAGGCGATAGGCAGGGTCGGAGACAGAGAGGTAAAAGCAAGGATATACAATTCTTTGGGGTGGGGTGATACAGATGAGTGAGCGATGTTTCAAGGATGATCTCCCTGTATTTCAACTATACAAAAATTTGGACTATCTTGATAATGCCGCCACGACTCAGAAGCCGCTTTGTGTTATCGAAGCTGTGGGGAGCTACTACCGCCGTGAGAACGCCAACCCTCTTCGCGGACTGTATGATCTTAGCGTAAAGGCTACCGAGGCCTATGAGAATGCCAGAGAAGCGGTCAGGAGCTTCATCGGTGCAAAAAGAACCAGCGAGATAGTTTTTACCCGCAACGCCACCGAGAGCCTGAACCTTATCGCATACAGTTGGGGGAGAGCTTGTATTTCCGAGGGCGACGAGATCCTGGCAGCTATCTCAGAGCATCATTCCGATCTTCTGCCCTGGCAGCAGCTTGCCCGGGAAAAGGGGGCTGTGCTAAAATATCTCGAATGTGATCCTCAGGGAGGGTATTCCGCCGAAGCGCTGAAAGCGGCGCTGACTCCCAGGACAAGGCTCTTTGCCATAGCGCAGGTCTCCAACATTTTCGGCATGGTCAATCCTATAAAAGAATTCGCAGAGATCTGCCATGCCAACGGCACGCTGATAGTCTGCGACGGCGCCCAGAGCGTGCCGCATATCCAGGTGGATGTCCGTGAGCTGGATGTGGATTTTCTCGCCTTTTCCGGCCATAAGCTCTATGCCCCCATGGGGATCGGCGTGCTTTACGGCAGGGAAGAACTGCTGGAAAAAATGCCTCCATTCCTTTACGGAGGGGAGATGATCGAATATGTGACAAGAGAGGGTGCGACCTTCGCAGAGCTCCCGCACAAGTTTGAGGCCGGGACAGTGAATGTCGGTGGAGCGGTGGGTCTGCACGCGGCGATAGACTATATAAACTCTATCGGTTTTGATGAGATAACAAAGCGGGAGGACAGGCTTACAGCGCTGGCCTTCAGCGAGATGAAAAAGCTGCCCTGTGTCAGCATCATCGGCTCGGACAGAGCTGATGAGCATCATGGCATAATCTCTTTCACAGTTGATGGGGTACACCCTCATGATGTTGCCGCAGTTTTCGATGCCGATAACATCGCAGTAAGGGCGGGACATCACTGCGCACAGCCCCTGCACCAGTATCTCGGAGTACAGTCAACGGCCCGGATGAGCCTTGCATTCTACAATGATGAGCGCGACATCGAGCGCTTCATCGAAACGCTTAAAACAGTCAGGAGGCGAATGGGCTATGGCGGATAACATTTACAATGAGGTCCTTATAGACCACAATCTTCACCCGCTGCATCTTCACGAGCTGCCCTGCGCGACCTGCTCCAACGCCGGCCTCAACCCGACCTGCGGAGATTCGCTGACCCTTAATCTTGCCATAGAAAACGGCATCATCACCGACGGCTCTTACACCGGGGTAGGCTGCGCTGTCTCTCATGCATCGACAGATATCATGCTTGACCTTGTCATAGGCAGATCTGTCGATGAGGCTAAGCATCTGGCGGAGCTTTTCAGCAGGATGATAAGCAGCGAGATAACCGATGACGAGCTGGAAGAGCTGGAAGAGGCCGGAGCTTTGCAGAATATCTCCAGGATGCCTGCCCGGGTCAGATGTGCAACTCTCGGCTGGAAAACTCTGGAGAAGCTGCTGGATGAAAACAGATAATAATACATGGGGGAGATGAAATGAGGATCTCAACAAAAGTTGAATACGGTCTTGCTGCGCTGGCAGATATAGCGATCTATTCAGAGGAAGGCGCTGTCGTCCCGGCATCGGATATATCAGAGCGGCAGAGCATCTCGCAGAAGTATCTGGAGCAGATACTCGTTACCTTGAAGCACGCCGGGTTCATCAAGGCGCACAAGGGCTCGGGGGGCGGCTACTCTCTTTCCCGCAGCGCCGAAAAGGTCACTATGTCCGAGATCCTGAACGCTCTTGACGATTCGATACTGGCAGATAGTATCTCTCGGGAAAACGAGAGCGACATCCGGGATCAGATCAACAGCTGCTTCTGGAACCGTGTTGATACAAATTTCAGAAAGCTGGCCGAGACAGTTACTCTTGCAGACTTTATTGCGGGATGTAAGGGCAGAGAAAGCGTCTGGGATATGTATGTGATATGACTGTCTGGAAAATAAGGCTGATTTATCTTAGGGCAACACCGCACGACCCGCGGCTAACGCCTCTGCACATCATCTGCTTGCCAGCTTTCCGTCATATTACCCAAATTCTCCTTGACGTTGCGTAAAGCGAAGTGAGCTTCGCTTGCAAGCCTGCGTCGAATTTAGGCAATCTGACGAAAATCTTTGCCTCAATGTTAATTGAGGCTGCGCATACTGATGCACAGGGGTCGTGCGGTGTTGCCTTAGAAACAGAAAAATCGGAAGGTATATCCACACTATTGCTTAGCTTATCTGACATACATCCCGGTTGTGCTACGCGGCCGGAGAAGATACTGAGGAACACGGCATACTATTTCGTTGTGCCGGAGCTCTCCGATCCTTCGGGCTTGCTTTGGGATCAGATAGCGATCAGTATGAAAAGGGCAAATAGGATCCCGGCGCTCTGTACGAATAAGAAAGATCGCTCGGAACACGCTGCAGAAAAAATATAAAACCGTATATCCTCCCGGCATGAGGATATACGGTTTTTTAATGGCAGCAATTACATGAATCTTTCGGCAAGCCTGTCAATGAAAAGCTCGATGCTCCTGCGGACAGGGCTGTCCGGAGAATAAGCGCAGATATAGTTCATATCTATGTATCTTCCGTCTTTGAGTATCGGTACCGTTTTGATGCTTCCCTGCCTGATGAATGAGTCGATGCGGCCTCTTTGCTCCGAGCAGAGCCTTGCGGCAACACCGGAGCTGACTATCTCACCGATGACTGACTGACTGTCGGTGGAAAGAGGATAGCGGTTCAGCTTGAAAGGAGCCAGAACAGCCTCCATCTCATCTTCAAAATAGCGGTCAGTGCCGGGGATGAAGAATACATTTTTCAGAAGCTCCGGCGAGAGATAATCCTTTGTGGCCAGCTCTGTCCCGGCTGAGACCATCGCGCAGAGTCGGCTGCGTTCCAGAACTCTTATTGCCAGCTTTGATTCGAGGAGAGAGCAGGTGAGCGGGGTAAGGCTTATAATGGCGGCATCGCTTTCGCGGCGGCTGATCTCATCGATTATCGCCTCGGCGGGAGATGGATACTCGGAAATACTTTTTTGCGAGAGCCTTGCTTCGCTTGCCGAGAGTATGTCGGCAGCCGAGCTTATCAGCAGGTCTGATGAGAACTGCGAGTACGTAACGAGCCGGAGTGGCCGTTTTTCCGCATGGACAGCATTTTTAAGCTCTTCGCATTTAGCGACTATCTCCTGAGCCAATGAAATGATGCGCATACCGCTTTCGGTAGGACGGCTGCCTTTGTTTGTCCTCTCAAAAAGGGTAACACCCAGCTCTGTCTCCAGCTCTGAGACCGCCTTGCTCATCCCCGCAGGAGAGATGCCCAGCGCTTCTGCCGCAGCAGTGACAGTTCCGTGAGCATTAACTTCAAGTAAATATTGCAGTTGTTTCAGCGTCAAAGACAACACCTCCGATAGTATCCCGAGAGCGCCGGGAGTATCTGTCCCGGTGGCTTTATTATAGCTTTAAATACAGTGTTTGTCAATAGTGTGAACACTGAACCATCGGTAAGTCCTGCAATTCTAAAATGTTTATAAACACCGGCCGCCGGATTTGGGTAATTTATACAAAAGAATGCCTCGCCGCAGCCTGACCGGTGCGGTCGGTATAACTTTTTCCACCTGTACTTAACTGCCAGTTAATGCAAGTCAACTGTTTTGCTATTTACAAATGCTCCGGATTGGTGTATTATTTGTATATCCCCACAAAACATATCGAAATACTATGAAATAGAACAGGAGATGAACAAAATGCAGTTGTTGGCTGAAGAAACAAATCTATTTGATTTCGGGCTGGTCGGCAGGCAGCTCCCGGAGCTTCTGAAATATCTTCCGACAACTCTGGAACTCGCTGCTCTGTCGATGCTGATAGGACTTGTGCTGGGGCTGCTGCTGGCAATAATCAGGATAAAGAAGATACCTGTCCTGAGGCAGATCGCAGCATTCTATATCTCTATCATCAGAGGCACTCCCGCCATAGTCCAGCTTTATATCGCATACTTCGGTATCCCGATGTTCCTCAAATATATGAATCTGCATTACGGCACCAGCTTCGATATATCCGCTTTTCCCGGCTTTGCCTGCGCAGTATTCGCTATGGGGCTCAATGAATCGGCCTACAATGCCGAGACCATAAGAGCAGCTCTCAGCTCTGTGGACAGAGGGCAGATCGAAGCCGCCTGCGCTGTCGGGATGACATATCCGCAGGCTCTCAGAAGGATAATCCTTCCGGAGGCAATGACAGTTGCTCTTCCGGGGCTGGGCAATTCCTTTATCGGGCTCATCAAGGGAACATCCCTTGCATTTACATGCGCTGTGGTCGAGATGACTGCTCAGGGCAAGATCCTCGGAGGAAGGAATTACAGATATTTTGAAGTCTATGTATCGCTGGCGATAATCTACTGGGCAGTTACAATTATCGTTGAGCGTATACTTAAACTTATAGAAAAACGACTTGAGCTGCCGGAGCAGATAGACAAGAAAAAAGATACTGTTCCGGAGACCGGCTCAGAGGTTGAAGAAAGGGAGGCGGCAGTACAATATGATACAAATACGAGACCTGAAAAAGCGCTTTCGCAATAATGTCGTGCTGGACGGCATCGACCTTGATATCAACGAGGGTGATGTAGTCGGGATCATAGGCCCTTCGGGAACAGGCAAGAGCACGCTCCTGCGATGTATCGATCTTCTGGAGATCCCCGACGGGGGAAGCATCAGCATCGACGGGGAGAAGACAGAGCTATCCAGACACAGCCGCTCTCAGACCCTTTCTCTACGGCGCAATACCGGGATGGTCTTCCAGCGATTCAATCTGTTCGATAGAAAGACCGCTCTGGAAAATGTAATGGAAGGGCTGGTAACAGTCCGGAAGATGAAAAAAGCTGAGGCACGAATGTGCGCGGAGGCTGAACTCAAGCGGGTCGGGATGCTGGATTGGAGCGGTCATTACCCAAAGCACCTTTCCGGCGGACAGCAGCAGAGAGTCGCCATCGCCAGAGCGCTGGCCATGAAACCTAAGCTCCTGCTGCTCGATGAACCGACCTCTGCCCTGGACCCTGAGCTTGTGGGCGAGGTGCTGGAAACTATAAAGGACATAGCATCTCAGGGCTTCACGATGATGCTGGTATCTCACGAGATGAATTTCGTCAGGAACGTGGCAAACCGCGTTATCTTCCTCGACGGCGGAAAGATCGTCGAGGACGGCACCCCGAGAGAGGTGTTCGATACACCGAAAAGTCAAAGAGCAAAGGATTTCTTTGCAAAAATGCATCTGCTGAGACAACCCGAATACACAATATAAAGAAAAAGGAGTAAACTATCATGAAAAAGAGATCATTTATTTTATCCGCTATAACCGCCGCCGCCCTGCTGCTTGCAGGCTGCGGCTCCTCCGACAGCTCTTCCGGCTCTGACTCAAAGACCGGCAGCGCTGCCGGCAGCACTGAAGTCAAGACCATCAAGGCAGCGACGATGGGGTCTCCCTCGCCATATATAGTCGTTGAGGAAGACGGGACGGTGACCGGCTATGATTTCAAGGTGCTTAAAGAAGTCTTCAACAGGCTGCCCCAGTATAAGCTGGATATCGTAGTTACAGACATCGGGTCTGTGTTCACAGGAGTTCAGTCCGGTCTTTACGATATCGGTGTCAATAATTTCTCGTATAATGCCGAGCGTGCCAAGACCTATCTTTATTCTTTCCCTTATGATACCGTGAGCTATGTGTTCCTTTCAAAGGACGGCTCCGTCAAGTCCTTCGCAGACGCAGCCGGCAAGAGCTTCCACGGGACAGCCGGAATTTCGGTGACCAATGCTGTCGAGAGCTGGAACGAAAAGAACCCCGACAAAGCTATCAAGGTCGAATATGTAGAGCAGGGCACCAACCTGGCTCAGGAGGTCTATGACGGCAGAGTCGAGTTCACTATTATGGATAAGGCAATGGCTGTAGAATACGAGAAGAACTATCACTACGGTCTCTCTGCTGTAGACGTTCCCGCAGAAGAAGCAAAGACCATAGCCGACAACTCCTGGACATATTACCTCTTCGCCAAAGAAAACGATTCTCTCCGTCAGGAGATCAACAAGGTCCTCAAGGAGCTGAGAGAAGACGGCACACTTACCAAGTACGGCAACGAAGTCTTTGGTTTCGATACTGCTCCCGATGCCTCGCAGTACGAAAAGACTCTTAACTGACAGGAGGGCTCGATGTGTCCGAAAATAAAGAAAACAACAGATATCTGGAAGATCAGCTGGCTGCTGAGATAAATAAGGAAACAGGAGCCTTTGTAAGACAGCAGAACCTCTTTACGACACCCTTCGGTGAGGGCGAAGGAAAGCTGCCGGTCGAAGCGGGCAGATACAGACTTATAGTTTCTCCCGTATGCCCCTGGGCGCACAGACAGCGGATAGTGCTGGCACTCCTGGGTCTTGACGATGTCATCAGCACAGGTATAACCTACCCGATCAGGACAGAGCGGGGCTGGATATTCTCCGATTATGAGGGCGGGAAGGATCCTGTTCTCGGAGTGGAGAGCCTGGACGATGTATATCTGGCAACAGATCCGGAATACAAAGGCAGGGCGACAGTCCCGGCGATCGTCGATCTGACTACCGGCAAGGTGGTAAATAACGACTACCACAGGCTGACGAATTATTTTGAGGTGGAGTGGAAAAAGTTTCATAAGCCTGATGCCCCCGACCTTTATCCCGAGGATCTGCGGGATAAGATCGACGCCCTGAACGAGATCATTTTCAACGATGTCAACAACGGTGTCTACAAAGCGGGCTTCGCACGTTCTCAGGAGGCATACGAGGCTGCCTATGACAGACTGTTCGTAAGGCTTGACGAACTGGAAGAGAGGCTTTCCCATTCGAGATATCTCTTCGGTGACCGCCTTACCGATGCAGACATCAGGCTATGGGTAACGCTGGTGCGCTTTGATGCAGCATATAATATCCAGTTCAAGGTCAACCGCAACAAGCTCATAGACTTCCCGAATCTCTGGAACTACGCAAAGGAACTCTATTCCATACCCGCCTTCAGGAACACAACAAGCTTTGACGGCATCAGACGCGGTTATCTGCTGAACCCCTCCCGCAACACCTTCGGTATTCTGGCCAACGGCCCCGATCTTTCGGTATGGGAGCAGCCACACAACCGGGAGAGGGAGTATGCATAATGAGCATACAGGTCAAGACCGATAAAGAGAATGTAGACTGGCAGGCAGTAGCCGATCTGCTCCATTCCTTCGGGCTGAGTCATCTCTCGGCCGGGGAACAGGAGAAAGTGTTTAGTAACAGTGCTGTCGTCGCGTTCATTTACGATGACGACAGGCTGATCGGCTGCGGCAGAGCCTTATCCGACGGTGTGTGTCAGGCAGCGATATACAATATCGCCCTGGATGGAGCCTATCACGGCCATGGCCTCGGAAGACTGCTGATAAACTCTGTGCTTGAACAGGTCAAAGGGCAGACGGTGATACTTTACACCCACCCACAGACTGTAGCGATGTATGAAAAATTCGGTTTCCGCCGCCAGAAGACAGGCTTTGTGCTCTTTGCAGGCGGCGAGGACAGAGAACGAAAGATGGAGGAAATGGATTTCCTTCTGCCGAAGGGCTACCGCTTCGGCAATCCCGATTTTGACAGTTAGGAAGTGAGATAAGTGAACGAACTGGTAAGAAACAGTTGGCTCGCCTGGGATAATAATCCGCGATATGACAAGATAGGCCGCTATGTCAGGCAGCAGATACGTTTTCAGCAGCCCTTCGGTAAGGGCGAGAACGATCTGAAGCCCGAAGCCGGGCGCTACAGACTGATATGGGCGCCGGTATGCCCCTGGGCGCACCGTTCGATTATAGTCAGGAAGCTGCTGGGACTTGAGAATGTCATCAGCCTCGGTACACTTGACCCGAGAAGGCCGGTGGACAACGGAGGCGATTGGGCATTCACCCTGGATGAAGGCGAGGTGGATCCGGTGCTCGGGGTAAGGTATCTCAATGAGGTGTATCATAATGCCGACCCTGATTACAAGGGCAGAGCAACAGTACCGGCGCTTGTGGATATCAAGACCAAAAAGGTAGTCAATAACGATTACTGGAACCTTACTCTTTATTTCGAGACAGAATGGAAGGAATTCCATAGGGAGGGCGCACCGGATCTCTATCCGGCGGAGCTTAGGGAATACATCGACGCGCTCAACGAGGTCATCTATCACGAGGTGAACAACGGTGTTTACCGGGCAGGCTTTGCGAAAAGCCAGGCGGCTTATGATGAGGCATACGAGACAGTATTCAAGCGCCTGGATTGGCTTGAAGTGCGTCTGGAAAACAGGCGCTATCTCTTCGGAGACAAGATCACAGAATCCGATGTGCGGCTCTATGTAACCCTGGCGAGATTTGATGCTGCATATTACACCGCATTCCGTGTCAACAGAAACCGCATCAGGGATTACAAGAACCTCTGGGCATATGCAAGAGATCTCTATTCGATAGATGCTTTCGGAGGAACGACTGATTTTGATGCGATCAAGAAGCATTACTTTATCGACTGCCAGATAGACAATATCTATAATATCATTCCCAAAGGGCCGGAAACCGACAGTTGGCTGCTGCCTCACGGCAGAGAGCGCCTTGACGGTACAGGATATCTCATAGACTGAGCCGGCAGAAAAAGGTGAGAGAAATGAGCAGAGCTTTTGAGACCCGATGTATCCACGGGGGAGAGGAGAGCAGACTGAAGGATGCTTTCAGAGCTGTCAGCTTCCCAATTTATCAGACCGCCACATTCTCGCATACCGAGACAGGCCATAACGGCAGCGGATTTGATTACACCAGAGAATCCAATCCCACCAGGACACATACCGAGGATGTTGTGGCATCTCTTGAAGGAGCCCGTCATGCCATAGGCTTTTCGTCAGGAATGGCTGCTATAAGCTGTTCCTTTGATCTCTTCGGAAGGGGGGATCACATCATCTGTTCGGAGGATCTTTACGGCGGAGTGTTCCGGCTCAACAGGCTGGTCACAGAGAAAAAGGGTGTCAGCGTAAGCTATGTCGATACCAGCGATCTGCAGGAACTCAGAGCCTCATTCCGCCCTGAGACCAGAGCAGTATATCTTGAGACTCCCACAAACCCGATGATGCACATAACCGATCTGCACATGGCCGCAAAGCTGGCACATGAGCACGGGGCTCTGCTCGCCGTGGACAATACATTTCTTTCGCCATATTTTCAGAATCCTCTGGCTCTTGGCTCAGACATAGTCATCCACAGCGCCAGCAAATTCCTGTCTGGTCATAACGATACCGTAGCGGGATTTATCTGCCTGAACGATGACATCCTCAGCGAAGAGCTCCGCCTGCTGGCAAAGACGACGGGAGCATCTCTCTCACCCTTTGACAGCTTCCTTGTGGAGCGCGGCATAAAGACTCTGGCAGTAAGGATGCAGAAGCAGCAGGAGAATGCTGTTGCTCTCGCAGAGCTCCTTTCCGGGCACAGCAAAGTAAGAGAAGTCTGTTATACCGGGCTGAGAACGCACAGAGGCTATGCATTGAACCTCTCGCAGTCCAAAGGCTTCGGGAGTATGATCTCGCTTCATACCGATACAGCAGAGACAGCGCTGAGAGTGCTGCACAAGGTCAGGCTCTTTACCTTCGCCGAAAGCCTCGGCGGGACAGAGAGCCTTGTTACCTATCCGCTGATACAGACACACCCTGATGTCCCGCAGCAGCTTAAAGACAAGCTGGGGATAGACGGTACACTTCTGCGGATGTCCGTGGGGCTTGAGAATATTGATGATCTTACGGCAGATATCCTGCAGGCTCTGGAGGGATAGTAATGGTGCATTATGATTTCGATACTGTCGTAAACAGGCAGGGGACCAGCTGCCTGAAATATGATTTCAAAGCCCAGCGAGGCTATCCCGAGGATGTGCTCCCTCTCTGGGTAGCGGATATGGATTTTCCTGCTGCACCCGAGATCGTTGATGAAATAAGGAAAGCTGCGGCTCACGGCATCTTCGGATATACTGTCCCGAAGCAGGATTATTTTGATACTGTTCTGAGATGGTACAGAGAGCATTTTGATTATCATCCCGGAAGCCGCTCTGCGGTCATAACTCCGGGAGTTGTCTTTGCGATCTCGGCAGCGGTGAGAGCCTTTACAGCTCCCAGAGATGCTGTCCTGATACAGCCGCCGGTGTATTATCCCTTTTTCTCCGTCGTAACAGAAAACGGCAGAAGGCTTGTGGAAAACGAGCTCATTTTACGTAATGGGAAATATATGATAGATTTTGAGGATCTTGAGATGAGGATCAGAGAGAGCGGAGCAAAGCTTTTTATCTTCTGCTCGCCCCACAATCCTGTCGGGCGGGTCTGGACAGAGCAGGAGCTTCGCCGCCTTGGGGAGATATGTGAAAAATATGGTGTTACTGTGATCTCCGATGAGATACACGGTGATTTTGTCAGAGAGGGATACAGACATACTGTATTCACCAATGCCTGCCCGCAGCTCCGGGAGAAAACGATCGTCTGCACAGCTCCAAGCAAGAGCTTCAATCTTGCCGGGCTCCAGATATCTCACATTTTCATAGAGAGCAGGGAACTGAGGCAGAAGTTCAAGGCGATTCTTTCCGCCGAAGGATATTCAGAGGTGAACACTCTCGGCCTTGCGGCATCGAGGGCGGCTTACGAGCGCGGAGGTAAGTGGCTGGCTCAGTGCAAGGAATATATTGAGGGCAATCTGCAATACCTCAGGGATTTTCTGAGAGAAAGGCTGCCGATGCTCCGGCTTACGGATCCGGAGGGCACGTATTTTGCTTGGATAGATATGTCTGCTCTCGGCCTTGGCAGGAAAGAGCTGAATGATCTGATAATATACAAAGCAAGGCTCTGGCTGGATGCGGGGCATATTTTCGGGAGCTGCTCCGGACAGTTCCAGCGGATAGTTCTGGCCTGCCCGAGGGCAATACTTGAACAGGCCCTCGGGCAGCTTGAAAAAGCCGTAAAGGAGGAGTTAAAATGAGTTATGAATATGAGACTGTGGATGGTAGGAAGATAAGAGTTCGTCCGAGGGAAGTAAATACCGAAGTCGATGCCGACGGCTATTTCCACCGCCAGCCCAACCGTTTTACCGAGGGCTTCGGAGAAGGAAAGAACCCTGTCGAGGCAGGGCGCTATCATCTTGTATGGGCAAAGCTCTGCCATTGGTCTAACCGCGCTTCCATAGTCAGAGAGCTGCTGGGGCTGGAGGAAGCGATAAGTGCAGACCTTGTAGCTCACGGAAAGCATGAAAAGAACCTGGGCTGGGAGTTCGTCTATTCGGAGAACTACACCTCAAAGGAGCTGGGGATAAGGTTTCTCTCCGAGGCATATTATGCCGCCGATGACGATTACACCGGCAGGACGACCGTCCCCGCACTGATAGATAAGACTACAGGAAAGGTGGTCAACAACGACTACGACCGCCTTACCAATTATTTCGAGGTCGAGTTCGCTCCCTTCCATAAGCCTGGCGCTCCCGACCTCTATCCGGAGGAGCTTCGGGATAGGATCGACAGAATGAACAAGTGGCTCTTCGATAACGTGAACAACGCAGTATACCGGGCATCCTTCGCCCGCTCCAAGGAGGCGCATTGGGATGCTTTCAATGCCTTCTATGCTGCTCTCGACCTGCTGGAAAAAAGGCTCTCAGGAAGGCGTTTTCTCTTCGGAGATTATATAACTGATGCCGATGTCAGGCTCTATGTCACTCTGGCAAGGCTGGATATAAGATACACCTGGCAGCTTGGACATACCAAAAAGCGTCTCATAGATTATCCCAACCTCTGGGGCTATGCCCGCGATCTCTGGCAGATACCGGCTTTCAGGAACAATACCTACTTCAAGAGCTTTGCCAATCCGAAGCATAAGACCGGCAGCGCTTTTGAGACCTTCAATGCGCGTTTCCTGGACGAGATAGACTTTGAAAAATTCTGGGGCGCTCCTCACGGCAGACAGGCTCTCAGCAGCGACCCGGCAAACAAATGGAAAACGGCAGAGCAGCCGTCAGGAAAGTGAGGTGGACTGTATGGCAGAGTATATTGAGATAAACGGCAGACAGATCAGAGTCCGTCCCGATGAAAGAGAGAGCGAGACAGACAGCAGAGGCAATTTTCACCGTCAGCCAAACCGCTTTACCGAGGGCTTCGGCGACGGCAAAAACCCCGTCGAAAAAGACAGGTATATCCTCTTCTGGGCAAAGGGCTGCCACTGGTCGAACCGCGCCTCTATCGTCAGAGAGCTGCTGGGTCTGGAGGATGCCATCAAAGCTGAGATCGTTGACCGCGACTACACCAGGGATACGGGCGGCAGAGATCCCGGCTGGGAGTTCGTTAATTCCCCCGGCCATATCAATCCGGAGACCGGCGCACAGTTCCTGAGCGAGCTATATTACGCAGCAGATGATCTCTATACCGGGCGCCCGACTGTCCCTGCGCTTGTTGACTATAAGACAGGAAAGGTCGTCAATAACGATTACCACAGGCTGACCAATTATTTTGAGGTAGATTTCAAGTCGTTTCAGAAGGAGAATGCTCCCGATCTCTATCCGGAAGAGCTGAGAGATGAGATAGACAAGCTGAACTGGTGGCTCTTCGAGAATGTCAACAACGCAGTTTACCGCGCTATGTTCGCACAGAGCCTTGAAGCCTTCAGCGAAGCCTATGAGGTGTTTTTCGCAGGGCTGGATGCCCTCGAGAAAAGACTTGAAAACAGCCGCTTCCTTTTCGGTGATTATGTTACAGATTCCGATATCAGGCTTTATGTCACTCTCGCGAGATTCGATGTGAGGTATTCCAGGTTCATCGGCCCCTGCAAGCGCCGCCTCTCTGATTATAAAAACCTCTGGGGCTATGCCCGCGACCTTTATCAGATACCTGCATTTTCGCACAATACCTATTTCCGTGACTTCGCCGCTTTCAAGCGTAAAAAGGACATAGAAGAGGATTACTTCGGATCTACATTCTACGATCTGGTCATCCCGCAGACAGACTATGATACCATCTGGAAAGAGCCTCACGGCAGAGAGAGCCTGAGCCTTGATCCTGCCCACAAGCTGAAAACTCCGGACAGCGAGCCCTTACCCGATTGAGAGGTGATACCTATGCCCAAAGGCATTGATAAGCAGAAGCTCTATGAAGAATTTTCCGAGTTTGTCAGTATCGACTCCCCAAGCTACGGGGAGCGTGCTATGGCCGACAGACTCATTGAAAAGCTCACCGCCCTGGGCTTTGAGGTATTTGAGGACGATACCGCCGAAGCTGTCGATGGATCGGCGGGGAACATATACGCATATCTGAAAGGCACAGACAGTTCCCGGAAGCCGGTGCTCTTTTCCGCACATCTCGATACCGTTTCTCCGGCGTTGGGAAAAAAAGCAGTCCTCCACGATGACGGCAGGATAACGAGTATGGGAGACACTGTCCTCGGAGCCGACGATGCCGCCGGGCTGACGGAGATCCTCACCGGGGTACGCGCTGCCATAGCTTCAGGAGAGCCGCGCTGCGATATCGAGCTGCTGCTTCCTGTAGCAGAAGAGCCCTATACTGCGGGCTCAAAGCATTTTGATCTCTCGCGGATACGGTCAGAGACTGCCTATGTCCTCGACATGAGCGGAGACGTGGGCAGTGCTGCCGTAAAAGCACCGTCTATCGTTTCGTTTAGAGCGGAAGTCTCCGGCAGAGCCTCACATTCCGGCTTTGCTCCTGAGGAAGGGATAAATGCTCTTGCAGCCGCAGCCGCAGCCATAGCCTCTGCTCCGCAGGGAAGGCTGGATGAAGAAACGACATTCAACATCGGGATCCTTACCGGCGGAGAGGCTTCAAATATCGTTCCGGAAAAATGCGTTCTCAAAGGAGAGGCCAGAGGTTTCGATCATCCCAAAACTCTGGCCGCTGTTGATGCCTTTGAAAAGAAGCTGAATGAGAAAGCCTCTGAGATCGGAGCAAAAGTGAGCTTTAGTTCGTCTGCGGAGGTAAAAGCATATAGTATATCGGAGAGAGAAGACACTGTCATCCGTTTCAGGAACGCAGCAGAGCGCATCGGTGCGGAGGGCAGACTTGTCAGCACTCACGGCGGCAGCGACAACCACAATCTTGTCCTCGGAGGGATAAAGGGGATAGTCCTCTCCTGCGGAATGTATAATGTCCATTCTGTCTGCGAATACACAACACTTGATGAGCTGGCAGAAGGGGCGGCTCTCGTCCGCGAGCTGATACTCGATAAGAGGTGATATGATGAAAGAATACATATACATCCCGGAGGGGGTCTGCTCAAGGAAGATGACCTTCTCGCTGGATAACGGCAGGATATACGGCCTGAGCTTTGAGGGGGGCTGCAACGGAAATCTCAAAGCTATAGGCAGGCTCTGCGAAGGTCAGCCCGCAGATAAGATAGCGGCGCTCCTCAAAGGCAACGACTGCAAGTCCCGGGGGACATCCTGTGCAGACCAGCTCTCCAAAGCACTGGAACAGGCTCTGAAGGGATAGTATAATATGAAAGACCGGCGCCCGGGGTAAAAAAGCCTCGGGCGTCGGTCTGTTTGATAACGATCATACGCTTTGCAGCGGCAGTTCCACGAGCCGCCGCAGACGTCGGGGGAGAACAGGAGCGAAACTGATTTTGTGTATATTCAGGCTATTTGCAAGGGCGTAAGTTCAGGATACCGTTTCCGAGGGCAGTCCCGATGATGCCGAAACCTGCTTTGATCTTGGCTAAGTATCTCATAGAGCAGCCTCCTTTCTGTATATCCTATGATAAACCGTCAATGTTTGCAGAATCTTTGCAAATAAGGACTGGATCGTAAAAGAACGATGATGTTCTCTGTTTTGCACAAGGCAGCGCCCGGATATTTATGCAATTTGATCTGCCTGGACCCTGCCCCTTGCGGCCTGCCGGGAATAATAAAACCGCCTCCGATCATCACACTCGCAGGCGGTCTTTTTTCGGATAAGGCTTCCTGATGTCAGTGCGCCCAATAAGATAATCGACGCTTGTCTGGAAAATGTCGGCAAGATCGGAAAGAATTTCTATCGGGATATTCCGTATACCCATTTCGTAGTTTGAATAGGTGCTTCGGTTGATAAACAATCTGTTGGCGATATCCTGCTGTGTTAAATCGTGGTCTTCCCGCAAATTCTTTATTCGTTCATACTGCACAAATATCACCTCTGAATTTAGTATACCATGACACGTATCGTGGCATTGACATTTGCCACAAATTGTGTCATAATAATATCAGGAAGTATCAATTCCTATTTTTTTCAAGGAGGTAAGACTTATGAAACGTTTATTTTTTATGATGTTGGCGGGGATCATGTGCATTTTTTTACTGGGAGCCTGCGGAGACGACAGTTCAGAAAAAAGCAAGAAGAGCGTAGCAGAGATACTTATAGGAAAGTGGAAAGAAACTGAGAACATTAGATCCGGAAGTCTAAGAAAAGTGAATGGTTATGAATACACCTTTACAGAGGACGGAGAGTTCAAATGCAATAATGAAAATGGTCTTCAAAAAGCGACCTATGAACTGAGAGATGGCGTTATATATGTCCATAATCCTAACCTAAAATTTGCACACCAAGAAAATTATTCATTTAAAATAATTAAAATTGAAGAGGACAGAATGGAGGTACAAAAAAGCACACGTGACTTTAGAGAAACATGGGAGCGAATTGAGTAATTCCGTTATATCAGTGAGAATCGTGGCCGCAGACATTTATCTGCGGCCTTTAGTTATTGACACCGCCTCCAAAATAGGCTATAATAATTTCAACAACTCAATGGAGGTGCCTCAATGTATAAACAAGGTCTCTACCCGATAATAAAGAAATCGGCCTCGGCTAAGGGGATATTCGATATCACAGTCCTCTGCCCGGAGGTCGCGGAGCTGGCGCAGGCCGGACAGTTCGCTCAGCTGCTGGCTCCGGGATTTTTCCTCAGACGCCCGATCTCTATATGCCAGATCGACAAGTCCGCCGGGACGATAAGAATGGTCTTCGAGGTGCGCGGAAAGGGCACCGATGCTCTGGCTGCTCTGAACGTAGGAGATAATATCGACCTCATCGCTCCCCTCGGGCACGGCTTTACAAAGCGTGAGGGCAGGGCAGTATGTGTCGGCGGAGGTATCGGTACTCCTCCGATGCTCGGTATCGCTTCTCTCTACGGCAAGGATGCTGCTGTCATCACAGGCTTCCGCAGCGCCGCAGCAGTTATCCTCGACGAGGATTTCAAAGCCGCCGGCTGTGAGACGATCCTCTGCACGGACGACGGCTCAGCAGGGATCCACGGCTTCGTAACTACAGCTCTGGAACAGGTCCTTAAGTCCAAAAAAACGGACATTATCTATGCCTGCGGGCCTATGCCCATGCTCAGAGCAGTAGCTGCGCTGGCAGAAAAGTACAGTGTCCCCTGCGAGGTCTCGCTGGAACAGAGGATGGCCTGCGGAGTCGGTGCCTGCCTCGGCTGTGCCTGCCGCACCATGCAGGATGGCAAAGAGGTCTATAAGCACGTCTGCAAGGACGGCCCCGTATTCGATTCGAGAGAGGTGATATTCGATGGCTGATCTGAAAGTAACATTCGCGGGAGTTGAATTCAAAAACCCTGTTATCCCCGCCAGCGGTACCTATGGCTATGGCCGCGAGTATGAAGCGCTCTATCCGCTCGCAAAGCTGGGCGGTATATCTGTCAAGGGAACTACTCTTCGTGAGCGTAACGGCAACCTCCCTCCTCGAATCGCCGAAACACCTATGGGTATGCTCAATTCCGTCGGCCTGCAAAACGGCGGAGTCGATAAATTCCTCGCAAAAGAGCTGCCGAACCTTGTTACCAAAGACACCCGCATCATCGCTAATATCGCAGGCTCCACAGTCGAGGAATGCGCCGAGCTGGCAGCAAAGCTCAACGGCACCGCCGTCGATATGATCGAACTGAACATCTCCTGCCCCAATGTCAAGCAGGGCGGCGCAGCCTTCGGAACAGACTGTACTGTCGCCGGAGCGGTAACTAAAGCTGTCCGTGAGGCCAGCGACAAACCGCTTATGGTAAAGCTCTCACCGAATGTCACCAGCATAGCAGATATCGCCAGATCGGTTGAGGCCAACGGAGCCGATGCTGTTTCGCTGATAAACACTCTGCTGGGTATGAGGATAGATATAAAGACCCGCAGGCCTGTCCTGCACAATAACGTAGGCGGGCTTTCAGGACCGGCTGTGTTCCCGGTCGCTGTCAGAATGGTATGGCAGGTGGCCAATGCCGTTAAGATACCCGTCTGCGGTATGGGCGGAGTATCTACCGCCGAGGACGCTATCGAGATCATGATGGCCGGAGCTCAGACAGTACAGGTCGGCGCGGCTATCTTCCGCGACCCGTATGCTCCGGTGAAGATCATCGACGGCATGAACGAATGGTGCGATAAAAACGGCGTGAAGTCGATCTCCGAGATCGTCGGCACCGTAAAGCCCTGGTAGAAAAGGGCAGTTTGTTGTGTTCAAAAGGGTATCCCTCCGGGGATGCCCTTTTTGCGCAGCCAGGGGCAGCGCCGTCCCTCCCGCGCCGGGATACCAATTTTATCCTGTAAAGCGTAAAAGTTTTTTATAATAAAGTGTTGATTTATTTTATCGGTTGTGGTATAATATAATTTATGAATGTGCAGAACGGGCTTCCTTCATTCTGCCTAAATGTAACCAGAAACAGAAAGGAAAGATAAACTATGAAAAAACTGATGCTGGGCAACGAAGCCTTCGCCAGAGGCCTTTATGAGGCGGGCTGCAAGATCGCTTCCTCCTACCCCGGGACACCCTCCACCGAGATCACGGAAGAGGTCGCCAAATACGACGAGGTCTATGCTGAGTGGGCTCCCAATGAGAAAGTAGCAATGGAGGTAGCGCTGGGCGCTTCCGTAGCCGGAGCAAGGAGCTTCTGTGCTATGAAGCACGTCGGTCTCAACGTCGCTGCCGACCCGCTCTATACCGCAGGATATACCGGAGTTACCGGAGGCATGGTCATCGCCGTTGCCGACGACCCGGGGATGCACTCCTCTCAGAACGAGCAGGATTCCCGCCACCATGCTATCGCTTCAAAGGTGATGATGATCGAGCCATCCGATTCTGCCGAGTGTAAGGAGTTCGCAAAGGCTGCCTTCGATCTCTCCGAGCAGTTCGATACTCCTGTCATCGTAAGGATGTCTACAAGAGTCGCACACTCCCAGTCCGCAGTTGAGCTCTGCGACAGAGTCGAGAAAGACCTGATCCCCTATGAAAAGAATATACAGAAATTTGTCATGATGCCCGGAAACGCTATCCGCCGCCATCCCCAGGTTGAGCAGAGGATAGAAGACATCCGCAAATATGCTGAGACCTCGCCTCTCAACAGAGTCGAGTATAACGATACAAAGATCGGCGTTATCGCCGCAGGCATCTCTTATCAGTATGCAAGAGATGCTCTCGGAAGCAAGGCTTCTTACTTAAAGCTGGGCATCGTTAACCCGCTGCCCGTTGAGATCATCAAGGATTTCTGCCAGAAGTGCGAGACCGTGTATGTGATCGAGCAGCTCGACGATATCATCGAGACACATTGCAGGAAGAACGGCCTTAACGTCCACGGCAAGGATACCTTCTCGCTGCTGGGAGAGATCTCACAGTCCATCGTCCGCGAAAAGATATTGGGCGAGACCGCAGAGTTCACAGAGTTCCCGGAGAATGTTCCGGTCCGTCCCCCCGTTATGTGTGCGGGATGTCCTCACAGAGGTCTGTTCTATTGCTTGTCCAAGCTGGGTGTTATGGTATCCGGAGATATCGGCTGCTATACTCTCGGAGCTACTGCACCTCTCTGCGCTATGGATACAACGATCTGCATGGGAGCTTCCATCAGCGGCCTCCACGGCTTCAATAAGGCAAGAGGCGCCGAAAGCGAGAAGAAGTCAGTGGCTGTCATCGGTGATTCCACCTTTATGCACAGCGGTATGACCGGGCTTGTGAACATCGCCTACAATGCAACAAATTCTACTGTCATCATCCTTGATAACTCTATCACCGGTATGACCGGACATCAGCAGAACCCGACAACAGGCAAGAACCTCAAGGGAGACCCCGCTGCGGCAGTAAATCTCGTAGATCTCTGCCATGCTATCGGCATAAAGAGCGTAAGAGTGGTCGATCCTTATCACATGGCGGAGACAGAGGCTGTCATCAAGGAAGAGCTTGCAAAGGATGAGCCCTCTGTCATCATCAGCCGCAGACCTTGCGCTCTGCTGAAATACGTTAAACACAATCCTCCGCTGAAATGCGACCACGACAAGTGCGTTGGCTGCAAGCAGTGTCTGAAGATCGGATGTCCTGCGATAAGCATACACGACAAGAAGATGACCATAGACCATACCCAGTGTGTAGGCTGCGGCATCTGCACCGAGATGTGCAAGGTGGGCGCTATCGGATAATAATTATAAACAGAAAAAAGCATAGAGGCAATTCATATTGATCTTGAATTTGATAAAGACGATAAAATGCTTAGGGGTGTAATAGGCGCCATTCTCGGAGCAGTACTCGCAATGGGGCTGCGGAGGATTCATCCTGCTTTTCAAGCTGGGCATCATAGACAATTGATACCTATCCGGTGATACAACAAATCAACTAAGGAGTTGTGATAAATGGAAACTAAATCAATAATGATAGTCGGCGTGGGCGGACAGGGCTCGCTGCTGGCTTCAAGGATAATCGGAAACGTTCTGCTGTCTCAGGGCTTTGAGGTCAAGGTCAGCGAGGTACACGGCATGAGCCAGAGAGGCGGCTCGGTAGTTACTTATGTCAAGTACGGCGACGAGGTGAACAGCCCCGTTATCGTAAAGGGCGAGGCGGATATAATCATCAGCTTCGAGCAGCTTGAGGCCGCCCGCTGGCTGCCCTTCCTCAAAAAAGGAGGCCACCTTGTCACCAGCACTCAGAAGATAGACCCGATGCCCGTCATCAACGGCGCAGCAGTTTATCCCGATGATATCATCGGGAAGATCAAAGCTCAGGGAGTCGATGTGATCGCTGTCGATGCACTGACACTCGCCGAGCAGGCAGGTACATCAAAGGCTTCAAATGTAGTGCTTATGGGCGTGGTATCCAAGAAGATGCAGTTTGAAGAAAGCGTATGGCAGGCCGCACTGGAGCAGTGCGTTCCGGCTAAGTTCCTTGAGCTGAATAAAAAGGCTTTTGCTCTCGGAAGAGCCGCAGAGTAACAAGTCACAGTTCTTGACATTTTTATCCAAATGCGCTATAATGATATAAAGCGTTAAAGCAGCGATGCGCATACATTTGCGCTCCTGCAAGACCGTTTTCCTGATCCGTTCAGAATAGGAGTTGATGACCAATGGGCAAATACTGGAATGAAGAGATCGAGTGTATGGACTCGGACAAAATGAAAGCCCTGCAAAGCGAAAGGCTCGTCAAGCAGGTCAGACACGTTTGGGATAATGTCCCCTACTACCGTGCCAAAATGGAAGAAAAGGGCGTTACCCCGGACGACATCAAGGGTATAGAGGATCTGCATAAGCTGCCGTTCCTCTCCAAGGCCGACCTCAGAGAGGCGTATCCCTTCGGGCTGCTGGCAAAGCCGCTCTCGGAATGTGTCCGTATCCATTCTACCAGCGGCACTACCGGTAAGAGAGTCGTTGCTTTCTATACTCAGCACGATCTTGACCTCTGGAGCGACTGCACAGCCAGAGCTATCACCGCTGCCGGCGGGACCAAGGACGATGTCGTTCAGGTCGCTTACGGCTACGGCCTTTTCACCGGAGGCGCCGGCCTCGACAACGGCTCACACAAAGTCGGATGCCTGACTCTTCCTATGTCCTCCGGAAATACCGAAAGGCAGATACAGTTCATGGAGGATCTGGGCGCGACCATGATCTGCTGCACCCCCTCCTATGCCGCGTATATCGGGGAGACGATCAAGAAAATGGGCAAATCTCCCGACGACCTGAAGCTCAAGGCCGGTATCTTCGGCGCAGAGCCCTGGACAGAAGAAATGCGCCGCGAGATCGAGAAGAGCCTCGGCATCAAAGCCTACGATATCTATGGCCTCACCGAGATCAGCGGCCCCGGAGTCGCCTTCGAGTGCGAGTGCCAGAACGGTATGCATATCAATGAGGATAACTTTATCGCTGAGATCATCGACCCGGAAACAGGCGAGCCTCTCCCCGACGGGACAAAGGGCGAGCTGGTGTTCACATCCATCACCAAAGAAGCCTTCCCGCTGCTCAGATACCGCACCCGCGATATCTGCGTCCTTACAAGAGGCAAATGCTCCTGCGGCAGAACTCTCGTCAAGATGGCCAAGCCTATGGGCCGCTCGGACGATATGCTGATAATCCGCGGCGTAAACGTGTTCCCCTCGCAGATCGAAACCGTACTTCTCAAGCACAGCAACGCAAGCCCCAATTATCAGATCGTTGTCGGCAGAGAGAACAATACCGATACCTTCGAGATCAGAGTCGAGCTTACGGATGAGATGTTCTCGGATACGATCCGCTCTATCGAGGAGCTTGAAAGAAAGATCGCCCAGGATATGCTCTCAGTCCTCGGCATAAAGGCTAAGATCAGGCTCGTAGAGCCCAATTCCATCCCACGCTCCGAGGGCAAGGCAAAGAGAGTCATCGACACAAGGAATCTGGTCTGATGAGCTGCATAGGTGTGCTGTTCGCCGTCCCGGAAGAGACAGTCGAGCATATAAAGAGCCTCCCTATGGCGGAGAGACCGGTGTATATTTCAGAGGAGCTGGAAGACCTCTATTTTGATGACTATCCCGAGAGGACAGCCGAGTTGGACAAGGCATGGGACGCTATCCACCGCGCCCTTACCGACGGCTCCCTCTGCTTCGATTGCGCCGGGTACCCTCTCGGCGGAGCCATACTCGGAGGGGAGATCCTCTATTACGACGGCGAGGAATACGATGACTATATCATAACGGCCAAACCGCCGCTTATGGTCGCTGAGGTCGCCAAAAGGCTTTCTAAGCTCACAAAGGCGCAGTTCAAAAAGGGCTACGACTCTATCGACGATAGCTATCCCGAGCCCCTGTCAAAGGATGATATGGAGTATTCCTTTGAGTATTTGCAGGATGCGATACCGTTTTTCAGGTTCGCAGCCGAGCACGGGCTCTGGGTGCTGTTCACGGCAGATCAATAAAGTCAGGCGGGAGGGATCTCCCGCAGCTTACCGATCCGCTCCGGCGGGGAGGGTACATAAAGGGAGTGAATAATTATGTCAGTCAAGCAGTTATCAATCTTTGCGGAGAACAGACCGGGCAGACTTTCAAACATCTCGCATCTTCTGGCGGTCAACGGAATAAACATAAGAGCTATGAGTGTAGCCGATACCAAGGATTTCGGTATCCTCAGGCTCATCGTAAACGACCCGGACAAGGCTGTGGCTGTCCTGCGTGAGGGCGGCTGTGCCGTAACCGTATCCCATGTTCTTGCCATCAAGCTCCCGGACAGACCGGGCGGGCTGGCGGCAGCGATGCAGATCCTTTATGACAACAATGTCAGCGTAGAGTATATGTATTCGGCATTCATAAGCGAGAAAAGCGCCGAGGCATATCTTATCCTCCGCGCAGACAGCAACGAGAGAGCCGAGCAGGCCTTCGAGGGCAAATACGATCTTCTCTCTCAGGAGGAGCTGCTGAATAAGTGATCAGCGAAGCAAAAAAGTGCAAAAGGGTATTCCCGCACAGGGGAATACCCTTTTTGTGTCTCCCCGGAGAGCTTTTGACCGCAGCTTTGCGCTGCTTATCAGCATATTAAGGCAACACCGCACGACCCCTGTGCATCAGATGCGCCGTCCAGATTTTCGTCAGATTGCCTAAATTCGACGCAGGCTTGCTGACGCAAGTCAAGGAGAATTTGGGTAATATGACGGAAAGCTGGCAAGCAGATGATGTGCAGAGGCGTTAGCCGCGGGTCATGCGGTGTTGCCTTAAAAAACAACAGAAAAAACGGTATATCCTCACCGCTTCAGGCGGGAAGATATACCGTTTTCAATATGTTATTATCTGTGCGGCGGCCTATTCGTCCCTGAATTTCTCCAGGTCGGCAAAAAGGCCTGCAAGACTGTCCTCTGATTCTTCGCGCAGCTTGGCGTTGCGGAACCGGACTTCATAGGCGAGACATTCCTGCTGAGCCTTTATGGAGGCTTCGTCCTTGTTCCCGTAAATAGGGTTGCCTGTCAGAGCCTGATATTCTTCAGGGGTGTTCCAGGGTTTTATCCCGACGATGGAGACATTGTCTGTGCTGCCGTTGCGCATCGCCAGTTGACAGAGAGCCTCCAGCTTTTCCGCAAAGGTCATTGAGGTTATCTTCATGGCGATCTCAAATTCGTCTTTGGTGATGAAATCCGAGAGCCCGTCTGAGCAGATCAGCACAGTATCATCCGGCTGCTCTCCGAAGAGAGACATAAATCTCAGGTGGTCTATATCCGGCTCCTGCAAAACGCTGCCTATGGAGGAAACAATAGCGTTCTGAAATTCGGGCTCAAGATCGGCGACAGAAGTTATCTCGCCGTGATCGTAGAGAAAACGGCTGTATGTCTGGTCTGTTGTAAGCTGGCGTATGCTGCCGTTGACATAGCGGTACATCCGGCTGTCTCCGACATTGTAGCAATTAGCGGTGCCGTCTTCATCTACTGCGAGCATACACAGAGTCGTCTGCATATTGACAGTATCGTTTGCAGAGACTCCGGCGCGGATGACCTTTCTGTGTACCGAAAGAAGATAGCTGTCGAGATCGACGCTGGAATCGTAATCCAATTGCGCGAGGGAAGAGGTGCAGATCTGGGATGCCAGCTCTCCGGCCTTTTCTCCGCCGACTCCGTCGCAGACAGCAGCGAGAAACGGCGCAATGCAGACCGAGCCGTAGCCGCCCTTGGTTACGGTGACACGGTTGACCAGCATAGCGTCTTCATTGTTCAGACGGTATTGTCCTTTATCGGTATAGCCATAGATATAATAATTCATAGGCATACATTCCTTCGCAGATATATAATAATTATATCACGCAATTCAAAAAATGTCAATTGCACAAGTCGATTTTTTGTACTTTTGAAGCAGAGCGGTGAGAAGGCTTTTGATCTGCCGTGACGTTTTTACTGATTGACAAACAGGCTCAGCAGATGTATAATATAAAATAGAAGGGTGTGGCCGGAAGAGGCAGCCCATCATAACGTTAAGGAGTGTCGTGTGTGATAAACGAAAGCATCAGAAAGCTGACTGATTATGCCATAAAGACCGGGCTCATCGACGGGGAAGACAGAGACTGGGCTGTAAACCGTATTTTAGAGGCTCTCTGCCTCGACGAGTATGAAGACCCGGGCGAGCTACCAGAGGCTCCGCTGGAGGAGACCCTCTCCGAACTGCTGGCTTATGCCTGCGAAAAAGGCCTTTGTCAGGACAGTATCGCCTACCGTGACCTTTTCGATACAAAGCTCATGGGTCTGCTGACTCCGCGACCTTCAGAGGTCATAAAGCGTTTCCGCAGCCTTTATGAAAGCTCTCCCAAGGAGGCTACCGATTATTTCTATAAGCTCTCGCAGGACAGCGACTATATCCGCCGCTATCGCATAGAAAAAGATGTCCGCTGGCTGGCTCCGACAGAATACGGACAGTTGGATATAACTATAAATCTCTCAAAGCCGGAGAAAGATCCGAAGGCCATAGCCGCAGCGGGCAGAGCAAAGCAGTCCGGCTATCCGAAATGTCTGCTCTGCAAGGAGAATGTCGGCTACGCCGGAAGGCCTGACCATCCCGCCAGACAGAATCACCGTGTCATCCCCGTAACGATCAACAACGAGCCCTGGGGGATGCAGTATTCCCCATACGTTTACTATAACGAGCACTGCATAGTCCTGAATACAAAGCATACACCTATGGTCATCGACAGGGCTGCCTTCTCCAAGCTGCTGGACTTTGTCGGGCAGTTTCCTCACTATTTCGTCGGCTCAAATGCCGATCTTCCCATAGTCGGCGGGTCGATACTCTCCCATGAGCATTTCCAGGGCGGAGGCTATGAGTTCGCCATGGCAAAGGCTCCCGTGGAGAAGGAGCTGCGCTTTGAGGGCTTCGAGACAGTCTCGGCAGGCATAGTCAAATGGCCGATGTCGGTCATAAGGCTGCGCTCCAAAGACAGAGAGAGTCTTATCTCTCTGGCAGATAAACTGCTGGGCCTCTGGAGAGGCTACTCCGACGAGAGCTGCTTCGTCTTTGCTGAGACAGGCGGCGAGCCGCATAATACCATTACTCCCATCGCCCGTATGAGAGGCGGGGAATATGAGCTTGACCTTGTGCTCAGAAACAATATCACTACTGAAGAGCATCCTCTCGGCGTGTTCCATCCCCATGCCGAGCTGCATCACATAAAAAAAGAGAACATCGGCCTTATCGAAGTAATGGGACTTGCAGTGCTCCCCTCAAGACTCAAAGGCGAAATGAATGATCTTGCCGATGCTATGGTCTCCGGGAAGGATATCAGAGCTGACGAGATCCTTTCCAAACACGCGGATTGGGCGGAGGATATCCTTGCCCGCAGAAAAGTCGATGCGGGGAACATCAGAGAAGTCCTCAGAGAAGAGATAGGTATCGTCTTCTCAAAGGTATTGGAGCACGCAGGCGTGTTCAAGAGAGATGAGAACGGCAGAGCAGGCTTTATGCGCTTCATCGTCAGCGCCGGCGGATATGAGCTCCGATAAATCGGCAACAAAGAAGGGTGTCTATGATAAAGAGAAAAAGAAAACGTACTTTCTGGGATCAGAGCAGGACAGCACTGGCTTTGGAGGGCTCTATGCTGGTGGCGCTCATAGTCGGGATAGCCTTCTCAATAGTAACGCTGGTATTCTATATGAGAGCCCGTAATGCGCACAGCGTCGATATGCTGACAAGAGATAAGATAATCAAGGTCAACAGCAGGAATGCCGATAAGCTGATGATCGTCGCGCACCCGGACGACGACGCTCTCTGGGGCGGGGCGCATCTTATGGAGGGAGGATGGCTCGTCGTCTGCATAACCAACGGCAGGAACGAGACACGGAGCGAAGAATTCTATAAGGTCATAGAAGCCTCCGGAAATACTCCTCTGATACTGGAATATCCGGATAAGGTCAATTTCAAGCGGGATAACTGGGATCAGGTCATCGAAGGGATAAAGTGCGATGTGTCGCTGCTGGTGGGCTATAAGAAATGGACTCAGATCGCTACCCATAATCCGGAGGGGGAATACGGCCATATCCACCATAATATGACATCCCCCATAGTTGCGCAGGCCTGTATAGATCATGGCTGCGAGGATAAGCTCTGGTATTTTGCCAGGTATTTTACTAAGACCAGAGCAGATGAGGTAACACCTGGCCTTGTGCAGCTCTCAGACGAGCAGGTGGATTTCAAGAAATATCTGCTTTCGTTCTATAAATCTCAGCGAAGCACAACAGAAAGATTTATGCATACGGTCCCCTATGAGAACTGGATAAAGGCGACTGATTGGAGAGATGAGGATTGAAAACAGGCAGAAGGCTGGACCGCAGGGATCATAAGATACTCTTCGCCGCGGCGATCTTCTATATCGTCTGCATCGCGGTCTATACCAGATTTTTCAGTCAGACCTTCGGTTCGACCCTCGATTGGTCGAACCAGCATTTTGCCATACCCGATCTTCTGAGAAAACAGTTTTACGAAACAGGCGAGCTGTTCCCCAGCTTTGCGCCGAATATCGGCGCGGGAGAGAATATCTATGTCCTCTCCTACTATGGGCTCTACTCGCCTGTTATAATGCTGTCTTATCTTCTGCCTTTCGTTTCTATGGCGGTGTATATACAGGTCTCATCGGCTGTACTTGCTTATCTGGGCGGAGCGCTTTTCTACCGCTTCGCAAAAAAGCATTTCTCCGGGAAGATCCCTGTGCTGCTTCTGGCGGGATATCTTCTTGCAGCTCCGGTGTTTCTGCATTCGCATCGCCATATAATGTTCGTCAACTATCTGCCCTTCCTGATACTTGCCCTTGAAGCCTGCGATAGCTTCTTTGAAGGCAGGGGAGGTACAAAGCTGACCTTCTGGTGCCTGATGATGATACTGACGAGCTGGTTCTTCAGCGTTTCCGGGCTGCTGGCAGTAACCGCTTACGGTATATACAGATACCTTAAAACAAAAGGCAGCTTCAGACTGTCAGACTTTGCAAAGGCCGGAGCCGGCTTCGCGCTGCGTATAATAACAGCCGTTATGCTGGCGGGAGTCCTCCTGCTTCCGACAATTTATGTCCTGCTTTCCGGAAGAGACGATACCAACCGTGTCCTTGAAACGGCCGATCTGATACCTCTGCCGAGATTTTCCGGGCTGGGCTTTTCCTCTTATTCAATGGGGCTCGGGTGTATGGCTCTGCTGGGGATAGTTGTCGCTGTCGCAGCCAAAGACAAGGCCAGAAGGTTTCTGGGGATCGTCATAGCTTTGCTCATAAGCGTCCCTCTTCTGACTTATATCCTAAACGGGACGATGTATATCGACTATAAGGTGCTTATCCCCTTTATGCCGCTGACATTGCTGCTCTGCGGCGAGCTCCTTGAAGACATCGAGGCCGACAGGCTGACAAAGAAGCATATCATCGCGGCTCTCATCGTGTTCGCTCTGTCATATATCCTCTCCAAGCGGGATGCTGTCAACCTTGTGGCTGTCGGCGGGGATATGCTGGTAGTCTGCATTGCCGCAGGGCTGATGTTCAAAAAGGGAGACAAGCGGGGCTTTACTGTCGCTATGGTGCTGGTGCCCTTTATTTCCTCTGCCGCAGTGAATTCTACAGATGAGCCTATGCTCTTTGAGGATATCAGGGCAGCCGACCCCGAAGCCTGCCGCTCGCTGAGCCGCTATATCGAGGATGACCCCGATCTCTGGCGCACAGCTCTCGCTGAGAACAGGCACAACAGCGCCAATATCGTTACCACTCCCGCCCATTACAGCGCCTATATCTATTCCTCGATACACCATAAAGGCTACAACGATTTCTATTTCAATGTCATGAACAACGAGAACGAGTACCGCAATTCCGCGCTGACGACCCGCTCTCAGAACCCGATGTTCGAGATATTCATGTCCAACAGATATCTTTATTCCGAATCCACGGAGGTGCCCTTCGGATATGAAAAGGTGGCGGAGGAAGACGGCATAACACTGTTCCGCACAGAATATGCCCTGCCTTTCGGGCGCTGCAAGCCGCAGCTCGGAGAGGATGTCTTTGACAAGCTCTCAAACCCCGAGAAAATGGAAGCTCTGCTGAAATATACCGTAGTCGGGACAGGCGGGGAGTTCCAGGGGAGTGTCGGGGAAGTCTCGGAGCTCCGGCTCCCGGAGCACAGCGCCGTAACTCCCACAGACAGCGGCTATCATATCGTCTCCGAGGAGGAGTTCACCATAGAGCACGTCCCGCTGGGATTTACGGTCCCGGAGGGCAAGCTGTTGGTGCTGGAACTGGAATGTGACAACACTGCTCCCCCCCGGGAGGATGTCAAGCTGACGGTGAACGGCGTCGGGAACAAGCTCACTGCCCCGGATTGGAAATACTATAACCACAACACGACTTTTACCTATGTACTTCCCCCTCAGAACGGCAAGGCTCTGAATGAACTCTCCATGACCTTTACCGCCGGGGATTATCTTTTCAGCAGGCTGCGGATATGTCTGATGGATTATCCTTACACCGCCCACGAGACCGATGCTCTGCACATTGATAAGTCTGTTTCAAGGGGCGAACGCTTTACCGGCAGCATAAACTGCACAGAAGACAGTTGGTTCGAGCTCTGCTTCCCCTATGACGAGGGCTTCACTATAACCGTTGACGGCAGGGAGCAGGAATATGAGTGTGTCGATAAGACTTTCATAGGCTTTGAGCTCAGAAAGGGTCAGCATACTATCGACATCCGCTATAAAGCGCCGCTGCTGGATAGGGGCAAGCTGCTCTCTGCGATCGGCGCCGTACTGTTCGCGCTGCTGGCAGCGGCAGATATTGCAGCCCGCAGGCTCAAAAAGGATCAGTCTCTCGAAAAGACCGGCAATAATGCAGGATAACAGATCGCTGCGCGGCATCGTGGCAAAGGTGCGAAAAATGGGTATTCCCCCTAACGGGGGAATACCCATTTTATGTCGGGAACTGTTCGTGCAGCAGCCCGGCTTACTTTTTGTGATTGATCCTCTTCTGGAGCTCAGCCACAGCCGGAGTAAGAACACCGCCGACAGCCGGGATGATCCAGCTATAGTTCCAGTTGTTCCTGATGAAGCTGACAGCGAGGAACACACCGATCACGATGACCCAGTAGATCATGACCAGATTTATGCCGTTCTCACGTATATCTTTTTCTGTGCGGGAGTAGTCGCCTTCTTCAAGGAGCTTTTCAAAGCCGCTCTTGATCGTCGCGGATCTGACAAGGAGCCATACTCCGAAGGATATGAAGAGAAGCATTACGCAAACGCCGATAGCTCCAAGAAGAGTCTCGTAGTCCCCGCCCTTTTTCTCGCCGATGATGCCCATTATTATCAGTACAGGGACACCGATGATGCAGAGGATGACTCCGAAGGTCAGATCTCTGTTGTAGACCGGGCGGTACTGCTCAGAGCGTTCTTTTGTCATGCCTTCTACTCCGTAGGCTGTGTCGATATTCTCCTTGTCCAGAAATGAGAACCTCTCGGTGAAGTGAGATGTGCTGATAAAGAGGCCGACAGCTCCGGAAATGATGAGGAGCATGATGCCTACCCCTGCGCCGGCTAATATGTCGTTATTGTAGATCTCTGAGAGAGCTCCCAGCATGAGCATAGGTATAACGGAGAGGACGCAGAGGAAAGAACCCAGCGCGATCTTTCCGGCATAGCGCCGATTCTCTGCCAGGTATTCGTTGGCTTCCTCCATGCTTACCTGCCTGAGGGGAGGCTCGGAGGAGCTGTCCTCGGTCATGGAGAAGTCCGCCTCTTCGATGCTGTCTTTTAAAAGGTAATCTGTGCTGACCCCGAAGATCTCGCTGAGGGCGATTATCTTATTAAGGTCCGGGACAGACTGTGCGCTCTCCCATTTGGAAACAGACTGGCGGCTGACTCCTATCTTTTCTGCCAGTTCCTCCTGCGAGAGGCCGCTGCGCTTTCTGAGATCAATTATTTTGTCTGCAAGTATCATAGCTCTTATCCTTTCTTTCGGGCTTGCCCGTTTCTTTGATAACAGCATATCATTTTTTCGGGTTGCAGTCCACCAACCGGCCTTTTCAATTTGTCAACCGGCAGTTGCACTTGGTTGCGGACCGCGCAATTACGAGGTTTCATGCCTCTTCAGGGGCGTCTTTCTTCTCGGAGAGCTTGAGGGCGATATGGAGCTCGTCAAGCTGCTTCGGGTCAACTGAAGAGGGGCATTCGCTCATAAGCTCGCTGGCATTCTGAACCTTCGGGAATGCTACGACATCGCGGAGAGAGTCAGCTCCGCACATTATCATAGTGATACGGTCGAGGCCGATACCCATTCCGCCGTGAGGAGGAGCAGCATAGCGGTAAGCGTCAACGAGGAAACCGAACTTGGCTTCGATCTCTTCGTCGGTCATGCCGAGAGCTTCAAACATCTTCTGCTGGAGCTCAAAGTCTGTGATACGCATAGAGCCGGATGAGAGCTCGGTGCCGTTCAGAACCAGATCCCAGGCCTTGGCTCTTACATTTGCCGGGTCAGTGTCCAGGTATTCAAGACATTCTTCCATAGGCATAGTGAAGGGATGATGAGCGGCTACCCAGGTGCCGTTATCCTCATCGAACTCAAAGAAAGGCATCTCGGTTATCCAGAGGAAGTTATGCTTGCTCTCGTCGATGACACCCAGACGCTTGCCTGCGATAAGTCTGATAGCGCCCAGAGTCGGGAGAACTACCTTGTTCTTGTCGGCGCAGATCAGCACGAGGTCGCCCTGCTTGGCGCCGACCGCTCCGAGGACAGCCTCCAGCTCGCCGTCCTTCAGGAATTTCTTGAAGGAGCAGTTGGGCTCGTCTGCCCAGCGGATATAAGCGAGGCCCTTTGCACCGATGCCTTTGGCGTGCTCGATGAGCTTGTCGATCTCTTTTCTGGTGTAAGTCTCGGCGCCGCCCTCAACATTGATGGCTCTTACTGAGCCGCCGCCGGCCAGCGCATCTTTGAATACGACGAAGTCGATATCCTTTACAGTTTCGGAGATATCCTGTATCTCAAAGCTGAAGCGGGTGTCGGGCTTATCTGAGCCAAAGCGGTTCATGGAGTCCGCAAAGGTCAGGCGGGGGAGAGGCAGAGAGATCTCTTCTCCGAGTATCTCCTTGAAGAGCCTTGCCATATAGCCCTCGACACAGGCCTGGATATCCTCAGCGTCTACGAAGGACATCTCAAGGTCTACCTGAGTGAATTCAGGCTGACGGTCGGCACGGAGGTCTTCGTCGCGGAAGCAGCGAGCCAGCTGAACATATCTGTCGTAGCCGGAGATCATGAGAAGCTGCTTGTAGATCTGCGGAGACTGGGGCAGCGCATAGAACTTGCCCTCGTGGACTCTGGAGGGAACGAGATAGTCTCTTGCGCCCTCGGGAGTCGATTTCATCATCATCGGGGTCTCGATCTCCAGAAAACCGTTCTCATAGAAGTATTCTCTTGTTACTCTTGCGATATTATGGCGCATGATGAGATTGCGCTGGAGCTTGGGGTTTCTAAGGTCGAGATAGCGGTATTTCAGCTTCAGCTCATCGCGGACATTGTCGGAATTCGTTACTTCAAAGGGAGTAGTCTCGGCCCTTGAGAGGATACGGAGATCCTCGACAAAGATCTCGAGATGGCCTGTGGGGAGCTTATCGTTCTTGCTCTCGCGCTCGACTACCTTGCCCTTTGCCATAAGGACATACTCGCCTCTGACCTGCTCGGCCTTTTCAAATACAGCCGGGTCGGACTTATCGTTGAACATAAGCTGGACAACGCCTGTCCTGTCCCGCAGGACGATGAAGATAACGCCGCCCTTGTTCCTAACTCTCTCGGCAAAGCCGCAGACAACCGCCTCGCTGCCGATCTCGCTGACCTCTCCGCAATAAACTGTACGGCGGAGGGAGCCCATTGTGTCAAGTTTCATATGATTTCCTCTTTCCTGTAATACTTGCTTGATTTATGTTTCCCGCAAAGGGGTCATTTCTTTTCGATCTCGAATCTCTGACCTCTGCCCTTTTTCTCCGGGCTGTAAAGGTCGGTGACATAGATATGATCCAGCCCTTCAAGGCCGTAATCGTCAATATACACATAGACGGTGCACTCGCTTCCCGGGGGGATGTATTCGATTATCTGCACATTGTCATTTATTCTGAGGTCATAGTATTCTGTGCGGATGGAATTGTAGATGCTTTTTCCGTCTTCGTTGGTGATATAGAGCATTCCCAGAGTGTTCGGGTCGGCGCCTGTGTTTCGGAGAACAGCCTTGAAAACTCTGTCGAATGACCCTTCCGGGGCTTTTATCTCCTCAAAGGAGAGGACCTGGTTGACCTCGCTGTGCCGGGCGTCTCTTGAGGCGCGGCTGTCAGCGACATCAGGAATGGCGATGATCTCGATGATGAGTATCAGCACAAGGAAGATAGCGGGGCCGATAAAGCGGTAGAGCTTTTTGATCACCTCAAAGATAACTTCAAAGATTATCGTCATTTCGCGGCCTCCTCTCGGAGCGTGAACTCATATCTGACCTCTGCGTGCTTATCGACGGCAAAGGAGTCGTTGTAGCGGAAGGTCAGGACAGTATGAGACGTATCCTTTTTCGGAACGGCAAAGATCAGCTTGAAGGAATTATCTCCGTTCCCCCGGGGGCTGAAAAAGCCGTCGGTATAGGGGCTGTCCCGATATTCATCTTCTGTCATCCCAAGCAGCTCCCGTGCCGACCACCGGTCGAGAGCCGTTACAGTCGTCCCGCGCTCAGTGAGGACATACGCTCCTCCGATCCTGCGGGAGATATCCTCGCCCTCTTCCTTGGTCTCATAGGAAACCTCCAGCAGCTTGAAATCTCCGGACACCGTGCTCTGATACTCTTCCATTACCCGGAAGCCGGTGAGGCGGAGCTGGCAATTGTCCAGCATGACGGTATCTCCGAGGGAATAGCTCTCCTTCCTGAGGTCTTCTGTTGAGCGCTGGGAGATGTAATAATCCAGCTTTTCGTTATAGATATGCTTCCCCCAGAAGGCGACAACGGCCATAGCTCCTGCCAGCAGCAGGCAGATAGTAAGCTGCACCGGTTTGCGGCGGAGGGGGCTTTGCTTTTTTTCCTTGCGGAGCTTTTCGTTCAGGTAGCTCCGGAGCACCTCGCTGACGTTCCCGCCCTGAACACGGTCGTTTTCCTGCGCTTCGGCTATCTGATCCTCTGTCGCGTGCATCCCGCAGTAGGGGCAGATGCCGCTGCGCTTCAGCGGATCATATTTTTTCCCGCAGGCGCTGCAGCTTATCTTCACTCTTTCTCACTCCTGTCCTTTTTCGGCATCCATAGGGGTGCTCCCTGCCGGAGGAAGGTTCTCGATGTAGGCGCGGACGATTGGTTTCTTGTTATCCCAGAACATAAAGAACATACCTGCTGCCCAGACTGCTGCAAAGGCGCCTGCGGCTGCGAATTCCCGCAGGCCGGCCGCCATAAGAGTTATCAGCAGGATACCGATCGTCCAGACTGCCGCAAAGATATAGGTATAGACAGGCTTTCGGAAGGATCCGGTGATAAGTGTCCCTTCCTCACATTCTGTCATTTTTCCGAAGAAGCCCGTTGAGCCTCCGTCTCGCTTTTTGGCCTGATGATGATAGATCTGGAAATCAGTCATCGAAGTCCGGCAGCCGTAATAACAGCTTTCAAACTTATGTGCCCGCATAAATCTTCCCTGGGACATGATGTTTATCGTCGGCCTGTGCTCCACCAGCTCGCGGTCAAGCTTACGTGCGAGGCGCTTCGGGGAGAGGGAAGTCGTGTATCGGAAGCTGACGGGGAGGATGCTCAGCATCAGGATTCCTTCCCGGCGGGCTGGTCGGGATAATTTCTCGGGTCAAAGACCTTTTCGTTTATCTTGATCTGCCCTCCGGCTGTCATATTGGCGAACATACCGTAGAGAGTCCCGCAGGTCTTGCAGCGGAACTGGTGGAAGAATTTGGGGCAGGTGTTTATTCCGCCGGCCAGCATCAGCTCGATAGGCATGGATTCGTATACGACCTCGACCGAGCCATCGAGTATCATGCCGTGAAATGAGCGGAGAGCGTTCATATAATCTGCGGGAGAGCCGAATTCTTCAAGGGGTATCATATCGCATTTGTTACATCTCATAGCTATTTCCTTTCCTTTCTTATTGCAGCGGTTCGTTGTTGTTGCCCGTAAAGGCCTCAAAAAGGCTGCGGACACTGTCGTTTGCGGAAAGCAGCTCGGCATAGCTCTGCTCGGCAAAGGCTTCGACCATATCTTCTCCGAGAGTTATATCTGTCTGCTCGCCTGTGGTCATATTCTTGAGCTTGGCTGTTCCGGCGGAGATCTCGTTCTCGCCCAGGACTATGACAAAGCGGGCTCGTATCTTGTCTGCGTAGTTCATCTGCTGCTTGAGCTTCCTGCCGACAAGATCGTATTCCACTGCGTAGCCGTCCTCGCGGAAGCGGGTAGCCAGTTTCACAGCCATTTCGCGGGCTTCGTCGCCCATAGTAACGAAGCATAAGTCGGGGGTCTTAGGGTCGAGAAACTCGCACCCGCGGCTTTCAAGAGCCAGGATGAGCCTTTCCAGACCCATGCCGAACCCGAGAGCTGGAGTGGGCTTTCCGCCCATAGTCTCAATGAGCCCGTCGTATCTTCCGCCGCCGCAGACAGTTCCCTGCGCTCCGATATCGCGGGAGATGAATTCAAAGACAGTCCTGGTATAGTAATCAAGACCGCGGACGATCCTGGGGTTGATCTTATACTCGATGCCCATAAGATCGAGATTGTGCTTCAGGCCCTCGAAGTGAGCTTTGCAGTCGTCGCAGAGGTAGTCTATAATTACCGGAGCGCCGGCAGCGATAGCCTGATCCTCCTCGCTCTTGCAGTCCAGCAGGCGGAGGGGGTTTTTATCAAGTCTGTCCTTGCAGGTGTCGCAGAGCTCGGCTCTGTGGGGCTCGAAATAATCCTTCAAAGCCTGTCTGTAGGCAGCCCGGCAGGTGGGGCAGCCGATGGAATTGATATTGAGCTCTATACCGCCGAGGCCGAGCATATCCATAACAGATTTGGCCAGGGCTATGAGGTCTGCATCTGCGGCAGGGTCTGCGGAGCCGATGAGCTCGCATCCGAACTGATGGAACTCGCGGAGTCGGCCTTTCTGAGCTCTCTCGTGTCTGAAACATGAGAGCATATAAAAGAGCTTCAAGGGCATAGCTTCGTTGAGAAGTCCGTTCTGGATGACAGCGCGGATAGTTCCTGCTGTCCCTTCGGGGCGGAGGGTATAGCCGCCCTCTCCGGATGCGCTGACGGAATACATCTCTTTCTGAACTACATCGGTAGTATCACCGACAGAGCGGACGAAGAGGCCTGTTTCCTCGAAAGTCGGGATCCTTATCTCTCTGAAGCCGAACTGTTCGGCGGTATCTTTAGCGACCTGCTCGACGGTATGCCATTTCATCACCTCCGAGGGTGTGACATCCTGAGTGCCGTTGGGTCGTTTAATAATCGATCCCATTTTTCATCATCCTTTCTTTTGTTGAGTTTTTGCCTGCTCCGGCCGGATAATCAAATTTCATTTTAACACATTTTTATAAATAATATATGAAATCGAGCTTAAATCTTTTACATTAAATTAACAAAAGCAGCCACATTGCTTTGAAAATAAAAAACACAGCCGCCCCGGAATAGGGACGACTGTGGCCGTGTTACCACCCTAATTGCGAAGCATCAGCCTCGCCGCTTGTCTTCTCCTTAACGCAGAGGATACGCGCCGCCTTTATCAGCGGCGGGCTCAGAGGTGTCCTTCGGGCGCTTTACTGCGGGCGCTTTCACTCTTCGCCCTCGCTTTTTTGCAGGATACAGCGTCTTACTCTCCTCGTCGAAGCCTTTGGATATTATGAAGGATTGACTATTTCTCTCCAATCGAGGTCACCGCGCTCAAGGGCGTGGATAAGAGCCTCGGCTGTCGCAATATTGGTAGCGATCGGGATATTATGGACATCGCAGAGTCGCAGCAGGTCGCTGTCTCGTGGTTCTGTCGGCTTTGCAGAGATAGGATCTCTGAAAAACAGGAGTATATCGATCTCGTTGCAGGAGATACGTGCAGAGATCTGCTCTCCGCCGCCCTGTGAGCCGCTGAGGTAGCGCTGTATTTTCAGACCTGTAGCTTCTGCGACCATTTTTCCGGTCGTACCTGTTGCGCAAAGGGTGTGCTTACTGAGTATTCCGCAATAGGCTATGCAGAACTGTACCATAAGCTCCTTCTTGGAGTCGTGTGCGATCAACGCGATATTCAAGTATTACGCCCCCTTAATATTTGAAATTTTGTGCTCACATCTTGAGCGAGAGCGGGATATGCTCGCCTTTGATCCTGCGGGAGATCGCAGAAAAAGCGAGGAAGCCCATAGAGCTTGAGGAGAGCGGAGCGCCCTTACCGGTAGCGAGGGGAATAGCGCTGTCCTCGGGGATAACGCCGAGAAGCTGAACTCCGACGGTATCAATGATCGCGTCGAGGTCGTCCATCTCGTCAAATTCAAAGATCCTTTTGTTAGCCTTATTGATAAGCAGGCGCTGCTTCTGATTGCCGCGCTTATAGAACTCATCGGACATCATTCTTGCATCGCGCACGCAGACAGGGTCAGGGGTCGTGACGATAAGGATGAGGTCGGAATTGGTCACAATATCGAATACTGAGTTATTGATACCGGCGGAGGTATCGATGATGATATACTCGAAATATTTTTTCATTTCGGATGTTATCTTCTCGATATCTTCGGTCTTGAGCTGTACGAACGGGTCAGAAGGTGCGCAGAGCACGCTGAGGTTAGAGGCGAGCTTAACTGTAGTTGTCGCCTTATAGACATCGCAGGTCCCTTCGATAACGTCTCCGAGATCGTATGTGATATTGCCCTGCATACCGAGCATGATATCCATACATCTCAGGCCGAAGTCCAGCTCGATGATAAGTGTTCTGTTGCCCTGCTTGGCCAAAGCGTAGCCAAGGCAGGCACTGATCGACGACTTACCTGTGCCGCCCTTACCGGAAGTTACCGCAATTATCTTTGACATAGAAATTATTGCCCCTTTCGTTATATCATGCCGGCCTTTGGCGCAGCACTGATAAGGATCTCGCTTGCTTTCGCTTACGATACGTTTGCCGTCAGAGCATAAGACTCCCTCGGGCAGACGTTACCTACTATTTATTTTACCACAATATTTGTAAATGTCAAAGCATAAATCGCAAAAAACACTAAAATCGTTAAATCATATCAAATTGGCTGTTGTTTATTAGCTATATTGCACAACGTACTTGCTTGAACGAAAACGTTTGAATGGATAATTCTGTTAAATACCATGTGCAGTTTGCATAATTGTTTGGATGCAGCGGGGGCGCAGAGAGGGGAAAGTGCATATTGTTCGGAAGTCTTTGAGGCGTTTGGGCGGCTAGCAGCCGCCCGGATCGGCCGCCTTAAAGGAAAAACTTGTCAGCCTTCCCGCACATATCCTGTTCCTTGACAAAGAGACAGGATTGTGATACATTATTTATAATAGCCTTTATGCGAAGGGAGGTGTCGGGATGAAGAAAATGCTCTGCGTTTTTGCGGCAGCAGCAATGCTTCTTTGCAGCTGCGATACAGGCGTTAAGACAAGGAAAGAAGCATCCGGTGAAGCCGAGGGCCTGGACAATACCATATCCGTTTCCGTCGGAGAGAGCCAGAGCACCGAAGGTCTCGTCTTTTATGATAAATGCGGCGTAAAAGCCAGACTTACAGATACCGAATACCATTCCGGCGCTTTTGAGGTCGAGAATACTACTTCCCAGAAATTAGTGCTCTCCTCCCTTTATGTCGAGAATGACTATTTCACCGACGACAGCAGCAGTATTTATGTCACGGTCGAGCCGCATGAGACAGCTAAAGCCGATCTCGGCAGCTTCGCTGTCCTCCGTACAAGGCTGAGGCTCATCAATGAAGACTACACCTATGTCGAGGGCAGCCTCTCCGACAGGATAACTCTGGATAAAAAATCCCTCAGGACCCTCCGTTCAGCTCCTCTGGTGACCTCTGTCTATGAGGACGATAAAATAAAGCTGAGCCTCGTCAGAGTCAGATACCCCGAAGAGGGAAGAACTGTCAGACCGACCTTCTTTGCTGTGAATAAAACAGATAAGGATATCTTTGTTTCTACCCATAATCCCCTTTGCAAGCACGAGGATTATACATTCAGCTTCTCAGCCTGGATCCCAGCCGGCGGGAGAGGGACTGTCAGGGCCCTCGCCAGCAGCTATAATAAGACTATAACCCCGGCAGATCTTGAAAGCGTGACTTTTACGATGGAGCTGTTCAATGCCGAGGATACGGTCGGAGATGACCGCTATTCTGCCAAACCGATACATACTACCGGGCCGATATTCTTCTCCTTTGCAAAGATCGGCATACCGGATTATTCCCCTCCGGACGAGATCATCCCAGCAATGTCCGAGGCAGAGTTTATGGATGAGCTATTCTCTGACGGCGGGCCCGAAAAGCTGGAGCTGAGCTGCCGGAGCAGCGATTTTGACAGCGAGTTTGTCTCGATGTCCTATGTCTGCGGAGCATATTACCCCGAGGACGGTAAGGCTGAGTTCTGGTTCAAGGCCTCAAACAAGACCGATAAGGCGGTGAAGTTCAAGTCTGTCGGTGTGCTGAACGGCTTTACATATAATTTCAAATGCCGCGACGGCCTCAATGCCATGACGGAGGACTATGTCAGCGCTTCGGTCAAAGTGCCTGCGGCGCTTGGAACGCCTGTCTCGGCGGAGATGCTCTTCGGCGTCAGCTACGACGATTCCCATAACGACGAAAGCTCCGTTATCTGTTATTCTACCCCGTTCCAGATCGGAAAGATCGGCTATAAGGCCGAAGCCCCTGAGGATGCTGAGATCATCTGCAATAACGGAGGGATCAATGTAAGGCTTCTCGGTATAACAGAATCGGAGACCGGAGCTGTGCTCTCCCTTTGGTTCGATAACCTTTCGGATATGCCGATCACTGTCAGGATGGCTTTTGACGATTCCTCCAAATGGAACATCTGGGATGAGCTTCAGATGTTTGGCGGGACAGGAGCAGTGGCAGATCTGAGGGCTTATCGCCTCAGCGGTGAGGACGATCCGACAGATCAGAGCCTGAAAGGCCAAAAGATCTTTTTCATCATTTCGGATGCTTCCGGCGAGGAGATCTCAGTCTGTGAGGGTGTGTTATGAGGAGTGTTATAAAAAAACTGAACAGGAACCGGCTGGCGCTCATCATCATTTTCGGCGTCTGCATCTTTCTGAATATTTTGGCCTGGTGCTCCAGCGGCTTTTCCGATTGGTATGCCGAGCATATCTATCCCTTTTGGGTAAGCGCTTTCGGAAGACCCATCGCCCTGCTGCCATTCTCTCTGGGAGAGATAATGATAATCCTCTTTATCGCCATTATCCTTCTGACTGTCCCGTCGCTCGTGATCCTGCTTATCGCGCTGAAGGGAAGAAGAAAAAAGGTGATGAAGGTCTGCGGGCTGGTGTATATCTGGATACTTGCCTTTATTGTCCTTACCGAGACCCTCAACTGCTTTATACTCTATCACCGCTCAACTTTCGGTGAGATATACGGTATCCCTAAGACAGAGCATACTAATACAGAGCTGATCGAGCTCTGCGATTATCTGACAGCCAATACAAATGCCCTTTCAAAGCAGGTAAAGCGCGGGGAGGACGGACGTTTCATCCTGACTGCCGATCTTGACGAGACCGCAAAAAAAGCTATGGCAGCCCTGGGAGATGAGTTCCCTATGCTGAAAGGCTATTATGTCACTCCGAAGCCTATCATCAATTCCTTCTTCATGAGCCAGCAGTATCTTATGGGGATCTATTTCCCATTCTCGCTGGAGGCCAATTATAATAAGGAGATGTATCCCTCCAACCTGCCCGAGACAGTCTGCCACGAGCTGGCACATACCAAGGGCTTTATGCTGGAGGACGAGGCGAATTTCATCGCATTCCTTGCCTGCGACCGCTGCGGCGATCCGGAATACAGATACAGCGGCTATCTCAGGGCTTTGAAATACGTTCTCTCGCAGGTCGAGGACAACTGCTCCGATGAGGAGGTCAGCAAGGCATACGGCGCTTTGGCTATGGAAGTCAAGGTGGATATAAACGGCAATACTGAATACTGGCAGCAGGTGCAGGAGAGCGATGAGGGGCTGCTGCCCTCAAAGACCGTCGCCAAGATCTCCGATGCCGCTATGGAGACCTCTCTGAAGCTCAACGGCGTCGAGGACGGCAAGAGAAGCTACGGCAGGATGGTGGATCTGCTGCTGAATTACGGGATAGGAAAGACTGATAAGAGATGATATATTCATACACGACCTCCTCTGCCGCCGAAACGATAGCGCTTGGCAAGAGGATAGGAGAAAAGCTCCGGGGCGGAGACCTGATCGCTTTCAGAGGCGATCTCGGCGCAGGGAAAACGACTATGACCAGAGGTATAGCTCTGGGTATGGGGCTGCCGGACGATGTCACCAGCCCGACTTTCGCGCTGGTCAACGAATACCGGGGCGGCGAGCTGAGGCTCTGCCATTTCGATATGTATCGGATAACTTCATCGGCGGATCTTGAGACCACCGGATTTTTCGACTATATGGACGAGGATACGGTAATCGCCGTTGAATGGAGCGAGAATATCGAGGATGCCCTCCCGCCGGGGACGATTTATATCACCCTGCGCTCGGACGGCGGAGACAAAAGAACTATGACGATCGACGGAGATGAGAGATTTGAAGGTATTGGGGATTGAGACCTCCGGCAAGACCGCTTCCTGCGCGATAATGGACGGGGAGAAGCTGCTGGCTGAAAAAACTGTATATACTAAGCTGACTCATTCGCAGATAATCCTTCCGACAGTCGAGGAGCTGCTCTTTGACTGCGGGCTTGGTTTTGACGGCCTCGATGCTGTGGTGTGCGCGGCAGGGCCCGGGTCGTATACAGGATTGAGGATCGGTATCGCTGCAGTAAAAGGGATAGTTATGGGCGCTCCGCACCTGAAATGTTCGGCGGTCTCGACTCTCGAAGCGCTGGCCTTCGGGTGCTCGGCTTTCGAGGGCAAGATCGTCCCGGTGATGTATGCAAGGCCGGGGGTCGTTTATGCCGGAGAATATGAGAGCAGGGACGGGAAGATCTCAGCCCTTTCCGAAGATAAGGTCACAGACGAGGCAGAGTTCTTCGGCAGGCTGGGCACTGATGAGCCCCTGATGCTGACAGGCGACCGCAGCGCGGAAATAAAGGAGCTATATTATGCCGATAACGGGAATGTGCGTGTCGCGCCGACAGCGGAGAGGCTGCAAAGAGCATCTTCGCTCTGCGCCGCATTCCTGGCGGAGCCCGGCAGGGAAGTTGCCCCCGAAAAGCTGGAAGCAAGCTATCTGCAGGCTACAAAGGCCGAAAAAGATAAGGCACACAGGGAATGATCTGCCTGAGACCGGCAATAATAGATAACGGAGAGCTGCATCTTGCGTGCGGCTTTCTTTTTTCTCAGCGAAAGATCAGTTTTGCAGATCATACGACTAACATTTTTGTTAAAAATGACTAACAATGTGCAAAAATATTAGGCTTATCTGTGCATTGTAATCAAAGCTCGTTTTTGGTATAATAAACAAGGGCCGATAAGATCGGCCGAGCAGTTTTATGAAAGGACAATGTTTTTTATGTGGGCTTACGAAAGTGTGTTTTATCAGATCTATCCTCTGGGCTTCTGCGGAGCTCCCTTTGAGAACGACGGCGTTGAGGAGCATCGTATCTTAAAGGTGCTGGACTGGATAGACCATATCAGGGAGACCGGATGCAATGCTGTATATTTCTCGCCTGTGTTCGAGTCGGATACTCACGGCTATAATACCCGGGATTATACAAAGATCGACTGCCGTCTCGGCACAAACGAAGACTTCAAAAAGGTCTGCGACGCTCTCCATAAGGCGGGTATAAGAGTAGTTCTGGACGGAGTGTTCAATCATGTGGGCAGAGGCTTCTGGGCTTTCCGAGATGTCCTTGAAAAGCGCTGGGATTCTCCATACAAGGATTGGTTCCATATCAGCTTCGACGGCAATTCCAATTATAACGACGGCCTCTGGTATGAGGGCTGGGAGGGGCATTTCGACCTCGTAAAGCTGAATCTCCGCAACCACGATGTCAGAGAGCATATCTTTTCCTGTGTAAGACAGTGGAGGGAAGAGTTCGGTATCGACGGCCTGCGCCTTGATGTTGCCTACTGCCTCGATTTCGATTTCCTGAAGGATCTGCACAATGTCTGCAAGGCGATGGATCCGGAGTTCTTCATCCTGGGCGAGCTGCTCCACGGAGACTATGCCCGCTGGGTAAACCCGGAAATGCTGGATTCCGCCACAAACTATGAGTGCTACAAGGGTCTCTATTCCAGCTTCAACTCCATGAATATGTTTGAGATCTGCCATTCGCTGAAAAATCAGTTCGGTCCCGAGCAGTGGTGCAGATACAGAGGTATGCATCTGCTCTCCTTCGTAGACAATCACGATGTCTCCCGTATCGCTTCGGTGCTCCAGAACGAGAAGCATCTGCCTCTGATCTATGCCCTGATGTTCGGTATGCCCGGTATACCCTGCGTGTATTACGGTTCCGAGTGGGGGGCAAAGGCGGACAAGCGCGAGGGCGACCCTGCTCTGCGTGTCTCCTTTGATGCTCCTCAGACTAATGAACTGACGGAATGGATCTCCAAGCTGGCTAAAGCGCACCGCGAGAGCAAGGCTCTCTGCTACGGCGGCGTTTCTGTCCCTGTACTGACCAACAAGCAGTGCATTATCGTGCGCGCCTGCGACGGCGAGAGAGTCCTTATCGCCATAAATGCCGACAGCGAGCCGTATACCGCACATTTCGATGCCAGATGCGGCAGAGCGGAAGACCTTATAAACGGCGGCTGGCACGATTTCGGCGGCGGCAGCCAGCTCCCGCCCTATTCCGCAGCGATCTGGAAGTGCGAGAGATGATAACGGCCGGAGAGCCGGCACGGGTTTTCCTCCCGTGCTTTTGCAGCGGTGCCTGAAACTGCTGCGAGAGATCAGATAAAGACAAAAACCGTATATCCCCCGCAGCGGTGCGGAGAGGATATACGGTTTTTCGTTTTTTGAGTTTTTACAGATATCCGTTTTGCCGTCTCTCTTTTGTTCTCTGTCTTTTCATTTCTGCCTCAGCGCACGCATAGCGTTGAGTATCGCAATAACGGATACTCCGACATCCGCAAAGACAGCCGCCCACATATTCGCTATCCCAAGCGCTCCGAGGAGCAGCACCAGCAGCTTTACCCCAAGAGCGAATACGATGTTCTCGTAAACGATACGGAGAGTCCTGCGGGAGATGCTGACAGCCTTGGCGATCTTTGCCGGGTCGTCATCCATAAGGACGATATCCGCTGCTTCGATGGCAGCATCAGATCCCATAGCGCCCATAGCTATGCCTATATCCGCCCGGGAGAGGACAGGCGCATCGTTGATGCCGTCTCCGACGAAAACCAGAGCTCCCTTCTCGCTCTTCCGGGAGAGCAGCTCCTCGACCTTCTCGACCTTTCCGGCAGGCAGCAGCTCGGCATAGACCTCGCTTATCCCCAGCCGTCTGGCGACATCCTCGCCCACAGGCCTTGAATCTCCGGTGAGCATTACTGTTTTTGTAACACCGGCTGCTTTCAGAGCCTTGACAGCAGCGGGGGAGGTCTCCTTGATCTCGTCTGATATTACGATATGTCCGGCATATTCGCCGTTTACCGCAACGTGGACTGTGGTGCCGATATGGTGGCAGGGGTGCCATTTGACTCCGATGCTGTCCATCAGCTTGTCGCTGCCGACACAGACCTCGCTGCCGTCGATAACCGCCTTGATGCCTCTGCCGGAGATCTCCTCGCAGGAGGATATCCGCCTGCGGTCTATCTCGGTATTGCAGGCATCCATTATCGATCTGGCGATGGGGTGTGTGCTGCTGCTCTCGGCGTAAGCAGCCAGCTCAGTGAGCTTCTGCTCATCTATCATTTCGGGGTGTACGGCAGTTACATTGAAAACGCCCTTGGTAAGAGTGCCTGTTTTGTCGAAGACGACGGTTTCGCTGCGGGCGAGTGTTTCAAGATAGCTGCCGCCTTTGACGAGTATGCCCTGCCTTCCTGCTCCGCCGATGCCGCCGAAGAAGCTGAGGGGTACAGATATGACCAGCGCACAGGGGCAGGAGATGACCAGAAAGATAAGCGCTCTGTGAAGCCAGTTCAGCCAGCCTCCGGAAAATATGGGCGGTATCACAGCCAGTGCCACCGCTGCAAGAACGACAGCCGGAGTGTAGTATCTGGCAAATCGTGTGATGAAATTCTCCGTTCTTGCCTTCTTGGAAGCCGAATTCTCCACCAGGTCGAGTATCTTGGAGACAGTTGATTCTCCGAAGGGCTTGGTGACTTTTACTCTTAGCAGACCGCTGCGGTTTATGCAGCCGCTGATGACATCGTCGCCCTCACGGACTGTTCTGGGCAGGCTCTCGCCTGTCAGTGCAGAGGTATCCACCGAGCTTTCCCCTTCGGTGACTACTCCGTCCAGCGGGATCTTTTCTCCTGCCTTGATGATGATCTCGTCTCCGACGGCGATCTCCTCCGGATCAACGGTGCAGAGGGCGCCGTCGCGCTCGATATTTGCGTAATCCGGTCTGATATCCATAAGCTCGGAGATAGATTTTCTTGATCTCCCGACAGCTACCGACTGGAAAAGCTCACCGATCTGATAGAACAGCATTACCGCTGCGGCTTCGGTATATTCCCCCGTCGCAAAAGCGCCGATCGTTGCGATCATCATCAGGAAGTTCTCGTCAAAGACCTGGCCGTGAGCGATATTGACCACCGCTTTTTTTATGACATCATACCCGATGACAAGATACGGCACAGCGTATATCAGCGGCAGGAACCAGCCCTCCTCCGGTGCAAATATCCTGGCGGCGACAAGCAGCACCGCGCTTATTATTATCCGGCAGAGGACTTTTTTCTGCTTACGTTTCATATTTTTGCTCCGTTTTTCTGTTATTTAATGATTATCTCGCAATCCGGCTCGATCTTGCGGCAGACTTTTACAGCCTGTTTCAGGATCTCGTCAAATCTGGAATCGTCAGCATCCAGAGTCAGCTTCTGGGTCAGAAAGCTGACGGAGCAATCGTTGACTCCCTCTATCTTCTTGATAGCGTTCTCCATCTTGGCACCGCAGTTGGCGCAATCCAGTTCGTCGAGTTCAAATGTCTTTTTCATAGTGATCTGTCCTTTCTGTTTTACTGTTTATCGTTCTTTGTGATTATCGCTATCGCGCAGGGCATCCTGCCATCGGCGACCTCGAACTCCGCGTCAGGGAAGCCCATATCAGCGAAGAACTGCTTGTAGCTATCGATATCGAATTGTTTTTTGAATTCGATCCCGAGCTTGCTGAGCAGCTTTACTGCTACGCGGGACTGCCCCTTTGCAGAGTTGATATAGGTCGGGATGATGACCTTCCCGCCGGGCTTGCAGACTCGGAGCAGCTCTCTGACCGCTCCCTCGGAATCGTCCAGCAGATGTATCACATTCCCGGCGACTACCTTATCAAAGCGGCTGTCTCTGCATCTGAGGTGCAATATGTCGGCCTTGCAGACCTTTGTGTTGAAGCAGCGGCTCAGCTTGCGCTCTGTCTGCCTGAGCATACCCTTTGACATATCCGTCGCGGTCAGCATTTTGCATTTCTTTGCGATATAGATGCTGATAGCGCCTGTCCCGCAGGCACATTCCAAAACTTCATCGCAGGGGTCGATATACCCGGCCACCATCTCGCCTGTACCTTTGTAGACCTTGCCGTTATAGACTGTCTCTACTGTATCGTAAACTGCTGAAAACCTGTCCCAGATACTCTTATCTGCCATACTTTTCACTCCTCAACGTGCTCCATACCCTTTTCGAGTATAGCCTTTACATGGTCGTCTGAAAGGGAATAGTATACCGCTTTGCCTGCTCTGCGGAAGCGCACCAGCTTGTTGTTTTTGAGGACTCTCAGTTGATGGGAGCAGGCTGTCTGTGTAAGCCCGAGACATCCTGCAAGGTCGCCGACACAAAGCTCCGCTTCCAGCAGCGCATAGAGTATTCTTATCCTTGTAGTATCCCCGAAGACCTTGAAGAGCTCGGCAAGATCGTAGAGCTGTTCGTCCGGAGGCATTTCCGTATTGACCTTTTCTACTGCCTGCTCATCCTGTACTTCGCCGGTCATATTATTCACCCCTTGTGATCTTTAATTTTCGGATGCTCATAAGCAACGCTTGAACATCTATTCATATGATAACACATAAATCCCGGTTTGTCAAGAGGGTACATGGCTTTTTTTCGGATTTACCCCGACTTCCGTATGAGCGCCCGGCGGAGGTTTAGGAAGAGCTGCGAAGTATACCCGTTATTGCCCCGGTGCTCAGAGCAGCGGAGAGAAAACAAAAACCGTATATCCTCCCGTTTGGGGGGATATACGGTCATAGGTCTTGTATTATGTGCGGATCAATACATACCGCCCATTCCGCCGCCTGCGGCTGCTGCCATAGCTGCGTCTGCCTGGGGATCCTTGATGTCTGCAACAAGGCTCTCGGTGGTAAGAACCATAGAAGCAACGGAAGCTGCATTCTGGAGAGCGGAGCGTGTTACCTTTGTCGGGTCAACGATGCCTGCGGGGATCATATCAACATACTCTTCGTTGTAAGCATCGAAGCCGTAGCCGACCTTTCTGGAGCGAACGATCTTGTCGATGATAACGCTGCCTTCAAGGCCTGCATTGAGTGCGATCTGACGAACAGGCTCCTCAAGAGCCTTGAGAACGATCTGAGCGCCAGTCTTCTCGTCTCCTGTCAGCTTCTCGCAGAGCTTCTTTACTGCGGGCTGTGCGTTGATGAGAGCTGTGCCGCCTCCGGCAACGATGCCTTCCTCAACGGCTGCCTTAGTAGCAGCGAGAGCATCCTCGATACGCAGCTTCTTTTCCTTCATCTCGATCTCGGTTGCAGCGCCGACCTTGATAACGGCAACGCCTCCGGCCAGCTTTGCAAGTCTCTCCTGGAGCTTCTCGCGGTCGAAATCGGATGTGGTCTTCTCGATCTGAGCGCGGATCTGAGTTACACGGTTCTTGATCTCATTCTTATCGCCTGCGCCGTCAACGATGATGGTGTTCTCCTTCTGAACTACTACCTGGCGGGCTCTTCCGAGCTGCTCCATAGTAGTATCAGCCAGCTCGAGGCCGACTTCCTCGCTGATGACCTGACCGCCTGTCAGGACAGCGATATCCTGGAGCATTTCCTTCCTTCTGTCGCCGAAGCCGGGAGCCTTGACAGCAACACAGGTAAAGGTGCCGCGGAGCTTGTTGACGATAAGGGTGGAGAGAGCCTCGCCCTCAACATCCTCAGCGATGATGACCAGCTTCTTGCCGCTCTTAACGATCTGCTCCAGCAGGGGGAGGATCTCCTGGATGTTGGAGATCTTCTTATCTGTGATAAGGATGAGAGCGTCGTCGATGACAGCCTCCATCTTCTCGGTATCTGTTACCATATAGGGTGAGAGGTAGCCTCTGTCGAACTGCATACCCTCGACTACTTCGCTGTATGTCTCAGCGGTCTTGGATTCTTCGATAGTGATGACACCGTCGGAGCTTACCTTTTCCATAGCCTCAGCGATGAGCTCGCCTACCTTCTCGTCGGCGGAGGAAACTGTAGCGACTCTTGCGATATCAGCAGAGCCCTCTATCTTCTTGGAGTTGGCGACGATAGTCTCGACAGCAGCGTCAACAGCCTTTGCCATACCCTTTCTGACGATCATGGGGTTAGCACCGGCTGCGATGTTCTTCATACCCTCGCGGACAAGAGCCTGCGCCAGCAGTGTAGCGGTAGTAGTACCGTCGCCGGCAGCGTCGTTTGTCTTGGTAGCGACTTCCTTTACGAGCTGAGCGCCCATATTCTCAAAAGCGTTCTCAAGCTCGATCTCTTTGGCGATAGTAACTCCGTCGTTGGTGATAAGGGGAGCGCCGAATTTCTTATCGAGAACAACGTTTCTGCCCTTAGGCCCGAGTGTGATCTTTACTGTATCAGCCAGCTTGTCGATACCGGCCTGCAGCTTCTTTCTGGCGTCTTCGCCGTAGATGATGTCTTTTGCCATAAATAATCAGCCCTTTCTAAATGTTCTGTCAGTCAACGATAGCAAGGATGTCTTCCATCTTTACGATGATATATTCCTCGCCGTCCAGCTTAACGTTTGTCCCGCTGTATTTGGATATCAGCACCTTATCGCCCTTCTTAACGGACATTGTAACGTCCTTCTTGCCTTCGCCGACAGCGATGACCTTAGCAACCTCCGGCTTTTCCTTGGCGGAGCCGGCGAGGATGATACCGCTCTTGGTAGTTTCCTCTGCCTCCTGCATCTGGAGTACGACTCTGTCCTGTAACGGTTTGATAGTCATAAAAACCTCTCCTTTGTTATAAAATTTTGTATTTAGCAGACGAGCGCCTGAAGTGTTAGCACTCGCCGCACCTGAGTGCTAATTATTATTATAATCCTATTTTATAAAAATGCAAGGGGATAAAGGCAATTTTGAAAATTTTCGTCGCTTTGCACAAAAATTTTCAACACTCAGTTGGGAGCATAGCTTCGTTTTTCGCCGCGTCCCCCTCTGCCTATTGACAGCCGATCTTATAGATAGTATAATATAGAAAAAGTATCTCGAAGGGAGCTGCCTGAAATGCCCGATTACAAAAGCCTGATCCAAAATAATAGTGACAAGGAATTCGTTATCCATGTCAAAACAGAAGAGGAGATGTATGCCCTTGCCTCTGTGCTGGATGAGCTGGGCTATACCTATGCCGTTCCGGAGGGCAGGATCAGCGATATTGCCAGAGATTTCGCCATAGATTACGGCTTCGACGGCTGCTGGAGAGTCAGCAGGAGCAGAGGCGTCGCTTACAATCCCTCTGTTGAGCACTGGAGATTCTTTACCTCCGATATAATTGAGACAAGAAACGGCAGATTTGCCTTCAACGACGGATATACCGACCCTAAGGATGCAGAGATAGAAGCCGATAAGCTGAGATATGCCTTTTTTGAGGACGATGACAGCATTTACGCTCTCAGGCTCTTCGGGCTCATCGGTGCCTCTCACGAGCAGATAGAGCAGTTCATAGCGGAAAAGACAGCAGTAAAGAAATAACAGGCAGGCTCGGATATTTCAGTAAACATAAGATCAGAAAAAATAAAACCGTATATTCCCCGCCGCCGGCAGGAGGATATACGGTTTCTTTGTTTCAGATCATTTCAGCTTGAAATGTACGGGCATACCGTTTTTCATAGCTATGCCGACTTCGCCCTGTATCAGCGGCAGGAAGTATCTCATAGCCGCTTCGGTGACATCGTTCCCCGCATCGTTTATCCATGCGGCAGGGAAGAACTTTTCCTTGTTGGCCACATTGACCGCTGGGGTCGAGTCTATTGTCACGACATAGGGGACATCAGAGACTCTCTTGAAGACCATAGTCTTGCCGGTCTGTCCGTCCAGAGCAGCCTCAACTCCCTTTGAGCCGATGAGCTCGGCTTCGTCGATATCGGTCTTGGAGCAGATATGCGAGGAGCAGCGCTGCATAACGTTCAGCTCGATAGAGCGCACCTTGCAGCCGATCTCTCTGCGGACGATATTTTCCAGCGCTTTGCCGACTCCCGAGAGATATTCGTGCCCGAAATTATCCACTACTCCCGAGCGGCAGTTCTCCTCCGGGATCTCGACGCCCTCCGAAACTGCGACTATGACAGCCTTGTGCTTTGCCATCATAGCTCTTACATCCTCAACGAACTGTTCGACAGAGAATTCTCTCTCCGGAAGATATATCAGATGCGGGGCGATCTCGTCGTTGGCTCTGAGGACACAAGCGGAGGCAGTGAGCCATCCGGCGTGTCTGCCCATGACCTCGACTATGGTGACGGATTCGATGGAGTATACCGAACTGTCGCGGATTATCTCCTGCACTGTGGCGGCTACATACTTTGCAGCCGAGCCGAAGCCCGGAGTGTGGTCTGTGACAGGGAGGTCGTTGTCTATCGTTTTGGGGATACCGATAACTCTGATCTTGGAGCCCTTGCCTATAAGATAGGCAGAGAGCTTCATAACGGTGTCCATAGAGTCGTTGCCGCCGATATAGAGAAAGGCCTCGATGCGGTGCTTCTCGAAGCAGCGGAGTATCTTTTCATAGATCTCGCTGTTCTCGTCCTGCGGTGGGAGCTTATAGCGGCAGGAGCCCAGGACTGTCGAGGGAGTCTGCCGCAGCAGTTCCATATCCTCGTTGGTGCGGATGACACGTTTAAGGTCGATGAGCTCGTCCTTGATGATGCCTTCGATGCCGTTTATCGAGCCGAACACAGCGTCTATTTCCTTGGTCTTCAGAGCCTGCCGGAACACACCTACAAGAGAAGCATTGATAGCGCAGGTCGGGCCGCCCGATTGAGCAACAGCAATATTCATTTGATTACCTCCGTTTTTTCCGCCGGGGTGCTGACTCTCCCGGCGGGCTTTCCTGAATAATATCATACCATAAATTGCGGTTTAATGCAAGTTTTTTATCAAATATTGTGATATTTCTCACTTTCCGACAACAGCCGCCCCTTTCTGCAAGGGGATTTAGTCGCATTTTTACAGTATGTTCCTTGACTTTTAAAGAATGGTTTGATATACTGTTAGCATAAAGGCAACACCGCAGAACTGCCTTCTGACGGAATCATACTTCTCTGCTTCCGGTGCATTATGACCGTGCGGTATTGCCGGATTAACCAGCGCAGGTATCCTGCATCGGAAAGACAGGAAGCGTTGGATGAAGTCATTTGCAAAAAAACTGTTCGGCGGGCTGGATCTTAGCTGGCCGAAGCTGATCGTCTGGGCATTGGCAGCAGGTCTGCTGGTGGGCGGGATAATGCTCATCCCCGGAGCAGACCGGACATCTCTCAAGGATATCGGCACCAACTTCGAGTGGTGGATCTTTTTCGGGACGATCATCGTAGCCAACAGCAGGAGCCCTGTGGATTCGGCGGCAAAGGCCTTTGTATTCTTTCTTATAAGCCAGCCGCTGATATATCTCGTTCAGGTGCCTTTCTCGGATCTGGGCCGGGGGCTTTTCGGGTATTATAAGAACTGGATCCTCTGGACGCTGGCGACTATCCCGATGGGAGCCGCAGGGCATTTCGTAAGGCGGGGAGATGTGATAAGCAGCATCCTCCTCTCAGCGATGACAGTGTTCCTTGCCGCCCATATGATGGGGTATATCTCAACAGCCGTCAGGGAGCCTCCCCTCCATCTGGTTTCGGCAGTGCTCTGCGCCGTGTTTATCATCCTGATGATACTCGGCATCCCAAGGACAAAGTATGCCGCGATCACAGCCTGGGGGATCATAGCCGCAGCTATCGTCGTTATGACAGTCATCTTCATCCTGCGCGGCGGGCCGAAGCTCTATTCTCCGACCATTAACTGCAAGCAGAACGGTATCGATGTGAATTCCGGCAGCACTGTTACTGGAACGACCGACATCAGCGCCCCTGTTATCAGGGAGGTCGCAGGAGAATATTTCCTCTATGTTGAGATCTCCGGCGAAGAAGGCAGCATCAGCATTGAGACAGACGGCAAAGAGAAGACCTATGTTATAACCTACAACAAGGATACCAATGATTTCACAGTCAGGGAAAAGTAAACAAATACCGAAAGGAAGATCATAAATGTCAACAAGGACAAGATTCGCACCCTCTCCGACAGGCTATATGCACGTCGGCAATCTCCGCACCGCTCTCTATGAGTATCTGACCGCTAAGCACGACGGCGGCAGCTTCATCCTCCGTATCGAAGACACCGATCAGGGCAGATATGTTGAGGGTGCCGTTGATGTCATATACAAGACACTTAAAGACAACGGCATGAACTGGGACGAGGGCCCGGACATCGGCGGCGATTACGGCCCCTATGTCCAGAGTGAGAGAATGGGTATGTTCAGAGAATATGCCGAGCAGTTGGTCAAGGCCGGCAGCGCCTACTATTGCTTCTGCACCGAGGAAAGGCTCAATGCTCTGCACGAAGAGCAGAAGGCCGCAGGCGAAGTTGTCGGGCATTATGACAGAAAATGCCGCTGCCTCTCCTGCGAGGAGGTACAGAAAAATCTTGATGCCGGTATGCCTTATGTCATCCGACAGAAAATGCCTACAGAAGGGGTCACAGCCTTCGACGATCTGGTCTACGGGCATATCGAGGTAGACAATTCCGAGCTGGAGGATCAGATACTTATCAAGACCGACGGGATGCCGACCTATAACTTCGCCAATGTAGTTGACGACCACCTTATGAAGATAACCCACGTTATACGCGGCTCTGAGTATCTTTCCAGCACACCTAAGTATAATCTGCTCTATCAGGCCTTCGGCTGGGATGTGCCTGTATACATCCATTGCCCTCCGGTAATGAAGGATCAGCACAACAAGCTCTCAAAGCGCAACGGCGACGCCTCATATCAGGATCTGGTAGAGAAAGGCTTTCTCTCCGAAGCTATCCTCAACTATCTTCTGCTGCTGGGCTGGAGCCCCAAGGGCGAGCAGGAGATCTTCTCGCTCCAGGAGATGATCGAGATATGGGATCCCGCCAGGATCAATAAATCTCCGGCGATCTTTGACCCTCTCAAGCTGACAGCCATAAATGCTGCGCATATCTCAGCTCTCTCGGACGAGGCCTTTGTAAAGCTGGCAGAGCCCTGGATAAGAAAGGTAGTAAAGAGCGAGATCGACATCGACCTTCTCTGCAAAAACCTGAAGCCACGCTGCGAGGTGCTTTCGGATATTCCCGACAGAGTAGCGTTCATCGACGCGATGCCCGGGGAATACGATCCGGAGCTTTATACCAACAAGAAATTCAAGACCAGCGCCGAGACCTCTCTGGAAGCGCTTAAAGCTCTGGCTCCCGCTCTCGAAGCGCTGGATAAATGGGATAAGGACAGCATCTATGAGGTCTGCGCAAAGCTGGCGGCAGAAAAGGAAGTCAAGAACGGCTGGCTGCTCTATCCTCTTGGGATAGCTCTCTCCGGTCAGCGCTCGACTCCCGGCGGCGGGACAGATATCGCGGCCATTGTCGGCAAAGAAAAGACCATGACCCGCATCAGGGCGGCAATAGAGCTGCTTTCAGAATAAGGAGACTCAGATGTGTAGAAACCTGCTTTTTTACATCGCAGCGGCGGTGTACGGGGCGCTTATCATCTGGGAGGTCAGTGGCGGAGTTACCGGCAATGAGTTGCTTTTCTCGCTGGCGGGGCTGTATGTCTTTCCCTGCGCTGTAATGTTCGCAGCGGGGATCAGGCTCCGCACCGACAGGCGCTGTGCTCTGCTCCAGACCGCTGTCTGCGCTATGCAGATACTTCTGCCGCTGTTCGTATTCAGGAACTTTCAGCCGCTGTCTCTTATCCTTGCTGCTGCCGCCGGCGCAGCGGGGGTGCTCACGGGCATTGCGGCGGGATCAATACTGAGGAGGTAGATAACTATGGCATCCAAGGAATTCCTGGCAAAGTTCAAGGGCAAGAAAGTGACCTTCCGCGAGGTAAGCTCCTTCCCGGACATCAAAGTGCAGTATGTGAGCAGCTTTGCAGATTATGAGATCAAGCCTGCCTCAAACAGTTCGTTCTCGGCTGAGATCATCAAGGTACAGACCGTTACTTCTTTCCCTGATGTCAAGCTGAAAAAAGTCCCGGCTTTCGGAGACTTTGAGGTGTATTTTGAATAAGCTGCCCTCCCGGCAGCGCTGTAAAAAGTGCAAAACCGTATATCCCCCGCCGCAGGAGGATATACGGTTTTTTAGTGTATCTGATCTGCGGAGCTATCACATCAGCGAAAGCTCTTCGTCGCTGAGAGCGACGGTCCTGCCCTCGTCAAGAGAGCGCTTGACGGCAATAAATCTCTGATTGCGGCTCCCGCGGAATTTCAGCTCAAGGCTGCGCTCTTCGAGGATGAACGGCCCGTCGATTATATAATCGCACTGGCGGATAAGCTCCATATAGCCGTTCTCTTCATTGGCATCCCGCAGCAGCTCTTCAAAGGTAAAGCCCGTATATACGATAACATTCAGCCGGAAGCCTTTGAATGCGTGAATCTTTCTCGCCAGATCGGCCATAGCCTTAGCCTGATAGAAGGGATCTCCGCCGGAAATGGTGACACCGTCCAGTATCTCGTTTTCTGTTATCTGAGCCAGAACTTCGTCGGTATCCGCTTCAAATCCGCCGTTCATATCCCAGGTCTGCGGATTGTGGCAGCCCTTGCAGTGGTGCTTGCAGCCCTGTGTCCAGACGGTATATCTGTATCCGGGCCCGTCAACTATAGATTCGGGGGTCAGCCCCGCACAGCGGAATTTCATAAGATAAACCTCCTTACTTTGAGATCGTGTGTTGTCAGAACGACCACGGAAGATAAGCTGCGCCGACAGCAAGGAACACCGCAGGCAGCATATTTGCGACTCGCAGGAGCTTTCCCCAGACAAGGTTCACTCCGACACAGAAGATGAGCACCGAGCCGATAAGGGAAAGATAAGCCGAGGCCTGGTCGGTCATTACCGGGGCGATGAGCCGCGCCAGCAGTGTGATGCTCCCTTCAAAGAGAAATACTGGGATAAAAGAGAATATACAGCCTTTCCCCAGCGATGAAGTCATGACAGCTACTATTATAAGATCGAGCACTGATTTAACGGCCAGCACAGAAAAGTCTCCGCTGATGCCGTCCTTTATTGCGCCTACGATAGCCATAGCGCCGATACATACGGTAAGCGATGCAGTAACAAAGGCATTAACGAAACGCGGATCTTCGCTGTTGCCTGTTTTCTTCCTGAGCCATTCTCCGAAGCGCTCAAAGCCTTTTTCAATGCCGATAAGCTCTCCGATCACTGTGCCCACTGCCAGGCACAGAACGACGAGCATAGCTTTTCCGCTGACCAGGCTGCTGCCGTCTATCCTGAGCATACCCTCCATAGCGCCTGCGACTGCTATGAAGATAACGCTGACTCCGCAGGCTTTTGACAGAGATTGCTGCTGTTCTTCTTTAAAGAAGCTGCCTGTAAGCAGACCTGCGATCCCTCCGCCGACGATCGCGGCAGAATTTATCAGGGTTCCGAGACCGATCATGTTTTTCTCCTAAGAAAACAACAGGCGGATCATCCTCCGCCCGTTGTTGTAATTATGCTTTGGTTTCAGCTTCAGCACTGGCATTGGATGCGCTTGATACGCTCGTGTGCAGTTCTGTTATGCTCCGCCTCGGTGCGTCCGCAGAGGGGGCATTTATCGCCGATGATGCCTGTATAGCCGCAGATCGGGTCGCGGTCTACGGGGTGGTTGATAGCGCCGTAGCCGATGCCCTGCTCCTTCATGCAGCGGATGATTTTCTCGAAGGCGGAGATATTCTGAGTCGGGTCGCCGTCAAGCTCGATATAGGAGATATGTCCTGCATTGGTAAGTGCATGATAGGGAGCCTCGATCTTGATCTTGTCGAAGGCATTGATATTGTAGTAAACGGGAACATGGAAGGAGTTGGTATAATAATCCCTGTCGGTAACTCCCGCGATGATGCCGTAGCGCTTCTTATCCATACGGATGAAACGTCCTGAAAGGCCCTCTGCGGGGGTAGCCAGCAGCGAGAAGTTGAGCCCGGTGCGCTTTGTCTCCTCGTCGAGGCGCTTTCTCATGTGGGAAACGATCTCAAGGCCAAGCTCTCTGGCTTCTTCGCTTTCGCCGTGATGCTTGCCGATGAGGGATTTCAGGGTCTCAGCCAGGCCTATGAAGCCGACGGAGAGCGTACCGTGCTTGAGCACTTCACCGACCTCGTCGTTAGCCTCCAGCTTGTCGGAGTCGATCCAAACGCCCTGACCCATAAGGAAGGGATAGTTCTTGACTTTCTTGCTGGCCTGGATACGGAAACGGTGCATGAGCTGAGCTATGCAGAGATCCATCATCTCGTCGAGGCTGTCGAAGAATGTGCCGATATTGCCCTGAGCCTTGATAGCGAGCCTGGGCATATTGATCGAAGTAAAGGAGAGGTTTCCTCTGCCTGTAACGATCTCGCGGCTGGGGTCATGAGCGTTTCCGATAACTCTGGTGCGGCAGCCCATATAAGCGATCTCGGTATCGGGGTTGCCTTCCTTATAATACTGGAGGTTATAGGGAGCATCCAGGAAGGAGAAGTTGGGGAAGAGTCTCTTGGCGGAAACACGGCAGGCCAGCTTGAAGAGGTCATAGTTGGGATCCTGCGGGTTGTAGTTGATGCCTTCCTTTACCTTAAAGATATGGATCGGGAAGATAGGAGTCTCGCCGTTGCCGAGGCCTGCTTCCTGAGCCAGGAGGACATTCTTGATGACCATTCTGCCCTCGACGGAAGTATCTGTTCCGTAGTTGATGGAGGAGAATGGAGTCTGGGCGCCGGCGCGGGAGTTCATTGTGTTGAGGTTATGGATAAGAGCCTCCATAGCCTGATAGGTAGCGCGGTCGGTCTCCTTATAGGAGGTCTTGTAGGCAAACTTCTGGATCTTATCGACGGTCTTGGCGTCTGCAAAAGAGAGGAGTATCTCGGCTTCTGCCTCACGGTAGCCGTTATCGTAGGCAAGGGTAACGGAGACTCCCTTTTCTTTCTCGATCTTTTCCATTATCTGCTTGGCGATGACCTGAGAATCGGGGACATCAGCGATAAGATTGAGAGCGCGGTGGATGTTGTCGCGGTAGCGATGCTTAAAGGTTTTCTTTACGCCCTCCGCCATATCGTACTCAAACTTGGGAACAGACTGGCCGCCGTGCTGGTCGTTCTGGTTGGACTGTATAGCGATGCAGGCAAGAGCGGCATAGCTGGAGATATCGTTGGGACATCTGAGGTAGCCGTGGCCTGTGGAGAAGCCGCCCCGGAAGAGCTTGGTCAGGTCGATCTGGGTGCAGGTAGTTGTAAGGGTATAGAAATCCAGATCGTGGATATGTATATCGCCCTCTGCGTGTGCCTTGGCATGAACCGGGTCGAGGACATACATCTCATAGAATTCCTTGGCGCCGACAGAACCGTATTTGAGCATAGTGCCCATAGCGGTATCACCGTCGATATTGGCGTTCTCACGCTTCAGGTCGCTGTCCTTTGCGGACTTGAAGGTAAGGTCTTCATACACCTTCATAAGGCGGGTATTCATTTCTCTTGCGCGTGTTCTGGTGGAGCGGTAGAGGATATAGGCCTTGGCTGTAGCAGCGTGCCCTTCCTCGATGAGGACTTTCTCGACGCAATCCTGGATCTCTTCAACGGTAGGAGCCTCAAGATGCTTCTCCATGAGCATATCAACTACCTTGCCGGCCAGCTCGAGAGCCTCGTCGTAATTGCTCCCGCCTACCGACTGAGCTGCCTTGTAGATAGCGCCGGCGATCTTTTCTATATTAAATGTAACGTTACGGCCGTCGCGCTTTCTGATTTTGATGATCATATACTGTTTACCTCCACATATATATAGTCTGCAAAAGACGTATGATTTTCTGCACTGCTCACACTGCACTGAGACACAACATCTTGTGGTTTTATCGTGAACATTTACAAGTATATAGTATTTTTTCAGCGTTGTCAAGTGAATAACCGCCAAAAAAAGGCCAACACTTTTGGCAAGTCTGCACAAAGGCCATCTGAAGGGGCCGCAGGGGAGTTTTTCGTAAAGAGGTCCGCCAAAGTTTTTTAAAGGGATAGCCCTTTACAGCCTGCTTTTCAAGAAATTGCGTAAAGCCGAAAACTTTACAGCTTGATTCAGCGGGGCTTGGAGCTTGCTTTGACAACCCTTTGACAAACTCTTTTACCAAAATTGCAGCCTGATCCGCCGATTATGTTTCCTGTTTTTTGGACAGCAATTTTTCGCCCTCCGAAAACGTCATGTGTAAAGAAATATCCCTTGATTTTTTGCCCTATCATTCCTTTTTGAATATGCGATATGCTTTCAGATATATGCCGTTTGACATGATAAAAGTTAAAGAGGAATAACAAAATGCCGTATCCGGGCAGATACGGCATACTAAATATTGTGTTTGATAAAACCGACTGCTTTCACAGCAAAAGCGATTTCAAAGCCTTCTCGCTGTCTGAGCCCCAAAGGGTCCTGGCGTATGAAACGGCCTTTTCTGCCGAGCGTTCAGGCTCGTCACCGTACTCTGCGGAGACTGCCTCATAGCCCCATATCTTCTCCGGAGGAGCATACTGTGCAACCGGCATACCGTACTCCTCACCGCGCTTGTTGCGCCTACATCGGAAATCTGTAACGGTAAGATAGAGTTTATGCTGAAGCTCGGTGACTATCCCGCTGAAATTCTTGAGGCCGCCTTTGCCGAAGCCTCCCATAGCCTTGAGCTCATAGGAATAGAGCCTTTCGGCGGTGTCGAAGAGCTCCATTATGCGTTTTTCGCGAGCCTTTGCCAGCCCCTCCTCGTAGAGGCTGTCGAAATCATAGCCATCCCGCCGGAAGTTGGCGAAGCAGCCAAGCCAGCTCAGTGAAATGAACCCCGCCTTGCCGGCAAAGAATTTGCCGTAGCATACCTTTCCCGACTGTGCCGCCTGAACGCGCCATTCCCAGGGGTCTCGCTCCGGATCTCCGCTCCACCAGTAGCGTGCATCGGCGTGTTCTTCGACAGAGAAGCCCTCGACATCATTGGAGAAGAGGGGAAGGAAGCCCACCTTGTCAACATATCCGATCATCTCTTCGCAATTATGCAGCAGCCCTCTGCTCCGCGGCGAGGCGCCCTTCATTATCCATTGTCCGTTCTCGACGATCATTTCTTACGCCTCCCCGAAAAAACCGAAGTGCCGAAGTGCGTTGTATATGCCGTCCCTGCCGATATCGTCGGTGACATGATCGGCGTAGGGGATGAGCATCTTGCCGTTGCCCATAGCTATCGACGTCCCCACTGCGGAGAACATCGGCAGATCGTTTAGGCTGTCCCCGACGGCGTAGGAGCATTCCTTGGGTATGCCGTAAAGACGGAGCACCGTCTCTATGCCGGTAGCTTTTGAATATGGCTTGGGGACGATCTCTGCAAACCCCTCTCCGCGGTCGATCCAGAAGAATCTTTTCTCCAGAGCAGGGCGGAGCGTGGCTATATCGCTGCGGCTGTCGAAGTTGATTATGAATTTGTCGAAGGAGAAGTCGGCATCCTCGGTGCTGTGATCGACTTCCTTGCCTTCGGCGGCGAACTGGCTGCGGATAGAGGCTATCATCGGTGAGAGCGGGGTAGTAAAGTCAAAAAAGACGGCATCCCGGCGCTCGAACATGGGGATAGCTCTGCATTTGTGCAGCAGATCGAGAGTCTGCATACACAGGGCCTTGTCGAGCGTATGATAAAGCACCTCTCTGCCCTCGCACTCGATATGTGTCCCGCAGCCCATTATGTAGCCGTCGAATCCCAGATCTCTGACGATGCTCCCCACATTCATGGCAGGACGCCCGGTATTGATGAATAGCAGGTTGCCGGCCTTGCGGGAGAGCTCCAGCGCTCTGACGGCGCTCACGGGAACGCTCTGGTCTCTTGTTTCGGGGATGAGTGTCCCGTCTATATCGAAAAACATTATCTTACGCATAGTTTACCTCTGAACTGTCCAAGAATACGGACTAAAGTCTCCCGGATGGCTCTGCCCGGACGTATGATATTATATCACAGCGGCTGATAAAATTCAACACTCTTTAAAGACAGTTGACAATCGGTTCAAAAAATGTTATTATTTTAGAAGGTAAAACCTTCAAGAAAGGTCGGTGGACTTATGAATTTTCTGCTTTGCGGGAGCCGAAGCGCTCCGACAGTGCTGCTGATACACGGTATGGCTTCTACTGCCAAGCTCTGCTACGGCGAGCTGGCCAGGCTGCTTGGAAAAAGATACCGTATCATTATGGCCTGCCTCGACGGGCACGACCCTTACAGCTTCAGCGAATTCAAGTCTATCGAGAAATGCTGCGAGGGGATAGAGAGCTATATCCGGAAGCGCTTTGACGGCAAGGTCTTCGCTGTCAGCGGAGTAATGCTGGGAGCAGATATTGCCTTAGAGCTGCTGGCAAGAGGGAACATCTCCTTCGAGAAGCTGCACCTTGACACTCCCTGCTGCGCCGGGTTCGGCATAACCAAGCCGGTGTATTCTGCCCTTTTCGGAAAGGGTATCAGCTATATGGGCAAGGGGCACCGTCTCCCGGAGATAGCGCTGGACAAAGCCTTCGGGAAGGGTACCAGAGATTGCTGCCGGCTTATTTACGGCGGTATGACCGAGGAATCAGTCAAAAATGTATGCAGCGAGTTTTTCGGATATAAGCTGCCGAAGGATATGAAGAGCTTTGAGGGCTCGGCGGCGGTATGGTGCGGGAGCACTGAGAAAAAACCACAGGCCTCGGCGCATCTTCTGGAAAAATATATGCCGGAGCTGGGAGTCAGGGTCTTCAAAGACCTCGGCCACGGCGAGCTGCTCAGAGAGCATTGCCGGGGCTACGCCAGGGAGCTGCAGAAATTCCTGAGCGCAAAGCCTCAGCACGGGTCTGCGGTCCGGGAGAAAGAAGAGAAGGAAGAAAAGAAAAGAGCTCCCAAAAGGAAGCTCTTTGGAAAATCAAAGCCGAAGGATCTTCAGCGGCCGAAATAAAGATCTATATCCGCTTTCCGGGCCTGGCTCATCTGCAGGCGGCGGGGGATGCGGAATATGCGGCCGTCCTTTCGGAAGAGAGCGCCGGTCTGTTTGAATGTGAAATCGACCCGGTGTTCCAGGCATTGTCGGCGGGTGGCGAGTATCCATCCGTATTCGCAGAGCCTTGCTCCGCTGCCGGATTCACCCCCGCAGATTACCTGCTCGATACGTTTTGAAGCGAGATACTGCGAGATGTCTATCGGCCCCAGCATGGGCTCATGGATGATCTTAAGATGCTTTATGGGAAGAGAAAGCAGAACAGGGAGCCTGCGGTCGGTATTTTCCTGATCCTCGCAGGTGACGCATACAGTGATGTTGTCCCAGCCCTCGCCCCAATCCGGCGGGAGGGAAACGTAGAAACGGTCAATGCGTTTTGTAACGATCGTAAACCGAAGGTCGCTGCGGGTCCGCATCATCTCCCAGGCCTCGCGCCTCCAGCCGTCTGCTTCCGAGACAAAGAAATCTGAGGTCATGCAGCAGAAAACTGTGCCTTCGTTTTGGAGCTTGTATTCTCCGGAGGAGCTCTTTCTGAGCGGCAGATCAAAGGAAGAAGTTTTCGTTACGACAGAACTGTCCTTCCCGAATTCTGCGTCCCGGCGGTACATATAGCAGTTCCGGCAGCCTGCGCTGATCTTATGGCAGCCGTGCCAAGGGTTCCAGATATCCATGCTAACACCTCTTATCTCAATGGGGTGCGCCTATCCCCGGGCAGCACCGCTGCGGCGGAGATCGCAGACTCAGATCTTCCCTGATAATATTGTAACACAGCTTTCTTTTTTTGTCTACACAATTCTGCGCCTTTTCACGGATATTTGTCATGAAGATGACATATTTTCCGGAAAAGAAGTATATCAGATACTGATTTTATTTCAGCTTTGTAAACTTATAAACGCTAATTCGTTAAATTTACAATCTGTTAATAAATAGTTAATACTATATGCAATAAGAAGCTATGGCTATTTGTTATAATTAGTATATATATTATAAAAATTTCGTTAAAATGATATTTATAAAGACCGCCAAAGGAGGAGTTAAAAATGTCGCTTGGGAGAGTACTTGTAGTCGATGACGATAAGAATATCTGCGAGCTTCTTCGTCTCTATCTTGAAAAGGAAGGTTACGGTGTTATACTTGCACACGACGGCGATGAGGCCGTTATAAAATTCAATGCTCTGAAACCGGATATCATTCTGCTGGATATAATGCTTCCCGGGAAGGACGGCTGGCAGGTTTGCCGTGAGATCAGGCAGAAATCCAATGTTCCGATAATCATGGTAACTGCCAAGCAGGAGACCTTCGATAAGGTGTTGGGTCTTGAGCTGGGTGCAGACGACTATATCGTCAAGCCCTTCGATACAAAGGAAGTCATCGCCAGGATCAAAGCCGTTTACCGCCGCGTCGGGCAGTCCGCCAGCGAGCAGGAGGTCAAGGAAGTCAAGTATGACAAGCTCTCTGTCAATATGACAAGGTATGAGCTGAGAGTTGACGGCAAGGTCGTTGACACTCCTCCCAAGGAGCTGGAGCTCCTTTTCCACCTCGCTTCCAATCCGAACCGCGTTTATACCAGAGACCAGCTTCTCGACGAGGTCTGGGGCTTTGAGTACTACGGCGATTCCAGAACTATAGATGTTCATGTAAAGAGGCTCCGCGAAAAGCTCGAGGGTGTCTCCGAAAAATGGGCGCTGAAAACTGTATGGGGCGTAGGGTATAAGTTTGAGGTCACCGAAGGCGCTCATGAGTAATCATAAAAGCATATTTTTTAAATACTTTGTTATCTGTTCAGCAGTAATACTCATAAGCTTTATATGCTTAGGTGCAGTATTACTGCTTGTTTCTTCAAGGTACTTTCTTCAGGAGAAGAAGGATCTTCTCGAAAAGAATGCCAGAGCAGCAGCTCAGAACGTCCAGACACTTATAAGCCGCTCGCCGACAGGCTGGAGAAACGATGTAGTGCAGAGTATAAAGGGAATGGCTGCCGGAAGCAATATAGATATAATTATCTGCGATAAAAAAGGCAGGCTCATCGCTGATTCATCAACAGCCGGAAGATTTACCGATCTGCAGATCCCCGAAGGGCTGCTGAAAAACTTTTCGGACAGCCCCACATATCAGCTAAGTGATATGGACGGCAGATATGAGGAATCGCATATCGTCGGGCTGAGCTTTTCGGTCAGCGGGCCGGAGTATTTCTGTATGGCCCTTACCCCGAAAGCAGAGCAGGATGACTATGTCTGGCAGATAATGCGTATATTTGTATTGACTATATGCCTCGTGTTCATCGCGGTCGTTATAGCAGTTTATTTCATAGCTGCAAGACTTTCGGCGCCTATCATAGAGATCGCCGAGGTCTCCCGCGAGATCGGTAAAGGAAACTTCTCTGTTTCGCTGCCGTCTTACAATATCTATGAGATGCAGGAGCTGGCCAACGCATTCAATGATATGGCCGCCTCCCTGAAGAACTACGATACTATGAGAAACAGCTTCGTCGCCAATGTATCTCACGAGCTGAGGACACCTATGACATCTATCGGCGGCTTTGTTGACGGTATGCTGGACGGGACTATCCCCCAGGAAGAATACGAACATTATCTGAAAATAATATCCTCCGAAGTCGCAAGACTGACAAGACTGGTGCGCTCGATGCTGAACCTTGCCAAGATCGAGGCGGGTGAGCTCAAGCCGAATCTTACTAAATTCTCCGTGCTGGAGCCGATAGTCGATACGCTCGTTACCTTCGAGCAAAGGCTTGAGGCAAAGCAGATCGAGATCCGCGGGCTGGATACCGAAAGAGTCGATCTCTACGCAGACAACGATCTTATCCATCAGGTAATGTATAACCTTATCGAGAATGCGATAAAGTTCGTCGATCCCGGCGGGTATATTGAATTCGCTTTCAGCAGCGTCGGGTATATGACAGTCATCTCAATAAAGAACAGCGGCGAGGGCCTCAGCGAGGAAGAGCTGCCGCTGGTGTTCGACAGATTCTATAAAACAGACAAATCCAGAGGCCTGGACGCTACCGGCGTCGGGCTGGGCCTCAACATAGTGCGGTCTATTATCAGACTGCACGGCGGAAAGATAATGGTCAGAAGCGTTAAGGGCGAGTATACCGAGTTCGTTTTTACAATACCGAACAAGAAGCTCGATTGACGCGCCGGGTAAAGGCAGGTGAGCAGGATGGATGAAAACGAGCTGACAGATCGGGAGAGCGTTACGGAAAAGCCCCCGTGCGAGGAGCTTCGGGCGGAGCCGCTGATAGAGGATATACCGCCGCGGCCTGTGATCGAGGATACTGCTCCGAAGCAGGAGCTCCCCGGGGAGGATACCGGGCTTGCTCAGCATGAGACCTTGCCTCCGCCGAGAGGGACAGCTTATGAGGATCCGTTCTTTAATGTGCCGCCTGTCCTGGGCGATCTGGAGGGGCTCGATAAAGAAGCCTTCTGGAACAGTGTCGCGGCGGTGCGCCCCCAGAAGCAGAAAAGGAAAAAGCCTTCTGTCTCACTTATCATCCTGTGCTTCCTGATGCTGCTGTTCATGACAGGGATACTCTTCACTGTCATAAACGGCAAGGGCTGGCTGATCAGGCTCATTAACGGCGGAAAGAATATAGAGTTCACCCTGCCGGTAGAGGAGAAGCCTCAGCTCGAATCGACAGCTTATCAGGAGGACGGCAGATATACTGTCGAAGGAGTCGCCGAAGCTGTGCTGCCCTCGACGGTAAAGATCGAGGTCTATACCTCTGAAATGTCGATCTCGGCTTCCGGCTGGGGGAGCGGAATAATAATGACTGAAGACGGTTTTATCCTTACCAACGCTCATGTTATTGAAAACGCAGCCAAGATAAAAGTAATGCTCGATACCAGAGAGGAGTATTCCGCTTCTGTCATCGGGTCGGATGCGCCTTCTGATATTGCCGTCCTGAAAATAAACAAGAGCGGACTCAAGCCCGCACAGTTCGGAGATTCGGATCAGGTCAAGCTCGGAGAGGATTGTGTCGTTATCGGTTCGCCCGCCGGATTTTTCGGCTCGGTGACAAAAGGCATCGTTTCCGGTACAGACCGTATGATAAAGGTCGAGAGCTATTCTGTGCCGATGAGATGCCTGCAGGTCGATGCAGCGATCAACCCCGGAAATTCCGGCGGCGCCCTGGTCAATATGTGGGGGCAGGTCGTCGGGATAACCAGCTCCAAGCTGGCCTCGCGCACATATTACGGCATAGGCTTCGCAATTTCCATGAGCGCAGCAAAGCCGATAATCGAGGAAATAATGGCTAAGGGTTATGTCGAGGAGACCGCCAAGATAGGCATAGTATTCTATTCCATAAGCAGCGAGGATGCTGAGGATATGGGAATCATCCCCGGGATATTGATAGCGGGCATAGACAAGAGCTGCGATATCTCCAATACAGAGCTCAGCTACGGAGATATCATAACCTCGCTGAACGGGAAGAGGATAATGACCGCAGAGGATGTCAAGGAGCTGCTCAGAGGATGCAAGCCGGGGGACACTATGACAGCGACAGTTTTCCGTAAGGAGAACGAAGAGGACGAGGGCAGGATGTTCAACATCAGCTTCAAGCTGGAATCAGACAGGACCAGCATCGTCGAAAAGGAAAGCTGAATAACGGTAATACAGGCGCTGCGCGGAACGCACCTTGCAGCGCCTGTGGTTTTGCCCGGGCAGGGCAGCAGTTACGATGCTCCACGGCGGAGCTTGATCGAAGGGAAGAGATACAAATGGGAGCTTTAAGGATAGTGCTGACGCTTCTCATAAGCGGTCTTATCGGTTATTTCACAAACTATATAGCGGTAAAAATGCTTTTCCGGCCAAGGACAGAAAAGCATATCTTCGGCAAGAGGATACCCTTTACCCCGGGAATAATCCCCAAAAATCAGCCAAGGCTGGCCAGAGCTCTGGGCGCAGCCGTAAGCGAGCAGCTGCTTACCGGAGAAGACCTTAAAGCCGCACTCTCCTCAGAGGAGACCGCCAACGCTGTCGCTGAAAGGGCAGTGGGGGCGATGTTTACAGACAAGCCGCTGGGAGAGGCCGCAGAAGAGCTTATCGGCGGGGAGAACACAGAGTCTCTCAAGGCCTTTGCCAAGGAGAATGTCACTGCGCTGGCAGTAAGAAAGTTGAAAGAAGCAGACCTGCCGCAGCTCATCATCTCGGAAGGGAAGAATGCCATCGGGGAAAAGGTGGCGGGGACGATGCTGGCTATGTTTGTCAGCGAGCAGCTTCTGGATGAGCTTGCGGCGCCGTTGGGAGTCAAGATAAACGAATACATAGATCAGAACGCTGAGGGGATGATCGGAGCTGCGGTCTCTGATGAGATCGACAGGGTCGCGGCTGCCTCGCCGAATGAGCTGCTGACAGGCGCCGGAGTCTCGCCGGAAGCTGTCAAGGGAGCTGCAGCGGGAATGTTCCTCAAGGCTATGAGCCAGGCTATCGACCCTCTGCTGCAAACTGTGGATATCCCTAAGCTGGTGGAGGCCAGGGTAAACGCTATGAGCGTTGAAGAGGTCGAAGAGCTGGTGATGTCCGTTATGAAGAACGAACTGAACGCTGTCATCAGTCTGGGAGGGCTGATCGGTATCATCATCGGGCTCCTTAATCTGATAGTGCAGAAGCTGTAAACGATTGACATATACTTTTCTATATGGTATAATTGTAGGAAAGTATATGTCTTTTCTATGCCTTGATGCCACGGCATTGGAAACGTTTTTCGGAGGAAAATATGAATCTGACACATTTAAGATATATGGTAGAGGTGGAGAGGCACGGCTCGATCACAAAGGCTGCGGCTGCGCTTTATATGGGGCAGCCCAATCTTTCCAAAGCGATAAAGGAGCTGGAGCTGGAATTCGGTGTGCCGATATTCAAGCGCTCGGCGAAGGGTGTCGTTCCGACAGAGAAGGGCAAGGAGTTCCTTCTGCACGCTAAAGCGATACTCTTGCAGGTCGAGAAAATGGAGGAGCTTACCCGTGAGGACGACCGCAAGAGCCTGGAATTCTCGCTGCTGCTGCCGAGAGCCAGCTATATCTCTCATGCCTTTACACTTTTTCTCAACGAGGTCGGTGCGGTAGAGAAGATGAACATCAAGTTCAAGGAGACAAACTCTATGTCTGCGATAGATCTTGTTGCCGACTGCGAATACGATCTGGGGATAATCCGCTATCCGATAAACTACGAGGCATTCTTCCTTTCCGCAGTTGAGGAAAAGGGTCTTAAAGCCAGAGAGATCTGGACATACGATTATGTCATACTGATGAGTGCAAAGAGCCCGCTGGCAAGGCAGGTAGAGATCAGCGCATCTGTTCTCAACGACTATATCGAGATCCTTCACGGCGACAACACTGTTCCGAACATCTCCCAGACCTTCCTGAAAAAGGACGCACAGCTCGGCTCCAGCAGGCGGCATATCTTTGTATATGAGCGGGGGAGCCAGTTCGACATTCTCTCGACTGTTCCGAACTCATATATGTGGGTCTCGCCCCTGCCGAGAGAGGTGCTCAGGCGCTACGGGCTGGTGCAGAAACGCTGCTCCGATCTTGTAAAGCGCAACCGCGATCTGCTGATACATCAGAGCAATTACCGTATTTCGCAGGTCGAAAAGCTGTTTATCGACACTCTTGACGAGGTGCGTAAGAGCATAATCGTGTGAATATGCCCCGCCTGCACCGCAGAGCGGGGGAGTATAAAAAGATACAGAAAAAACCGTATATCCTCCTGCAGCGGCAGAGAGAATATACGGTTTTAACATTATTGCTGTAATTTCTTCTGAATGAAGGGCAGTCCTTACGGCAGAGCTATCTTCGGAAGGAAGGAGATGATGTCTTCTTTCATACGGATGACTTCTCTGCGGGCAGCCTTTGCAAAATCGTGAGGGTCACATTCCTCTTTCTTATAAGCGCACATAACTGCGCGGGAGGAATTGACTATCGCTCCGAGGCCGTTCTTATCAAAGCCCTTGGCGACACCTTCTGCTCCGCCGCCCTGTGCGCCGTAGCCCGGAACGAGGAAGAAGGTATGCGGGAGAGCTCTGCGCATCTCCGAGAGCTGCTCCGGATATGTTGCGCCTATTACTGCGCCGACTCCGCTGTAGCCGAATCTGCCCATATCCTCCTGACCCCATTTTTCGCACATATCGCCCATAGCGGCATAGACTGTCCTGCCGTCCTCAAGAGAGAGGTCCTGCAATTCTCCGGAGGATTTGTTTGAGGTCTTGACCAGCACGAAGATACCCTTGTCATAGGTCTTGCATTTGTCAAGCAGTGGAGCGATGCCGTCGGTGCCGAGATAGCCGTTGACAGTAAGGGCATCGGCTCCGAAGGCGGGGATGCTTTCTCCGCAGACATCGGTAAATCCAAGGTGTGCTGTGGCATAGGCTTCCATAGTTGCGCCGATATCGTTGCGCTTGCCGTCGGTCATAACGAACATACCCTTGCTCTGAGCATATTCGATAGTGCGCTGGAGAGTCTTGACTCCCTCCCAGCCGTACATTTCGTAATATGCAGCCTGGGGCTTGATGGCCGGGCAGATATCGTGTATCTCGTCTATTATCTCCTTGTTGAATTCGAGTATTGCTTTGGCAGCGGCTTTAAGAGTCTTATCGTATTTCTTGACCTTTTTCTCGATGATATATTCGGGGACATATTCCAGCTTAGGGTCAAGGCCGACTACAGAGGGGTTCTGGGTCTTGACGATGTTTTCTATCAATCTGTCGAACGACATTTTTATCCTCCTTATTATCCTGCGGGCTTATCAAAGCTCGTAAACGATCTTGCCGCCGCAGAGAGTCATGATATTCCTGCCTCTGAGCTTTTCGCCCTTAAAGACAGTGTTCTTGCTTTTTGAATGGAGCTCGGCGGGGATGACCTCCCAGCGCAGCTCAGGGTCGAAGATACACATATCGGCCGGTTCTCCGATCTTTATGGAGACAGGCGCCAGTCCGAGTATCTTTCTCGGATTTACCGACATCAGCTCGATCATCCTTGAAAGCGAGAGCTTTCCGGTATGATACAGGCGGGTAAGAGTGACTGCCAGAGAGGTCTCCAGCCCGACAACTCCGTTGGGAGCCGATTCAAAGACAGATTTCTCGTCTGCGGAATGGGGAGCGTGGTCGGTTATGATGCAGTCTATCGTCCCGTCGAGGACAGCTTCTTCGATGGCCTGTCTGTCCCGCTCTGTTCTCAGCGGGGGAGACATACGGTAATCTGCGTCACGCGAGAGCAGCTTTTCATCGGTATAGGTAAAATAATGGGGAGCTGTCTCGCAGGTGACTTTTATGCCGTCCCGCTTGGCGGCGCGGATGATATTAACCGAGCCGTAGGTCGAGACATGGCAGATATGCACTCTGGCGCCGCAGGAAGCGGCAAGAGCTATCTCTCTGGCGGTGATATAATCCTCGCTTGCTCTGTCCATACCGCGGACGCCCAGCTTTCTGGAGATCTCGCCCTTATTTATTATGCCTCCGTTGATGATACGGAGATCCTCGCAATGGGAAGAGATGAGCATCCCGCTGTCGTTGGTCAGCTCAAGAGCGCGGCGCATGAGCTCGGCGTTCTCGACAGGTCTGCCGTCCTCGGAGAGGCCGCAGGCGCCGGCTTCCAGCAGAGCTTTCTGGTCGGTGAGCTCCTCGCCCTTCATGCCTTTTGTAACTGCGGCGAAGGGGATGATATTTATCCCGGTCTGTCTGGCCTTGTCAATGACATATCTCACGCTTTCGGGGGAGTCGATGGGAGGCTTGGTGTTGGGCATACAGGCGGCGCCTGTAAAACCTCCGGCTTTAGCTGCTGCTGCACCGGTAAGTATATCCTCCTTATAGGTCTGCCCCGGGTCGCGGAAATGGACGTGCATATCAAAGAGACCGGGAGCAGCGACGAGGCTTCCTTTGCCCTCGATGATCCTGTCGGCATAGACAGCAGACTTATTCTCAGAGATGCCGGAGATGATACCGTCGGTCACTGTGATATCAGTAATGCAGTCGAGCCCCTGAGAGGGGTCGACTGCACGGATGTTTTTGAAAAGGAGCTTCATTTGTATCTCCGATCTATATTACTTGTTCTTTGCTTCAAAGTGCTTGCCGTGGGAATAGAGGTCAAGAGTCTTGGCAGGCATTACGGCTGTAAGCACAGTGCCTTCCTTCTTTCCGCCGAACTTAACGAGGAATGAGCACTTGGGAGCATCCTTGATCTCATAGGGCTTCTTATAGTCGATATCGTTATCCTTGAGGCCGGTATAGGTCATCTGAGCGAAGAAGAAGAGGTTCATGTAGTCCTTGAAGCCGTCCTGACGGTTCCAGGGGAAGATGAAGAGCTTGATCTGCTTGCTGGACTCATTGATCTTATAGAAGCCTTCAGCGATGACTTCGTTAGCCTCATAAGTGCCGTCGTCCTTCATTGTGCAGTATTTGAAGTTACCGTTTTCATCGAGTTCGAGCCTGATCTTCTGTTCGAGATCGACCCATGCGCCGGAAATGAGCAGACGGCTGTCGCTCTTGAGCTCGGTGTTCGGAGAGCTGAAAGCGTAGCTGCCGATCACGATACCGCAAACGACAAGAATGATGAAGAACAATACAAGAAACACCTGGAGTATTCTTTTTCCCATAATAGATTACCTCTTTCCGTAATTATCGTTATGAGCAGAAGCTCAGCCTTGCTTTAATACAGCGCCTGTGTTGGCAGAAGTAACGAGTGAAGCATATCTTGCGAGATAGCCTGTGGTTATCCTGGGTTCACGCGGCTGCCACTTAGCCTTTCTTGCAGCCAGCTCCTCGTCGGAGACCTTGACGTTGATCGTGTTTGCTGGGATATCTATTGCTATGATATCGCCCTCTTCGATGAGCGCGATAGGTCCGCCTACTGCTGCTTCGGGAGAAACGTGCCCTATGGAGGCGCCTCTGGTAGCGCCGCTGAAGCGTCCGTCAGTGATGAGGGCTACGGAAGAGCCGAGTCCCATGCCGACGATAGCGGAGGTCGGGTTGAGCATCTCTCTCATTCCGGGGCCTCCCTTGGGGCCTTCGTATCTGATAACGACAACATCTCCGGAAACGATCTTTCCGCTTCTTATAGCGGCGATAGCGTCTTCCTCGCAGTCGAATACTCTTGCGGGGCCTTCATGCACCAGCATCTCGGGAGCGACAGCAGAGCGCTTTACTACGCAGCTATCCGGCGCGATATTTCCTCTGAGGACGGCGATGCCTCCGGTCTTGGAATAAGGGTTGCTGAGCGGTCTGATGACCTCCGGGTCACGGTTGATGCAGCCCTTGATGTTTTCAGCGACTGTCTTTCCGGTGACTGTCATGCAGTCGGTATTGAGGATCCCGGCCTCAGCCAGCTCGTTCATAACTGCATAAACGCCGCCGGCTTCGTTCAGGTCTTCCATATATGTATGGCCTGCGGGAGCGAGGTGGCATACATTGGGAGTTCTGGATGAGATCTCGTTGGCGATATCAAGATTAAGGTCGATACCGCACTCATGAGCGATAGCGGGGAGGTGGAGCATAGAATTGGTCGAGCAGCCAAGAGCCATATCGACAGTAAGGGCATTCTGGAAAGCCTTTTCTGTCATGATATCTCTCGGGCGGATATTCTTTCTGTAAAGCTCCATGACCTGCATACCTGCGTGCTTGGCCAGCTTTATTCTTTCGGAATATACAGCGGGGATAGTGCCGTTGCCGCGAAGACCCATTCCAAGGACCTCGGTAAGGCAGTTCATGGAATTTGCGGTATACATACCGGAGCAGGAGCCGCAGGTCGGGCAGACCTTGTTCTCGAATTCCTTTACATCCTCAGCGGTCATCTTTCCCGCATCGAAGGAGCCGACGGCCTCAAACATACTTGAGAGCGATCTCTTCTCGCCCTTAACGTGCCCAGCCAGCATAGGGCCGCCGGAGACGAATACTGTCGGTACATTGACTCTTGCCGCAGCCATAAGCAGTCCGGGGACATTCTTATCGCAGTTGGGGATCATAACGAGGGCGTCAAAGTGGTGTGCCAGCGCCATGCACTCTGTCGAATCAGCGATAAGGTCACGGGTAACGAGGGAATACTTCATTCCCTGATGCCCCATAGCGATACCGTCGCAGACAGCGATAGCGGGGAACACGACGGGAGTTCCGCCTGCCATAGCGACACCCAGCTTTACAGCCTCGACCAGCTTGTCGATATTCATGTGACCGGGGACGATCTCGTTATAGCTGGAGACGATACCGACCAGCGGGCGCTCCATTTCCTCGGCTGTGATGCCCAGCGCATTGAAAAGCGATCTCTGCGGCGCTTTGTCTACGCCTTCGCAGAAGTAGTTTTGTTCTGCCATTTTTATTTACCTCCAAAAACGATTTGAATTGTTTACTGATGCGAGAGCCCCAAAAACGCAGCGCCGATGATACCGGCATCGTTGCCCAGCTTGGCGATGACTATCTCTGTGTTCTTGGCGGAATTCTTGGTATATACTTCCTTAGCGACAAGCTCTCTGAGGGGGAGCAGCAGCGGGTCGCCCTCATTGCAGACGCCGCCTCCGATGCAGAGGATATCGGGCTGGAAGATATTTATGGTATTGGTTATCCCGCAGGCGAGATACCTTATATATTTATCAACAACTTCTTTTCCGGCCTTGTCTCCGGCGCGCATGGCGTTGAAGGCTGTCCTGGCGGATACTTTGCCCTCTTCATCGTTCATTTTCCACATAATGGAGCTCTTGTCTGCCAGCATAGCGTCTCTTGTCATCCTTACCAGGCCGGTAGCCGATGAGAAGACTTCAAAGCAGCCCTTTCTGCCGCAGGTACACTCGGGGCCGTTTGGGTCGATGACGGTATGCCCGATCTCGGCGCCTGCGAAATTGAAGCCGGAATAGATCTTTTTATTGATAATTATGCCTCCGCCGACGCCTGTCCCGAGGGTGATGCAGACAGCGTCATTGGCGCCCTTTGCAGCGCCCGCGACGAATTCGCCGTAAGCTGCGGCGTTAGCGTCGTTCTCGACGAAGCAGGGCTTGTTGATCTTCTCCTTCATCAGCTTGACGACAGGGAAGTTCAGGAAGCCAAGGTTGTTGGAATACTCGATTATACCTGTCTCGCTGTTGGCTGTTCCGGGAGTGCCGATGCCGACAGACTCGATCTGGTCGATGGTGAGCCCGGCCTTCTCGACAGCCTCCAGAGCCACCTTTGCCATATCCGCGCAGATATCCTCTGCGGGGCGGGGCAGATTTGTCTTGCAGGAGGTCTTAGCGACGATCTCGAAATCCTCGCTGACTACTCCCGCCTTGATGTTTGTTCCTCCAAGGTCGATTCCGATGTAATACTTCATTTCCATTTCTCCAATTACTGTATTTTCTTCCGCCTGAGCGGAGCTGATCTTTTCAGTCTATCTTTGTCAGGACAGCCTTGCACTTGCCTTCTACAGTAAAGCTGCCTGTCCCTGCTGCTGCGAAGATGCTGTCGCCCTTTTTGAAGCTGAGGGTCTCTCCGCTGCTTTTGATCTCTCCCTCTCCTTCGAGGATGAGCAGATCTGCGAAGCTGCTGCTGTCAGCGGTAAGCTCCGCCTTGTTTTCGATCTCGAGAGCGTATGTAGTAAAATACTCGCATTTTGCCAGCAGCTTTGAGGTATAGCCCTCGAAGCTCTCGACAGGTGTATCGGGATAGTGCTTAGCCGGGCGCAGGGCGGTTACGTCCTTTGCCTTTTCGACGTGCAGTTCTCTCGGCTTGCCGTCCTTGCCGACTCTGCCGTAGTCATAGATACGGTATGTTGTATTGGAATTCTGCTGTATCTCGGCGATAAGAATGCCCTTGCCTATGGCATGGAGCGTCCCTGCTTCGATAAAGAAGACATCGCCTTTATGGACAGGTACATTGTTGGTCACTTCCAGCAGGGTGTTATCTGCGATCCTGCGGGCGAACTCTTCTTTTGAGATCTCATGCTTGAAGCCGTAGAGCAGCTCGGCGCCCTCGTCGCAATCGACGACATACCACATCTCGGTCTTGCCGTATTCTCCCTCGACGCGCTGGGCGTATTCGTTATCGGGGTGTACCTGAACAGAGAGGTTATCCCGGGCGTCGATGAGTTTTATAAGGATCGGGAAGGCCTCGAATCTTTCGCAGTTGGATCCGAGGATAGCTTTTCCGTGTTTTTCGATATATTGTGCAAGGGTAAGACCCTTATCCTCGCCGGAATCCACTACCGAGGGGCCGTCTTTATGGCAGGAGAGCTCCCAGCTTTCCGCGACGCGGTCGAAGCTGCAATCCTTGCCGAAATCGTCTCTGAGTCTTGTCCCTCCCCAGATATAATCCTTAAAGGCGGGTGCCAGTTTAACAAGTCCCATATTATTCCTCCTGACATACTTAGTCCATCTTAAATATTATATCACACTCTGCACATATATGTCAATAAAAACAAATGCTTTCTGTCAAAAAAATTACAAAGAGACCGGCGGAGCTCTTCTGCCTTGCAGCGCATAGGGAAAAACGGCTCCAAAGGCTTTTCTGCCTTCGGAGCCGCTCTTTAACGCTGATATCCTGTTATGCCTGCCCTCAGAGCTTTCTCAGGGGGATCCAGATAAAGCTCTCTGTGTCTGCCGGGTCTTCGGCAGGCGGTGAATAGACCTCGACAGAGTAGCTGCCTGCCGGTTCATAGCCGGTGAGAGAGGGCAGCCATTCCGAGAAGATCTGGGTATTGACCTTTTGCAGGCTCTCGGGGAGAGGCCCTCTGCATCTGAACTCAGCCCAGAGCCCTCCGGGGATCTGACGGGTCTCGCAGCCCTCGGGAATGTCCTTCAAAGGGGAGTAAAGATCCGCTATCCAGTAATCGAAATCTTTGCCTTCTGAGTCGATGCAGACTCCGAATACACCCTTCAGGCCTTTCATATCCTGAGCCCATTCGCCCCAGAACCTGGGTATTTCCTGATAAGAAGTCTCGGAGTTGAATTTTCTTCTGATCCCCATAACGGTAAAGGGTGCCTTTTCGACGATACGGTAATCAAGCATATTTCCGCCCTCCAATGATATTTTGATGTGCAGCGGTGCGAATGAGCGAAGCATCGCTCCCGGGTCATGCGCCTGAGAAGGGCTTATCCCGTGGAAGCGCTGGAATGCTTTTGCAAAGCTGTCCGGGGAATCATAGCCGTATTTTACTGCCGCATCTATGACTTTGATATCCGATGCTGCCAGCTCCTGTGCCGCCGCTGTCATCCTGCGCGCACGGATGTATTCGCCGACGGTCATCCCGCAAAGCGCCCCGAAGATGCGCTGGAAGTAATAGGGAGAAAGGGCAGCGATCTCCGCGATCTTCCCGATATCCAGCTCTTCTGTAAGGTTTTGCTCGATGTAGTCGACAGACCGTTGGAACCCTTCGATCCAGCCCTGCATAGCAGCCACTCCTTTCCGCTGTGTTATCAGTATACCATACCCTCCCGGGGCTTTCCCGACTTTCTGTGCACTCTTGCTCCGGAATATGATCTCCGCCGGGCAAGCCTGCCTATTATTTCCATTATAATACTTTTCAGGGAAAAAGCAACCCCTGCGGGCGGACCGCAGGGGGTTACTAGACTTGAATTCAGGGTTTCTCCGTCAGTTCTTCGGACTTTGAGAGTAAACAGCCGTTTCCGAAACCGCTGACCGTAGCTGTTCCGTTTTCACTCAAAACAATTATAGCATCTACCTCCCTATTCCATCCCAAACTTTGTGTTGAGAACTGGATCACATTTGAATTCATCGTACCCTCATATTCAACTGATTCAAATTTTGTTGGAAAATGCTCATCATTATATCCTCCGAAGGACATATTCCACAGCAGCCAATAATGATTGCTTTGATCAATATAGATCTTCAGAGTATCAAAATGGACATTATCATTTGCATCATAAGTATATACTCCGGACAAAGATGCATAGCTTGTTACTGCAGGTTCGGCGGCAGTCGCTTCTGTTGCTTTTGCGGTCGTCGCTTTAGTGACAGTTGCCTGGGATGTGGTCTTTTCAGTTGCTGCGGGCATTGCTGTCGTTACGGCCTCTGCTGTTGTTACAGGTTCTGCTGTCGTCGAAGCCGTTTCCGAAACGGTTTCGGATGCTGCGGATGTTGTCTCAGCCGGGGCTGTTGTTATTGCTTCTGCTTCTGTCTGCACACTCTCTGCCGGCTCACTTCCACCGGTTGTCGCAGCCTCAGAAGAAACGCCGCTGTCCTGAACTATATTATCTGCTTCTTTATTCTGTGAAACAAAAGCATAGATGCCGATCCCTATCGCAGCCGCAGCAAGTATTGAAGCGATCACGATAACGGGGGCTTTTGAAGGCTTTACGGCAGCAGCTTCGCCGGTAGTGACGGGCTGTGCAGCTTCGTTTATGGCAGCAGCGGCCTCTTCTGTTTCAAGCTCTGACTGGCAGACAGGGCATATAGCCGACCCTGCATCGATCAAAGAGCCGCAGTAGGGACACTCTATCCCTTCCGATGATCCTGCTTCATAATCAGATCCATCAGCTTCTTCGTATTCAAATTCATACCCGCAGACATAGCAATCCAAAGAGCCGTCTTCAAGCTCTGCTCCACAGTTCGGACAGGTCATTTATATCCCTCCTCTTTACTGTTTCTTTTTGATCGGAAGCTGGTCTATCCCGTAATAAGATATGAAGCCTATAACAGCGGTCAGAATAAACGAAACGAGCATCAGCCAGAAGCCTATCCCGAATGATGCACTGGTCTCAGTCTTTACACCTACTGCCTTTCCTACGGCACCTACTGCTTCCGATCCTGCATTTACAGATCCCTTTATCACTATCGCCGCGACTATCTCCCCGATAATGCACAGAGCAGGAACACCGACAGCGATTATCCTTCTGTACGGCTTGAGCTGGGAGATATAGTTCATTACTATCACGAGTATCGGCCCGAGAAGCATTATCACAGAGATGAAAGAGCCGTGTTCTCCCACCAGTGCTGTGAATCCGTTGACAGTAATACCAACACTTTCATTCCCTGCCTTTGAGGATACTGTCACGAAGGGCAGAAATGCAAATATCAGAGACAGCACCGCACATATTGCCATTATATTATCTCTGATGAATTTATTCTTGATAGGTATCTTATCAAGGTTTTTATTGAGTTCATCGTCAGAGATCTCCTGCTTCATCTTCCCCAGCATCTGCCCCGGAGCGCCTCCGGAGGGGAGGCTTATCTTTGATGCGAGATTGCCGGCTCCTCCGGCTTTGGGAACTCCGCCCTGGCCCGCCGGCTTTCTGGCTTTGCCCTGAATGGGTACCTTATATGTTATATCCACTCCGTCGGGACATTCATCTATCAAAGTTTTCATAAATGCAGGCTTTCCGACAAACTGGATGCTGAAAACCCCGATGCCTATGTTTTCTTCAAGCTCTTTGAAGATACCCTTCCAGACAAGCTCTCTTATTTGTATGGGCTTGACCCACTCGTCGATCGAGCGGTTGTCTATCCTTGTTGTATCGAAAGCGGCTCCGTTTACGGTGATCTTTGTATTGAAGGGATTTTCGCTGTAGATGATTACGACCTTGTTGTTTGTGCCTATCAGCTTGACCTTTGTATCCTTGAAAGCGAGCTTGATGATCTCAAAGCTGTCGTCATCGCCGTCAAAATAGACTGTGTAGTCGTCACAGCCTGCAAATTCTTTCAGTTCGTCAAACAGACCGTTCCACTTCACACCCTTGATGCAGAAGGGGAAAGCCCATTCCTGGACCTGCATTTTTTCGATCCGCGAGACATCAAACATTTTGCCGTCAAGGCTGATCTTCAGCTCCGACGGCTCTTTTTTATAGCCAATGCGGATGATCTTTTCCATTTTTATCCACCTTTCATCAATTAAGACATTAGACATAATCTGTAGATTTTCGCCATATTTATTATACCGCACTCCTTCCTATTTGTCAATATTTATATTGATATCAGTAAGTACATTTTTCTTGTTAAAGATGTTATCATATTATTAGGAAGGTGTTTGTTATGCCCGACACTATCGGAAGCAGGATATGTCAAGCAAGAAAAAAGTCAAATCTGACTCAGCGTGAGCTTGCAGAGAAGGCATTTATCAGCGAGAGCTATCTGACACTTATCGAGCTTGACAAACGAAATCCAAGCACAGATGTTGTGAGCAAGCTCGCCGAGAATCTGAACATCAGTGCAGATCACCTTCTTTTCGGTGATGTCCCCAAAAATGAGCTGACCTTGTTCTCCGAGTGGAAACAGCTTATGAACGGAAGATCTGCCGATGAGATTGAAGGGGCGCAGAAGATCGTCAGATGTTTCTTTGAAAGCCTTGACAAGACCAAAATCTCTGATTGATTAACATTATACTTGTAACCATAGACACCAGTTGTCATTTGTTTTACAATTTTACGGTTTTACGCTAAAAAAGAATTAGAATGATTAATTTTTTATATTTGTGGTCTCGTGACGGAGGCAAAGCGAAGCTTTTACTCCGTTGTAGAGGGTGCAAAAGACGAAGGCTTTTGCACCACATTAAACCAACCCCCTGCGGATTTCTGAAAGAAATCCGCAGCATAAACACAATCCTGCTCGTGTATTTTCCTGCATTTTCTCACCAACCAAAAACAAACACCAAGAGGTCGTTATTTTACCTCTTGGTGTTATTTATTCACAGCAGTTTAAATTATCTTAAAGCTATTACGTCGCCCGAACGTCGCCTTTTTGAGAAAAACAGGGTATTTCCCACTCATTTTTTGAAGACATAGCAAAACCCCGCAAACGTCGTGTTTACGGGGCTTTATTGGCGGAGAAGGAGGGATTCGAACCCTCGATGAGCTATTAACCCATACACGAGTTCCAGTCGTGCGCCATAAACCGGGCTAGGCGACTTCTCCGAGTTTATTGAGTGCTATTCATAACAGTATGATTATATCACATTTGTATGCAGTTGTCAATAGCTGATAGAAAATTTTTTTGCTGATCCCCGGAAATAAAAAAATGCGGAGAAGCTCTCCGCATTTTTCAGGTCTTAAAGTATCCTTACTACACAGTTTACAGGGTTATAATACATTGCGGTCGATGCTTTCTGGATCTGGATGCCGTCATACCAGTTCATTGCGTGGATGAGGTAGCCGTCTCCGAGATAGAGCATCGCGTGTCCGTAGCTGTTGCAGATGATGATATCTCCGGGCTGCATATCGTTTACAGATACCAGGCGCCCTGCCTGAGCCTGCATATATACCGAATGAGAGATCTCGATCCCGATATGGCGGTAAGCCAGCATTGTCAGGCCGCTGCAATCGCAGGCACGGTAGCTTGCTCCGTTAAGGATATATGTACCGCCCGCAAAGCCTCTCGCATAGTCGCAGAGCGCTTTGATCTTCGCAGCGCGGTCATTGGCCACGGGAGTTGTGGGTGTTGTCGGAGTTGAAGGCGTTACAGGTGCCGCAGGAGTTGCCGGTTCAGACGGCGCTGCCGGAGTCGAGGGCGCGGCAGGAGTTGTCTGCTGAGCCTGCTGAGCTGCCTTCTGAGCCTCCTCGGCTTTCTTGGCCTCTTCTGCTCTCTTCTTGGCCTCGGCTGCTGCCTTGGCTTCGGATGCCTTTCTTGCGGCTTCTATCTTCTTCTGTCTTTCAGCCTCTTCCTCAGCCTGCTTCTTGGCTTCTTCGGCAGCCAGCTTTTTGGCTTCCTCGGCCTCGGCAAGTATCTCCTTGGAATCTTCCTCCGAAACTCTGTCGATATCTGTTGTCTTTACATAGAATCCGTTGTAGTCTCCGCTCTGGAGCTCGATGTATTCCGCTGTTTCGTTAGACGGCCTTCCCGCGAGGGCATCGCCGTTCTCATCGGTAATGGCGCCGGTAGCGGAGCTGACATACTCTGTGAAGCAGGCGGGATAGAATCCGTCGTCAGTCTGAGCATAGACCAGAGTGCCGCTGTCCAGCTTGAAGTATGAATCGGAAGCTGTCTCGACGGGTATCTGAGCCATGGAATCCATGAGCCCGTACTGCGCCTTGACCGCTACGGTATAGCCTGTCTCGGCTTCAAGATACTCGACTCCCGAGCAGAGGACAGAGAGTGTTTCCTCCTGCCAGATCTCTGCGATGGGGACAGTTTCAACAAAAATGCCGTTGACATAGACGCTGAAAAGTGTTCCGTCGTTGTAATCTGAAAGATTATCCAGCGAGAGGGAGATATGCTCTCCCGAGACCTGTGCCACCGAGAGCTTCGGCTCAGGGGGAGCGCAGTCGTCCAGCTTCTTGATAAGATCCTTGAATGATTCGGGCATTTCTGCGGGGAGCCCCGAGACACCCGATGCAGCGGGGATCAAGTCCTGTGTGGATAGGGATGTGATAAAACCTGTTTCGGTAGCTATCGACGCGGGTATTGCGGCCTCAGCCTTTGACGAGCCGAAGCAGAGCGCCAGCCCGACAGCACCGACAGCACCTACTGCTGCTTTTATAATGTAACTACTCATACAGTACCTCCTATGCTGTAAATAATAGCATGAAAATGGTAACTCAGTGTAATTATCTTGTAACTAATTTGTAAACAAGGTTACCGATTCGTAACTAAATATATAGATTTACCTACAATCTTGAAAAACTTTTGTATATTATGCAGAGAAGTCACAGTTTATTAACAATCAAAGCTTAATTTGTCAAGAAACGAGCCGAGGCGGTCGGGACGGCTCTGAAATTGTCTTTTTTAGAGACACAAAATGTTTAATTTTTATTTATCGCTGCGGCTTGACAGATATATAAAAATGTAGTAAAATTATTAGAATAATAAGCAAATAAAATCAAATATGAAACGGGAGGTAAATGCTATGCTGGACACAAACATCCAAAACAAGTTCGGAAAGGAAGGCCTTACGTTCGACGATGTTCTGCTCATACCCGGGGAGAGCGACTGCACACCAGATATGGTAGACATCCACACCAACCTGACTCGTGACATCGTTCTCAATACGCCGATAATGACCTCGGCTATGGATACTGTTACCGAGTCTAAAATGGCTATCGCTATCGCCAGAGAGGGCGGTATCGGTATCATCCATAAGAATATGCCCATCGCTCAGCAGGCTGATGAGGTAGACAAGGTAAAGCGCTCCGAGAACGGAGTCATCGTAAATCCCTTCTCCCTGACAGCCGACAAGACCGTTGCCGATGCGGACAAGCTCATGGGAAAATACAAGATCTCAGGTGTTCCTATCGTTGACGACAATGGCAAGCTCGAAGGCATCCTTACCAACCGCGACCTCCGTTTCATAACCGATTTCAATATCAGGATCGCCGATGTTATGACCAAAGACGATCTCGTTACAGCTCCCGTTGATACAGACCTTGCCGGCGCCAAGAAGATCCTGATGAAGCACAAGATCGAAAAGCTCCCACTGGTCGATAACGAGGGCATCCTTCGCGGCCTCATCACTATCAAGGACATCGAAAAAGCAGTTCAGTACCCCAACTCCGCAAGAGATAAAAAGGGCAGGCTGCTCTGCGGCGCTACTATCGGTATGACCGCTGATGTTCTCGACAGAGCTGCGGCTCTTATCGAAGCGCAGGTAGATATCCTCGCTCTCGATTCCGCACACGGTCACTCCAAGAACGTTATCGACACCCTTAAAAAAGTCAAGGCTGCGTTCCCCGACATCCCCGTTATCGCAGGAAATGTCGCTACAGCCGAAGCTGCTGTCGCTCTCTGCGAGGCGGGCGCCGATGCTATCAAGGTCGGCATAGGCCCCGGGTCGATCTGTACCACAAGAGTCGTTGCCGGTATCGGCGTTCCGCAGATCACAGCCGTTTACGACGCTGCCTGCGCCTGCGCCAAGTACGGTATCCCCGTTATCGCTGACGGCGGCATCAAGTATTCCGGAGACATCGTAAAGGCTCTTGCAGCAGGCGCCAGTGTTGTAATGCTGGGCTCGCTGCTGGCAGGCTGCGAGGAAGCCCCCGGAGAGATGGAGATCTATCAGGGCAGACAGTTCAAGGTATACAGAGGCATGGGCTCTATGGCTGCTATGGCCAAGGGCTCCAAGGACAGATATTTCCAGACCAACTCCAAGAAGCTGGTGCCGGAAGGCGTAGAAGGCCGTGTTGCTTTCAAGGGCCCCGTATCTGACACTATCTTCCAGCTCGTCGGCGGTATCCGCGCAGGTATGGGCTACTGCGGCTGCCATAACATCCCTGAGCTGGGCGAGAAGGCAAAGTTCGTCCGCATAACCGGAGCAGGATTGAAGGAATCTCATCCTCACGATATCTACATCACAAAAGAAGCTCCGAACTACTCCGCACAGATCTGGTGATATTTTTCAGCGCCGGGCGCATCTGCGTCTCCGGCGCTTGTTTTTTTGCTTGCAAAAAACGGGTATCCCTCTGGCTGGAGGAATACCCGTTCTGTGTTTTATACTGTCTTATTCCGAAGCCTTTTTAAGGCCTTCAGCTACCAGATGGCAGCCTACCATGAGCAGTATCATCAGGATCGCTGAGGGCAGCAGTTTGTAGGGGTGCAGCAGGACGTTCTGGAACCCGTCAGTGAGGAGAGTCCCGAGAGAGCAGCTCCCCGCCGGCAGACCGATGCCGACAAAGCTGAGGAATGCTTCAAGGAATACAGCAGCAGGTATGCTCAGCATGATCTGAGTTATCAGCTTGCCTGTTATGTTCGGAACGATCTCTCTGAAGATGATATGCCTGTGACCAGCGCCGAGTGTTCTGGCGGCCTGGACATATTCCAGCTCCTTGACTTTGAGCACTTCAGCTCTGGATATACGGCTCATCTCTATCCAGCCGGAAAGCATAAGAGCCAGTATGATCGAGCCCATGCCCGGTTTCAGCACCAGCATCAGCAGAGTAACGACTACCAGTGTCGGGATACTTCCGACTATGTCTATCGCCCTCTGCATAAGTATATCTGTCATGCCGCCGAAATAGCCGGAGATGATACCGTAGTTCATTCCGATGATAAGGTTGATGGCTGTCGCTATCGCTGCGATGACAAGAGATATTCGCAGCCCCATGAATGCCCGGGAGAACATATCTCTGCCGAGGCTGTCTGTCCCGAATATGTAATATTCGTCGGTTATCCCCAGTTCCTCGTAAAGGTTGATCGTTTCGCTGCCGTTAGTCTTATGGAGCTTTTCCGAGCCGTCAAGGACACCTGCCGAGGCCAGCCCCGGAACTCTCGGAGCGAGATTGGCTCTTTCGAGAGATTGTTCATTGTAGTCGTGCCCGGTGATATACGGGCCGATGATAGCCATCAGCGTCAGCAGAGCCAGTATCACGACTCCCGCGACAGCCGACTTCTGTGCAAAGAAGCGCCTGCGCATATCGCCCTTGGCTCCTCTGACAGTTTCGCTCTTGACGGTCTCACGGAGCTCCGGCGGTGCGGGGACAAAATCTTCGTCTTTCGGTATATATTTTGCAGTATCAGTCATTTGCTCCGCTCCTTTCATTCAGCTTTTCCGCCGAGACGGACTCTCGGATCGACTATGCAGTAGATTATGTCGAGTATCAGCATAACTACGATATACAGCGCCGAGTAGACAAAGCTCAGTGCGATGACCACATTGTAATCGTTGCTGCTTATGGCATTTGTCAGCAGCTCTCCAATGCCGGGGACAGCATACATCTTCTCGATGACGAGAGAGCCTGTCAGCAGCCCTACCAGCAGCCCCGCCATTACTGTTATGACCGGGATAAGAGAATTGCGGAGGATATACTTGACAATGATCGTCCGGCTGCTCATACCTGTGCATCTGGCCAGCATGACGTAATCCGACCGCAGGACATCCTCTGCCTCAGATTTGGTAAATCTTGCGATAACGGCCATAACGATGAAGCTGAGAGCCATTACAGGCATTACCGAGGAATAGAGCGGTGAACGGAAATCATAGAGCAGAGGGAAGAGCTTTGCCTTGTAACCCAGTGTCCAGGAGAGGAACACAGCAAACAGATATGAGGGAACGGCTATACCCAGCAGGGTCAGGACAGAATAGATGCCCTTCAAGATCCTGCTCTTGAAAAATGCTGTTACCAGACCGAGGATGACACCGATGACCGTTCCGAGGATCAGGCTCATAAAGCCTATCCTTATAGTCACCGGGAAGCGGTTGGCAAGAAGGGTGGTTATCGGGGTGTTTGGAGAGATAGAATAGCTTACTCCCAGATCGCCCCGCAGCATATTCCCGACATACCGGAAGAACTGGATAATGACGGGCTTATCGAGGCCGTAGCTCTTTTTGAGTGCCTCAGACTGCTCCGGGGTCAGCTTGGCATCGTTGAACGGAGATCCGGGCATGAACTGGAGCAGCAGGAAGAGAATCAGCAGGATAAGGAAGAGTATGGCAACGGATATCAGTATCCTTTTTCTTAAATACTTTCCCATCATTTCAACTCCTTCCTGATACCGGTTATAACTGTCTGCGCTCCGGTAGGTGATACCTGGAATCCGGAGACACCGTCAGCAAAGATATAAGTAGCTTGTCCGCCGAAGAGCGGGATAAGTGCGATATCATCCATCAGTATCTCTTCGGCCTTATGCAGCATTTCGTCCCGCTCAGCGCCTTTGGCGTTCAGGCACTTGTTAACGAGTTCGGCGAACTCGCTGCCGCAATACTGTGCGTTAGAGCCTGTGCCGTAGCAGCTATAGAAGAGGGCGGTCGGGTCGGTGTAATCGGCTACCCAAGATGAGAGTATGAGATCGTAATCATCTCCGACAGTCATTCTCCGCAGCCATTCTTTATCCGGAAGGGGATACAGCGTTATGCTGAGCCCTGAAAGATTATCTTCGAGCTGCTGGGTTATAGCTTCTGCGATCTTGGTCTGGGAGGAGCTGCAGTAAAACTCCAGGTCAACGCTGCTCACACCCAGCTCGCGAAGCCCATGAGCCCAATATTCGGAGGCTTTTGCTTTATCGTAGCCAACGGTGTCGTCATAGAGGGAGACATCCTCAGCGAAATCTTTTCCGTCGGTCTCGGTATAGAAGTCCTGCGGTATGACTCTTGTCATGGCTACATATCCGTTCCGGATAACATTTTTCGCGATGCTTGCCCGGTCTATGCTTTTGGAGATCGCTATGCGGATATTCTTGTTGGAAAGGTATTTATTTCTGTGATCTATTTCTATCTTATAGACCTGGGCGGTGGAATAGCGCTGGAGATGGGGGTCGCCGTTGGCCAGATCTGCGATCTCTCCGCCTATCTGGAGAATATCCAGCATCCCGGATTCATAGCACATTATGGCCTGCTGCATATCACCGACTACCTGAAGGTTGATTCCGTCGGGAGCATGGCTGTGATCGCGGTAGTAATAGGGGTTCCTTTTCAGATGTATCTGTGTCGGCAGGGGGTCATAGCGGTCAAGGATATATGGGCCGCAGCTCAGCATTGTTTCAAAGCTGTCGCCATAGCTGCTGCCGCAGGAATTGAAGAAGTCCCTGCTGCACGGTGCGAAGGCCGCAAGGGATAAGATAGAATTGATATACGGGCAGGGCTGCTCCAGCTCAACGATAAAGGTCAGGCTGTCCGGAGCGGAGACTCCCAGCTCGCTGACAGGGAGATCGCCTGTTGAGATCTTCATGGAGTTGCGGATATAGCAGCAATCCGTCATAAGATAGACCGAATTGCTTTTTGTCTGCGGATCGGCGAGCCTCTGGAATCCGAACACAAAATCGTCTGCGGTAAGGGGCTGGCCGTTGCTCCATTTGAGGCCTTCTCTGAGATGGTAGGTCACAGTAAGGCCGTCCTCAGAGACCTCGCAGCTCTCTGCGAGACCTGGCACCAGCTCTCTTTCGCTGTTATATTCGTAAAGGGTCGAGACAAAAAACACAACGACACCTGCCGACCCTGTGTCTGATACCAGCTGCGGGTCTATTGTTGAGGGGACGGTGCTGATACAGTAGTTCAGCTCCACCAGCTTATCTGCATCGTTCTGGCCGCAGCTTGTCATCAGCATTGCGGCAAAGGTGCAGAGGACGCAAAGGACAATAGATTTTCTCAGCATTCTCACTGCTCTTCCCCTCCTTCCTTTGTCCATTGCTCAAACTCAGGGTCGGTGCAGAGGACACTGTGGGTCTCGGAGATACTATGCCAGCTCCCGAGAGCGTAATCTATTCCCGAGCTTTCGGGGTCATATCTGTCTGTCCGCAGGGAGGGAACAACAGGGTTCATTCTCGGAATCGCCGCCAGCAGGCCTCTTGTGTAGGGGTGGACAGGGTTTGTGAAGATCTCTTCCGAGGTCCCGATCTCCAGAAGGTATCCGAGATGCAGGACTCCTATCCTGTCGGAGAGGAACCGAACCATGGAGAGGTCGTGAGAGATAAACAGCAGGGAGGTGCCTGTCTCTTTCTTGATGCTGTGGAGCATATTGACTATCTGAGCCTGCACCGAAGCGTCCAGCGCAGCGATACATTCGTCTGCGATGATGAGCTGCGGGTTCCCCACAAGAGCTCTGGCGATGCCGATACGCTGCCTCTGGCCTCCCGAGAAGCCGGAGGGATATCTTGTGCCGTATTCCGGTGGTATGCCGACTTTGGTAAGGGCATCGGTTACCAGCTTGTCCCGCTCGGCGCGGTCTTTTCCGACACCTTGTATCGTCAGCGCTTCGCGGAGTATCTGCCCGACCTGTTTTTTGGGGTTGAGGGAAGACATGGGGTCCTGAAAGATCATCTGTATCCCTTTGGTCTTTTCGATGTATTCCTTCCGGCTCTTTATGCCTGTAAGCTCCTGTCCGCGGAAGGTTATGCTGCCGCTGGTCGCTCGGTTGAGCCCGATTATACATTTGCCGATAGTCGATTTGCCGCTGCCGGATTCACCGACAAGCCCGAAGGTCTCGCCTTCGCGGATATCGAAGCTGATATGTTCCGAGGCTTTGATACGCCTTCCGCCGGCATCGAAATACATACAGAGGTCGTTTACCGAGAGCAGGGGAGCTCCCGGAGAAGTACTGTTCTTTTCAGCTTTCGGCATAATCCTTCGCCTCCTGCTTCATTCTTTGTATCTTATCAGCCAGCTCCTTTGGCATTTCTGTTTTCGGAGCGCGGGGGTCAGCCAGCCATGTGGCGGCATAATGCGTCTTGGAGAGCTTGAACAGAGGCGGCTCCGCCTTGAAATCCACAGCCAGCGCATAAGGGTTGCGGGGAGCGAAGGCATCTCCGACGATCTCCTTTGAGAGGTCGGGCGGGGTGCCGGGGATAGAATAGAGCTCGCCCTTCTTGTCTGACAGCTCGGGAACAGCGCTGAGCAGCCCCCAGGTATAAGGATGTCTTGGGTCATAGAATATATCAAAGACAGTTCCTTTTTCTATGATCTTTCCGGCATACATTACAGCGACCTTATCGGCGATCTTTGAAACGACTCCGAGATTATGGGTGATAAAGATCATCGAGAGGCCTCTGGAGCGCTGTATGCTTTGCAGCAGTTCAAGTATTCTTTCCTGGATAGTAACGTCGAGAGCAGTGGTAGGCTCATCGCAGATCAGCAGCTTCGGGCTCTGAGAAAGTGCGATGGCGATGACGACTCTCTGGCGCATACCTCCGGAGAGCTGGTGCGGATACTGATCCATAGTCCGTTCCGGGTCTGTAATACCGACCTCGCGCAGCAGCTCGACTCCTCTGGCGTATGCGCCCTTTTTATGTATATCGCTGTGAGAGCGCAGCGCTGTTATGAGCTGGGCGCCTATCGACATAGTCGGATTAAGGGAGGTCATCGGGTCCTGAAAGACCATAGCGATCTTTGTCCCGTTTATAGTCTTGCGGCGGGCTGCTTCTTTCATTTTCAGCAGGTCGATGGTCTCCTCGCCGTCGTTGAAGAGTATTTCTCCGGATTCTATGACAGCGTTCTCCGGGAGTATCCCCATTACAGCCTTTACCCCGACACTTTTTCCGCTGCCTGATTCACCGACCAGCGCCAGGACTTCGTTCTCGTCCAGGCTGAAATCCAGACCTCTTATGGCGTGGACATTGCCTGTAGGCAGCCGGAAGCTGATATCAAGCCCTTTGACTTCGATTATATGCTTCGTATTTTCGCTCAAATCCCTCATCTCCGATCAGCAAAATTTATATGTGAATTATATCATATCCTGACTCTTGTGTCAATTAGTTCTAAGGAGACAAATTGCATCTATACCGCCCTCTGTGTCTTCATAAGACAGAAAGACGGCGGTATCATTTCCCGGTATGCAAAGCGGGTATTCCCCCTGCGGGGGAATACCCGTTTTTATATCATTGCCCCGGCTGAGCAGCGGAGCTTTATGATCTTTTATGCAATAATGGGATCTGCTGAGAGCTGCCCGGATAAGCCTCTGATCTCAGTCGTTTCTGCCGGCTTACGGCCTCAGCAAACTCCTGTGAGTATCCACATTTCCAGTTCGATATCCATTTCTTCTGTGTTCATTTTTGATTTCTCCTTTTCTTTTTATTATTGCTGCCGAGCTATGCCGGGCATCGGCTCCGGGAACGGTCTGCATCTCTCCATTCCTTTTCTTTGACCTCAGTATACCATTCTGACCTTTGCAAATTCTTTGCAAAACTCATCGGAAGAGTGCTGTTCTCCGTTTTGCACAATTCGGAGAATGCTTATTTGGCGATAATTACAAATGATAAGCTGTGCTCATCAATAAAATGTATTAAGGCAACACCGCACGACCCCTGTGCATCAGAGGCGTTAGCCGCGGGTCGTGCGGTGTTGCCTTAAGGACTTGTGCTTTATCTTTTACAAACGCAATGAATTCGTCGATATCGGCGTGGCAGGTGATATATCTCCCGCCTTCAAAGCTCTGCTTATCTGATGTCCTTATCCATGTGCCTTTCGGCAGATATACCTGCCTGCTTGTCTCGCCTTGACGGTATATAGGAGCAAACAGGATATCCCTGCCAAACATATACTGATCTTTAAGGGAATAACATTCATTGTCGTCAGGGAAGTCGAAGAACATAGGGCGCATTATCGGCTCTCCTGTCCTTGAAGTCTGACAGGCGCTTTCGGTTATATAATGCTTCAAGCGTTGGCGCAGCTTAACCAGATCCGAAAGCACCTTTCATCAAGCCGGAATGTTCTGATACCGAAGCGGTAGTAATTCTCCTTTGAAGCACATTCCTCGGCGTCTGGCAGCGTCCACTTTTCATCTGAAAGGGTGGAGTTCCGGGTAGATCTTACGCGGATGCAGTCCTCGCCGTAGGCTTCTATACACAGAAGCTCGTCACGGATACTGTAGGTCAGTCCGTTATCTGTTTCTCTGATAATGCTCATAGCTATTGTACCTCCGTATCGTTTTCGGTCCTTCTGCCGCCCTTTTGGAACAGCATACGGCTTGACATCTGTGTGTGCGCTGCTGCCCCTTGTTGATAGAATATAGCATATTGACAAATCAAATTCAATGTTTTATAATACTGTTATACTTACTTATCCTACGATACAAAAGGAAGTGGCAGCAGTGTTCGAGCTTCATACTATGGGTATAAATTTCTCTCATCCGGGGGATTTTATGATAGACAGGCCGGAGGGCTCCGGAGACTGCCTGCTGATTATTTTCAAGACCGATGCGCTCCTTACTCTTGAGGATACGGAGATCACTGCCCCTGCCGACAGCGCAGTTATATTTTCCGAAGGGCACAAGCAGCATTACCGCGCTCTCTGCGGCAGCTATGTCAACCATTTCATGCACTTCGGCTGCACATCGGATGATGATCTCAGGGGCATCCGTTCAGACAAGCTGCTGATGCCGGATGATATACACGGCGCTGAAGAGCTGCTGAGGCTTGTCAGCCGGGAGAATATGTCTGCGGGCAGCTCCAGAGGCGAGCTTATCCATCTTACGATAAGGCTCCTGCTGATGACTCTCTCCGAGCAGAATGACAGAGTCTCCGTAAGGCAGGGGAGCTTTCATTCCTCTGCGCTTGCAGAGCTGCGGGCGGAGATGTGGTCAAATGCCGGGAGGTTCCATTCTGTCTCGCAGATGGCGCAGGAGGTGAGCCTTAGCCCTTCGCATTTTCAGCAGCTCTATCGTGAGCAGTTCGGGATAAGCTGCTATGAGGATCTTCTTGTCGCAAAAATAAAGACAGCCCAGTACTACCTCGGTTCCACTGCGCTCTCGGTCAAGGAGATAGCATCGATCTGCGGATATGAAAATGAGATAAGCTTTATGCACCGCTTCAAACAGCGGACAGGCCTGACTCCCAGTGAATACAGGGAAAAGATATAGCTTCGGGTCAAAAGGTGCCGCTTCTGACTTATACCGGAAAACAAAACCGCATATCCTCCCGCCTGCGGTGAGGGGATATGCGGAATTTTTATGCTTTTATCTCGCAGTATGCCAGCCCCAGGCCGACTGTCCCGAAATAGCATCTGCCGAAGCTGCTCTGATCGCCTGTAAGGAAGCCTCCGTTATCCAGGCCGCCGAACCGGTGAGCATCGTCGTCTACACGGGCCCATGTGGCGCCGCTGTCCTCGGAAAGATAGATCCCCTCCGGGTCTTCGGATGAGGGCTTTCCGAAGATATAGAGAGCCTGCGGTGAATCCTCATTCCTGCCTTTGCCTGTGCCGATCGCTCTGCATATCGCGACATTTTTCAGCTTTTCTGTGGAAGTGCCCTTGCAGGATACCGCAAACAGCCCGTTGTCGCCGCAGGGGATATATACCGTCCCGGTTTTCGGGTCAGCGGTCAGGCGGCAGCCTGAATAGATGAAAAAGCCTGAGTCCTTGAAATTCTTTCCGCCGTCGCTGCTTACCATAAGCCCTCCCGAGCCGTAGGCATAGACAGTCTGAGGATCCGTAGGGTCAGCAAGGAGATCGTAGCCTCCGTAGATACCGCTGATGTGTGTCCAGCTCTTGCCTTTGTCTTCCGAAATATATGCCTCTGAGACCTCATTGCAGCTCCAGATCAGATTTTTGCCGTCTGCCGTAAGCACAGCTCTGCCGCCTGCTGCAAGCTGCGAAGGGGGCGTGACAAAGCTCCAAGTGTCTCCGCCGTCTTCGGTATAAAGGAAATTGGGCTCGCCCTTTTTGTCTCCGACCTTTACTCTGATATCGGGAGCCTGGTCTGCGACAGAGATATCTGTGGTCGTGCCTATCTGCTTGGTGTGCTGGCGGCCGCGGGTGTGGACATCCTTCTGCTCAAAGCCGTCATAATCTCCGATCGCTGTGATGATCTCCCCGTCAGGCAGGCTGATACATTCAAGGGGGACAGTTTCCTCCAGCCCGTCGGAGAAGAAGGTAAAGGAGGGGGTGCTGTCAAAATAGTTGTCGCATCTGAAAATGCCGTTTCCGGAAACTACCATGACCGTTCCGGGGCGGAAAGGGTCCAGCATCATCGAGCTGCACCAGTGGATAGCCTTGCCATTTACCCAGCATTCCTCAGGAATGTCCATAGTCATACTATCGTTTATGCACTCCCAGGTCTTGCCGCCGTCTGCGGAGCGGTAGAATTCATCGCCGTATGAGCCGTTGGGCTGTGCCGACCAGACACCCTCGGTGCAGGCGGCGAGCTTGCTTGGGTCAGCGGGGTCAAATACTACATCGCCAATGCGTTTTGAGCCGTTTGCGGGGGAGATATCCGCAACGGTGAGTTCTGCGGAGAGAGTGTATATACCGCCCTTTGAGTTGTCGCCCGAAGGGCCCTCATCTGCACCGTAGGTGATGTAGAGGGTATCTTTGCTGTCAAGCCTGAGCCGCTGAGGCATCATATCCTCCGGCAGACCTTCTGCGGCTGACCATGTGCTGCCCTTGTCATCGGAATAATATATGTTCTTGTCAGCCTTGCGCGAAACAGCGGCATAAACACGGCCGCTGCTGCTGACCGCGATGGCGCATACACCGTTACCGTTAGCTGTTTTTTCTACTGCAAAGCCTGTTTTTGACCAGGTCTTTCCGCCGTCCTCTGACCGGATAATACCGCCGGTCCTGCCGCCGGCGTATATCACATTTCCGTCGGAAGGGTCAACTGCGATCCTCTCACCGTTCCCTCTGCCTGTGCCGTTACCGTGGACCCTGATAAGGTCGCTGACTTCAACGGTCTCAAAGCTGCTTCCTCCGTCAGACGATATCAGCACAGCGGTCTTGCCGTTGTTGAAGTATTCTGTTCCGGCCAGCAAAAAGAGCCTTTTCGGGTCCTTGCTGTCAAAGGCAAGGCCGTCAACGCCCATATAGCCCTTGTCCTCTCTGCCGATCCAGGCGCTGACAGTTTCCCAGCGCTTGCTTTCCGTGTCGTAACGGTATGCGCCGCCAACATCTGTTCTTGCATAATAAAGCCCGTCTGTCGGGGTCGCGAATATTCCGGGGACATAACCGCCTCCGCCCATAGCCGTCTGCCCGAAGCTCCATTCGGAAACATACTCCGCCCTGACCGTGGGATCTTCCGTGTTGCTGACCTGTGACGAACTGCTGCTGTCAGCGCAGGAGGAAAGAGCAAAAACGGCTGACAGAGCCAGAGAGAATAAAATATTAAGTTTTTTCATTGCAATACACCTCTTTACAGACGATGCCGATCACTTACATTATTATTATAGCAATATCCGCAGACACGGTCAATACAGAATAATGCCAAAATACAAAGATATGAAAATCAAGGCTTTCTCAGAAACCGGAGCAAAAAGGAGGCAGATGTTTATCCAAGACACAAAAAAGCCCGCAAACGTTATGTTTACGGGCTGTGGATCGAAGCTGCCGATCCTTGTCGGGAACGGTTATGAAAGTATCCCTTTCATAAGCTCTTCAAGCTCTTCGTCGCTCTTATCGTCAAGCTCTATTTCATTGTAGAATTTTGTAAGGAGCGCTCCTACAGGCTTTCCGTTACAGGTGAAAACAAGATCATACAGCCCCGGCTCATTTTCTTCTTTGAAAACATAGAACGAGCCCCAGCTTACCTTTTCATCATCGGGGTCTTTATTAAGGTCAAGCGACTGAACATAGCCCTCTGTCTCATCCGAGATCGGATTGTCGCGGTAGAAAGCGGGGTCATCCTTGTGTCTGAATACCCAGCATTGCAGTCCGCTCTCGGCATCTGTGTCGGGATAGATCTCTACCCATTCGTTAAGATTAAAGATACAGCGTACACGTTCGGACGGGTCTACAGCGTTGAATTCTGCCGAGCCTACCTGATTTCCTGCCAGCCGCACATTGCGGATCACCTGTTCTTCTCCTTCCTCAAGCGGGAAAATGAACAGCTTTCCGGGCTCGAGGGGGCCAAGTATCGTATCGGCAGCAGATGACTCATCGGGTGTCTCAGAGCTCTGCGGGGCTTCGGTGGCAGCGGGCGCGGTAGTCCCGGCAGCCGTTGACTGCTGACCGGCATCGGAATCCTTCTGCTGACCGGCTTCAGTGACAGTCGCAGTCTGTGCAGCCGTGTCGGTCTTCGATGATGATTCATCCTTCTTTCCGCAGCCTGCAAGAGCTGCTGTAAGAGTGATAGCCAGTAACATTGCCAGAGCTTTTTTCATGATATCTCCTCCTAAAAATAGTGTAGACTGCCGGAATGTTGCCGCCGGGCAGGTCAGTATCGCTTTATTTTACATTAGTTAAAAAATTACAGATTTTCCAAATATATTATATCAGATTATCGCTGCCCTGTCAAGCCGCGCCCCGCCGTCAAAAACAAACGCCCGAGCCGGCGAGTCTCGCGGCATATCCGATAATATGGTATAGCTATCGCAGCCATGTGCCTTATCTTCTTCAAAAAAGAAAAAGTGGCTGTGAAAAGCCGCTCATTCATCATGCCGTCTGCCTGCACAGCTTATCATAGTTTCTGATCTGCTCGGCGTATTGCACAATTCCAATATGGATGATATATAAGAAATATATAAACTGCTAAAAGGGTTGAAAAAGGCCTGCATAAGTGGTATAATATGATAAACTGTCGGGGGGAATGATCTCCTCGGGAAAACAGCTGTAAAGGAGGACCCAAAATGATAAAACAGCTTTTCAGCGTAGCTGCGGCAGCCGTGCTCAGCGTGTCCGCAGTACCGATCACCGTCTTTGCCGATGATCCGGACTTCACTCAGAAGGATATTACGGCTCACGTTTATTCGGAGGATAATCTGATGCCCCTTGCTTCCCGTTTTTATAACGATCTGCCCGAGGTGCCTTATGTGCGCCTTAACGATTATTACAGCCTGCTCCTTGACAGGGAGCTTGAGATCGAAGCAGACGGCGCTGTGTTCAATCTGAAAAATCCCTTCGGAGATACCGCAGTTATAGATACCGATGCCGATGTACTCACCTCTGATGATCTCAGCGAGTTCATCAACACAACTGTATTCCGAAAGGATAATGTCAACAATATCTATTATGACGGTATGCCCTTTGTGAAAGTGGCCGGGGTGCAGTTCGACAAGGAAGCTCTGCCGTCAAGGATCGACTTTGCAGGCTACGGCATCGATCTCCGCGCCGATGACGGCGAGCTTTGGGTGCCTTTTATCACCGCAAGCGATCTCTTCAAAAGTGTCACCATGATAAGCTCCTTCTATACCGGAGAAGAGTATTATTTCGTTGACGATAATGCCGATTACAGCTCAACGGCCACCTCCTGGACAGAGCCCTTTTATAAAAAAGCAGTAAGCTGCTTCTTCAAGGACGGCAAGCGCTCTCCCGAGACCGCACAGTTCGGTTACAGCGAGCTTTGCTTCGCGATCGACACCTTCTACGGCCTTCCCGGACAAGCCATGATACACGATGCTCTCAAAAACAGCAGCAGCTTCAACGAGGCTTTGGAGACACTTGACAAAGAGGCTGACGGGATTGTGGGACTCAAGGATCTGCTCCTTTCGGAGGAAGCCGATAAATTTGAGGCCGGAATCTATATGCTTAATCTGCTGTTCTATGACGGCGGCCATACGGGGTTCGATATGGCTTTCACTGCCATGCAGAGCACGCTCGATACAGAAACAGATACTATCGGAACGATATTGGCCATGACCGGTTATGATCTGTTGAAACCCGAAGAAAGCCGGATGTCCAAGTTTAGATCGTATATAAGAATTGACGAAGCAAGGGAAAAGGTCCTGGGGACGGAGAACTATCACAAAGAGGGCAATACCGCCTTCTACAGCTTTGATTCGTTTTTGGCTTCGGCGGGCGAATGGCAGAAATACTATGCAGGCGAGGGAGAAAGACCCAATGATGAATTGTCAGGTCTGCTCGATGCAATGAAGAAGGCCGATGAGGATCCCGAAATCAAAAATTTCATCATCGACCTTTCCAACAACGGCGGCGGCTCCGGAGATATCGTAGCTGCAATAATGCAGCTCATCTCCGGGAAATCTTATATCAGCTTCTATAATACTCTCTCCGGACAGACAGTCACAACAAATTACGATATCGATGCCAATTTCGACGGCGTGTTTGACGAGAAGGACAAGGAGAAGCAGTATGACCTGAATTTCGGCGTACTCACAAGCGAATTGGCCTTCTCCTGCGGAAATCTTCTGCCCGCACTCTGCAAGGAAAACGGCATCCCTCTCTTTGGAGACAAGACGGGCGGCGGTGCCTGTGCAGTATATATGTGTACGACACCTGAATGTCTGCCTTACAGAATGTCCAGTAATGTCCATCTTGTTGATAAGAACGGCCAAAGCATTGATGCAGGCATCGAGCCTGATTATCAGATGCTTGCCTATGCCGAGGACGGCAGCCGCAATTATGAACAGCTTTATGACCTTGCAGCTATCAATGCGAAAATGAATGAGCTTTATCCCGAAGAGGAAGAAAGCACTCCGGCTGAGAGCGAGACCTCCTCGCAGACAGGAATGCCTGATACAACTCCCGCTACCGGTGCAGCTTACGCCGGCTCAGCGATCGCTGTTATTATGATAGCAGTCGCTGTCGGCTCAGGAAAGCGCGAGCATCAGTGACCTGTAGCTCAATAAAATAACTGACCGGCAAAAGCCGGTGCTTGCTCTGTTCAGTAAGCACCGGCTTTTTTCGACGTGTATCTCTGCTGATAATGATCTGCTCTGCTGAGCAAGTCAGAAGAGATAAGGTGAGAGCTTTATCCTCCTATGACTTCCTTTGCAAACTCCGATGAGCTTCAGCTCACCCAAACCTGCAAAAGCCGGGTGCTGACGCGCACGGCGTAATGCCGCCTTTTGAATACAATGATCGAAGCTAAACTATGCGTGACGGCGGGGTTCAGCTTTTCTGATCCCGAAACAAAAATCCCGCACAAACACACATCGCCCCGCCGTCAAACAAAAATATCCGCCCTCTGCAATCTTGCAAAAGGCGGATCCGGTACAGGGGCACGCCCCTGCCGGAGCAGGCAGCCGGGTGCTAACGCGCACGGCGTAATGCCGCCTTTTGAATACAATGATCGAAGCTAAACTATGCGTGACGGCGGGGTTCAGCTTTTCTGATCCCGAAACAAAAATCCCGCACAAACACACATCGCCCCGCCGACAAACAAAAATATCCGCCCTCTGCAATCTTGCAAAAGGCGGATCCGGTGCAGGGGCACGCCCCTGCCGGAGCAGGCAGCCGGGTGCTGACGCGCACGGCGTAATGCCGCCTTTTGAATACAATGATCGAAGCTAAACTATGCGTGACGGCGGGGCTCAGCTTTTCTGATCCCGAAACAAAAATTCCGCACAAACACACATCGCCCCGCCGTCAAACAAAAATATCCGCCCTCTGCAACTTTGCAAAAGGCGGATCCGGTGCAGGGGCACGCCTCTGCCGGAGCAGGCAGCCGGACTCGAACCGGCGACCGCGAGCTTTTCTAAAGCGACAAAATCGAACATTTGTTCGCAATTCTTTTTTTTCAGTATACCATACTCATTTGGGTTTGTCAAGCAGTTTCGGATCTTTATCAGCTGATTTAAGAGCACAAGTTTTCCCTTTGGCGTATTTGTGTCACACAGCAGTTTTTTGACTACAATTTCACCTGCCCTTGTAGCATAATTTACTTTGCAAACGTTTACGTGCAGTATTTACTACAAAGTGGGGATATATTATCTATTGAAATTTGTGCAAAATGGGGCTATTATATAGACAGAGAAAAGCAAGAACCACAACCCCGAAGGCACATCAAAGGAGGAATCACTATGACAAACACAACAAATACTACCAAGAAAACAAACGGAAAAGTAAAGAGGACCTTCACCGCAGCACTGGCTGCAATAATGATGATGTCCACTGCGGCAACTATTGCAGCATCTGCTGACAACACACAGGCAGTTGTAAATATGAACACAAACGCTGCTGTTACAATGGCAGAAAAAAACGGCGCAGTATTTCAGGCAGACGACGATCTGCTCAAGGTCAAGGATATTACCTCAGGAACACTTTTCAAGGTCCTTGAGGAATGCACCGAGTACGGCAAGTTCTTTACACCGGCTCTCAGCGGAATACTTGATATGTTCATCGGCGGTCAGCCCGATCCTACACAGGAAAAGCTGGATCAGATAAACGACAAGATCGACAAGCTGTTTGACCGCATCGACAAGCTGCAGAACGATCTGGTCTCCACAATGGAAACAGATATGGGTATCCAGAGCTTCCACGAGGTGTACACAGCTTTCAAGGCACAGACCAAGACGATGAGAAGAAAGATCTCGGAGATCTCAACAGACACTTCCCTCACACAGCTTGACAAGATCGCAAAGATAGGCTCTCTTGCAGGCGCATACAGCGAGTGGGATATCAAGTTTGAGAACGTACTCGGTCAGCTCAACGAGCTTTTTGAAAACCCGTCAGCTACCACAAATGCAAACATCTTCGAGCTTACATACAGACACTTCTGCGGACAGGTCATGTTCAGCGGCGAGGCTATTGACAAGGCAAAGCCTCTGTGCGACGCACTTATGCAGACATACATCGCAGGCTGCGCAACACTTACAGAATGCCTGTCGGCACAGCTTTACCTCGCACAGCTTCCCAAGGGATATCAGGACAAGGTAGACAGCAGCTACAAGTCCCACATCTGCCTTAACAAGAATGATATTGAGAAAGAGATAAAGAATATAGGCGATTTTATGAACGGCAAAGTCGTTACCAAAACACACTCTGTGTTTGTAGGCTATGTCGATGAAAGAGGCACTTTTTATCCTCCGCAGACAAAAGTTAATGAAGTAACGATATATGGTTATATCAAAGTATTATATATCAACGGAATGCAGGTATGGAAGCAGATGGATGAGGTGCCGTACGAACAGACCGTAACTGTTAAGTCGATGTATGATAAGACTTTCAACCGTGCAAGAAACATTCTTATAAACAAGAACCCAAAAGGTGAAGGATATCAGCTTTCAAACAAGGTTTTCAGCTGTGATCATACCAGCAATCCCAATTGCGACGGCAAATACTGGAACAATATGTCCAAACTCACACAGGACTGGTTCAAAGAAAAAAAGAGCACAAAGGTAATAAAGTATGATGATGTCAGAGCAATGGCAGCTTACTGTCAGAGTAAGGGCATCACGATCCGTTCGCTGCTCAACAGCGTTGGCGTTGACACATCATCAGTTCCTCAGAACGCAAACCTCGTTACAAGCGAAGCTATCGACGGAAGTAACGGCGATGCAGACAGGATCTTCAGAGAAGTCTATTATGAAAAGACTTTCTATATGGGCATCAACATCGACCAGGTCGGAGCAACTGAGCAGAAGTATCAGCTCCTTGACTGCGGCTGGAACCTGTGGAAAGGCGGAGAAGAATGGAACTACGCACCGGGCGGAACATTCTGCTGGATCTGATAAGATAGCAAAAATCATACTGTGTTTGATAATTCAAAACAGCACTCGTACACAAAGTACGGGTGCTGCTTTTGTTTTAAACTATAGCATATTCTCCGTATTACATTTTATCAGCAGAAAAGAGAAATTACCATCGAAGGAACAAAGTTCCGTTTATTATCATTGACCGCATTAGTTTTCAAGAAGCTGCTTTGCTCTCTTGTGTATCTGATCTTCGATAAGCTTTAGCCGGTTGCTGTCAAGATTATAGCGTGGATGCTTTTGAAACCTGAAATCAAGCAGTTTTCTCAAGTCCTCTTTGTGCTTGCCCGTAAGCACTGCTTTTGCTGTGCCGATAAAGCCATCATACACGCTGGGAACAAGCGTACTTGCATACTCGTCAAGAAAGATAGAACGGAAACTGCACGAAAGTGCAAGAGAGATACAGCGGCAGAATTTGACAACAGAGGAATATAAAAAAGCAATACAATTACGAAAAATTTGGTGCGAAGGCAATTTCTCTCATCAAAAAGAAAATCACAACCTTAGACGCACCCGCAAGCGTGGCATTGAACGGGTGACCGAGCAATGCCTATTATCGGCGTGCGCCCTGAATTTAAAACGAATGGTAAAGCTCCTCAAGGGGAAGCTTTTGCAAACGATATATTCGATGTTTATCAGCTCGGTGGACTACCGGGCTGTTTTTTTTGAGAAATTTAGTGGGTTTGTCAACAGGGCCGTAAAGTAACAGCCCTTGTGCGCTACTTTGAATCAGAGTCCAAAGTGACATTCATTTTAGATCTCCATATTTTTTCAGCTTTCTCGTACCGCTGATTATCATAAAACTGGCGATACCGAGTACGATCACAAGCACAGAACCACCTGTGACTGTATTCATAATGAGCCTGAATTTGTTATCGTCAGCACCGCCGAAGGTGTGAAGCATCGAGTTTTGCAGAGAAAACATAGACATTACCGCACCGCTCATGGTAAGGTCTTTGGTGGCAAGCAGTATCGCATTGTCGCTCCTGCGGAAGGATATGACTTTTGTGATACTGCTGATAAAGCAGAAAAAGGTGTAAGCAGCCGATATGATAACAGCAGTCCGGGAATAGGAGGTGACTTCATTTCTCCATATCATCTGCACAGACATCCCGCCGATAGTCAGATTCAGGAACATCATCATAATACCGCATCTTCGGTATGTACGGTATTCATACAGCTTGCTGTTCTTATCAGTGCTTTTTTGCCTGCGGTGATCCTGAGCCAGCATAAAACGTGCCGCTGCAAAAACGAAGTAGTAAATGCCTATCGAGATCAGCCAGGCAGAACCATCGTGTATTCCCGAAGTCACCTTGAATGTGGCAAAAAGAAGATTGAATGCAAGCCCGAAATATAGTGAAACTACCGCCCTGAAATCCTTGCTTTCAAGATACAGGGCGGTCAGTTTGTTTTTATGCATCAGCTTTCTGAAACCAACGATCGCTTTTATTTCATCTCCGGTCATCAGTTCTCTGATGCGCCGTATCACACGCTTAAAGTCAATTACAGAAATTATGAGCGCATAGGTTGACAGCAAATAAGCGAACAAGGAGATCGGATTCATCGGAGAAAGAAAAGCCAGTACCATGACCGTTAGCGGTATCGCAATTACATCAATGATAATGACCGCTCTGACAGGCGGCTTGAATATCTTGCTGAGCTGTCTTTTCAATGCTCTCCCTCAATTCATTGTTCTCCGGCAGCTATCTCATTGGAGAGCCGGATTATCTGCGGCGCGAGCTCTTCTTTTTTAGCAGCCACCATTTTTGAATACAGAGGATAGTTCACAATGCAGACCGCCGCGCCGACAAGTCCCAGTACGACACCGAGTGCAAACAGGTCTGACCATACCAGACAGCAGCTCATTCCAAGACCAAAGATCAGGATACCAATGATCCCAACAGACAGCGAAATGACAGAAGGCATTTTTGTGACGCTCTGGTCCAGCTTTCGGAGCAGTTCGATCTTGTTGACCATTTCAGGCTTTTCCTGATATTTCTGTGCAATGCTTCTTGCTTCCTCAGCGATATTGACTTTACTCATAACTGTACCTCCTAAAATTTTACTTGACATTTTGCTTGCAATGGTGTATGATAAATACAATACACTTGTATTGTATATCCAGATTATATCATAATGTGTTTTGTATGTCAATGCTTCTTCGCTTTTTGAGACATCAGGACATATTTTGTATCGCATAGGAGGCAGTCATGAGAACAGCAGAAGAGATCGAACGCACAAAAGAGAGCCTGAAAGATGCCTTGTTCGCTTTAATGACGGAAATGGAGTATCCGAGCATCACCATGAGTGAAATAGCTCAGAAGGCAGGCTATGGACGGGCAACACTTTACCGCCATTTCCAGTCAAAAGAGGATATTATCAAGTTTTATTTTGAGAAGAACAATGCGATCTTTCAAGACCTGAAAAGTATTACCATCAGGAGTAAAGATGATTTCTATGAAGTGATATTCAGAGTATTCTCCACGCTGAAGGACAACAAGGAGATCGTAAAGCTGCTGATATCGGCACATCTTGAATTTATGTACCTCGACTTCATGAACACCGCACTGGTCAGGAATTTCGAGCAGAACGGATATACTGCATCACGGTATTCGCCGTATTATTTCATGGGGAGCTTGTTCAATGTGTCGATGCAGTGGGTGCAGAATGACTGCGAGGAGTCAGTCAAACAGATCACCGATTTTTATTACGACCACTTGTTCAATGTCAGGCTGGTGCCGTGAGAGTTTTTCCGATACATGATAAAGCAGCCGACAAAATGCCGACTGCTTTTCTTGTTATGATGCCCTTTCAAACGGGCTCTTGAAATCCTTTTTGGAGAACGAGGTCAGACGTCCGTTGCTCACCCATTCTATGAATACATTGTCGAGTTCGTCGATGTATAAGACCGTGGCAATGCTGCCGACGGGAACGCTGTCACGCATCAGGCGTATCGCTTTTGATAAGACAGGTACGCTGACTTACGGCAAGCCGCAGGTGGTCACAGCCTTCTCCTGCGACAATACTTATTCGGGCGATGATATTCTCCGCTTCGCCGCACTGGTGGAACAGAAATCAGAATACCCGCTTGGCAAGGTGCAAAGCAAAAAGCTCCCCGGACGCACGACCGCGCCCGGGGAGCTGTGCTATTATACTGTTTTACTTCTTCCTCTTAATGATGATAGCCGCTGCCGTAACAACTGCTGCAAGGCTGCTGCCTGCTGCCGCTGTGCCGGTCTTGGGAGGTGTATCGGAAGGCTCGGTATCCTTTGCGGGCTCGGGAGCAGTGATCGTGAAGGGCTCGCTCCTGTTCTCGCCGATGTAGAGCGTGCTGTCCTCGTTTGCAACAATGCCTGCGATGTAGGTGCCGGGCTCGGTCGGGAAATCAGTGCCGACTCTTGTAAGGGTCTCGCCGCCAGCGGTCTTTTCGTAGGTGAAGTAGATGATGTGATATTCGCTTGCCGGAACGGTCTTGCCGTCAACCGTTACTGTAACGGCTTTGTCAGCAGCATTGACTGTTACCGTTCCCTCGGAAATGTCTATTTTAGCGTCTGCGATAGTCACTTCAATGCTTGCGGGCTTGCTGTCGTTGTGATTTTCATCACCGAGCACCTTGTACCAAACGTAGTATGTGCCTGCGTCGGCGGCGGCCGAAACGAGCTCAGTGTAGGGCTCAAGAGCTCCGTTTTCATCACCGATAGCGTAAACGAGCTTTCCTCCCTCGGCTTCGCCTGCGGTAACGAGCTCTTGATGCTTGCCGTTAGCGATCAGACCGCTGACCGCTAACGGAGCAGTCTTGACGGCAGCGTCTGCCTTTGCGATGGTGACAGTACCGGCAATGTTTGGCACAAGAGCCGAGCCGGCTGCAAGATAGTCGTCGCTTTCCTCGGAATACCAGCCTACCTCATATGTTCCTGCGTCCTTGACCTGCGGATATCCGCTCGCAACAGCAGTCCATGCGGTATCGCCGGACTTTCTGTAAACATAGTGGATAGCGCCGCCTTCGCCGTTGTCAGAAGTCACAAGGTTCTGTGCATCGCCGTTGTAGGTCAGACCCTCGGCAAGGACAGGGGCATAGGTCGGTTCGATCGGATCTTTCGTCCACTTAGCATATACCGTTGTATTGCCTGATATAGCGGAATTAAAATCAAACGGCGTTGTAAGCTCTTTATCCGCATACCAGCCTTCAAATTTATATCCCTCTTTTGTGGGGTCATCGGGCTTTGCTGCCTTATCACCCTCATTAACACCCTGTGTAGGTACTGTCGAGCCGCCGTTCGTGTCAAAATCCACGGTGTAAGCCGCGATCATTGCACCTGAAAACACGGACGTGTTTCTTGTCTTGCCTGCATCCAGCTCATACGCCCAGTGCCATGTTACACCGCTGTCATCTTTGACATCCTCTACGCCGTTTCCGAAGTAGTTATCAAAGCAGTTAAAAAAGAATCCTATCCAGACACCAAGATCATTAACATCGGAAAGAGCAATATCAAATTTCAGGTCTTCGTTTGACAGAGTGATACCCGATGCGGTTTTAGTTACAGCAACATTATCACCGTCACGGCTATTAGCTTCCAGTCGCTTCGGTGTGGTCAATTGAGTATCACCCATTGAGCCGATCTTTATGTACTTCTTTGTTTCGGAAGTATTCTCGACATCATAATCGATCTTGACAGTTTTGCCGCCATTTACCAATTCGGCGCTTATCTTCACCTTTACTCCAAGCTCTGTGGAAAAATCATATACCTTGCCAAGTGTTAATGAATAATCACTATAAATATTATATGCGTTAGTATAGTTCACTCCGTCATCGCTCACAGCGATGTAAAATTTAAATCCCGTATTACCGTAGGTCGTCCGAATAGTCGTTTCCCCGTCCTTACCGTATAAGTTCAAGCTTATTCCATTTGTGTTGAAGCCGACGTAATCACTTTCATCTTTTTGCTTTGCGGTTTCGCTTGTATCCGCAAGCCCCTCAGCACTTGCAACGACAGCCGTATCAAACAGCTTAACTTGTCCAAAATTTGCAGGCGCAGCACCTGCCACCATTATGACAGCCAGAGCCGCAGCTGCAAAACGTTTAACAGTTTTGTTCATATTTTTCCTCCTTCTGATTTTGAAAAATAAAAAGCACATCCCACGGGACTTATCCCACAGAGTATGCTGTATCAACGTATTGAAAAAAGGGCATAGTTATGCTGTCTGTCTGTCTGTCTGTCAAATTATACAGGAACAGCATAGCTTTGTCAACCCTTTCGGCAAAGATTTTACTGAAATTTCTTTTCTTATTATAGCACATTTTGGATAATTTGTCAAGCAAAAATAACCAATATATGGATAGTTTTATTTTTTACCAAAAGAGGAATGTCACCTTGCAAAAATGATAAGCTCAAAGCAAAGCACCGCCCCGAGCCAGACAAAATGAAAAGCCCTCGCCGCAGTTAAGGGCGAGGGCATCGGTGCAGGGGCACGCCCCTGCTGGAGCTGGTAGCCGGACTCGAACCGGGTGCTAACGCGCACGGCGTAATGCCGCCTTTTGATACTATAATCGAACCGAAAACTTTGCGTGACGGCGGGTTTCAGCTTTAGCAGACCCGAAACTAAAAGTCCGCACAAACACACATCGCCCCGAGCCAAACAAAATGAAAAGCCCCCGTCCCAGTAAAGGGCGAGGGCTTTGGTGCAGGGGCACGCCCCTGCTGGAGCTGGTAGCCGGACTCGAACCGGCGACCTGCGCATTACGAATGCGCTGCTCTACCAACTGAGCCATACCAGCATTGTTATGTACCGATAACTATTTAATTATAAAACATAAGAGCTTTTTTGTCAATACGTTTTTTTTGCAAAAAGGAAATTTTTTTCTCGAAAAGAGTTGAAATTTTCAGAACGATGTGTTATAATATATTTTGACCATGCGATAATACCGCCTGAATGTGCCGGGGCGGCTCCGAAAGCGGTATAACCTAAACTGAAAGGATATGTTTCAATGAGCGTGACCAAGCAAAGATCGTCCGCCGCCAAGGGCGTTGCAGTGTTCTTCATCGTTTTTATAATCGTTGAGGCGCTGATCCTCTGCGGCTTGAAATTCTTCGTTTTCAAGAATAAGGACGTTACACCGAGCATCGCCGGGTACAGTATGTATATCATGGAAAGCAAAAACATGGGCGACGATGTCCCCCAGAGAGCCCTCGTTATAGCTACCAACGGCGCTCCCGCTACCAACGACGTCGGTAAGGCTGTCCTCTGCGAGGAGGTCCCCGGGATCGGCGATAAGGGCGGTAAGGGAACTTCCGTTTTCTGGCTGGCTGATGTCTCTATAAGCAACGATAAGAGCGGTGTTGTCTATACCGTATATCAGGGCAAGAACTTTACCGACACCACCAAGCTCTATAAGCTCAGCTCCAAGCAGGTGGTCGGCGTCGCTACCACTTATTACGTTACTGCCGGTAAGATCCTCTATTTCATTACATCCCGCACAGGCTTCATAATCCTTCTTGCAGCTCCTATCTTCCTCTTCATCTTCCTGGAGCTCATCATTATGATCGTTAATCACTTCCGCTATGCCGATGATGACTACGATGATGACGACGACTACGATGACGATGGCGAAGACGAGGATTACGACGAGGATGAGGACGACAGCAAGGCTGAAAAGCCTGTCAAGCTGGATGATTTCCTCTTCGGCGGCGAGAACGATAAGGCAATGATCGAGAACAGCGTGCATCACGCTGAGGAAGCTATGTCCGAAGGCGAGGGCAAGGCTCCTGCTAAGAAACATGCTCCCGAGCAGACTGCCCGCAGCAGGGTCAAGGCTGTTGAGGTCGATTTTGACGACGATGATGACAGCGACATGAACGAGGTCATCCGCAACGCTGTAAAGGCTAAGGCAGCTTCCAAGACAAGCAGCACAGTATCCGAGTCTGTACCTGCCGAGGCGGAAAAGGCCGCGGCTGCCGAGCCTGACGACAAGCCGGCTATCGATCCGTCCTATTACGAAAGAGCTTCCAAGCTCATCGATAGCGGCGAGACAGAAGAGCCTGCACCTGTCAGGGAGCCCGAAGCAAAGAAGCCCGCACCGGCAGTCTCCAAGAGCGTATCGGCTGATTTTGAGGATCTTATGAAGCTCATGGAAGCTGAGTCCAACAAGCTCAAGAGCCAGCTTGGCGATAACGACGACTGATCATCCTGAATAATAAAAGCGCCGGAGCGTATAAGAAAGATACTCATAAAGAAGTTTTAAGCCATAGTATTTCTGATTTACAGTCAGAAGTACTATGGCGTTTTTATTGACAATGCAGCAATGTTATGCTATAATTGTTACGAACATAAATCGGAATTTATTAATCTATGCATTGTAAGAAATTATCAACTGGAAGAAAAATACAATGCAGGAGTTCGGAGGTTAAAAATGAATTATCCCTATACAGTAGGCTTTGGCAAAGTCGATGAAGAAAATAAGCCTTATTGGAACGAAGAGGCGCATGAATATCTGATCATCACTGCCGATGAAGATCAGACCTGCTACAGTCGCACGATCAACGGGATACAATCTAATTATTGGACTGATAGAACCGTTCTCGGGCATATAGACCTGACCACTGGTGAGC
>Ga0247608_10000109_pt1 | contig 159166 bp, 128 predicted proteins | sample 176DNAGHGlowgp2_FD_193490 | JGI IMG/M metagenome (GOLD analysis project Ga0247608, IMG submission 193490) | Sheep rumen microbial communities from Palmerston North, Manawatu-Wanganui, New Zealand - 1766 DNA GHGlow gp2 | ecosystem: Host-associated > Mammals > Digestive system > Stomach > Rumen...
GCTGCCCCTCGACTTGCATGTGTTAAGCCTGTAGCTAGCGTTCATCCTGAGCCAGGATCAAACTCTACATTGTAAATTCTTTATCGCTGCCGGTACAACTGCAGCACAGCCGCAGAGCACCGAACGTATTCTCTGTCTCAGAACGCTCTATCCGGTAGTATCTCAGAATCTTGACGGTTTGAATGTATCATACCCAAGTGCCACGGAAAAAATAACGGGCACCTGCTTCTTGTACTACTTCTTCCTCTGTCTATGTAAATCTTTCAAAGAACTCATCTCTCATATGCCTAACACCCGTTTCAGAGTGAAAGCGGGTGCAAAGGTACAACTATTTCCATAAACAACAAAACTTTTCAAGAACTTTTTTCAAGAAAAACAAAAAGTTTTCGATTTTGTTGACAATGAGAAACAATACACCTTATTATATTAACATACATATATTATTTAATAAATACGAGAAGGCTGTTATGCCATTAAGGAGGACCGGAAGGCTCGGCAGGGCCACGTGAGCGGGAAAAACAAGGAGGGATAATGCCAAAAAAACTTCATCTACCCGGCAAACTCGGCGAATTTGGTCAGCAAACTCGGCGAATTTGCTCGGTAAACTCGGCGACTTTGCTCGGTAAACCCGGCGACTTTGGTCGGCAAATTCACTGAAATTGGTCAGCAAATTCACTGAGATTGGTCGGCAATAGGCTACTCAAAGACATCTTCTATACCAACTCCCTCGGTGTCTTCAATGCCAGACTCGTCCATTTCGCAGGGATTATATCCTGGCGGGAGGTCGAAGATGGCCTTTTCGTTATATCCCAACCGTTTGTCCTTGTAAACACGCTGCATGTAAAGTGCAAAGACTGGTAATGCCATGGTAGCACCTTGTCCCATGGTCATGGAGTCGAAGTGGATGTCGCGGTCGTCGCCTCCTACCCACACTCCGCTGACGAGTGTGGGTGTCAGTCCCATGAACCAAGCATCGCTGTTATTGTTGGTTGTGCCTGTCTTACCTGCCAATTCGCCCGTCATGTTATACCTGAATCGCAAGCGTCCTGCAGTACCTCCATCGACGACCGCTTTCAGCATATACAGCATTTTATTGGCACTTTCTTCGCTAATGACTTCGTTCATGCGAGGTTGGAACTGCGCAATCAAGTTACCTTCATAATCCTCAATCTTAGTGACGAAGGTGTGTGCAGCACGGATGCCGTGATTAACGAAAGCCGTATAAGCACTGACCATTTCGCCGACAGTAATTTCACAGGGTCCAAGACATAGCGACATGGAGGGATGAATATCAGGATTATTGATGCCATACTCCCGTAACAGGGTGACGAAGGCCTGCGGATTGAGTTTGCTCATGAGGTAGGCAGATATCCAGTTGTTAGACTGCTGCAGTCCCCACTTGAGCGTCACCATGTCGCCATAGCGTGCCCGACTGGCATTGCGTGGAGTCCATGGTTTTCCTGCCACCATATACGTCTGCTGTACGTTCGGTGCCATGTCGCACGGTGAGAAACCGTTCTCCATGGCCAGTGAATACAAGAAAGGCTTGATAGTGGAACCCACTTGGCGCCTTCCGTCCATCACCATGTCGTAAGCGAAATGCATAAAGTCCATTCCTCCGACATAAGCCTTTACATATCCGTTCTGCGGGCACATGCTCATGAATCCGCACCGTAGGAAGGACTTATAGTACCTAATGGAGTCGAGCGGTGTCATAATGGTGTCCTTCTCGCCACGATAGGTGAAAATGTTCATATCCGTCTTGGTCCGGAACGACTTCATGACTTCCTCGTCTGTAGCGCCATCTGCCTTCAACACCCTATAACGCTCACATTGACGAATGGACCGCATCATGATTTTGTCGTACTCTTCTTTTGACAATGAGCCTGAATATGGAGCGTTTTTACTTCCGGCATTCTCCCGATTGAATGCTGGCTGGAGGAACTTGACAACATGTTCACGTACTGCCTGTTCTGCATATTCCTGCATTTTTGAGTCAATCGTAGTGTAAACCTTAAGTCCGTCAGTATAAACATTATACGGTTCTCCGTTCTTCTTGAGATTCTTATTGCACCACCCGTAGAGCGGGTCTACCTCCCAGTTGAGAGAGTCTATATGGTACTTGACCATGTTCCACGAAGGATAGTCATCCCGCTTAGGCTGTTTTGCCATCATATAGCGTCGTAGGAAGTCACGGAAATATACGGCAATACCGTCCTTATGGTCAGCCACATGAAACTTGAGATTCAACGGTTCCCCTGAAAGTCTTTCACATTCTTCATCCGTTAGGTATCCCGCCTTAGCCATCTGACGTAGCACGACATTACGCCGCTCAAGGGACCTTTCGGGATGTCGCACAGGATTGTAGTATGACGGATTCTTGCACAAGCCAATAAGTACGGCAGACTCAGTGACGCTGAGGTCTTTGGGTTCCTTGCTAAAATAAGTATTCGCAGCCGTCTTGATGCCTACTGCATTATGCAGGAAGTCGAAGTAATTAAGGTACATTGCGATAATTTCGTCCTTGGTATAGTTGCGTTCCAGCCGGACGGCAATCACCCACTCTATCGGTTTCTGCAAGACACGCTCCATGACGCTGTGGGCTGCCTCTGAATATAACTGCTTTGCTAACTGCTGAGTAATGGTAGAGCCGCCACCAGCAGACTTCTGTCCCAATATGCCACGCTTGACGACGGCACGTCCCAAGGCAAAGAAGTCAATACCCGAATGGTCGTAGAAACGGACGTCCTCAGTGGCCACCAGCGCCTGAACGAGTGACGGTGACAGTTGCGTATAATCAACAATGATGCGGTTTTCACGGTTGTAATTCCACGTCCCCATTATCTTTCCGTCACCCGAAATCACCTGTGTGGCAAAACGATTAATAGGGTTCTGCAGTTCCTCAATGGGTGGCATATAGCCGATATATCCTTCGTTGATAGCATAAAACCCAGCTGCTGCGGTCAGCACGGAAGCCACTAAAAGCGCCCACAAACTGCGTACGATGAATTTTCTCATGTCTTTACATTATTTATAATTGTGTGCAAAATTACTAAATTCTTTCCAATAAACATGCGTAAATTCAGAAATAATGTGTAATTTTGTAGCATCAAAATAAAAAGAGACAAATGAAGAAGCACGATTTTGTAACGATTGCCGACCTTACGAGAGAGAAGATTCTCTACATGATTGAAATGGCCCAAGAGTTTGAGCGTCATCCCAACCGCGAACTGCTGAAGGGCAAGGTGGTGGCCACCCTGTTCTTTGAGCCTTCCACCCGTACCCGTCTTTCTTTTGAGACGGCAGCCAACCGTCTTGGAGCCCGCGTGATAGGTTTTGCAGACCCAAAGATCACGAGCGGCACTAAAGGCGAAACGCTGAAAGACACAATTCTGATGGTATCGAACTATGCCGACGTCATTGTGATGCGTCACTATATTGAAGGGGCAGCGCAGTATGCTTCAGAAGTGGCTCCCATACCCATTGTCAATGCAGGCGACGGTGCCCACCAGCACCCCTCGCAGTGCATGCTCGACCTGTACAGCATTTACAAAACTCAGGGCACGCTGGAGAATCTGAACATCTATTTAGTAGGAGACTTGAAATATGGGCGTACGGTACATTCGCTGATTATGGCCATGCGCCACTTCAACCCCACATTCCACTTTGTGGCACCCAAGGAACTGTCCATGCCCAACGAATACAAAATCTACTGCAAGGAACACGGCATACAATATCAGGAGCACACAGCTTTCAACGAGAAGGTCATTGCTGACGCCGACATTCTGTATATGACGCGAGTACAGAAGGAGCGATTTTCAGACCTTATGGAATATGAACGCGTGAAGAATGTTTACATTCTAAATAACGACATGCTCAAGTCTGTCAAGCCCAACATGAAGATACTGCATCCCCTACCCCGTGTCAACGAGATAGCCTACGACGTGGACGAGAACCCGCATGCCTACTACATCCAGCAAGCCGGCAACGGGCTGTATGCCCGCGAAGCCATCTTTTGTGATGTCTTGGGAATCAGCTTGGACGATGTAAAGAATGACAAGACCATTATCTGCTGATTTAAGAGTTAAGAGTTAAGAGTTAAGAATCAAGATTTGTGAGCATCGGCTTGGCCGAGATAAAAAACAACAGTTATGAATAAAAAAGAACGTCTGGTAGCTGCCATTGAGCACGGTACAGTCATAGATCACATACCCGCCAACAAAACTTATCAGGTGGCCAGTCTTTTAGGATTGTTCAACCTGAAGACACCAGTGACCATCGGTTTCAACTATCCTTCGCAGAAAGTAGGGAACAAGGGTATTATCAAGGTGTCTGACAAGTTCTTCACCGACGACGAGATTTCACGTCTGTCGGTAGTTGCTCCCAAGGTGATTCTAAGCATCATCCGCGACTATGAAGTGGTAGAAAAGAAGACTGTCGATACCCCCGACGAAATCATCGGCATCGTGAAGTGCAACAACCCCAAGTGCATTACCAACAACGAGCCCATGAGCACCCATTTCCATGTAGACAACGGCATACTGACCTGCCACTACTGCGAGAAGGAACAGGACATTAATAAAGTGGAACTGGTATAGCCCCGCCCGTCAGGACCTTATATCCATACTATAGGCACGCTCATACTGTATGGCTACACTACGGCATCCACGAATCAACTCCGAGCGAACCTATCGGCCTACTCATTCATAGAAAGACAGGAAACAGGAAACGGAGCACCCACGCGTGGGATGCTCCGTTTCCTGTTTTCTATGGCTTTGCCGCAAACGACTACTCAAAGGGGAAGCCACCCATGCCAGGCAGGCTGGGCATGCCGGGGATGTCGGGCATTTCGGGAGCCTCTACCTCGCCTGCGTCGATAGGTGTGGAATCAATGCTTACCGAGCCTATAAGCAACTGCTGGTTTATCTTCACGTCTATTATCTCCACCGTGGGAGCCATATATTGTTTCTTGATCATAGTTGTATTCTCCTTTATCTGTTTTGTTCGTTGCTTATTTCTTATTTCACCACCACCTTTTTACCATTCACAATGTACAGTCCCTTCGTGGGCTGTGCCACACGCTGGCCGGCGAGGTTGTAGAACACGCCGTTCTCCACCTGCTTCTGAGCCTCAACACACTGAATGCCAGTCGTCTGGCCGTCGAAGACAATCGCCAGCTCGGGAGCACTGGCTGCTGGCACAGCACTTGCAGGCAGGTAGGCCTTGCCAGCAGCAATGGTGCCAGCATTCACGGGATGGAACTTACCGTCTTTAAGGGCATAAGCACTATTGGCTGAAACATTGGTATCGTTGAGCGTTCCTACCATCTTGTTGGTTGCGGGTGCATCGGGAATGGTAGCAGCCACGGGAATAGAGTATGTCTCGCCGGCCGTTCCCTGCAGAATAGCGCCAGTACCACCAGGCACCTTGTCAACCTGAGTCAGCGTAACCGATGTCGATGTGACAGCAGTGACGACATAAGCCTTCAGACCAGTCACACCAGAGAAGTCGAGTGCATAGGCACTGCAGAATGAAGACAGACCGCTTGCTGACAGCGTTGCAGACACTGAAGATGCGGGTGAAGCCTCTGGAGTGAACACCACTTTGTAGAGGGCTATGTAGCTGTTTGAGCTTGAAAGGGTTACCACACCGGCAGGCACCTTGACCACAATGCCTGTCTGCTTATGGTTCTTGTTGTCATCGCTACCTTCCTGACGGTTCGTATAATACTGCGTAGGAACATCGTTCACAACCAGATAGCGTTTTGTACCTTCCCCAGTACCACTCTTGTTACCTGTATCACTGAAGTCTACCGTCAGCGTACCGGGTACGGAAGTCTTCAGGCCAATCTTGCCCAGGCGCAAAGCACCCCCTGAATACATATTGAGGCTTGAGTAAATCAGCCAAGCATGAGCGTTGAAGCCATCGCCAAATGTATATTCCTCAAAGTTAGAATAGACTTCAGGTTCTTCTTCAGTGTAAGCGCGGTCTTCACCCGACACCTTCGACCAATCCCAGGTAGCAGCCTCGCTGGTAATGGTCTGGGTAAATAAGGTGGCGCGGCTCTTATAGGTTACTGCAACAGTAGCACTCTGGCCGTTAATCTCGGGTGTTGTAATATTGACCATATTCTCTGCGACATCAGCCGTTGAAGCATAAGTAACCGCAAATTTCTGATTGACTGCGCCGTCGGCTACCGTAAACGATGTCGGCGACACACTCAGTCCGGCAACAGAAGGAATGTCCAGATTATAAGTGCCATCCGTCAGATACTCTCCCACAATTGTAAAGTTCTGAGTATCGGTAGCCTTCTTTGGATTAAGCGAGAAGGAGAGCTTATTCGGTGTTACTGACATGATAGGTCCTGAAATGCTGTAGTCCACCACGATGAGTACCAGGAACTGGCGCGAGCCTCTCAGTCCACTCTTTCCGGTGATGTCAACCGTCAGACAGTCGCCAGTTTTGTTTCTTGCGGGGAAAGTACCTAAAGAAGTTGCATCGCTGTCGCCAGCTCCTACAGTACCTGCTGCATCACCGTTCGACATCGCCATCAGTGTCACCTTGCTGATGGTAACGCCCTCCTTGTAAGACAGGGTGAAATTACGGCTGCCAGAGAGTTTCATAGGTGTATAAGCCGTTCCATCGTAAGTGATTTTGTAGCTGCTGCTACCCTGCTGGATACCTGTACTGCCGGAGGCATCCGTAATGGTCACGATGCCATTGGCATCAGAAAGTGAAGTCTGAGACGTACTTGGCGTGCCAAGCACCACGGTGTCGGCCCACGCTCCCGTTACTGCACATATCAGCAACGTTAAAAGAATAAATAGTTTTTTCATTGTTTTGTTGTTTTATAGATTAATAAATAATGTGTCATCTTGATGGTGCGACAAACACTGACGCACAAAACGTTGCAAAGAAAAAAAAACAGAAGCCGCCAAACTTTATTCGTTAAAAAAACGTAAGTGTTAATTTTTCGCTACCATTTTCTTTTTACCCGACAATGACGTGAAAATGTTCACGCTTAAAAATATGTAATTAGCAACCGATTTCAAGCCTTATTACTTGCATATTTGGATAAAAAGCCGTAATTTTGCAAGCGAAATTCGAATTTTTAGTATAACACATTAACAAACAATGGAAAGAGACAACGCGATTTTCGAGCTGATCGAACAGGAGCATCAGCGCCAACTGAAAGGTATCGAACTGATAGCCAGTGAAAACTTTGTGAGCGACCAGGTGATGCAGGCCATGGGTTCGTACCTCACCAACAAGTACGCTGAAGGTTATCCCGGCCACCGCTACTACGGCGGCTGTCAAGTCGTTGACAAAGTAGAGCAGATAGCCATCGACCGTGTGTGCCAACTGTTCGGTGCCGAATACGCCAACGTGCAGCCCCACTCCGGTGCACAGGCCAACGCCGCCGTGCTGTTAGCCGTGCTAAAGCCCGGCGACACGTTCATGGGTATGAACCTCGACCACGGCGGCCACCTGTCGCACGGCTCGCTGGTGAACACCTCCGGCATTCTCTACAAGCCCGTCGGCTACAACCTGAACAAGGAGACCGGCCGCGTGGATTACGACGAGATGGAGCGTCTGGCCCTGGAGCACAAGCCCAAGCTGATTATCGGCGGCGGTTCGGCCTATAGCCGCGAATGGGACTACAAGCGCATGCGGGCGATAGCCGACAAGGTGGGCGCCCTGCTGATGATTGACATGGCCCACCCCGCCGGACTGATAGCCGCCGGGCTGCTCGACAATCCCGTGAAATACGCCCACATCGTCACCTCCACCACCCACAAGACCCTGCGCGGTCCGCGTGGCGGTATCATCCTCATGGGCAAGGACTTCGAGAACCCATGGGGCCTGAAGACTCCGAAGGGCCAAGTGAAGATGATGTCGCAGCTGCTCAACTCTGCCGTATTCCCCGGCCAGCAGGGCGGTCCGCTGGAGCATGTCATCGCCGCCAAGGCCGTAGCCTTCGGCGAGGCCCTGAAGCCCGAGTTCAAGGAGTGGGCAGCCCAGGTGCAGAAGAACGCCAAGGTGCTGGCCGACGAGCTCATCAAGCGCGGCTTCACCATCGTCAGCGGCGGCACCGACAACCACTCGATGCTCGTTGACCTGCGCTCCAAGTATCCCGAGCTGACCGGCAAGGTGGCCGAGAATGCCCTGGTGGCCGCCGACATCACCGTCAACAAGAACATGGTGCCCTTCGACAGCCGCTCGGCCTTCCAGACCTCCGGCATCCGCCTCGGCACGCCCGCCATCACCACCCGCGGTGCCAAGGAAGACCTGATGGTGCTCATTGCCGCCCTGATAGAAGAGGTGCTCAATGCCCCGGAGGACGAGCAGGTCATCGCCTCGGTACGCCAGCGCGTCAACGAGAAGATGAAGGAATACCCGCTCTTCGCCTACTAAAAAAGCTATGATAACTACTAACTTAAAAACAATACTATTAACTCTTTTTGCAGGACTGACACTTTCATTCCCTCTGGGAGTGAAAGGTCAGGTGCTGCAAGCATCGCTTTCACACTACACTACTGACGACGGTCTGCCCAGCAATGCCATTGCCGGACTCTATTGCGACGACTACGGTTTTGTATGGATAGCCACCTGGAATGGCATTTCGCGCTTCGACGGGTATAATTTCTACAACTATAAGACAGGAGTCGCCAGTGGTATCCGAGGACTTCACAACCGTGTTGACCACATCACCATTGATCAAGCACAAAACGTATGGTTGAAGATGTACGATGGGCGTATGTTTGTCATTAACCGCAAGACCGACCGTATAGAAGACCCACTGGAAGGCATCGGCGACCACAGTCAGTTACATGTAGACTATTTCTTCTCTCCATACGTCACTACTACAGGCGATGTGCTTATATCCTACGGCAAGGACGGCATGTACAAGCTGCGTCTGGACCACAACGGATTCAAGCAGGATGTCATTATGACAGGCAACCGAACGGTAAACTGCGTGGTGGAAGGCTACAAGTCAGACATCTGGGTAGGTACCGATCACGGCATCCACCGCATCAATATGCCCAATTTGTCTATCGAGCAAAAAGGATATTTAGAGGACGAACATGTGACACGCCTTGCCACCAATGGATATAACATCTTTATCGGCACCAAGTCGGGAAAGATTTTTCAGTTTTCTTATGGTAGCGAGCCCGTACTACTAAAGGATTTCGGAAGAGAAATAACAGGATTGTTTGCTGATAGCCATAATGTGATATGGTTTTCCGACCTTGGTGACGGTGCTTACCGTCTGATTCCAGAAACGGGTGATGTCAAGCTTTTCAGCCAACGGCTACTTGTTCCTGAGTTTACCAGCCGTGGCGCAGAATTTGGCGAAAGCCTCGGCAAAGTGTGGGTACGCATGAACCACGGTGGCTATGGCTACTACAACCGTGAGACAGACGAAGTGGAATACTTCCATAACGACCCCAGCAACCCGTGGAACCTGTCCAACTCCGTCAATGCGCATTTGGAACTTAATGACGGTGTGATTTGGGAATCGACCATCCGCCGCGGACTGGAGAAGCTGGAGGTGCTGAAGAACACCATCACACGTACGCTTCCCATGCCAGAGTCAACACAGCCTTTAGACAACGAAGTACGTGGCATGTGCTATGACAGCAAACGACATCTGACACTGCTGAGCAACAAGCACGGTTGCATCTTTGTGTACAACGATGAGGGAACGTTAGTCAACCGCATCACTCACGACAGCAATGGCAACCCTATCAGCCGAATATACGGTATGTCGGTAGACTCAAAAGGCAACTACTGGGTATGTGACAAGGACAATGGGGTCTATAAGATTACCTCCGACCCTCATGATGGATTCACTGTACTTAACTTCCACCATGACGAAAACGACCAATGGTCGATAAGCAATAATGCGGTTTATCAGGCTGTTGAAGATTTACAAGGCAACATCTGGATAGCCACTTACGGTGGAGGTGTTAACATATTAAGAAAGGACAAGACTGGAAAATATGTTGCGCTACATTCCAAGAACACGTTGAAGAACTATCCTAAGGACACCTACCAGAAGGTAAGAACCATAGCCGTTGCAAAGGATGGAAAGGTTTGGGCAGGAACTACCGACGGCATCCTCATCATGTCGTTAAAGAACAACAAGGTAACCGTTGAGCCCTTAAAGGAACCAGAAGAACTAACGCAGGGACTGATGAGTTATGACATTGTTACCTTGGCTTGCGATCAGTCAGGAACTATGTGGGTAGGCACCAACAGTGGCGGTTTAAGCCATACCACTAAGCAAGATGCTACCGGTGCATGGATGTTCGAGAATTATGGTATCACGGAAGGTCTGCCTTCAGAAGCTATTCTCAGCATGACCTTTGACGAGAAAGGCAACGTATGGTTTGCCACTGACCACATCCTTTGCTCATTTGACGTCAACAAGAAGATTTTCACTACTTTCTCACACCTTGACGGTGTTGACGATACCATGTGTTCAGAAGGTTCAGCCATCATGGCGGGGCAAGGCAAGATTCTATTTGGCACCATGAACGGCTTTTATACTGTTGACCGTAAGAAGCTCACCACCTCGACAGGTAAACTGCTGAAAATGCGCATCACAGACTTCTATCTTGACAACGTACTGCAAAGCCCAAGACTAAATATCACCTATGACTACTATGTTCCCGAAAGCAAGAGTGTCGTTATTCCTAAAGGAGCGCAGTCCTTTGCATTCCGTTTTGCTGCCCTGAACTATCAGTTGCAACACCGTCTGGTATACCAGTATAAACTGGAAGGATACGATGACGACTGGCACAATGCCGACAAGACACGGCTAGCAACCTACACCGATATTCCTTCAGGCAAATACACGTTTCAGGTGAAGGCATTCTTGCTGGAATCTCCAGAAGCCTACGACCTGCGCACCATTGAGGTAGTCGTCGAATCCAGGTTCTTTTCTTCAATATGGTTCTGGCTTATTCTGCTACTGCTTATTTCCATAGCCGCCGTTGGCATTTGGCGGTATCGTAAGTCAAAAGCCAAAGCAGAAAGCGCTCAGGGCGTTCCTGTTACAAGCAATCACACGCCATCTGCTGAAAAGGAAAAAGAAGAAAAAACAGATGAATATGAAATAATTAATAGTTGAAGATGCAAAAAAATGAGAGTAGTTAGGCCTACTCTCATTTTTTTTTCGTAACTTTGCAACAGAAAACAGGGGTCGTGCCGGTTCGATCGGGATACTCATCAAATTACATCGAAAACTGAGATGTCTTCTTTTGTCAATGGCGGGCCACAATACTTGCTTGCAAGAAGCCGAAAGGCCGGTGGATTACAAAGACGGAGAGCGCTCTTATCTTTTAACAAAGGAGTTTTCATCACATCACCGGGCGACACCCTTTTTCTTTGTACTGAATCAAATATCAGGAACTAAGAGTTTTCACTTTTTGCAACAATCATTTTAGAATCAATTATTATGTTTTCCGGAATTATTGAGGAGTTTGCCACATTAGTAGCCGTTCATAAAGACAGAGAGAATATCGATTTCACATTGCGTTGTTCATTTGTTGATGAATTAGGCATCGACCAGAGCGTTGCCCACAACGGTGTGTGCCTGACGGTGGTACGCATAGAGAACGGTACATACACCGTGACGGCCATGAAGGAGACGCTTGATCGTTCAAATCTTGCCCTCCTAAAGATTGGCGACAAAGTGAACGTTGAGCGTTCCATGATGTTGAACGGACGTTTAGATGGGCATATCGTCCAAGGACATGTTGACCAGACCGCCCGCTGTACGGCTGTCGATGATGCTGAAGGCAGCACCTATTTCACTTTCCAGTACAAGCAGGACAAGGAGATGGCACGCCATGGCTACTTCACCGTCGACAAGGGTTCTGTCACTGTCAATGGAGTAAGCCTGACCGTGTGTAACCCTACAGAGGACTCGTTCCAAGTAGCCATCATCCCATACACTTTTGAACATACTAACTTTTGCGACATCAAGGTAGGCACTATTGTCAACATAGAGTTCGACATCATTGGCAAGTATATCGCACGCTTGCAGCAGTTGGTCTGATTCTTTATCCTGACACCTATGACACGTAAGGAAAGATATCATTATGTCTTGCAGTACTTTCGCCATCAGATGCCTGAGGTGCAGACCGAGCTTGAGTTTGGCAGTGTCTTCCAATTATTGGTCGCAGTCATTCTTAGTGCCCAGTGCACCGACAAGCGCATCAATCAAGTAACGCCAGAACTGTTTCGCCATTATCCTGACGCCCAGTCCATGGCTCAGGCAGATGTGGACTCCCTGTTGGAATATATTAGCAGTGTTTCCTACCCCAACTCCAAAGCTGAACATTTAGTGAAGATGGCACGCATGCTTACAGAGAAGTATCACGGCGAGGTACCGTCAGACATGAACGATCTCCTTGCCCTCCCGGGCGTAGGCCGCAAGACGGCCAACGTCATACAGAGCGTAGCCTTTGGTAAGTCGGCCATGGCTGTCGACACGCATGTATTCCGTGTCAGCCACCGTTTGGGACTTGTTCCAACTACTGCAGACACTCCTTTCAAGGTTGAGCAGTCATTAACAAAAAACATACCCGCGGAAGACATTCCACGGGCACATCACTGGCTCTTGCTACACGGGCGATATGTTTGTACCTCACGCAAGCCACATTGCAACAGGTGTGAACTCAAGACCGTCTGCCCTTCATCAGTTATCTGACGACGTTACTTTATCTGAAGCAAGACCTCCGGCTATTTCATTTTATGCTCTTTCTGCCAGTCTTTCATCATGTGACGATGAAACCGGCTCTCTGCTTTGATGGCACCATATACCTTGGCCGCACAGACTTTCTTTATCATTTTTCCGTGATACAGCTGTTCTATCTGCCGCAGTTCTATATTCAGACGGTCACGTTCCTGAATGGCCTTCTCACACGCCTTCTCGTCAGAACCTGCTTCCTTTGACAACTGTCTGATCCGTCCATATATGGAGCGTTGTTTCTGATGCATCTCACGGAGCAGCGGATAGTATGCTGCCGCCTCCTGCTCAGTGAATTTCACTTCATTAGTAATAAACGCCTCCATCTCTGCCTCGAATTTCTCGGGTGAAAACTTCTTTTGCTTCTGGGCCTGTGCTGCGAATACTGCCATCAGGCAAAACACTAACGTAAAATATCTCATAGCCACCTCCTTTTAATTCTCTGCCAGACAAGCGTAAATCTCGACATTATCAATCATTGCATAGTCGGCCGCTTCGTCAATGTATGAATTATCATTCATTACATTGATCGTAGTCTTTGCCACTTGAACCTTCTGAGCCTCACTGTCCTTTAGGAACAAGAATGTAACTCCCATAACAAAGACTGCCACGACACAGGCTGCCGCATAGTGCCAGAGGCGCAAAGACACCAAGCGGCTCTTGCTGCTTCGCTCCGGCAACTGAGACACCACACGTTGGGGCAACTGTTCGAAATAGCCTTCAGGAACACGGAAGTGGTTCTCGCGTCCCGCTCTTTCAAGTATGTAGTTCTCTTCTAATTCCATTTTGTTTTCTTTATTATGTTTGACGACATACTATTGAAAAGGTTTAATCATGCTGTTTAAAATAATCAGATATTTTCTTCACCGCTATATGATAGGATGCCTTAAGCGCACCTTCTGAAGTTTTCAGCAAAGCACTTATCTCACTATATTTCATATCCTCGAAATAGCGCAAATTAAACACTGTCCGCTGAACATCAGGAAGCTGGGCAATAGCCTCCTGCAACAATGCCTGTGTCTCATCACCATCGAAGTAATTATCAGCTAAAAGCTGGTTGGCTATACCTATTTCGCCATTGTCTGCACTGACGACGCTCATGTTTTTCTTCTTCCGGACAAAGTCGATGCTCTCGTTTACGGCAATGCGGAACAGCCAGGTAGACAGGCGTGAGTCCCCATGAAAATCTTCAATATGTGTCCAGGCTTTCAGGAGGACATTTTGCAGGACATCGTCAGCGTCATCGTGAGACAGCACGATGCGACGAATCTGCCAGTATAGTTGTTCACCATACTCACTTACTAACCGCTCAAACGCTTTCCGTTGCGTCTTAGGATTGGTTAGCTGTTGAACCAACAGCTGTTCGTCGGATTTCGCCATCGCACTACATATAATTCTTCAGTTGCTTCCACATCACGTTATCAAATCCGTACACATCGGGCCATGTTTGGAGCACACCATCCATATCAGGCCATAAGGTGTAATATATAATATAAATAGGTACGCGAGGCTTCACGGGCACATACCCTATCAGTTTGCTGTTTTCTCCTTCATGTTCAGCCACATACTGCTGTCCCTTTTCTGTCTCTGGATGCAGTCCCATGGATATGCGGATACGGTCCAACAGCCACTCATCGGGTTCGTCAAGCACGAAACGTGCCAAATCGAAAGGCTTTGCCACGCGTACACACCCATGCGACATGCCCCTGGCATTACGCTCGAAAGCGCCCGGATTAGAAGTGTCATGCAGGAATACGGAGAAGTTGTTCTTGAAGCGGAACACAATACGTCCTAACGAATTGCCTTCCCCACCCTCTTGGGCTATACGGTACTTGCCGCTATTCATCATCTGGCGGGTCACTGCGGCCACTGACACCTGGTTACCTGTCGAGCGTTCGTAAATATTATACCGGTTTCTGCGGAAGTAGGCAGTATCGCCCGCATGTCGCGACACCTCATTGTCAATTATGCTCTGAGGAATGACCCATTGCGGGTCTACCTCCATCCACTCTATATTGCTCGACAACTGGGGGGTCTTCGTCTTCACGTTACCACATACCACACGCATGTCAAGCGAATCTTCCGCACTGTAGGCATACAAATGAAAAGCAGGTATGTTGACGATGACACGCTTGCCTTCCTCGGCGATGGGTTGATGTCTTCGCCAGCGTGCACGCTCCATGTTTACCATGATGCGACGTTTCTCCTCATTGCTCCTCGCAGTGGCAAGCATCCCCTTCAGCGTGATAAAGAAACGGTCCGTAGGCTCTATGCTGTGCAGATAGTCTGCAAGGCTGTCCACGCTTACCTTTCTCAATGCCATCCTGGCAAAATCCTTTGCAGGCAAGTCCATCTTCACGTCGAACAATTCACGGTACTTGATAACATTGCCCAAAGTGTCCTGTTTCTCAACGTCAAGACCATTGAGGAGTTTATAAGGATTGACATAGCCATAGCGCTGACCTATGCAGTAACGCAAGAACGCCCTCGTCAGCATATACTCTAATCGTGCAACAACTTTGCTGGCCTGATTCTGTTTGTCGTCAAAATCGAGCGTGCGAATACGGTGCAGATCGCTCTCAATAGCCGTAACCCCAAACGCCTGTGCAGAGAAACCTATCTTGTCGACCTGTCTCAACCATGACAACAGAGAGTCGGCACGATGGTCTGCCCCCATCCGACTTACCCAAATCAACGCTCTTCCCTCGCCACGATAGTAACTGCGTGTCTGCCTGTCAGCATCCAGCTGGCTGGTGTCTGCTCGGGCCAATGAAAGAATATGGCTTTCAACGTCATGCAGGTCTAAGACAAAGGCAGGCGTCTTCAATTCTGAAAACGCCTCCATTCCAACAATATGTCCTTTGTGGGAGTCCCCGCCACTACATCCTGTCAGCAGAAACAGCAGCAGAGACAAGAGTGCCATCAACCGAAGGTCACCTTTCTTACCACCTTTCCTATTTTCAGTATATAGCAACCTTTGGGTACGTTTAGTTCAATGCGCTGTGCCGGACTGTCTATTTTTACCGTCATTACACGGCGTCCTGTGAGTGATACAACCTCAAGGGTTTCGCCTTGAGCCCCGTTGACAACCACCCACTGACCATTCACCGTGATGGTGATATCGTCATCTATCGCTTGCTGTTCAGCCATAGGAGCCTCAGACTCAGCAGCTCTGAGTGCCATAGGCATAGTCAGCATCATTGACATAGCAAAAGTAAATATGAGTAGTCTTTTCTTCATATATTATACTTTTATAATCTGTGCAAATGTACAAAGAATCTTTGAAATAACCAAATATTTAAAAGAAAAAATACATTTCACACGTCAAAAACCTGTTGCTCGTCGGTCAGAAAGCTGTTTTTGAACACATCCTGCGCTTCCTTGAGCAACACTTGCTCATCTTCATATCGCGAAGAATAGTGCCCCAGCAACAACTTCCCCACCCCGGCATCTCTGGCCACCATAGCGGCCTGCCGTGCCGTAGAGTGGCAGTATTTCTCGGCTAACAACAGGTTGTCTTCGCCGTAAGTACTCTCGTGGTATAGGGTGGAAACACCCTTCAGCCGTTCATGTAAGGTGGGTATATAGCGTGTATCGCTGCAGTAAGCATACGACCGTGGCTCCACTGCAGGCTCCACCAGCCTCTCGTTGGCCACGCGCTCTCCGTCGGCTGTCATCCAGTCAGCCCCCGCCTTGATATTGTTTATCTGACTGACGGGAATCTGGTAGAAGTCTATCATGTCACGACGGATGTGAGGCAGGCTGGATTTCTCGCGAAACAAGAAACCGCAACAGGGCATGCGATGCTCCAGAGGAATGCTTTCAACGGTGAGCGAACGGTCTTCGTAGATGACCTGCTGACGCTTCGTATCGACAGCATGGAACACTATCTCGTAATCCAGACCGTGGCAAAACATCGTCACCTGACGCTCCAGCAGATCTTCCAACTCTTTGGGTGCATAGACCGACAGCCGCGCCGTACGTCCCAACAGACCGAAAGTGCTCAGCATACCTATCAGCCCGAAACAGTGGTCACCATGCAGATGCGAGATAAACACGGCTCCAAGCTTAGTGAAGCGCACCCGCGAGCGACGCAACTGCATCTGCGTGCCTTCACCACAATCCACCAGAAACTGCTTGCCCCGCACCTCCACCACCTGTGCAGAGGCATAATGGCGCAAGGTGGGCAAGGCACTTCCACATCCTAATATATGAACTCTAAATGGCTCCATTGGCTTGTTTTTGCTTACAACCGAGGGCTTAACAATTTATGATAAAATTTAAAGCGATTATGCATAGAGGTCATCACAGAGACCAAAGTCGCCGAGTTTGCTGACCAAAGTCGCCGAGTTTGCTGACCAAAGTCGCCGAATTTGAATTTCATTCAGACTTCAAAAGGTCATTAAACGGTGCTTAACCGACATCCTATCAACGAACAAACAGGACGAAAGCGGAGCCCAGAGGAATCACATAAAGAACTCGTTCTGCGAATCTTCCAGCTTCACATCCTTGCCATACTCCTCCTTAGGCTTCTGACGGCTGTACTCGAAAGTCTCCTCAGCATCCTTGTACACTAACGAGTCGGCACCCAGTTTGACGATATCATACAGATAAATCTCGTCTTCCTCGCTACCGCCCTCACGAACCAATACGATCTCCAGCTTTCCACGCGTCAGGCGCCACGTCTTAAAAATAATGGTACTCTGCTCAATACTCTCGGCAATACCACCTTCTTTAATACGTATACCCACCTCGTCACTGCCGTCCAACGGATTGGGCATCACCCAGTTACCCATCAGCGTTGCCTGATTGATAACCATCTTGGCAGTAGTATTGTCGCCGGCAGGAAGAACAGCCATGCGATCGCCGACAGCCATGCCGCCAAAGACCTGTCCGCTCTCCTGGGCATCAGAAATGTCTATTGACAAAGTGTCGCCCATGTCAGTAATCAGCTGCAGGGTGTTCATTGCCGTTCCTTCACCGCAGATGCCATAGACGGTGGGGTCTGCATTGGCCACTTCGGCAGAGTCGCCACTATCGAAAGGAACCTTTTCTGTCTTTCCACCGCACGAAGCAATAGCAAGCACGGCGCAAGTCATGATTGAGAAAATTGCCAGTTTTTTCATATCTGTCTGTATTTTTTGTTAATGCTATTCTAATTTCTTTGCTTCATTCCACAGAGCATCCATCTCCTCCAACGTCATCTCGGTCAGTGGTTTGCCAACCCTGATGCTATGTTGCTCAATGTAGTTAAACCGACTGATAAACTTCTGGTTCGTAAGTTCCAAAGCATTATCAGGATTCAACTTGTATAAGCGGGCGGCATTAATGACCGAAAACAAGAAGTCCCCCAGCTCACGCGTCGACTTATCTTTGTCTTCTTTCTGCAGTTCCGTCTCCAGTTCATCCAGCTCCTCACGAACCTTGGCCCACACATCTTGCTTGTCTTCCCAGTCAAACCCTACATTGCGAGCCTTGTCCTGTATGCGGTAAGCTTTGATGAGTGAAGGCAGTGCCGAAGGAACTCCTGAGAGCACAGTCTTATTGCCGTCCTTCTCCTTCAGCTTAATCTGTTCCCACGATTCCAACACCTGCTCAGCATTCTTGGCCACGGCATCGCCATAGACGTGCGGATGACGGAATATCAGCTTGTCACACAGTTTATTACACACATCTGCTATATCAAACTGTTGCTTCTCCTCGCCTATCCTGCCATAGAAAACAACGTGCAGCAACACGTCGCCCAGTTCCTTACATATCTCCTGCTGGTCATCGCGTATCAACGCATCGCACAGCTCATAGGTCTCCTCGATGGTGTTAGGACGAAGACTGTCATTGGTCTGTTTGCGGTCCCACGGACACTCTTCCCTCAGACGGTCCATCACGTCTAACAGCCTGCCAAAGGCTTCCATCTTCTCTTTTCGTGTATGCTTTCTTTCCATATCTATGGTGCAAAAGTATAAAAAAAATGTGAATGACGGTCTACTTATTAAGATTTTTTTTTGTATTTTCCCCACTTATTCGTACCTTTGCAGACAATTTATTAATAAGGTATATGGAATTAGCAAGCAAATACGACCCGAAAGAGGTCGAATCCAAATGGTACCAGTATTGGCTGGATAACAAACTCTTCAGTAGCAAACCCGACGGCCGTGAGCCTTACACCATAGTCATTCCACCGCCCAACGTGACGGGCGTGCTCCACATGGGGCACATGCTCAACAATACGATACAGGACATCTTGGTACGACGTGCACGCATGGAAGGCAAGAATGCATGCTGGGTGCCCGGCACCGACCATGCTTCCATTGCCACCGAGGCCAAGGTAGTGAAAAAGCTGGCCGAGCAAGGCATCAAGAAGCACGACCTGTCACGCGAACAGTTCCTGGAGCATGCCTGGGACTGGACCCACGAACACGGCGGCATCATACTGAAGCAGCTGCGCCGTTTGGGTGCATCCTGCGATTGGGACCGCACCGCCTTCACCATGGACGAGAAACGCTCCGAAAGCGTCATTAAAGTTTTCGTCGACCTTTACAACAAGGGACTCATCTACCGCGGCCTCCGCATGGTCAACTGGGACCCCAAGGCGCTGACCGCCCTGTCTACTGAGGAAGTCATCTATAAAGAGGAACATAGTCACCTGTTCCACCTGAAATACTATGTGGACGGACTGACCGCCCTTGACAATGAAGACGCATTGAAGGCCGACGGCAACATCATCCATAAGGACGATAAGGGTTACTACGCTGTGGTTGCCACCACACGTCCCGAAACCATCATGGGCGATACGGCCATGTGCATTAACCCCAAGGACCCCAAAAACCAGTGGCTCAAGGGCCGCAAAGTCATCGTTCCGCTGGTGAACAGGGTGATTCCCGTCATCGAAGACCGCTATGTGGACATTGAGTTCGGTACGGGCTGTCTGAAGGTGACACCAGCACACGACACCAACGACTACATGCTCGGTAAGACTCACAACCTGGAGACTATTGACATTTTCAATGCAGACGGCACCATCTCGGATCAGTCACCCATCTACGTCGGCATGGATCGCATGGACTGCCGCAAACAGATAGCCAAGGACCTTCAGGCTGCCGGACTCATGGAGCGTATTGAAGACTACACCAACAAGGTGGGATACTCCGAGCGCAACCCCGACACCGCCATTGAGCCCCGTCTGTCGCTGCAGTGGTTCCTCAAGATGAAGCACTTTGCCGACATTGCCCTGCCGCCCGTCATGAACGACGAACTGAAGTTCTATCCTGCCAAATATAAGAACACGTATAAGAACTGGCTGGAAAATATTCAGGACTGGTGTATCTCACGCCAACTATGGTGGGGGCACCGTATTCCCGCCTACTATTACAATGAAGCAGGCGACTTTGTGGTAGCCGTCAACCGTGAGGAGGCATTGAAGCTGGCCCAGCAGAAAGACCCGAAGGTGACCGATGCTGACCTCCGCCAGGACGAGGATGCCCTTGACACATGGTTTTCCTCATGGCTATGGCCCATCTCGCTGTTCGACGGCATCAACAACCCCGGCAACGAGGAAATCAAGTACTACTACCCCACCAGCGACCTTGTGACAGGCCCGGACATTATCTTCTTCTGGGTGGCCCGCATGATAATGGCCGGCTACGAGTATAACGGTGACATGCCCTTCAAGAACGTTTACTTCACGGGTATCGTACGTGACAAACTGGGCCGCAAGATGTCTAAGTCGCTGGGCAACTCACCCGACCCCATCGAACTCATCGAAAAGTTCGGTGCCGACGGCGTGCGCATGGGCATGATGCTCTCTGCACCCGCAGGCAATGACATCCTTTTTGACGAAGCACTCTGCGAGCAAGGCCGCAATTTCAACAACAAGATATGGAACGCCTTCCGACTGGTCAAGGGCTGGCAGGTAAGCAACGACATCCAGCAGACAGGAGCTGAGCTGCTGGCAATGGCCTGGTTTGATGCTAAACTGAAAGCTACTGCCACCGAACTAGACGACCTGTTTGCCAAATACCGTATATCGGAAGCCCTCATGGTGGTATACAAGCTGTTCTGGGACGAGTTCTCGGGTTGGTATCTTGAAATGGTGAAGCCCACATACATTGACGGAAAACAGCAACCTATCAACTCCAAGACTTACGATTGCACCCTCGACTTCTTTGACAAACTGCTGAAGATGCTACACCCCTTCATGCCGTTCATCACCGAGGAACTCTGGCAGGCTCTTTACGAACGTAAGGACGGCGAGAGCATTATGCGACAGAAACTGAAACTCAATGCCCCAACAACTGACGAGAACATTATCCTGAATAATGTGGAAACCATCAAACAAGTGGTCAGCGGCGTGCGCACCATACGAGCACAGAAGAACATTGCCAACAAGGAGAAACTAACACTCCAGGTGGTCAACTCGGAACTGAACGGTCAGTACGGCGATGCCGTCATCAAGATGGCCAATCTCGACTCCATCGTCACCGTCAGCGAGAAAGACAACACCGCCAGCACCTTCATGGTAGGCATGACGGAGTATGCTGTACCACTGGGCAACATGATTGATATCGATGCTGAAATTCAGAAGATGGAGGCACAACTGTCACATCTCGAAGGCTTTCTGGCCAGTGTGCAGAAGAAGCTTGCCAACGAACGGTTCGTCCAGAATGCACCCGAGCAGGTGGTGGCTATGGAACGCAAGAAGCAACATGACGCAGAAGAAAAGATTGCCGCTCTTCGCGAGTCAATTGCTGCCCTGAAAGCATAGACATGGAAAAATAATGGCAAAAATGTTTTGCAGTTACGAAAAATTGTGTTACCTTTGCACTCGCTTTTGAGCAGAGTGCTCTTTGAACAGCAAGGTTACATCAAGTAATTGCATATTTGAAAGGCTGCCGATATGGCTCAGTTGGTAGAGCAACGCATTCGTAATGCGTGGGTCGCCGGTTCGAGTCCGGCTATCGGCTCACTTTTCTTCGGGAGTCAGACTTTTAACAGCTTCTGACTCCTTTACTTTTCCACGAGGGAATAGGCTTCAATGCATGTGCGCTTTCCCATCCTTTAGGCGGAATTAGCTCAGTTGGTAGAGCATTGGCTTCCCAAGCCGAGGGTCGCGGGTTCGAGTCCCGTATTCCGCTCACTACTGTGAAAATTGAAAAAAAACACAGTAAAGAGAAAAAAGTAAGCGAAAAATTTGCAAGGTTTAAAAAAAGGTTGTACCTTTGCACCCGCAATCAAGGAGATAACCCCACGGTTTGCAGCTTTAAGCCTCCTATTGGAAGGATGGGTGAGTGGCTGAAACCAGCAGTTTGCTAAACTGCCGTACGGGTTCCCGTACCGGGGGTTCGAATCCCCCTCCTTCCGCAGACGGTGGGATTTCTCTGCGAAAGCAGTTCTTTGAAAAAATGGTCGATTCATCTAATGGTTAGGATACAAGATTCTCAATCTTGGCATAGGGGTTCGATTCCCCTATCGACTACACGGAATATCCGAAAATCCCCTGTAAATCAACGATTTGCAGGGGATTTTGCTTTTTTAGGGTGTGGAGAATTTTGTGAAAACGGACCCTTGAAAACAGAGAAATGGTCCGCTAATAACAAGGAGTTTATTAGCAGACCAAAGTCGTCATTTTGGAGGGGTCATTTTTGTCCGTTATCAAACTCTCTTTTTACTTCTTTCTTGTCCTCATAGATTCACCACTCAATTCGATACGATGTGCTGTATGTGCGATTCTGTCGATGATGGCATCTGCGATTGTCGGGTCACCGATTGCATCATGCCATCCGTCGACTGGTATCTGTGACGTTATTATCATTGATTTGCGCCCATGTCTGTCCTCGATGATGTCGAGCAGTATAGCACGTTCCTTGGAGTCAAGTCCGAGCTTGCCGACATATCTGGCCGGTACGCTGTAGTGGTGCCTGTTCAGTACAAATCAGGTAAATCAAACCGGACATGACATAAAAAATAAGGTTTTTATTTGGTTCTTTAGCTGAATTGACGTATCTTTGCATTTTATTATCAACAAATAAGGAAGAATATGGCAAGAAACAATAACCATCTCGTTATCATGGCTGGTGGTGTAGGAAGCCGCTTCTGGCCCATGAGCACCAGTGACAGGCCCAAGCAGTTTATTGACGTACTGGGAACTGGACAAACGCTGCTGCAACTCACTGTCAGGCGATTCGAAGGACTTGTTCCTGCTGAAAATGTCTGGGTGGTCACCAACAGGAAGTATGCAGACACTGTCCATGAACAACTGACCGCCATGCCAGAAGACCACATACTGTGTGAACCCTGCCGTCGTAATACCGCCCCCTGCATAGCCTACGTCTCATGGCGAATCAAATCGAAAAATCCCAAAGCAAACATTGTGGTGTCACCCAGTGACCATGTGGTACTGAACACCGAAGAGTTCCGCCGTGTCATCAAGGAATGTCTTGACTTCACCGCTGACAGCGATGCCATTGTGACACTCGGCATGAAGCCCAACCGTCCTGAAACAGGCTATGGATATATTCAGGCCGACCTGAGCAGCAACTCTCTGAGGAACAAAGAGATATTCCGCGTGGACTCATTCCGCGAGAAACCTGACTTGGATACTGCTCAGGAATATATCAGCCAAAAGAATTACTTCTGGAACGCAGGCATCTTCATCTGGAATGTGTCGACCATTGTCAATGCCTTCCGTATCTACCAGCCGCAGATGGCTAAGCTTTTCGAGTCAATGCTGCCCATCTATGGCACAAACCAGGAACAGCAGGAAATTGACCGTCTGTTCCCTGAGTGTGAAAACATCTCTGTCGACTACGCCATCATGGAGAAGGCTGAAGAGATATTCGTCTGCCCTGCCGACTTCGGATGGAGCGACCTGGGCACGTGGGGGTCCCTGCAACAGCAGTTGAAGCGCGACCTCTATGGCAATGCGTGCATCGGCTCAGACATTACCCTCTTTGAAAGCCACGACTGTATCATCCACACCGTACAGGAGAAAAAAGTGGTTGTACAAGGGCTCGACGGTTATATAGTGGCCGAAAACGACGACACCTTATTAATATGTAAGCTATCTGAGGAGCAACGCATCAAGCAGTTCAGCGGACAAAACTAACCAATGAAAACATCAACAAGCAACTAACTTATATCAATGAAGAAAGTAGCACTAATTACTGGCATCACAGGACAGGACGGCAGCTTTCTGGCAGAATTTCTCATTGAGAAAGGCTACGAAGTGCACGGTCTGCTGCGTCGCTCGTCATCGTTCAACACAGGTCGCATAGAACACTTGTACCTAGATGAATGGGTGCGCGACATGAAGAAAGCCCGTCTGGTAAACCTGCACTGGGCCGATATGACCGACTCCAGCAGCCTTATCCGCATTATCGGAGAAACAAAGCCCACCGAGATATACAATCTGGCCGCGCAAAGCCATGTGAAAGTATCGTTTGACGTCCCTGAATATACGGCAGAAACCGATGCCGTAGGTGTGCTCCGACTGTTGGAAGCCGTGCGCATCTGCGGACTGGAGAAGTCATGCCGCATCTATCAGGCCTCAACCAGTGAACTTTATGGTATGGTCCAGGAGGTTCCTCAGAGTGAGACGACCCCCTTCTATCCTCGCAGTCCCTACGGCGTAGCCAAGCTCTATGGCTTTTGGATTATGAAGAATTATCGCGAGTCGTATGGTATGTACTGCTGCAATGGCATCTTGTTCAACCACGAGTCTGAGCGTCGTGGAGAGAACTTCGTTACCCGAAAGATTACGCTTGCCGCAGCCCGTATTGCTCAGGGCTATCAGGACAAGCTCTATCTGGGTAACCTCAACTCACTGCGCGACTGGGGCTACGCCAAGGACTACATCGAGTGCATGTGGCTCATCCTACAGCAACCACAACCTGACGACTTTGTCATTGCCACTGGCGAATACCACACCGTCCGTGAGTTTGCCACACTGGCCTTCAAGGAGGTAGACATTGAGTTGGAATGGCGTGGCGAGGGTGTCAACGAGAAAGGCTACGACAAGAAGACCGGTAAAGCGTTGGTTGAGGTAGACCCAAAATACTTCCGCCCGGCCGAGGTAGACCAGCTGCTGGGCAACCCCGCCAAGGCAAAGGAAAAGCTGGGATGGAACCCACAGAAAACTTCATTCCCCGAACTGGTGCATATCATGGTTCAACACGACATGAAGTTTGTACGCAAGCTATTCATCAAAGCACACATGGACGATGCTGAGTAAAGACAGTAAGATATATGTAGCCGGACATCGCGGACTGGTAGGTTCGGCCATCTGGAACAACCTCCTGCAACGAGGGTACACGAACTTGGTGGGCAGGACCCACAAGGAGTTAGACCTCACAGACCAACTGGCTGTTCGTCGATTCTTCGACCAGGAATGCCCTGATGCCGTAGTGTTGGCTGCTGCCTTTGTCGGGGGAATCATGGCTAACTCGCTCTATCGCGCAGACTTCATCATGCAAAACATGAAGATGCAGTGCAACGTCATCTCTGAGTCATACGCTCACAGTGTGAAAAAGCTACTCTTCCTCGGCTCCACCTGTATCTATCCCAAGAATGCGTCTCAGCCCATGAAGGAAGACTGTCTGCTGACATCTCCCCTTGAATACACCAACGAGGAGTATGCCATTGCCAAAATTGCGGGACTGAAGATGTGCGAGTCGTATAACCTTCAGTATGGCACCAACTATATTGCCGTGATGCCTACCAACCTCTATGGCCCTAATGACAACTTCCATCTGGAGAACTCTCACGTCATGCCTGCCATGATGCGGAAAATCTATCTGGCCAAGCTCATCCACGAAGGTGACTGGCAGGCTATCCGCCGCGACTTGGACATCAGGCCTGTGGAGGGTATTGACGGTACGTTTGATAATGGTACCGTACTGAACATCCTTGCAAAATACGGTATATATAATAATAAGGTAGTGCTCTGGGGAACTGGAACGCCACTCCGTGAATTCCTATGGAGTGAAGATATGGCCGATGCCTCTGTGCATGTTCTACTGAATGTCGACTTCTCAGACATCGTAGGTATTAACAAATACTCCAGCGTACACTATGGAGCCACGACCAATGGCTGTGTAGACCGCAACCACTCGGCAGGTCGAGGTGGTGCCATTCCTTCGTTGGGCGAAATTCGCAACTGCCACATTAACGTTGGTACAGGCAAGGAGCTCACCATCCGCAAGTTGTCAGAATTAGTGACCAAAGCGGTAGGCTTCGAGGGGACTGTTGAGTTTGATGCCTCTAAGCCTGATGGCACCATGCGCAAACTCATTGACGTGGAAAAGCTGCACCGCCATGGCTGGACCCACAAAGTGGAAATCGAGGATGGAGTACAACGTCTGTTCCAGTGGTATCGGCAAAGTTTAGAATAAAAACATATAGACATGCCTATGAAAACTATTAAAACATTCACAGCACTGAAAGAACTTGTGGCAAGCAGGCAGCAACAATATAAAATTGCTGTAGTGAAGCCTGACGATGAAGCTACAAAAGCTGCTGTTAAGGAGATTGAAGCATGCCGACTGGCACAAGTCATCAGTTTTAACGATGACTCACCTGAAGAGGCCGTCAGCAAAGCAGTAGCAATGATACGAAAAGGCGAGGCTGACGTGCTCATGAAAGGCCTCATCGGCACCGACCAACTATTGCGCGCCGTTCTGAACAAAGAAACGGGACTATTGCCAAAAGGAAATGTATTGACACATATCGCAGCAGCAGAAGTGCCCGGATTTCACAAGCTGTTGTTCTTCACTGATGCTGCCGTCATTCCCTATCCTACTCAGGAGCAACGTGAGGAGCAAGTCCGATATATTGCAGACACCTGCCGGAGAATGGGTATCACCGAGCCGCGCATCGCTCTGCTGCATTGTGCTGAACATGGTGGCAAACAGTTCCCCTTCGTAGACGGATATGCCGACATCAAGCAAAAGGCACTGGGTGGAGATTTTGGACGTTGCATTGTTGACGGTCCACTGGACATAAAGACGGCTATATCAGCAGAAGCACTTGCAGCCAAACATCTGACATCCCCTTTAGAAGGTGATGCTGATGCACTTATTGTACCCGACATCGAGGCAGGTAACATCCTTTACAAATCTATCACTTTCTTTGCCCATGCTCAAACAGCCGGCATGCTCTGTGGCACCACTGCCCCCGTCATCGTTCCTTCGCGTGGCGATACTGCTGAAGACAAGTTTAACAGTATACTATTTGCATTAGCAAGCTTATGAAGATTCTTGTAGTAAACCCCGGTTCTACCTCCACTAAAATGGCTGTCTACGAGGATGAAAAGCCCATTTTACTGCGTAACATCACTCATTCGGCTGAAGAATTGTCACCCTTCGATGCCATCACTGAGCAGCAAGACTTCCGCCGTCAGCTAATATTGGACGAGTTAGAACGCTCAGGCATACCCTTGGAATTTGATGCCGTCATAGGACGTGGAGGACTGGTAAAGCCAATCAGTGGTGGTGTCTACGAAATAAACCAAACTATGCTTGATGACACCCTTCACGGTTGTGTCATGCATAACCACGCCTGTAACCTTGGCTGTCTCATTGCTTACGAGATTGCTGCTTCTATTCCAGGTTGTCGCTCGTTCATCGCCGACCCTGGAGTAGTGGACGAGTTGACACCATACGCACGTATCAGCGGATCTCCACTCATGCCCCGCATTGCTATCTGGCATGCACTCAACCAGCGTGCCATTGCGCGACGCTACGCCCGTGGCATCGGCAAGGAGTACGAAGACTTAAACCTGATCATCTGCCACTTGGGAGGCGGCATAAGTGTTGCTGTCCATGAGCACGGACGTGCAGTCGATGCCAACAATGCCTTGGACGGTGAAGGACCATTCTCTCCAGAGCGTGCCGGTAGCCTTCCCGCTGCTGACCTTATCCGTCTCTGTTTCAGTGGCAAATACAACGAGAAACAGCTGCTAAAGCGTATTGCCGGAAAGGCCGGACTGAATGCCCACTTGGGAACAAACGACATGCGCGAAATATTGCAACGTATAGATAACGGCGACGAACATGCCCGGATTATTGTCGATGCCATGCTCTACCATGTAGCCAAGAACATTGCTGCCGGATCTGCCGTACTCTGCGGTAACATCGACGCTATCCTGCTAACAGGTGGCATGGCGCACTCAAAGTATATCGTTGACGAACTGCGTCGCCGTATTGGTTTCTTAGCACATGTCTATACATTCCCCGGCGAAGATGAAATGGAAGCTTTAGCCCTCAACGCCCTTGCTGTTCTTCAAGGTCGACGAGAGGCCAAAGTCTATGAATAATCTAAAAGCCAGCAAGAAGATTCCTGCTGGCTTTTATGTTGGACTATTGTTAAGCAACAATATTAACGCAAGTAGTTGTCAAGCGTTTCCTTCCACGACGCATAAGCAGCCTGATAGTCCTTACGATGCGCTTCATCTGGTTCGATGACAGCCAACTTCTCCAGTGTAGCAAAAGCCTCATTGTTGTCCTTGTAGATACCTGCACCAATACCAGCACCCTTGGCAGCTCCCACACTACCATCGGTGTCGTAAAGCTCGATAGTGGCACCGCTCACACCAGCCAGCGTGTCACGGAATAACGGCGACAAGAACATATTGGCCTTGCCGGCATGAATCTTACGCAAGTCCATACCCATCTGCTGCATAATCTCCATACCGTAGCAGAATGAGAATACTATACCCTCCTGAGCAGCACGTACCAAATGTGCCTTGTTGTGGGTGTTGAAATTTAATCCATGGATAGAGCACCCTACCTCCTTGTTCTCCAAGATGCGTTCAGCACCATTCCCAAACGGAAGAATCTTTACACCATCCGAACCGATGGGTACCGTTGCACCAAGGTCGTTCATCTCTGCATAAGAGATGTCTGCAGTAATGTTACGATGAATCCAAGCATTCAGGATACCCGTACCATTACAGATGCCAAGCACACCAAGACGGCTCTGAGAAGCACTGTGGTTAACATGAGCAAACATGTTTACACGCGACTTCTTATCGTAGTTCACCTCACCTAGCACGCCATATACCACACCTGATGTTCCTGCTGTAGATGCTATCTCACCAGGATTGAACACGTTCAGCGAGAGTGCATTATTAGGCTGGTCGCCACCCCTATATGTAATAGGTATGCCGGCTTTAAGCCCTAACTCTGCTGCAGCTGCTGCACTTACCTCGCTCTGAACAGCAAAGGTTGGAACTATATCAGCAATCAAAGACTCATCAAAACCGTAGTACTTCATCAGAAAGTCTGCCACCCGATTCTCCTTGAAGTCCCAGAACATCCCCTCGGACAAGCCACTCACCGTAGTATTGGCCACACCAGAAAGACGCATGGCAATATAGTCGCCAGGCAGCATAATCTTGTATATCTTCTCATAAATCTCTGGCTCATTATCTTTAACCCATGCCAGTTTTGCTGCCGTAAAGTTACCAGGTGAGTTCAACAGGTGACTTAAGCACTGATCTGCGCCCAATTCTTGGAAAGCTTTTTCACCATAAGGTACGGCTCGGGAGTCACACCAAATGATAGAGGGACGCAATGCCTTCAAGTCCTTGTCCACACATACCAGACCATGCATCTGATAAGATATGCCGATAGCCTTCACCTCTTCACCGGTGGCACCGGCATCAGCCATGATTTTCTTCAGTGCCAGTTTGGCATTGTTCCACCACATCTGCGGGTCTTGCTCGGCCCAACCGGCCTTTAGTGCCGTAATAGGAGCCTCCTTCTCAGGGAAGAAAGCCGTTGCCACACACTTACCACTATCTGCATTCACAAGAGATGCCTTGACAGAAGAACTGCCGACATCAAAACCTAATAAATATCTGTTTGCCATAATCATTTTGATTTCGTTATCTATTGATAATACGTTTTACCCTACAAATTTCCCTAAATTATTTTTAAAAACCAACTTTTTTGCACTTTTTCATAATTTTTTTATCATTATTTGACTACAATTAAAAATAATTTTTTACCTTTGCACCAAAAGTGCGACCATATTAATGACTAAAAGTTAATTCATATATGAAAAAGAAGATACTAATACTTGATGACAAAGAGACCATCGCCAAGGTGCTCTCGATCTATTTGATGAGCGATTACGATGTCCAGTGGTTACCTGACGGGCTGCAGGGTGTAAAGTGGCTTCAGGCAGGTAACACTCCCGACCTTATTATCTCCGACATCCGAATGCCTGGCATGCGTGGTGACGACTTCCTGGAATGGATCAAGCAGAACGAACTGTTCCGTCACATTCCCGTCATTATGCTGTCGAGCGAAGATTCCACAAGCGAGCGCATCCGTCTGTTGGAAATCGGTGCTGAGGACTACATCGTCAAGCCCTTCAACCCCATGGAACTGAAAATCCGCGTCAAGAAAATTCTTCCCAACTAATAGCATATTATACATTTATAATATATGATAGGTGTAGTATACTTAGGCAATAATCCTAAGACTCAAGAACGTCTGAAATACATTCCCGGACAGTTGGTTCGAATGACTACTGCCTACAAGGATGCTGCTCAGATTTGCACGCCCCACGTATCCAACGAACACTTCATTGTGTTCTTTGAGCGTAATGTGCGCAATGAGGACATCACTGCCATCACCTATCTGCGAAAAAAATGCCGTAACGTGTACATCATCCTCATCACCGACAACATGACGGACGAGGAGCGTGACATCTACATGAAATGCGGTATCAACGACACCATTGTCAATGGAGCCACCGTAACAGAGCTAAACAAGAAGATACAGTTTATATCCGACCGTGAGAACATCCTTTTTGATGACGAAGCACCTAAATACCGAATCCTGAAATTCCAGATTCCTGTATGGAAGCGCCTGTTTGACATCTTTTTCTCTGGTCTGGCCATCATCTTACTTTCCCCCATCTTCATCATTACAGCCATCGCAATCCGCATAGAGAGTCCCGGCCCGATATTGTTTAAGTCCAAGCGTGTTGGTACCAACTACACCATCTTTGACTTCCTCAAGTTCCGCAGCATGTTCATCGATGCTGAGGACCGATTGAAGGAGTTAAGCAAGGAGCACAACCAATATGCCGAAGGACATGAGGAAGAGGAGCACAAGACCATGACGGCACCGCTCGGCGAGGAAGCCGAACAGGACATGATAGATGCCGGTATGGAGTCCATGATGATGATTGGTGATGAAGAAATCATGCTCGTAGGCGATGACTTCGTTATGGCCGAAAGCGACTTCAACAAGCAGAAGAAAGAAGAAAACGAGAACGCCTTTGTCAAGATTGAAAACGACCCGCGCATCACTAAGGTGGGACGTTTCATTCGCAAATACAGCATCGATGAGCTTCCACAACTCTTCAATATTCTCAAAGGCGACATGTCTATCGTCGGCAACCGTCCTCTCCCACTCTATGAGGCTGAGAAACTCACTGCCGACAGCAGCATAGACCGATTCATGGCTCCTGCCGGACTTACTGGTCTTTGGCAGGTCGAGGAGCGTGGCAAGGGTGGCAACATGTCTGCCGAAGAACGCAAACAGTTGGACATCAAGTATGGACAAACATACAATTTCATGATGGACATGAAGATTATCCTCCGTACCTTGACAGCATTCATACAGAAAGAAAACGTGTAAACAAACAATAAATCTATTAATACGATGAAAGGTTTGAAACGATACATTCTAATATCAGCGGCCGCTGTGTTAAGTTCATCTGTTTTTGCACAGTACAACAACAGTGGAATCAGTGCCGGCTTCTTTGATTCCAGCGAGAACGCAACCATCAATTTCTCCAATTTCCACTTGCCTCCTTTGGGAGTTTTATTGGAAAATGCAAAGCAAAACCCACGCGTTCTTTCTTTGGAAAAAGCACACGAATTAGCGGTTGCTGAAGTTGCAAAACAGAAACGTCACATCTTTTCATATGTTTTTGGGCATGCAAGCTACAGTTACGGTAAAACAGACATGTGGGGACAAAACTCCAGCACCTATAGTATGGTTCTGCAACAATATCAAGGCAGCGAACAAAGCTATTGGAACGTTGGTGTCAGTTTGGCAGTACCATTAGAAGACATTTTAGACTTGGCAGGATCTGTAAAGAGAAAAAGGATTCAAGCAGATATGGCCATGTATCAGAAAGATATAGAATTCGAGAATCTTAAAAAAGAAATCACCTCTTTATTTGTTAAGATTACCAACAACCTTGTTACACTTAAAACTGCAGGCGAATCCGCAGCTATCAATATTGGTGCCGGTGCATTAAATCAAGAGGATTTCCATCAAGGCAATATGACCATTGAAGGATTTGCATATACAAAGGAAAGAGAGTTGGGAGTGGTTAAGCAATATCAAGCCATGCAAACTGAGATCACAACGGACATTATCACTTTGGAGCTATTGTCTCATACCCCTATCTTGACCAATACTACCACGGAGATAACCCTTGACAATGGGGACAAAAAGACCGAAAAACAGATTCGCAAGGAAAACAAAGCCGTAGAAAAGCAGATACGAAAAGCTGCTGCTGCAGAAGAAAAGAAATATGCAAAGATGGAAGAAGCAGAACGAAAAGCTCAGAAAAAAGCAGAGAAGGAAGCTGCTAAAGCCCAGAAAAAAGCTGCTAAAGCCCAGAAAAAATAAAAAGAACAAACCTCAAAACAGATAAGCACTATGGATTTATTCAGATATCTCGTCCGTTTTTTATATAAGATTCGTTGGTATTTAATCATCCTTCCGCTGATTGCGTTGATTGTGGCTTGGTTCCTCACCCGGCACATGGAACGTGTCTACGACACCAACACCACCATATATACCGGTATGATTACTGCATACAATTTGGAAGGCGGCGTGGGTGTTGCTGGTGGTAATTCACAAACAAACATCACTAACTTAATGTTGATTATCCAGACGGACAACACTATTCACGAAGTCGCACTCCGTCTGTTTGCTCGCTGTATGATGTATGGTAACCCCAATAAGGACAACAACTACATTTCGGCCGAGCACTTCCGCCAGCTGAATGCCATTGTTCCTGCTGATGTCAAAGGACTCATCAATCACAACAGTGAGTCACAGACATACGCCAATCTGAAAGCATACGAGAAGCCTTCACAGGAGAACTTCCTTTTTGGAATACTCAATTTCCATCCCTATTTTGGTATCAATAGTATTACCTCCAGGCTGAAAGTTCTTCAGATGAACAACAGTGATATTATTGATATTGCTTATTCTGCCAATGACGCAGGAATTGCATACAACACTCTGGATATCTTAAACGAAGTATTTGCCCGTCAGTATCAACAAATTCGTTTTGGTGAAACAGGTAATGTCATTAAGTTCTTTGAAAAAGAGGTGGCTAAATTGTATCGTATCCTGTCCAATGCAGAAGACGACCTAATCCGGTATAATATCTCCAAAAAGATTATTAACTACGGTGAACAGACAAAACAATTAACAGGCTTGGAGGCTCAACAGCAAAACTTCCGTAATGACCAGTTAATGAACTATACTACTGCCAAGGCGCTACTTGATTACTTAGAGCGTCAATTAGGCAACCGCGCTCAAGTGATTCGCTCAAACAGGGAATTTACTGATCAGGTCCGTGACATCTCACGTATACAGTCCCGCATCTCAAATCTTCGTTTAATGAGCAGTGAAGGAGGTGGTAAGGACACTGAGTCTCAGGAGGAATTAGCCAAGGCTCAACGCGACCTGCAAGCAGCTACAGGCCGTGTTACGGAACTGACAAAAGACATCGAAGCATCCACTTATAGTACTGAAACAGGAATCAGGGCTAACAGCATGTTAGACCGATGGCTGGAACAATTGCTGCTTTTAGAGAAGACAAAAGCAGAAATGACAGCCACAGACATCATGAAGAATAATATTGACAAGCAATATTTGTTCTATGCACCTATTGGAGCTACCTTGGAACGCAAAGCTCGTCATATCGGTTTCATTGAAGGTAACTACATGGAGATGTTGAAAGCCTTGAATGCGGCCCGTCTGCGTCAACGTAACCTCCAGATGTCTACCGCTGCCTTGCGTGTATTGAACCCGCCCATGTTCCCACTAAATGCACAGCCCACCAACCGTATGATGATCCTTTTGGGAGCATTCTTGTTGACATTTATGCTGACAGCACTATGGTTCTTTATTGTTGAACTGCTTGACCGTACGCTTCGTGACCGTATGCGTTCAGAACGTATTACCAAAGTTCCCGTCATGGGCTGCTATCCCAAGGAGAGTAATCTACGCTATCGCCGCTTCAACAAGACCATTGCCGATATGGCCATGAAGCAGCTTAGCAAAGCACTTCTCCCCCACTTCCGCGAGGGGCAGCAGAATGTTCTCAACCTGATTTCCACAGACTCCGGCAATGGCAAGAGCTATCTCGCACAGGAACTGGAGAACTATTGGATTTCTATTGGCCTGCAGGTTCGTCGTCTCACATACGACGAGGACTTCTTGGCCGAAGACAGCCGTTTCATTATGGCAAAAGGAATCAAAGACCTCTGTCCCGACATTCTACCTGATGAGATAGCTATCATTGAATATCCTAATCTGAATGAAAACTCTATTTCTCCGTCTCTGTTAAATATGGGCACCGTCAACCTGATGGTCACTCGAGCCAACCGCACCTGGAAGGATGTCGACCAAAAAGCACTGAAGGAGGTAGAAGCTGTGTTAGATGAAGAACACAAGAATACCCTCTTCATGTATCTGACAGAGGCAAACAGATATGCCGTTGAAGAATTCGTCGGTCAGTTGCCACCATATACGAAGTTCAACAACTTTGTCTATCGTATCTCTCAGCTTGGCTTGACTGCGACAGAAAACGAACATGCCAAATAAGTTATGGTAAGTACGGCGTTTAAGACATACGCACAAGATCATGGAGGAAGAGTAATACTACTCTTTCTCCTGTTTTTGCTTGCCATCTATGAATTCATTAATGCTGGATTCCCTGCTTTTGCCGCAATATGCATGATTCCTGTAATAGGTCTGGTCATTATTGTCACCTTTGAATACAGGATGTTTCTGTTTTGGACACTGATGCTGGCTAATTATTTTATCCAGTTCAAAAACATGCCTCCGATGCCAGTCCCTACCTCCCTCCCTAATGAGATGCTAGAGATTTGCTTGTTAGTGATGGCAATTATTGATGTCAATAATTCCAAATACGAAAGAATAGCAAATGTCATGCTATTAGCATTGATAGTTTGGTGTGGCTTTTGCACAATTGAGGTCTTTAACGACACATGTAATTTAGGAATAGATATTGGTGCATGGTATTCTGGTGCACGTTCTCTCGCCTTCCAACTCATGTATGCATTCCTTGTATATTGTTTATACATTAGTAATCCTAAGGTTCTCACCAAATATCTCATTATATGGGGCATACTGTCGTTATTTGCCGTATTCTGGGTATGGAAGCAACAAACCTTTGGATTTACGCAAAATGAAAATTTATGGATACAAACGCGAGGAAGGACAACCCACATATTACAGGCAGGCACCCTGATCCGTTATTTCTCATGCTATAGCGATGCTGCCAATTTCGGTGTGGCCATGGCATCAACCGGTGTCGCATTCATCATATTTGGCATTACAGCAAGAATCAAAAAGTATAAGTATTACTTTTTAATTGTCGGTGCTGCCTGTGCATGGGCAATGTTCCCTTCTGGAACACGTACGGCAATAGCTTGTCTCATGGCAGGATTCGTTGTTTACATTTTCCTCTCTAAATCAGTAAAGATAGCTGTACCATTTAGCATTTTCTTTGCATTATTCGTGTTTATGCTTGTATTTACCAATATAGGAAATGGGAATGGACAAATAAGACGAATGCGCAGTGCATTTAATAAAAATGACGCTTCTGCTGGTGCGCGTTCTGCCAACCAAGAAGTCATGAGAAAATATTTAAAAGATGCGCCATGGGGTATTGGTATTGGCATGGGTTACGAAAACGTACCTGCCAACAATAAGTATCGAAAGCTTTCAACGCTCCCACCTGACTCGGAATACGTTTTTATTTGGCAGCATACTGGGATTATAGGAATCACCATTTTCCTGATTACAACAGCTATTATGTTTATCGGTGCTTGCTGGATTGTATTTTTTACGTTAAAAAGTCCTTCCTTACGTGGAATAGGAGCTGGATTGTGCTGTGCTTTTGTTTCACAACAGTTAGGAGGATATGGCAATCAGGTACTTATGCAATTTCCCAACTGTTTAATCTTCTATGGAGGATTAAGTATCGTTTACGTACTGCCCCACATAGAAAAAGAATGGATAGAATGGGAGTCTAAAGAACTTGCCATCCAAGAAGAAAAGCAACGTCTTAAACTCGAAAAGAAGAAAGCATTGAGAGTATAGTCTTTATTTATTGAACATTGAACATTGAAATATCTATCATCACCATCAATTACAACGGTTTGAAGGACACCTGTGAGTTAATTGAAACATTACCTTTAGACGATGAGTCCATAGAGGTAATCGTGGTAGATAATGCTTCCAAAAATGACGAGGCAACAGCCATCGAGCAACGGTTTTCTCAGGTAAAGGTCATCAGGAGTAACAAGAACCTTGGCTTCGCTGGAGGAAACAATTTAGGCATCAAGGCATCACAAGGCAAATATCTTTTCTTTATTAATAACGACACCGTTTTAGAAAGGGAAAAAGAAAAAGGGAAAGCGAAGAGTGGAACAAATGCTTCCGCCCTTCAACTTCTAATCAACAGGTTAGAAAGCTCTGCAAAAATTGGAGTGGTATGCCCCAAAATCAGGTTTGCCTGGGGTGAAAATCCCATCCAGTATGCAGGCTATACCCCACTCTCCCACATCACCATGCGCAATCGCTCTATTGGTTTTGGAGAACCAGACAACGGTCAATATGACACAGCCCATCAGACCCCCTATGCCCATGGAGCAGCCATGATGGTCAAGCGAGAAGTAGTTGAAAAAGCCGGCCTTATGCCTGAATGCTATTTCCTTTATTACGAAGAGCTCGACTGGTCAATGATGATTCGCCGTGCCGGCTATGACATCTGGTACGAGCCTGCCGCCACCATCTACCATAAAGAGAGCCAGGCGACGGGACAGAACAGTTCTCTTCGCACCTATTACATCACCCGCAACCGGCTTCTCTTCGTTAAGCGTAACAACAGCAATGCTTTGCGTTACCTCTCTTACCTTTATCTGATTGGCATCGTTGCCCTCAAAGATACTTTCAAGCTAATGGTTCAACAACGTCCTCAGTCGGCAGCTTCGACCATCAAGGGCGTATATCATTTTCTAAAAACATTTACATCATGACTGGTTGGATAGTTTTTGTATATATCGACTGGATACTCTTTATCCTTATCGCCCTTACCATTCTATATCTGGGTTTCTTTGCCGTCACCTCTTTATTTGTCCGGCATAGTGAGACACCCCATACCAAGAAGCAGAATCGTTTCATCATTCTTGTCCCCTCTTACAAGAGTGGGCAGAGTGTGGAGATGACGGTCAAGTCCATCTTAGGACAAAGCTACAATCAGCGACAGTTCGATGTTACGGTCATTGCTGACCATGAAGACGAGATGACGCTATTCCATCTTGCCCAACAGCCAATTACCCTGCTGACTCCTAATTTCACAAAAAGTTCAAGAACGAAGTCTTTACAGCTTGCTATCAATAACCTGCCACAGTTCAAGATTTATGATGTTGCTATCATCTTAGAAGCTGGCGACGTTGTCGAACAAGAGTATCTTGAACAAATGAATGCTGCTTATGAAGCTGCAGGAACAAAGGTTATCCAAGCTCATAAGTTGTCACTCAATCGCGACACCACGTCTGCCCGTCTGGGTTCTATCTTCGAGGAAATCAACAACTCCATCTTCCGTCGCGGCCACATCAGCATCGGTATGCCCGCCTCGTTGGCCAGTTCCGGCATGGCCTTTGACTTCGAATGGTTTAAATTCCATGTCCTGGCCACCAAGACCGACTGGGAAGGCAAGGAGTTGGAGGCTTTGATAGCCCGCCAGCACATCTATGTTGACTACTTCGACAGCATCTACGTCTACAATGAGAAAGCCCGTCAGGCAGAGGACTTCAACCGCCAGCACCGTGGCTGGATTTTATCTCAATTCCGAGCAATACTGAACAATTTCCACTACTTGCCCGCAGCTATTGTCAACCGTCACTATGACCTTATGGACAAACTCATCCAATGGATGCTGATGCCCCGTATGGTCATGATGATCATTATCATCATCATGAGTATCGTACTTCCATTCATCTACCTGACATCAGCACTGAAATGGTGGCTGCTCTTCACCATTGCCATCCTTATTTTTGCCATTGCTACCCCAAACTATCTGGTTGACGACAAGTGGGACAGCACCTTCTTCAAACTTCCTTTCGTATTCCTCAGTTCTATCCTGAAGAAATTCAAGTTGGGCAGGAAGTTCCTGGATTTTGTTAATCTCAAACAATAAGGTATCGATGTTCTGGCACGTTCTCCATATCATAGACATCATACTGTGGCTTTTCGTTGCAGTATCTGTGGGCTATATTCTCTTCTTTGCCCTTGTATCCACCTTATGGAAGAAGCGCGTCTCTACCCTCACCCTCTACCTGACAGGCAAGGCCTTATCCATGCGCCGCAAGGAGTTTTTCACCTATCTGGTTCTTTATCCTGCCTACAACGAAGACCGCGTCATAGTCAACTCCGTCAAGAAATTCCTCGAACAATACTATTCGCTCAAGCACTTCCACGTGGTGGTAATCTCTGACCACATGCAACCAGAGACCAACCAGCAGCTAAGCCAGCTTCCCATCACCCTGCTCCAGCCAGTATTTGAAAAGAGCAGCAAGGCCAAGGCCATGCAGTATGCCATGGACCAGATTAAGGTCCCCTACGATTATGTCATCATTCTTGATGCCGACAATGTGGTAGAGCCAGACTTCCTTCAAAAGCTCAATGAAGAGTGCGCCAAGGGCTATAAAGCCATACAGTGCCATCGTTGCGCCAAGAACAGCGACAATGACATTGCCGTCCTCGATGGTGTCAGCGAGGAAATCAACAATACCATCTTCCGTAAGGCCCACAACCGCGTCGGACTTTCTTCTGCCCTTATTGGTTCAGGCATGTGCTTCGACTACGAGTGGTTCAAACATAACGTCTATAAACTCACCACTGCCGGTGAAGACCGTGAGTTGGAAGCCCTCCTGCTCAAGCAGAAAGTGTATATCCACTACGAACCCGACATCCACGTCTTCGACGAGAAAGTCAGCAACAAAGACAACTTCCAGAAACAGCGTCTTCGCTGGATGACAGCCCAGATACAGAGTTTCTTTAATCTGCTCCCCTACATTCCCAGAGCGATAGCGACATTCAACCTCGACTATATTGACAAGACCCTCCAGCAGACACTCATTCCACGTTCCATGCTGGTTGTCTTGACACTCGGTATGGCCTTCATGATGACCATTATCTCCCGTGTCTGGTGTCTCAAATGGTGGCTATTGTTCCTCTGTGTCTGCATCGCCCTCTACATTGCCATGCCCAAGCAGATGCGCAAGAACTCCGTCTTCGGGAAAATCCTTTCCCTACCCTCTTTAGTTTGGAAGATGGTGATGAACATCCTAAAGATCGACCGCAAGAATACAGACTTCATCCACACTACTCACGATAAGGAATAAGCTATGGGAGAACGTGTCCATAGAAGTGTCATGAATATCAAGGTGGGCATGCTTTTCTATGTCCTTTCTTTGTTCCTTGCCTTCTTCTCCCGTAAGGTTTTCCTCGACTGTTTAGGTGCTGAGTTCATCGGTCTGACAGGTATGCTGATGAACATCATGAGTTTCCTGAGCGTGGCAGAACTCGGCATCGGTACCAGCATAGTCTATTTCCTATACAAGCCACTGCAAGAAGATGACCATCAGAAAATCAACGATGTCATGTCCATGCTGGCCTATCTGTATCGGTGCATTGGTTTCATCATCGGAGCATGCGGCCTCGTTGTCAGCTTATTCTTTCCCTGGTGGTTCGGCAATCTCAGCACAGGACTGCCACTTGTCTATTTTGCCTTCTATTCTTTTTTAGCATCATCGTGCGCCGGCTATATCTTCAACTACAAACAACTTCTGGTCAGCGCCAACCAGAAACAGTACCTTGTCAACGCATACTTCCAAACCATTGGAATCGTTCAGAGCATCACCCAGATACTGTTGGCCTACTACTACCGCAATCTATATTTATGGGTAGCTGTCGGATTTGTTTTCACCATCATCGCCATCATCGTTTTCAATTACCGCATCCGTCAGCTTTATCCGTGGCTCTGCATCAGTTTAAACGCAGGCAGACAAAATCTTAAGCAATACCCGGAAGTTCTGAAGAAGACTCGTCAGATATTTGTACAACGCATCAAGGACTTTATTCTCTATCGCAGTGATGAAATTCTCGTCGGAGCCTTTGTCTCTGTGGTACAAGTAGCCTTTTACGGCAACTACACCATCATTGTCAGTAAATTCAACTTTCTTGTCAACATTCTCAGCGACGGCATGAACGCCGGCATTGGCAACCTCCTGGCAGAAGACAACCGGCAGAACACCATGAAAGTCTTTTGGGAACTTACTGCCATCCGCTTCCTGATAGTAGGCATGGTGGTCTTCGGACTATTACTTTTCATACAGCCTTTCATCGCCTGTTGGTTTGGATGCCAATATCTTCTGAGCGACCTCATCGTTTACCTGTTGGTCTTCAACATCTTCATCATGCTGTCCCGTGGTGTCGTTGAGATGTACATTGGTGCCAGCGGCCTCTTCTCTGATGTTTGGGCAGCATGGACTGAACTCATTGCCAACATCTGCATTACCCTAAGCCTCGCTCCATTCTTTGGTATTGTGGGCATTCTCTTAGGCAAGATTCTCAGCGTGTTTTTCATCGCCATGTTCTGGAAGCCCTATTTCCTATTTACTAAAGGGCTGCATCTTCCGGTATCTGTCTACTGGCGAGGCATGCTCCCCTACTACACCATCTTCGCCGTTTTCACAGCAGTAGCTATTCTTCTTAAGACCCACTTCTTTGACACTCATGTTGAAACGCTACTTCAACTGACAGGCTATGGCGCACTGATCTACGTGCCCATGCTCCTGCTCTATTTTACAGTCCTGCTGGTCTCAACAAAAGGAATGAAATACTTCGTTGCTCGCAAACCGAACGTTTATAGATTCACTCAAAAATACTTCAAAATAAAATGAGAAAAATCTGCCTTGCCCTCTTCGCCGCATTGACAACCATAGCCTGTACTGAGCAAGCACCCTTGAACAGCTATGATGAACAACTGGCTGACCTGCAACAGCAATATAAGGAATTCCATGCTGAAGCACCGCGCTTCTTCTTGTTTGGAATGGGTAACAGAGAAAAGTTTATCTACAAAGACTATCAGCTGATTAATATTGACAACGATTCCATTGTATTCCAAGCACAAGATGCCGTTTCCGACAGCATTAGTCCTTCTGACTATACAGTCAGCATAGAAACAAGAAATGGCACGATAACTATTACCGAGGACGAAGAATCTGTTTGGCTGATACAAGGGGACAGGCGCACCAACCTTTCTGAAAAGCAATGTTCCCTGAACCTGCCCTCTTTCCAGAACTTTAAATACGGGAAGGTATTGCGAGTCCTTCATCATGAACTATTGTTTAATATCCGCAATTCACGGATATTCCCCAACATCCTTGTCTATAAAGAGCCTTTCTACAGGGATGCCTTTATGGCTGCCCTATGTCTGGAAAAAACTAATAACGTCCATCTGCTTACTTCATGGATTACGCACATCGACAGCATCTATGACATGCAGAACCGTGAACCGGAAGCAGACAATCTGGGAGAACTGCTTTACATGCTTTCCTTCATCCCCAAAGATTCCAACACTGTTCTGCGCCGGCAACTCCAACAAGAGATTAAACGACAGACCGTCAAGCAGGATGCCCTGCAGTTCATCATGGGACATACTGACGGAGCAGACAATGCAGAATACCAGACACAGATACTAAAACTGGCAGTAAAGAAAAATGCTCTTGACGACTCATTCACCAACGCGCCCTCAGACCAGGCCGGTGCCTACTTTGACCTTTGCTGGTTTACTCAGGGCAACGCTCACAGACGTAGCCTGTACCAACTATACAAAGATTTCCGCTTCAATTTCCTGGATTCTCCATTCCCTTATCTGCAGTGGGCACGAGCACACTATTATGACAACCATCAGGCACCCTTCAATCACCAGCGCTACCCACTGAGTTGGGAGAAGCGAGGTGGCAGTGCCCACTTTGAAGGCATGCGCATCATCTCAGAGAAAGCAGCAGACGAACGAATATGCTACCCCCACGCATGGACTGCTGCAGAATTGTTCCTTAAACTTTACGACGAGCCATGAAGCCTGCAATAAAAAAACTTAAGGACTTCATCCACACGCTCTGTCCTTCCGATAAGACAGAATGGACGGTCGTCACGTCACTGATGCTGTATTTCAGCATCATCAGCATACCTTTTTGTTTGTCCGTCCAACCAGAAGATGCAGGGCTGCTGGGCTATGATACAGTCGGACACCTCACGGTTTCCGACATGAAGATCAGTCTCGAGAATGCTTTCCACTGGAACCTGCGCCATCCGCTATACCGCATGCTATATCTTCCCGTCATTCTTGTCAACGAGGCATTACTGCTTAGTGGCTTGAACGTCACGTGGCCCTTGTTCCTTGCTTTCACCATACTGCTGATGAGTGGCACCGGACTCTTTGTTTTCAAGACACTTCGGGCACTCAATCTCACCATCTTCTCGTCCGCAATGGTGCTGGTCCTCTTCTGCAGCTTCGCCCATACCGTCATGCTCAGCATTCAAGTTGACTCCTTCGTCATGAGCATGTTTTTCGGCTCCATGATGGTTTTGCTGCTTGTTACTAAGAAAAGTAACACGCTCACAGACAATCTGTTGCTTCTTGGCATCACCGGTACCACGTCCACCAACTGCTTCAAAGTGGCTTTCTATCAGCTGATAGAAGAACGCTCCATCACGAAAGCAGCTAAACGTTTCCTGAAGACCATTCCACTCTTTTCGATATTCTTCCTGCTTACTGTTCCCAACCTGTTTACCCGGCTCATTGAACGCCCCCGCGGTCTGATGTACGCCGTCATGGGCGACTCCTTCAGCTTCCAGGGCAGTGACATCAGCAAATGGAAACTATTCATTGAGAATTTCCTCTGCGAACCCATTCTTTTCCACCACACCACGGGCATCATCTATTCCCACGAGACAACCCATCTGCCGGCCTACTCTTTCATGTGGTGTTATGTGCCCATTGCCATTGTCTTTATCCTTGTTGCCTATTCCGTAGCGAGGAACTACCGGCACAGCGTCATTCACCTGTTCTGCTGCTGTTTTGGTTTCGATATGTTTATGCACTTCGCAGTTGGCTATGGCATGGAAGAAGCACAATTGTTTTGCGGACACTGGTTATTCTTTATCCCCATTATATTAGGGCTCTTGTTAGCAAACAAGAACATCAATGGCAAGCTCCTGGCAATTATTCTTCTGCTGCTTTGTGTATACTTCCTTGGACATAACCTCTTATCACTGTTCAGAAGCATGTAAGTCCGTCCCCGCCCTGTCGGACCCGCTCATGATTTGCAATCCGACAGCCGTGAGTATAAGGACTTGTAGTCCGATTATCGCATTGCAAATGCATATATTCACTGTGTCCGGAGTCACCGTTGAGCCTCCGTTGCGTCACCGTTGAGCCTCCGTCAGAAAAAAGCTGTAACAACTTTCTGAAAAGCCGTAACAGCTTTCAAAATAGTTGTAACAACTTTTCGAAAAGTTGTAACAACTTTTTCCCACTCGAGCCTCTTTTGCAGTGCCTTCACCACCGAGATACGGAGTCACAGAGTCCTTTTCAGCGCTGGAAAGAGAGTGCCTGAAAGGGGAACCTTCAGGCATTTATTTTTCCTTTTTCCTTTGCCGTTTAGAAAATATTGTTTAACTTTGCACCATGGCAAAGTTTATCAATCCGTTTACCGATGTCGGTTTCAAGCGCATCTTCGGCCAGGAGTTCTCCAAGCCCCTGCTGCTGGACTTCCTGAACAACCTGCTGAAAGGAGAGCGCCACATCACCGACCTGCAACTGCTCGACAAGGAGCAGGCGGCAGAATACGACGGTGACCGCTCGCCCATCTACGACGTCTATTGCAAGACGGACACGGGCGAGGAAATCATCGTCGAGATGCAGAACCGCAACCAGCCCCATTTCAAGGAGCGCACGCTTTACTACGCCTCAGAGTCCATCGTCAGGCAGGGAGAACGCGGCACGGTGTGGGACTACGGCATCAAGGCCGTCTATCTCGTGGCCTTTACCAATTTCTGGATGGAAGGTGAGGAGGCGTTCCGCACTGACGTGGGGCTGACGAACCTGAAGACTGGCGAGATGTTTTGCGACAAGCTGCGCCTGATTTACCTGCAGCTGCCCTGTTTCGAGAAGGAGGCAGACGACTGCAAGGATGATTTTGAACGTTGGATTTATGTACTGAAGAATATGGACACATTGAACAGAATGCCGTGGGCTGCCCAGAACGCAGTCTTCCAGCGGTTGGAGGAAATAGCCGAGGTAAGCGCCATGACCAAGGATGAGCGCATCAAGTACGACCACGCCCTGAAAGTCTATCGTGACACGTTGAACACCTATAATGGTGCTTTGCAGGATGGACTGCAACAAGGGCTTGAGCAAGGGCGCGCAGAAGGGCTTGAGCAAGGGCGCGCTGAAGGGCTTGAGCAAGGGCGCGCAGAAGGTCGTGAGCAAGGGCGCGAAGAAGGGCGCGAAGAAGGGCGCGAAGAAGGGCGTGCAGAAGGGCGCGAAGAAGGGCGTGCAGAAGGGCGTGCAGAAGGGCGCGAAGAAGGGCGCGAAGAAGGGCGTGCAGAAGGAGAACTTAATAAAGCGATGGACGTTGCCCGTAACCTAAAGTCCATGGGAGTAAGTTTGGCAGACATTGTAAAAGTAACAGGGCTGACGGAAAACGTCATCAACAACCTGTAGCAACATATTATAATAGTTTAGACAATATAACGGTACATGTAACGCACATTCCGTGCCACACAGGGTAAATTTAAACAAACAGACGTACGCGAGCAGGGTGACGCATCGCCGAAGTCAGGACGCTGTCATGGGCGACTCATTCAGCTTCTAGGGCAGTGACATCAGCAAATGGAAACTATTCTTTGAGAATTTGCAACGAAAACAATAAAGAACCATATATGAAGCTTTACATCATCGTGCCTTGCTATAACGAAGAAGCAGTGCTGAAAGAGACGACACGTCGGCTCACAGACTTACTGAACCATATGGTAGACGACAAAGTCATCAGTGCGGACAGTAGAATCTTCTATGTCAATGACGGGTCCAATGATGACACATGGCTCATCATTGAGCAGCTTCACCAAACGACACCCTACGTTTGCGGCATTAATCTTGCTAATAATTCAGGTCACCAGAACGCATTGGTGGCCGGACTAACAGCGACAAAAGATGAAGCAGACTGCTTTGTCACCATTGACGCAGACCTTCAGGACGACATACAAGCAATACCGGAGATGGTCACACGTCATGCGGAAGGATGCGACATCGTTTACGGAGTAAGAAACGAACGGAAAACAGATACTGTCTTTAAGCGGACAACAGCACTTATGTTCTACAAGCTGATGAAGTCGTTAGGCGTGAAGACAATATATAATCATGCAGACTATCGCCTCATGTCAAAACGCGCTGTCGACCAGCTGCTACAGTATAAAGAACGCAACCTCTTCCTGCGGGGCATCGTCCCACTGATAGGCTTTAAAACTTCCAACGTCTACTATCAGCGCGACAAGCGTTTTGCCGGTGAAAGCAAATACCCATTCTTCAAAATGCTGAATTTTGCCATCGACGGCATTACCTCCTTTAGCATAAAGCCTGTACGAATGGTTTTAGCCATGGGTGTATTATTTGTTTTCATCTCTTTTGTCATCTTAGCATGGGTTTTTATAGCCTATGCCTCCAAGAATGTCGTTCCCGGATGGACCTCCCTCATACTGTCCGTTTGGTTCGTTGGAGGCTGCATACTCATTGGATTAGGGCTTGTCGGCGAATATATTGGTAAAATATATACTGAAGTGAAAGCCAGACCACGATTCAACATTGAGCGTATTATCAGGAAATAAGCATGACTCCCGGCAAGAACAGATATATATATTCAGGACTGGCTGTTTTTTCATTCATCATTCTTTTCGTCATCTCACCAGATTCCTACACACATGACGCTTACAACAGAGTAGATTCTGCTTGGTTTTTCATGTGCGGCAAAGCATGGATGAACGGACTTACTCCCTATGTTGACTTTAGCGACTCCAAGGGTCCGCTCCTGTGGCTTATCTATGGCGTAGGATACCTTTTCAGCCACTGCGACTACCACGGTGTGTTCTGGGTCAGCTGGCTATGGTATGCTGCTATTTACATCTACACCTACAAGACGGCACTTATTTTCTTGCACTCGCCCTTGAAATCTGTCTTATGTTCCGTCATCATGACATTATCCTTCTTCAATTCGTGGTTCCACTATGAGACACGTGCTGAAGACTTTTGCCTGCTCTTCTTAATGATGTCGCTATACACCACCACCTCCACCATTTATCAAGAGTGGTCAGAGAAGCAGACACGACGGGCCTTCTTCTGTTTAGGGCTTTGCTTTGCTGCACTTATATTTATCAAGTTCAACATCGCAGCAATGCAAACCATTTTCCCACTATACCTGCTCTGTTTTTGTTTCAGACATCACACCACAATCGTCAAGCCCGCACTATACGGTGTCTTAGGCGTTCTAACTATAGCTATTCCGTTCATCACCTATTTCCTCATTGCCGGTAACGGAGAAGCCTTCGTTCAAGAATATTTCTTCAACACCATGCAAACCGTCAGCAATGGTAACATTGTAACAGAGTATGTGAAAGAATGGCTTGCGGTCATCAATAATCCTGCAACACTGACATTGCTTGCCGTCATCATTACGGGGAGCCTGCTCATGGCCAAACACCTGAAGCAGGAGCCATATTACCCTCTTGTTACTTCCCTCTTTGTGTTTTCACTAACCGTCAGGCATGCACTATGGCCATACTATTATACCACATGTTCTTTTGCCGTCATTTGGCTCATCACCTATTATCTGTCTGGAAACCACTTTATACTAACTGTCAGGAAAACCGCTGCAATATCTGCACTGGCGGTGTTGTTTTGCTTCGTTTCCAATATATTCAGCGATTCAGTATTCCGGCCTATTTTCTTCCGTCAATATCCTGAAAAGGAACACTTTTATAAAGTCTCAGCCATCATGTCTCAGACAGACAAGCCTACACTCATCAATGCCTGTTGCTGGGAGTACGGCTACGGACTCAAAGCCAACGCACTTCCTGGCGGAAAGTACTGGACACTGCAAAATGGTGCCTCACCTGCAATGATTAAAGAACATCGTGAAGAAATACTTTCTGGCAAGTCACGATTCCTCTTTGTCTATCATTCAGATTTACTCAAATTAGCTAACCTTTCCTTGCCGAAACTGCAATCTGCAGGTTACCATATATGCTATGAGTGGGGAAGCGACAATAACAGGCGCTACCTGCTCCGTAGGCTATCAACAGATTAGCCCGTCGTCAGCAAATTCCATCATCTCCTTGTCACCACGACTGTCACCGTAAGCACTGAGATGATACTGGCTCCGATGTGGTTCTACGCCTAAAAGCCTGTTAACCTTCTCCTGCCCATAACAATTGGGGGAAGCGAAACGGCCTGTCAACAGACCATCGGAACCAGCCTCGACAAGTGTTCCTAACACTTGGCAAACCCCTTGCCGGTAGCACCATGGAGCCACCCATTCCGGTATACTCGCCGAAACTACATAGACATCGTTACCTGCCTCCACATGGGACTTCAATATTGTCAGGATGTCATCTCGCTTGAACCGTTCGATACAACCGGCAAACTCCTCTCCTTTTCTCTTGAACGCTTCATACCGCCAGCCCTTAAAAAAATGAGAGAAGAGGCGTTCCTTGGCCTTACCATTATCATAAAGATGCAACTTCATCAGTATCAACAAGGGAGCATACAACAGCAACCCGGCGTACAGGCTCCACGCGCCATGCGTAAAACGGATAAACTCCAGAAAAGTATCTTTCCGCGTCAGCGTACCATCGAAATCGAATACCACTACTCGTCTCATCGGCCTAAATAGATAATAAGAATAAATGCCAACACCCAGCCTGCCACGCATGCCTGAATAAACCTGTCGTGCGTCAGCACCTTCGTCGGGCTGCCACTCCTTACATCGACCATCGTTACTTGCAAATAACGGATGATGCCTGCAAGAACAAAAATGGATGTTGCATAGACATAGGGACAATGGAATCGTTCGACGACCTCTGGTGAAACAGTATACATGATGTAGCACACCATGGTGATGCTGGCAATGATGCCTATCACCTGATTCATAAAATCTACGTTGTAGCGAACAACGTTTTTCCTGACGATTTTACCCGTAGACTCAAACATCACCACGTCGTCCCTGCGCTTGGCAAAAGCCAGGAACAAAGACAGCAGAAAGGTCATCAGCACCAGCCAGTGTGTCAGCTCGATGCTTGTTGCCACGCCACCTGCCACAATACGCAGCACAAAGCCAACGGCTATGATAAACACATCAATGATGGCTTTCTTTTTCAGCCACACACTGTAGGTAATGTTCATCAGTACATAGAAAGCAATGATAGCATACAGTCCCATCCGTATCTCTTCTGTCTGCCAAGGATAGAATGTTACCACCAGCAAGGAGGCAGCAAGACAGAGTCCCATCATCAGATAGCCCATACCTATCGACACTGCTCCACTGGCTATGGGCCGAAGCTTTTTCTTCGGATGTAGTCTGTCCGCTTCCACGTCATAGATGTCATTAAAGCAATAGATGCCACTGGCTGCCAGACTATATCCGACAAACATCATGGCCGATGATGCCATACATTCAGCATCCATCAATCGCCCTGCAAAGAACACAGGAGCGAAAACAAACAGGTTTTTCAACCACTGCTCGGGGCGGAGTAATTCGATGATCTTTCTCATAGGGAAATCTGTTAATGCCTACTACTTCCCGTACCTTTTCATCACCCAACGAACCATCAGGAAGTTGGTCGGAATGCAGATGCAATAGACGGGGATGGGGGCAAAGACCTTCTGGATACCAATATATATAAAGAGGTTCAGCAGCGCCATCTGCAGCAGATAGTTGAAAGCATGACAGGCAGCAAACCCAATGCCACTGCCGTATGAGCGCTTGGCACGGAAAGTGAAAGCCGTGGTCAGCAGGTAGTTCATGATAAAGCTGAGGAAGTAGCCGACGGTGTACGAAAGGTTATGTGACCAGAAGGGCAACAGCAGATAGTAGATGCCATAGTGCACCGCTGTGGCCACAACGCCCACAATGCCAAAGCGCAGGAACTGGCCTGCCATCTCCTTGTATCGCTCTATGAACTCTGCTAAACGCTCCTTCATCAATCAACACTTTTCAATCGGCAAAGTTAGCAAATAAAGCCGACATACGAAAGCGATTTGGGAGAAAATGTTTGGAGATGTCAGATAATAAATCGACAAACAGAAAATAAATAAAAAGAAATTTGCTAAAAAAAATGCATATTTTAAGAAAAAGTGCTATATTTGCAGTCGAAAGTATGAAGATTCACTAATAAGACAGTCCGAATCAAACGATAACAGAACCCGTTGGCATCCCGTAGACCTGCTGGCGGGTCATCAATATTCTGGAACAATGAGAGTAATCTGTGATGCCCCCGGACAGACATGCAACCGGCTGTGGACCTACGTCACCAGCGTAGCTCAGTGCATTGCTGAGCACAAACGGATGGTGATTATTTTTTACGACTGGACCATCGAGGACTTCCCCAACCTGCTGCACTGCCCGTTCATCTACTTCCCGCTTTACCACAAGTGGTATCTTGAGCATGGCAATGGATGGAACAACTACAAGGGACTGACGTGGAAGGTAACACACAACAAGCGGTGGGACAAGATTTTCCACTTTTTAGGGTTTAAAAAGGGCTGGTTCACGATGGACGACACGCGCTATCTTGCACAGACCAAGCGCGAACTGCAACATATCTTCCGACCTCGCGAAGAGATTATGCAGAAGGCTGAACTGATGATTGCTGACATCAGGAGTGAGACTGACCTCGTGGTGGGTGTCCACATCCGTCATGGGGACTACAAGACTTTCTACAACGGACGCTACTATTATACGCTGGACGAGTTCCACCAGTTCATGCTGCGCATCCAGTCGCTATACAGCGACCGGCGCGTGGCGTTCTTCATCAGCAGCAACGAAGCCTTCGATGTCAGCATCTTCAAGGGCTGTCGTTGTTACCGCTTCGGGGGCGAGCCCTCTGGCGATATCCTTGACCTGTACACCCTCTCGCTCTGCGACCGCTTGCTGGGGCCGTGGAGCACCTACAGCCGCTGGGCATCGTTCATAGGCGAAGTGCCCCTATGTTTTATCGAGAGCAAAGACCAGCAGTTCCGTGACGACAGTTTCTCGGTAGTCACTGACTTCCACCACTTCACTAACGGCAAGAGTACTGAGGATGGGTGGGCACCGAATCAATAGCCATATAATTGTATTATTAGTAAAATAATTATCATCGCAATTAAGAAAGGAACCATGAAGATTGCCATACTCACATCAGGAATACTGCCAATACCGGCCGTTCAGGGAGGAGCCGTTGAGAACCTTGTGGACTTCCTTCTGGAATATAACGAGGCACACCAGTTGCACGACATCACCGTCTACAGCGTGTGGCACCCGGATGTCGAGCAACATCAGGCTCTGCAAGCCAAGGCGAACCACTATATATATATTAAGGTGAACACGCTGTGGGGCAGATTAATGAAAAAGTGCTACCAGCTGACACACCACAACGGATACTACCATTACAGCATAGAGTACTTTCTGCACAAAGCCATCAGGCACATCCGCCGCCAGCACTACGATGTCATTCTGCTGGAGAACCGCCCTGGCTATGCCCTTAAGCTGAAGGGAAAGACCAATGCCCGGCTGGTGTACCACCTGCACAACGAGAAACTCACAGCAGAGAGCAAGTGTGGCAAGGCCCTCTACGATGCCGCCTCACTTATCATCACCGTTTCGGACTACATCAAATCGCGCGTGCTGACTATCAATCCTCAGGACACCAAGACCACCACGGTCTATAACGGCATAGAACTCAGTGCCTTCAGTGCTCATCACCCTTCACCCACCCTACGCAAAGAACTGGGTATTGCTGCTGGCGACTTTGTCATGCTGTTCAGCGGACGCGTGACTGAGGAGAAAGGCATCCTGGAACTCATCGAGGCCATGACATTGCTGAAAGACCATCAGCACATCAAACTGCTGGTCATTGGCAGCTCGTTCTATGGCAACGCCACTAACGAAGACCATTTCATCAAGAAACTAAAGGAAAAAGCCAACGCGCTGAAGGAACGCATCCTCTTCACAGGCTTCGTGCCCTACGTCCGGATGCCTGACTATCTGCGCATGGCTGACGTAGCCGTCATCCCCTCCGTCTGGGACGACCCCTTCCCCACCACCGTTCTTGAAGCTCAAGCCACCGGACTGCCCATCATCACCACCCGTCGTGGGGGCATTCCCGAGGAGATTACTGACAAGAATGCCATCCTGCTAAATACCGACCGGCACTTCACGGAAAATCTGGCTTTCGCCATCCTCAACCTTTACGAACATCCAGAAAAGCGCAAGCAGATGAGCGAGGCGGCCCTGGAGCACTCACGTTATTATAACAAGGAACGCTATGCTCAGGATTTCTTCAAGACTATTGGCTCACTGAACAGCTGTGTACAGCAAGACACTCTCATCAACAACTGAAACAATGAAAATAGTATTCCTTATCAAGTCGTTTGCCATGAAGGCTGGCGTGGAACGTCTCATGAGCGACAAAATGAACTATATGGCTGAACAAGGCCATCAGATTACCCTAGTCACATACGAACAGGGCACCCACCCCATGCCTTTTGAACTGCATGACAATATCAGACACATCGACTTGGACACCAGGTTCTTTACCTTGAAGAAATATGCACTGCCCCGCAGGCTGATAGAGATTCTGCTGTTACAGAAGACGTTTAAGAAGAGACTGCAGCGTGTCATTGACGACATCAGGCCTGACATCATTCATACGACGACCTACTCCATCGCGCTCATTGACATCATTTTGGGCATCAAGACCCAAGCTAAGAAAACCATTGAGTCGCAGGTGAGTTACAACTCCATATTGAAAGAAAACGACTTCAAGGGCAAAGGATTCTTGCAGAGAGTAGCAAGAGAGTATGACCACTATCTTTTCAACAAGTTGCAACGCTTTGATGCATTCTTTTCCCTGACCAAAGGGGACACTGAGCAATGGAAGCAGTACTACAAGAATGTAACCATTATTCCCAACCCACTGACCAATTACCCTGAAACGGTGAAGGAGCATCAAGAGCCGCATCACAGAATAATCTGTGCCGGACGACTGAACTACCAGAAAGGTTTCGACCTGCTGATAGAAGCCTTCGCACTCATAGCAGCCCAATGCCCCGAATGGCACATCGACATCTTTGGCAGCGGCGACGAAGAACAGGCACTGCGAAAGCAGCTAGCTGAAAAGCACCTGGAGGAAAGAATACTGATCCATCAGGCATCGAGCCACATCTTTGACGAATTCCAGAACAGCGACTTCTTTGTCTTCAGTTCCCGCTTCGAAGGCTGGGGACTGGTGCTGGTAGAGGCTATGTCGTGCGGAATACCTGTAGTATCCTTCAGATGCGACTACGGTCCGGAAGACATCATCACAGACCATACTGACGGACTACTTGTCAAAAATGGCGACATCCGCGAACTCAGTGAGAAGATGCTCTGGATGATTCAGCACCAGCAAGAGCGACTCACAATGGGTGACGCAGCGCGCAATACTGCCAAGAAGTTCAGAAAAGAGGTTGTCGTGGAAAAGTGGATAGAGAAGTTCAACAGCCTACTTGAATAACCAAGGCATATACTTCATCATTGCCTTCGATATATACATACAGATGATGCTGGCGACGATGACCTTAAAGACGGCAGCAGTGTAAAGCCACACACCCTCAGCAGGAAGATGAAGCATTCCGTAAATCACCCGGTTAATCTGGTGGAAGATGAAAATCTGAAGGCAGAAGATGACCAGCGTATGGCGCCCTATGTCTGCCAGTAGCCCGCTGAGTGGTTTCCCTTCAAGGTGTTTACACATCCACATCATGAAGACCGTGCCCAGGACACCTGTTACCATATACAACAGGAAGGTGTGACCCAATTCGCGAACCGATGGGTTGGGTTCGCCGTTGACTTTACATAAAACTACAAAGGCTATCAGCACCAGCCAATAGATGTAGGCTGGTTTCAGAAGTAAATCATTGACTTTACGGAACTGGACACCTATATACATAAAGATAGCCATCATGAAAGCGATGTCAATACTCCAAGGCAAAAGTATTGGAAGATAGGTACAGCCCCAGGTAATGCCTAAGTAGGCCAGTATGATCCATGGAACGTACTTTTCATTCTTCATGATGAGATAGAACAGCGGATAGGCAGCAAACATGGCTGTGAGAAACCACATCGGCGAGTTAGTGGCTCGCATGAAGAAAATATTTTCAGGAGCATGATAGGTGTACAGACAATAGCGTGAATAGAACACACCCACAATATCATTCCAGTCGAAACACTTATAGATGACAAGAAGCAAAGCACTGAAGAAGAGATAGGGTTTCAGCAGCTTGCGAGCCTTGTTCCACAAGTCAGTGGTCACAGGAATCCCCTTATCCTTATACATATATCCAGACAGGATAAAGAACAGCGGTACTATGAAGCCGCCAATCCAAGAAATAACCACCTGTTCTGCTCCGGAATGACCGAAACAGACAATCATAATGCCAATACCCTTAGCTATATCAACAAACTCTAATCGTTTTTTTGCTTCCATCGCAATCATTATTTTCTATCCAAGCCTGATGCCGGTTCTATCTTCAACAGTTTTTTCTCGCGTGTATAGTAAAGTGAATAGGTCCTTAACTCAAACAGATTATCATTGCACAATGGTGCAGGTATGAACTTCCGAACCAGCTCTGGCTCAGGGTGGAGGTCATAACAGACAGTCCCATCGGGGCTTTCCATGTAAAGGGTTATCACTTCATCGTACTGAGTACGCATCTCTGCTGAACGATAGGCCAGCCAAGAGAAGTGGACTGACAACAGTACAACTATAATATAAGAAAGGTACGTGAGTACAAAGCCCTTGCTTTCCTTGTCTGCAAAAATCTTCAGCAACAGCACGAGTGAGAAAAACTCTGTACCCCATAGTACCCGCCCATTGCGATAGCCCACATAAAACATAAAGAGAGCCTGGAAAAAGAGGGCCACCAGCAGGAGTCTGTTCTCACGAAGAAAGTCTATGCTGCGCGAGAAGACAACCCATGCTAACAGGAATAGCCAGAAAACACGGAGACGTGCAAAGGACAAAAGGTGATTGTACAACGGTAGGGCGGCGTCGGTGCGTGTAAGATTGCCTGGTGACAGACAAAGGAAGGCTGCCCCAATACAGAAGAAGATGGCCCAAGTGAGCTTCTGCTGATTAACCCGATGATTCTTGATGTCCAAGAGGTTATCAAGAGCGATGGAGGCAGCAATGCCTACTGCGAGTCCTTCGTGCGACCATCCTGCCCCAAAGGCGAAGAGGCATCCCAACAGGAAGAGCCATGCAGACAACTGATAGCATCCATGCCGCATGTAGAACCAGAGAAAGGCCGAGCAAATGGCTGTGCTCCATAGATAATTGAGTGCATAGGTCATCAGGAAGAAACCCGTACTGGTCTCTGGCATCAACAGCCACAAAGCTGAAAGCACTACCACCCACCATTTCCAATAACTCTGCCAACGGCCTGCCACCAATAGCGTAGCAAAGGAAATAAGCAGGACGAACATAAGGGCATTGAATACGTCGAAAACGGGTTTGCCTATCAGTGCGCCAAAGGTCTGACTGGTCAAGTGTGGAAACAGTCGCCCGTTGGCGTTCATATAATGATAATAGGTGGACTCGGCTAAGTCTGACAGATTCTGCACGCGCTCGTAACGACCCAACCGGATGGTGTCAGCAACAGCAGAGTTACTCATGGCAGCGCCGAGACTGGCATCAGCCTTCAGAGTGTACACCACGTCCTCCCACATCATCGGAGTACGTGACGTGACAATATAGGCAAAAAGCAGCGTCAGCACTGCAAATAACTTCAAGCCAAAATCTTTCATAAAGTCAGTAGCCTCAAAAATTCATGCAAAGATAGGAAATATATTTTGATAAAAGAAATTATTTTTGTATTTTTGCATGCAGATAACCAATAACGCAATGAAAAAGTTAGTATCCATACTCGTTCCCTGCTATAACGAAGAGGCATCGCTACCTACATTCTATGAGGAGGTGCGCAGGCTGATGGACAAGGAAACCGCGTACGACTGGGAGTTGTTTTTTGTAAATGACGGCAGTCGTGACAGGACCATGGAGATTATCAAGGAACTATACAAGAAAGACTCCCGTATCTCGTATGTCGACCTGGCGCGAAACTTTGGCAAGGAGAACGCCATGCTGGCAGGCTTCGACCACGTAAAGGGTGACTGTATGGTGATTATGGATGCTGATCTGCAGGACCCTCCATCGCTAATACCCGACATGCTGAAATATTGGGAGGAGGGGTACGACGATGTGTATGCCAAACGTAACTCGCGGGGCAAGGAGAGTTGGCTGCGCCGCAAGCTGTCGATGCTGTTCTACACGATTCTCGACCACTCCACACGCTATGACGTGCTGCGAAACGTAGGTGACTTCCGACTGCTGGACCGCAAATGCATCGATGCGCTAAAACAGTTGCGTGAGAGCGAACGATATACCAAAGGGTTGTTCTGCTGGATTGGCTATAAAAAGAGAGAGATTCTCTTCAATCGTGGCGACCGTGTGGCAGGCCAGTCGAACTGGGGCTACCACGCCCTGTTCAACCTCGCCATCGAGGGTATCACCAGCTTCACCACAGCTCCGTTGCGCATCGCCACTGTCATAGGACTACTTGTGGCTGTCTGGGCGCTCATCTACATGGGCTGGATTGTCACGAAAGCACTCATTTGGGGCGACCCCGTACAAGGCTATCCCACCATCATGACCGTCATGCTATTTCTGGGTGCTGTACAGCTGATAGCCATCGGTATTCTGGGCGAATACATCGCCCGAATTTTTAACGAGGCGAAAGGCAGGCCAACCTACTTGATTAATGAGTATAAGGAAAGAAACTCATAATCTTGTCCGTACATCGTCTGCAACACCATGCTACAAGGAAAGAGAGCAGGATGGTAACTGTCAGTAATAAAGCATGGTTGCACTTTGTGTACATCGTCAACAAAAAAGACGCAAAGATAAATTCATGGACTAAATAGATTTCCAACGAGTGCTTGCCGACAAAGCCAAATGGTGCAAGCACTCTTGATGAAACATGAAGCAACAGAGCTATCAGTCCAGCAAGGACAGAAAAAATTCCCAGAGCCAGCAGAGGATAGACTACAGCATAGAATCCCTGAGGTATCAGATGTGTTTTCAACAGTACTGACACCACTAACACCGTTAGGAAAGCGCCTGCACTCAATACGAAATGACTACCCATAACCTTCTCCTCATACATAGTCACCAGCATCCCCATCATGAAGACTGGTAAACGATCTACAGTATAAAGCATAATTCCAAGCGGATTCAGCCAATCGAAGCCAACGGCATCAGCAAAGAAATAATGCATAATAATTGCACACAGAATACTTAATGACAGGGCAGACACTGGCAATGATTTAAGAATACGATATAGCAGTGGGGATAACAGATAGTATATGACAATGGAGTGTATAAACCAGAGGTCAAGACTGAAAACTGACCACGGTCCAATATTCAAGCCTACTTTCAGATTCTCTATAGGACTGCCTATCAACAGGTACAGCAAATATTTCAGTGCTCCACAAAAGACGCAAATAGGAACCAAGCGATTGAAGCGACGATGATAGAACTCGCTGACAGAATGAGTAGCCAGCGAACGTACCATTCCCATGCCTGACAGAAACAAGAAAATGTCAACACCCCAATGGCCATAGGATTCAAACACATTAAACGGGAACACATGAACAAAACGCTGATGGGAAAGCATGATAGAGAGCATGGCTATGCCCATTAAGACAGAACGATATCTGGAGAAATTATCAAAGAAGAGCGCCTTAAAGCCATTCATACTAGAACCTCCTGAAAAAGAGTTATCCACTTGCCCATAATAGTTTCTTGACGGAAACGCAAAACACTGGCAGCAGCCTTCTTACCGTATTCCTTTCGTAAATCAGGATGCTCTATTAGGAAAAGAATTCCCTCGGCTAAGTCCTGTATATTGTCTTTAGCGGCAAGCAAGCCATCCTTACGGTCACTGATGATGTCTGATGGACCACAAGGACAGGCAAACGACACTGCAGGAACACCTGTTGACATCGCTTCTGCAACAACCAGACCAAAGCCTTCGTACCGGGAACTTAACACGAAAATGGAACTCTCGCGATATTTCTCATAAATATTACTTACTGCAGCATTACAATGAACTGATTCAGAGATTCCCAATGACATGGCAAGTCGTACGTAACTGTTTCTGTCGCCGCTGCCATAGATATTCAACGTCCAGTCAGGATGTTTCTCATACACCATTTTCCATGCCTGAAGCAGCAGGTCGAATCCTTTCTGACTGGTATAACGACCGACGGCGATGGCTTGTTTATTCTCACAAATAGACTGAAAATCTGGGAAAAAAGACAATGAATTGGGAATAACTATCTTATTTCCCAACTCTGGCCAGTTCTTGTAGTCTTCTTCTGACAACACCACGAACCTGTCTAATCGCTTAAGTTGTTTTAAGAGACTTCTCATCCACAGTCTCGTTATGAAACGATTGGCAAAACCTGGCAACCAACTCTTCTTAAACTCTCGGTAGTTAGTACGATTGAAATGTATCTCACCTATCTTCTTGCTGCCATCAGGAATATCATTGATAAAATTAATCTCACGCCTGACTGTAGAAACAGTAATATCCGGAAGTACCTGCATCAGATAGTCAGTAAACATCCGTCTGTACTTACGAAACTTAACCTGATAGTAGAAGAACTTCTTAACGATAGGCATGGTGTCAAGCTCATCAAAATTGATGTCAAAGTTCACCCACTTAACCTTGGGATTTATCTGATAATACCAAGGCTGTCCAGCCTTCTCTGTCAGAATCATATACAACTCGTAGTCGGTATGCTCTGCCAAATAGTTTATCTTACTACTCAGCACTGCACTCATACCATTGGGTGACAACAAGCCTCCTACGACATACACTATCTTCATCGCTATTTCTTTTTAGCCACCAGATTATCGTCTGTATCCTGATAATGATCTGTGGAATGAAAGATGCGGGTGATGCCCTTCATCTGAACCTTTACATGCTCGACAAAACTCTGCCACATGGACTGACTGCCAATGGTGCCATAGCCCGTGATGGCCTTGCAACGACGATCACGAAGGAATACGATCTTGCCATACTTCTTCAAATTGAAGGCCATGGAGCCATCTTCGCCACGAATGATGTCGACACGATAAGGTTCCTGTCGACCATAGTCGGCATTATAAGCAAACACCAAGCCACGAACAGACAGTTCCGGACGCTTGAAATGCTGAATCCACAGGAAGAGGTCACGCACTATCTCAAACATTTTCAGCGACAAACGGGAGTGGTTAGCATCGGGGAAGAAGGAATAAGTGGCTGAGACACAAGACACACCCGGTTTCAGCAGTTCATTGAGCATCAGCTCGTAATAATGTGGCGGATAGAGCGTATCGCTGTCCACATTGAAATAGAAACGACCTTTGGCATGCTCCAATCCACAACGACGGGCATAGCCACACGAGTGTTGATATTCGGTAAAATAAGGAATCCCGGACTTCTCATAAATCTCAGCCGTACGATCCTTGGAGTCGTTATCCACCCCAATAATCTCGACAGGATACTTACACTGTATCTCGCTGATGGCCCACAGGCAGGCCTGCAGATGAGTCTCCTCATTGTAGCCAATCACTACGATGCTTGCCAACGGCTCAGGGCTCTGCAGCTTCGCCAGCCGATTGCGCGTACCGTCAATAACCTCCTGCGGGACTTCCGAGAAAGGCTTGCCATAAATGGACATGTATTTATCGTACCAGTTAGCCATTTTTCATATTTTTGTGCAAATATAGCAAAATAATTTTGAAATATCAAGTTTTCTGAGTAAATTTGCCAAAAACATGAGGGAAGTACATGAAGATATTCTATATATACACAGCATTAGTGACTAAAGGCGGAGCTGACCGCGTACTAACGGAAAAAGCCAACTGGCTGGCAGAGCACGGGTATGAGGTGGGCATCATTACTGATACGCAGATGGGGCGACCACCTGTATTTCCTTTGTCACAAAAAGTAAAACTTATAAACCTGGACATTGACTTTGCCAAAGAATATGGGCACAACCTACTAATGCGCACCTATCTGTACTATCAGTTGATGAAGGAGTACAAAACAAAGATGAAGAGCGTACTGGGAAAAGAGAAACCCGATGTCGTCATCACCACCATGGGTCGAGACATGGACTTCTTGCCGAAAATGTACAAAGACGGCATCATTATCGGAGAAGCACATACCACTAAAGAATTCCTTAGGAATTTCCACTTGATGGAACAGCGAGGATTCCCATATAAGCAAATAGCCTGGTACTGGCGAAGAAAAATGGAGAAGAGTGTCAGTAAGCTAAACGCTGTCGTGCTGCTGACCAAAGAGGATGCAGAAAGTTGGAAAGGAGCAACACCAACCTACGTCATCCCGAACTCGCTGCCCTTTGAACCAGACGACAGTAGTGATTTAACGAGCAAGCAAGCCATTGCTGTAGGAAGATATAACAATGCCAAAGGATATAAATATTTGGTCGAAGCGTGGAAAGATGTGCATAAGAAACACCCTGATTGGGTAATCAATATTTATGGTTCCGGAGAACTCAAAGAGCAAGTCAAGAATCTAATAGAGACGAAGGGACTTCAAGACACGATGATCATGCACGAACCTACTGATAACATTCAGCAGAAATACATAGAGAGTTCCATCTGCATAGTCAGTTCCCGCTACGAAGGATTCTCGATGGTCATTCTTGAGTCAATGGTATGTGGAGTCCCTGTTGTGTCTTTCGACTGCCCTCATGGACCAAGAAATATTATTCGCAGCGGTGAAGACGGCATCTTAGTGGAATACCTCAACACTGAAGCATTGGCTGATGCTATCTGTCAATTAATAGAAGACCCTGAGCTGCGCAAGGCTATGGGTAAGAAGGCCAAAGAAAACATCATACGATTCTCCAGAGAGAACGTGATGACCCTGTGGACAGAACTGTTTAACCAGCTGACACAGCATCGATAACCTTTTGCATCTGAATCTTCCAAGAGAGATGCTCAACGGTATGACGGATTTCACGAGGTGACATCGAGAAGCTATTGATAAAATCAATAACCTGCAGAAGATTAATTGGCGACTCGTCTGCAAGCGCCTTTAATACGAATGGCTGGTTATCAAAGTCACTATCCTGTTCACTATAAATGAAGGGAATGCCACGAGTGGCATACTCCCGATTCTTTAAAGTCTTGATATGAGTGATACCGCTACGATGGCGTGCCAGACTACCTACAGCAAACTGACACTGATTAAAAACGTCTGTCAAGGCATCTCCAAAGAGCTGGCCATGGAAAACAACATGATCTTTAATCTGATATTTCTCTATCAACTCCGCAAACCCTGGCGCATGCCGGGAATCGTACAATTCACTGGGACCTACACCTCCAACAATATGAAAGAAGACATCGGGGAGAGAAGTATGAGATGTCGAACGTCGTTGATAATACTCACCAATACCAGCTATCAGACGGTCATAACCATGCCAATAGTGAACCTCAGCGACACCTATCAAATGAAGGGCATCATCCGTTTTATGCCAATCATGGAGTGGTATACTGTCGAAGTCAACACCATTACTAATATTGATAGTCCGTTGGCCAAATATTTCCTTGGCATCAGAGAAGGTGACAATAGCATCCATTTGTGCAGAGAGCCGATGACGGAAAAGCTGGTCAACCTTCAGTCCCATACGGGTTACAAAAGGAAAGCCAACGAACTCAGCATCGTAAGGATAGGTTGGTATCTCTGTGACAGCATGGATTCCTGCCTTTTTAAGTTTCTTAAAAAAGTTAATCAACCAGGGATTGGCATTCATAAAACAACGAGCATAGACGAACTGAATTCCTTCTCGAAGGCAATAGTCAAAAATGCAATTATAGTCTAACCGCTGACGGAGTCCGGCCCATCTGCCCTTGCCATAATCTTGTATCACTTTTCCATCGATGTAACGGCAACTATGTCCGTTCTCAGCAAACCCGTAGTAGCACAACCGGACATCATGTCCGTTTTCCCGAAGCCCCTTCACCTGATAGTGAATCTTCTTTGAGATGCCACTAACCTCAGAAAAACCATGATAGACAAGGAATAGAATCTTCATACATTAATACTTTTCTGCAAAGTTACGGAATTTTTATAAACTCTCTAAGAGTTGCTGCCAATCTTTTGCTAAATAGTCCATTTTGTAGCGTTCAGCCTTCTTGACAGCATTCTTGCCCATTCGTTGCCGTTCTTCAGGATGGCCCATCATATATATCAGCTTTTCTGCCAAGTCGTGCACGTTACCATTCTCGACAAGCATGCCATCAATGCCATCCTGAATAATGGAACGTGGTCCCCAAGGACAATCAAAGGCGACGACAGGAAGCCCACATGCCATCGCTTCTGTTATCACCATTCCAAATCCTTCAAAACGAGAACTGAGCACAGAAAGCGAACTACGGTTGTACACCTTCTCAACATCGTTTGTCCTTCCATGCAGGCAACAACGACTACGGTCTATCTGTAATTGATCGATTAACTTTTCATAAACACTTCTGTCCCCATCGCCATAAACATCCAGCCGCCATTTTGAACATTTTTTCGCAACATCGCCCCAAGCTTGTAGTAACAAGTCTATTCCCTTTTCATGAGAGTATCGAGCAACTGCAACTAAGCGCTGATCTGTTAAAGGAGAAACGGATACAGGCTCGAAAGATAGCGGGTCTGGAATAACAACCACATTGTCCAGTTCCGTCCATGACTCTTTGTCCTTCTCTGTAAGAACCACCAGTTTGTCAAGCTTTCGTAGATGGTTTAACAAGCCTCGGGACCATAGCCTTGAAAAAAAGTGCTTGACCAAACCGGCATCCTCTGTTTGGAAATTACGGTAGTTGGCGCGATTGATATGCAACTCACCCACTTTCTTACTCCCGTCTTCAATATCGTTGACGAAATTAATTTCCCTTCGTAACAAACTTACGGTGATGTCTGGACGGATGCACATCAACTCTGCTGTCAGTTTGCGCTTATAGACACGTTGTTTTTGCAAATAGACCCAAACTTTCTTCAAAAACGAGCAGTGCCATAGTTCTTCAAAACCAATATCAAGATTGATGACATTGATCTTTTCAGACAAAGGATAAAACAAAGGTTTGTCCTTCCCTTCTGTGAGAATAATGGTGATATCATAGCCGAAATGTTCGGCAAAGTAGTTAGCCTTAAGCGTCAGTACACGCTCCACACCTCCAGCCATATAGAGAGCAGGGGTGAGATAGACAATCTTTAACGGAGCATTACCCATAGAGTTTTTAGTTTGATGCCACAAAATTACGACAATTATTTGGAATAATCAAGAAATATCCTTATTTTTGCAACATGAAAAAAAGAATCTGCTTTCTGACGGACTCCATTTTCTCGTATGGCGGGGTACAACGAGTAACGGCAGTGATTGCCAAGGAACTGGCAAAGGACTGTGACGTGACCATTGTGACCTTCGATGAAGAAAGGAAGAAGGATACCACACTCTATGAACTGAAGGAGGCGGACATCAGCTATCGTTTCTTCTCGTACCCTCCCACTCCATCATGGAAAGGATTCTTTTGTAAGATATACAGTTACTTATATAGAAAGGTGTTGCCTCAATGCAGAACAACATCCGACTGGTATGCCCACAGCTCGTTTCCCTCGGAAAAGCGAGAGGCACTGGCTGCCGAATTGGCGAATAGCCGGTATGACGTGATTGTCGGGGTTCATGCGCCACTTGCTGTGCGACTGGCATCGTGCAGGGCGCTGTTGGGCAACAGCAAACTCATCGGCTGGGTGCATAACTCTTACGAGGCGCTGTTTGCTGAAGGTTCGCAGTACGCCGGGCCGGAGCTGCGCCAACACTATGAGTGGCAATTAGAGAAACTGGACAGGACGGTGGTGCTCTGTCATGACGATGCCAGGAAATACCTCTTCCCCACAACAGTGATCTACAACCCTCTGACGCTGGAGCCGGGAGCACCAGCCCAAGGGACTTCCAGGAAATTCTTAGCTGTCGGCCGTTTCTCCAGACGGCATAAAGGTTTTGACCTGCTGATAGAAGCCTTCCACCTGTTTGCCGAACAGGATGAGGAGTGGACGCTGGACATTGTCGGTGAAGGGCCTGAGGAGCCGCTTTACCGGCAAATGATAAAGGACTACGGTTTGGAGCGGCGCGTCACCATTCACCCCTTTACTTATCACATACAGACCTACTATTCCGAAGCTCAAGTATATGTGCTTAGCTCTCGATGGGAGGGGTTCGGCTTGGTGTTGGTAGAGGCGATGGCTCACGGACTGCCTGTAGTATCGTCAGACCTGCCTACCAGTAAGGAGATTATGGGTGACTACGGACTGTACTTCGAGAATGGTAAACCGGAAAGTCTCGCCCATCAGTTGCAGCAAGCGACACTGATGGACTGGCCAGCAAAATCGGAAGAGGCATTCAAGATAGCCCAACGCTTTGACGTCAAGGCAATAATATCACAATGGAAAACAATCATCTATGAAGAATAAGGAAGAGATACGCCAAGGACTCGCTGCAAGCCCGAGGCTGAAACGATGGTTAGATTACGTCATCATGAACCAGCGCGATGCCAGACCGCGATGGTACATCCGGCTATTGGCACCACTATACCAGCATCGGGGATGCCACTCGAAGATATATCTTTCGGCAAGGATGGACACCCCACCCTACCGACGTTTCTGGTTGGGCGAGCACAGTGTGGTGGAATCATACTGTTGCATCAACAATGCCGTGGGCGACGTGACCATTGGCGACTACACCCGTATCGGCATTCACTGCACCGTTATCGGGCCTGTATGCATAGGCAGTCATGTCAACTTGGCGCAGGGTATCACCGTGACAGCCCTGAACCACAACTTTGAGAACACTACGCAGCGCATTGATCAGCAGGGAGTATCTACCAAGCCCGTCGTCATTGGTGACGACGTATGGATTGGAGCCAATGCCGTCATACTGCCCGGAGTAACCATCGGCCGCCACTGTGTGGTGGCTGCCGGAGCTGTCGTCACAAGGGATGTTCCCGACAAATGCGTGGTAGGGGGAGTACCAGCAAAAATACTGAAGACACTTTAACGAAAGCCAAACCTTTTTTAAACGATGAGAATAGGCATAGAAGCTCAGCGCATTTTCCGAAAGAACAAGCACGGAATGGATTATGTGGTGCTGCAGGAAATTAGAGAACTGCAACAGATGGACACCCCTCACGAGTATTACGTGTTTGTAAAACCGGGAGAGGACCACTGCCTGGAAGACAGCCGGAACGTTCACGTCATAGAACTCAGTTGTCCCACCTACCCGCTATGGGAACAGTGGGTACTGCCCCGCGCGGCCAAGAGATGTGGTGTAGAACTACTGCACTGCACCAGCAATACGGCCCCGATATGGTGCAACATTCCATTGGTGCTGACATTACACGACATTATTTTCCTGGAGCCTCGCGACAAGCAGAACCACTCACTGTACCAAAACATGGGGTGGCTCTATCGCAGAATAGTTGTTCCACGTATCCTTGACAAGTGCCGTCGCATCATTACGGTTTCAAACTTTGAGATGGAAAACATCATCACAAAGCTGAACATACCGCGAGAACGGATGGTCATGATATACAACGGCTACAACGAATGGTTCCGGCCTGTGGAGGACAAGCAGGAAGTATATAAAAAATATATCCAGAGCAAAGGCTATTTCTTTTTTCTTGGCAATACTGACCCAAAGAAAAACACGGAGCGAACACTCGTTGCCTACTCAAAATATCTGGAACAGTCATCCATCAAGCGCCCATTGCTGATGGCTGACCTGGACAAAGACTATCTTAACGGAATCATTGAGCGCAACCACATATACAACATCCGGGGGCACATCACCATGCCCGGCTACATCGTTAATCGAGACCTTCCCTATATTTATAATAATGCATTCGCCTTCCTTTACACTTCTCTCCGTGAAAGTTTTGGCATTCCACTGTTGGAAGGTATGGCATGCGGTGTGCCCGTCATCACCAGCAACACATCGTCAATGCCCGAAATTGGTGGAACTGATGCCATTCTCATCAACCCAGACAGCAGTGACGAAATAGCAGAAAAGATGATAAGGCTGGAAACTGACGAAGCATTCTACCAAGAACAAAGACAAGTAGGACTGAATCGTGCAAAGCTATTCTCATGGCGTAAGACTGCTGAACAACTGCTTGCACTATACGATACAGTGAAAAAGCCAGACACTAAATAAGACCTTCAAACAAATCGAGCGAGAAGTCCTGCTGGGGCTTCTCTTCTTTTTCTTCCTCCCCGTCATCACGGAAGTGGAGCAGCAGTTGCTGGGCATCAGTGTTGCCTACTGTATTCAGACGGTAATGACCGCGACGGTCGGTACGCTCTACCAGCGACTGCGCTGAACGGGAGTTGCGAATCAAGTACTGCTGCACATAGCTGCGCAACTCGTCGTAGTCGGGCTGGACAAAGAAGGTACAGTTCATGTTATAGACGTGCTTGGCAATGGCCTGCACGCCTAATCCACGCTCACCAGCCTCTGTGAGCACCTGTAATATCTGCTGGTCGTAATTCACAAATTATCGCTTACCGATTATCCTGAACCGAAAAACAGCCTTCTCTCTCAGTCAAAAGCATCTTCATTTCAAACTCAAAAAAAGACCGGTATGCCCCGAAAGCTTACCGGCCCTTTTATGCTTCATTCTAATTTGATTAAGCAAGTGTAATCTTGTCGTCAGCTGAAACGAGTTTACCCTCCTTGAAGAGCCAACCAAGACCGAGCAGAGTCTCCTCCTCACTGATCTTAGCTGCCTTAGCAATTTCCTTAACGGTAAGAGCCTTCTCTGCTGCAGCCAGAGCCTGATAAACATCACCAGCCTTGAAACCAGCGTTCTCAGCGTTCACTGCAACAGTTGCCTTGGCTGCCTTGGGAGCAGCGGCCTTCTTTACGGTTGCCTTCTTGGGCTCTTCTGCCTTGGGAGCAGCGGCCTTCTTTGTAGTCTTTCTTTCTGCCATAGTTCTTTAAAATTAATACACTATTTGTTTGATAATGCTATCCTATTTAATTTTTGACGATGCAAAAGTAAGAACTTTTCAGATACGTTGTTACCGTTAACAGCCGATATTTTCAATTTTTATGCATATTCTTGATGTATGTCAACCAACCGTTGAAACAAGTTCTGCAAATAACACTACACATCGCCTTACTGCTCACCGTCCGAACGAAGCTCAACGACTAACTGCAACTCTTCCAACTGCTTAGGATCCAACTCGCCAGGAGCATCCAGCATCACGTCGCGGCCACTGTTGTTCTTCGGGAAAGCTATGCAGTCGCGAATGCTGTCAAGACCGGCCATGATGCTGACAAAGCGGTCCAGGCCGAAGGCCAGTCCGGCATGGGGCGGTGCACCATACTTGAAGGCATTGATGAGGAATCCGAACTGGGCCATGGCACGTTCGGGCGTGAAGCCCAATATCTGGAACATCTTTTCCTGCAACTTTCCATCGTGAATACGCAGGCTGCCGCCACCTACCTCAATGCCGTTGCACACGAAGTCGTAGGCCACGGCACGCACCTTCTCGGGAGCCGTGTCAAGCAGAGGAATATCGTCGGGATTGGGTAGCGTGAACGGATGGTGCGTGGCCATCAGGCGCTGCTCCTCGTCACTCCACTCAAAGAGGGGGAAGTCAACAATCCACAGGCAGCGGAACGTGTTCTTGTCGCGCAGTCCAAGGCGGTCGCCCATTTCCAGACGGAGCGTACAGAGCTGAGTACGCGTCTTGTTAGCCTTGTCGCCACTGAGTATCAGCACCAGGTCACCGTCCTTGGCTCCGGTCTTCTCCTTCAGCTTAGCCCACACCTCAGGGGTGTAGAACTTATCGATGCTGGTCTTGACAGTGCCGTCGCCATTAAACTTAACATAGACCAGACCCTTGGCACCTACCTGCGGACGCTTCACGAAGTCGGTCAGCTGGTCCAGCTGCTTGCGGGTGTAGTCAGCACATCCCGGCACCACGATACCACCGATATACTCGGCCTCATTGAACACCGGGAACTCGCCGGTACCCTTCAGCACATCCATCAACTCCACAAACTCCATACCGAAGCGCAGGTCGGGCTTGTCAGAACCGAAGCGACGCATGGCCTCATGCCAAGTCATGCGCTCCAGCTTGGGCAGCTCAACGCCACGCACCTCGCGGAACAAGTGACGGGCCAGGTCCTCAAAAATCTCCAGCACATCCTCCTGGTCGGCAAACGACATCTCGCAGTCTATCTGCGTAAACTCCGGCTGGCGGTCGGCACGCAGGTCCTCGTCGCGGAAACACTTGGCTATCTGGAAGTAACGGTCGAAGCCCGAGACCATCAGCAACTGCTTCAGAGTCTGCGGACTCTGGGGCAGCGCATAGAACTGTCCGGGGTTCATACGGCTGGGAACCACAAAGTCGCGGGCACCCTCAGGAGTGGAGCCTATCAGGATAGGTGTCTCTACCTCGATGAAATCCTTAGCGTCCAAGAAGTTACGAATCAGGATGGTCATGCGGTGACGCAGCTCCAGATTCTTGCGAACACACGAGCGGCGCAGGTCAAGATAGCGATATTTCATACGTATATCATCACCACCATCGGTATTGTCCTCGATGGTGAACGGAGGGGTCTGACTCTCGCTCAGCACGTTAAGCTGTTCTGCCAGAATTTCAATATCGCCAGTAGGCATCTTCGAATTCTTCGACTGACGCTCGCTGACTACGCCCTTCACCTGAATGCACCACTCGCGACCCAGACGGTTGGCCTGCTCGCAGAGCGCAGCATCCTTGGACTCGTCGAACACCAGCTGCGTCAGACCGTAACGGTCACGCAGGTCGACAAACGTCATGCCGCCCATCTTTCTCGTTCTCTGTACCCATCCGGCCAGTGTCACTTGCTGACCGGCATTGGCGAGACGAAGCTCGCCACAAGTATTCGTTCTATACATTATTATATATATTATAGTTTTTCTTTTCGAGGTGCAAAGGTAGCAATAAAAAACGTTTCAGCCAAAAACTCGCTCCACTTTCTTGCTTATTCGTCCGTTCGCCGGAGCAAGATTATGAGTTAAATTAATTAAAAAACATAGTGTAAATGATACAAGTAAACAGAAAAAAAACTACTTTTGCAACGACTATAGACATTAAAATAAGACAAAATCATGAAGAAACTGATATTTACCACCTTGCTGATGGTGTGTGGCCTGACGGCTGTCATGGCCCAGAAGCCCGCACAAATCAAGTTCGATGCCACCACCCACGACTTTGGCACATTCTCGGAAAAGGAGCCAAAGGTCAGCTGTACGTTCACATACACCAATGTGGGCGAACAGCCTTTGGTCATCAATCAGGCCATTGCCTCGTGCGGCTGCACCGTCCCCGAGTACACCAAGACCCCCGTCAAGCCTGGCGAGAAGGGCGAAATCAAGGTGACATACAATGGTACTGGTAAGTTTCCCGGTTACTTCAAGAAGTCCATTACCGTACGAAGCAATGGTTCCGTCGAGATGACACGCCTCTATATTGAGGGCAACATGACGGAAGCAAAGTAGCAACAGACCCTGTTTCAAAGCTGCGTTCTGCGCAGAAAGAAAACCAAAGTCGCCGAGTTTGTCGAACAAAGTCGCCGACTATCCTGCTATTTCGCTCAGTTCCAGCCAGCGCATCGACTTCTCATCGAGCTCGTCTTTCAGCACGGGCAGACGCTTGCTCAAACGGGTAATTTCTTCTACTGATGTAGTACCGCCGCAGAGTGCTTCCTCAATCTGTTTCTGTTCAGCCTCCAGAGCGGCAATGTCTTTTTCCAACTGCTCCATTTCGCGTTTCTCCTTGTACGAGAGTTTACGAGAGGATGAGGAGCCTCCACCATGCCCATCGCTGGCTGGGAGGGGAGCAGAGAGTTCTTTTTCCGCCTTCTTGTCGCCCTTGGAGTAATTACTTCCTTCTTTACGTGGAAGGGATTGGGGGGAGGGACTGGTCTTCTCCCACTCCCTGTACTGGGTGTAGTTGCCCGGAAAGTCCTTTACCACACCGTCGCCCTTGAACACTAACAGGTGGTCGACAACCTTATCCATGAAGTAACGGTCGTGCGACACGACGATGACACAGCCGGGAAAGTCCTGCAGATACTCTTCCAGAATCTGCAGCGTCACGATGTCCAGGTCGTTGGTAGGCTCGTCAAGCACCAGAAAGTTAGGCTGACGCATCAGCACGGTACACAGGTACAGCTTGCGACGTTCGCCACCGCTGAGCTTGTAGACATAGTTATACTGCTGCTCGTTGGTGAACAGGAAATGCTGCAGCAGTTGTGATGCCGACAGCTTCTTACCGCCGCCCAGATCGACATACTCGGCAATATCGCGCACTACGTCGATGACCTTCTGCTGGTCGTTGAACTGCAGCCCCTCCTGCGAGAAATAGCCGAAGCGGACCGTGTCGCCAATGATGATGCGCCCATCATCCACGGGCACCTGCCCTAACAGCATCTTGATGAACGTCGATTTGCCTGTGCCGTTGTTGCCTACAATACCCATCTTCTCGAAACGCGAGAAGTTGTAGTAGAAGTCCTTGAGGATAGTGATAGTCCCTTCGGACCCGCCGGAGGACCCAAAAGCCTTCGAGATATACTGGCACTCGAATATCTTGCTTCCTATATATACATTGCTCGCCTTAAGCCTCAGCTGGCGCTCCTCTAACCGTTGCTTGGCCACACGCTCCAGTTCATAGAACGCCTCCTCACGATAGCGAGCCTTGTGGCCACGAGCCTGCGGCATGCGGCGCATCCACTCCAGCTCAGTACGATACAGGTTATTGGCGCGCGCTATCTCGGCACGCCGGTTGTCAATGCGCTCCTGACGCTTCTCCAGATAGTAGGCATAGTTGCCACGATAGGTATAGATGGTCTGGTCGTCCAATTCCAGAATCACACTGCACACCCGGTCCAGAAAGAAGCGGTCGTGGGTCACCATGAGTAGCGTACGGTTGCTGCGTCCCAAATATCCCTCCAGCCATTCTATCATCTCCAGGTCCAGATGGTTGGTAGGCTCGTCAAGTATCAGCAGGTCGGGCTCCGTCAACAGCACGTTGGCCAGTGCAACGCGTTTCTGCTGCCCACCAGAGAGCTGCCCCATCTTCTGCTTCAGGTCACGAATCTTCAGCTGTGTCAGCACCTGCTTGGCTTTCAGCACTTTCTCTTCCTCACCCTCATGATTAAAACATGCATCCAGCACCGTCTCGTCAGGGTCGAACGCCGGCGACTGCTCCAGCATACCTACCTTCAGGTCGCGACGGAACACGATGTCACCCTCGTCATACCCTTCTTTTCCTGAGAGTATGGAGAGCAGCGTCGACTTGCCTGTCCCGTTCTTGGCTATCAGTCCCACCTTCTGGCCTTCGCCAATGCTGAAGCTGATGTCGCGGAACAGGGTCAGTGCGCCAAACGTCTTAGTCAGGTGTTGTACGTCTAAATATACGTTCATCTTCTTAGTTGAGAGTTGAGAATTGAGAATTGAGAGTTCTTTGACCTGAAGGTCAAAACGAGCAAAGCTCGTAGGAGAATCAGGGTTTATTGGGTCAACGACTTGTTTATCTGCTCGATATAGTCCAGCAACTGGTCTCTACCCTCTTTCTTTTCTGCCGAGGTAAGAAACATGGGGGGCACCTCCTCCCACGTCTCTTCCAATGTCTTTTTGTATGCTTCCATAGCCTGACGAGCCTTGTTGGGGGTCAGCTTATCGGCCTTGGTGAAGACAATGCTGAAGGGAACCGACGACAGTCCGAGCCATTCAATGAACTCCAGGTCAATCTTCTGGGGTTCCAGCCGGATGTCCACCAACACAAAGACGTTCACCAACTGCTCGCGCTGAAGTATGTAGCCGCGAATCATCTGGTCCAATTGGTCTACCTGTTTCTTCGATCGCTTGGCATAGCCGTAACCGGGCAGGTCCACTAAGTACCACTCCTTATTAATAATAAAGTGGTTGATAAGCAGCGTCTTGCCTGGCGTCGCCGAGGTCTTGGCCAACCGGCGGTTGTTGGTCAGCATATTAATCAGACTCGACTTGCCCACATTCGAGCGGCCTATGAAGGCATACTCCGGCTTCGTGTCCTTTGGGCACATCGACACCATCGGTGCCGACAGCGTAAATTCTGCTTGCTTTATTTCCATGGCGTCAGCAGGTAGGCCACCACGTCGTGGCTCTTGACAGTTATCGTACGTTCCACCTTATTTTTTTTCTGCGTCTTACCTTCCTGCCGATGGGTCCAGAGATTAAAGACACTGTAAACGGTAGTGTCAAACTGTGTACTACGCTTGCTCACCTCTGTGTCCGTCAGGTTGAAGTCTTGCCAGTTCAGTTCATAGCTGGCGTCTTGCCGTGTGGGGTTCAGAACAGCCATTGCCCAACGGCCGTCGGTCAGCGGCTTGAACCAGAACTGCAGACCGTCGTGGTCACAGTAGTGCAGACCCTGTACGCCCAACGGGTCCTGGTCTACGGCTATCATCTCCTTGTTCATCAATATGTTACGCGTAGCCTCGCTCATGTTGCGAAGGTCATTGCCCAGAATCAGCGGACTGGCCATCATGCACCACATCGTGAAGTGCGCCCTGTCCTCGCTCTCCGTCATACCGTTACCCACCTCCAGCATGTCGGGGTCGTTCCAATACCCCGGACCGGCATACTGGCGCAAGCTGTCGTTGAATTGAATGCACTGCATGACACCAAACTGGCTGTAACCGGCATCAAACACGCGCAGGGAGTCAAAGCTGCACCAGATGTCAGGCGTGGTACGCCATGAGTGTCCTATCTCGCGAGCCCATTTCCACGGACGACTGTTTCCCCACTCGCACATACTCAGGAAGATGGGACGCCCTGCAGCTCTCAGCGCATCGCTGATAAGCTGGTAGGCACCCTGCGGGTTAATGTTCGGGGTGTTGCACCAGTCATACTTCAGATAGTCCACACCCCAGCGTGCATACTGAAGGGCATCCTGATACTCATGTCCCAGCGAGCCCGGCATATTGGCACACGTGCCAGTACCCGCATCGCTGTAGATACCCAGCTTCAGTCCTTTCGAGTGTACATAGTCAGCCACGGCCTTCATGCCGTTGGGAAACTTCACTGGGTCTGCCTGAATAAACCCGTCAGCATCGCGCTGTCCGTGCCAGCAGTCATCTATATTAATATAGGTATAACCGGCATCCTTAAGCCCACTCTCCACCATCGCATCAGCAATGCCTTTGATGACATCCTCCGAGATGTTGCCCTGAAATTTGTTCCACGTGCTCCACCCCATCTGCGGAGTGTCTGCCAAATGCTCCCACTTCTGTGCCTTCATAGGCATAGCCACCATGGCGAGCACTACACTCGTCAAGGCCACAAACTTCATCTTTTTCATATCCATCAGTTATTTGTTGTACCCTCCTTAGGTTGAAAGTTACAAATTATAGTTTTATCAATATCTTTGCAAAATTATAATAATTCTGGAGTGCAGCAAAATAAGTGAAGATAAATTATCCTTTTTTAACTGAACTGAAAGCTACACCTCGGTATGTAACATCCTTATGGTTTGTCTTTGTAAGTTTCTCCCACCATGTTTGTCTGACAGCATTTTCGTATGCATGGTTTATTGCCTCGCTGTCATCATCAATCAACAGTTTCCTCAATTTCTGCTCCTCCAAGACAAATTTTTCGTATATGAGCCTATCGTTACTGGGCAATCTTTTGACGCTTCATTCACGATATTCCCAAAATATTCCTGTAAGTCACCATCTCTCTCTATTTATCTTGACCCAAGAAAAAGTATATTAGTCAGTTTATTCCTTTTCAGAGTGCAAGAGATTAAGTAGCAGACTGCTAATGTAATACAGCTCTCAGCAAGATTCAACAAATACAAGCAAGCCGAAGAAGAGACAGGCAGAAACAACCAAGCTGATATTGTATAATTATGAGTTGCATATATGCCAAGGGTATTTTTGCCTAATGCGGTCAAAAGACAACGAACCCAGCCTTCATGCCAAAGACAATTAACCAAATCTACGATTATCAAGAGTATGACAACACCATCAAATCCCCATACATAACGGCATAAATCTATATAGAACTGTTCTGCTACAGAATTCCTTTCTAACAGACATGTTCCATTCAAATACACAGAATGCTCCGGAACTAAAATCTGAAAAAAAAAGACAAAGAAGGCAGCACAAGTAAACACTATCAGTAGCTTTCGGGTAGTAGATAGTAGACGATAATGACCGACACCATTATGTTTTCCCCAGAGATAGCCGGCAACAAAGTAAGGATACATAAAAACATGCAAGCTCTTTAGTATATTATCCGGCACAAACAACAGCATAAAACCAATCAGTATATACGCTGACACTAAGTCGTGCATTACATGATTAACAACGACGTTATCTACATACCGTCTGACGAATGCCCGAGATGCAGACAACCAAAGTTAAACACACACACTGAACCACAAATAAAAAAGCGGGGCATCCTGCCTCTGCCTGTCCGCCGTTGAGGTCCTGAGATTACCTGTAGAATGGACAGAACAGATTATGATACCCGCGCTATTGGTAAACAATACTACCCTGTAAAGCGTGCGCGAGGACATTATTTGCCCTCTGCACGCAAACGGGATAGCCTATATACCTTTCCGCAGCATCTACATCTGCATTGTCTCTGACTCTACGTTCGAATTTCTCAGGTTCCAACGGCCAAAAACAAAGCATTAGCAAACGCTAATTCTAATTGTAGTGCTTCCACCTTACAACTAATCCTGTTCCTTTTTTCAAGAATCAGGCATGACACGGTGGAAAACGCTACAAAGGTAATAATTTTATCTCGAAAACTGAAATTTCAGGTTGAAAAAATTAAACTTGACGAAAAATAATATCATTCTTCCTCTACAAAACATGTCCTATTGATCGCTGACAAAGCTTGTTTCCAGCATAATAAATCCGTTTTGGGGCGTTGACTATCTTGTATTGAAATCCGAAAGAGGCTCCGCTACAAAAAAGCTGTAACAACTTTCTGAAAAGCTGTAACAGCTTTTAAAATAGTTGTAACAACCTTCAGAAAAGTTGTAACAACTTTTTTCCATTCGAGCCCCTTTCATAGTGCCTTTAAGTCTCTTTCGCGGTGCCTTTACGCCTTTCCCGCACTCCGCTCATGACTTGCAATCCAACCTTTGCGAATCATACATTCTCCTTAATATATAAGACCGCCCGCTTTACTCCTGAGGGCTAACAAGCAATGCTGCAAAGATAACATAAAAAACCGAACCGCCAAGCGATTCGGAAAAAATATACAAACAAAGGGCTTTTATACGCTTATGTCAACAGAAATAAGTTCGCATTTTTGGTTAGTTCGCATATTATTTGTAATTTTGCAGCTAATTTAGCAGACATCATACAATAGTATTTATGAGCAAGTATCTGTTTTCATTTCTGTCTAAAGGCATACCATATTGCATGGTCGTGCTGACCATGATGCTCACCTCATGCATCAAAGGCGAACCGCAGAACATGGAATGTGACATTCTTGAAGCTTGGGTCGAAGGTGACAATCTGGCCCAACACTTCAGCCAAGAGACCGACATGCGCATCATTGACGTGCCTTCAAGTATTGAACTACTGACGTTCACTGTCCGCCAGCGTGCGTCACTGCCACCCGTGGCCATACACTTCAGGCTCACACCGGGTGCCACCATAGCGCCAGCCAACGGCAGCCAGCAGGACTTTAGCAAAGGGCCCGTTGTTTATACCGTAACCTCGGAAGACGGCCAGTGGCACCGCACCTATACGGTAGACTTCAAAGAAACCGTGCTGCCCAGCAACAAATACGACTTCGAGGACTTCGAAATGAGCAACAACGGCAAATACTTCGTGTGGTTCAACAAGTCTGACGACGGGACAAAGGAAAACATCTGGGCTTCCGGCAATGAAGGTTTCATGATTGCCAAGCCTAATGCAGCAGCCGAGGACTACCCCACCGTGCCCGACGAGAACGGTTTCGACGGCTATGCCGTGCGCCTGACCACACGCTCCACGGGTTCCTGGGGCAAGACATTCAAGAAGCCCATTGCTGCCGGCAATTTCTTTCTGGGCACCTTCGACAGCCAGTATGCACTGACCAACACTCTGAAGACAACCAACATGGGCATTGCCTACACCAAGGAGCCGGTACGGGTGACCGGCTACTACAAATATCAACCGGGCGAAGTGTTTACTGACAAAGACTTCAAGGAAGTGGCATCACGCGTTGACGAACCGGCCATCTATGCCGTGCTATATCTCAACCACGACGAACAAGGCAAAGAGGTGATGCTGCACGGCGACGACGTGCGCACCAGCCCCTACATTGTGCGTGAGGCAGAAGTGAAACAACTGCCGCCCACCAAGGATTGGCTGCCATTCGAAATGACCTTCGAGGGTTCCACCCCCATCAATGCCACACTGCTGGCCAACCGCGGTTACAACCTGGCACTGGTGTTCTCGTCGAGCAAGACGGGCGACACGTTCGAGGGCTCTGTGGGCAGCACGCTATATATAGATAAGGTGGAAATCACCTTTAAGAATGAAGAGTGAAGAGTGAACTATGAAGAATGTAGAATTTCTAACACCTATAGGAATGAGCGAGCAAAGCTCGTAAGCTACCGCACATATAACAATGAATTCTGTAATATATACACTCGTCTGCCTGGCCCTGTTTACCGCATGCCCCGCAATGGCGCAGGACGACCAGGAAAAGATTCAAGTGAAAGCACGCGTGGGCTATAGCATAGGCGGCACTGCCCCACTGGGCATCCCCGCCACCATACGCAGCATCGAGTCGTTCCGTCTGACCCCCAGTTTCATGGTGGGAGCTGACGGCATGTACCGCCTGACGGAGGACTTCGGACTGCAGGTAGCCCTGCACTTCGAGATAAAGGACATGGACAGCGAGGTAACCACCAAGGGCTACCACATGAAAGTAAGGATGGACGACGACGAGCTGGAGGGACTATACACCGGCCACGTGCGCCAGAAGGTGCACCAGCGCATGTTCACCATCCCCATACAACTCACCTACGACATCAGTCCGAAGGTGCAAATGAAGGCAGGTCCCTACCTGTCAGTGCTGGGCAGCAAGGAGTTCTCGGGCTACGCCTTCGACGGCTATCTGCGCAAAGACACACCGACAGGACCCAAGGTGGTGATGGGCAACGAGGAAGGACAGTGGGCCACCTACGACTTCAGCGACGACATGCGGACATGCCAGATAGGACTGAGCGTAGGCTTCGACTGGACCTTCTACCGACAGTTAGGTCTGTCGGCCGACATCACATGGGGGCTCACCGGCATCCACCACAGCGACTTCAAGACGGTGGAGCAGACCCTCTACCCCATCTATGGAACCATCGGCCTGTTCTACAGAATAAAATGACTATCACATTCGCGTTATTACAAAACCATTAAATTAAAAATATGAAGAATTTATTTACTTTACTGCTGATTGCCGTGACAGCCGTCGCTGCCCAGGCCAAGGATTATAACGTTCCCGTCACCGTCACCGTCAACGGGGTGTCGTCGGAACAGATGGGTGTCTTCACCATCAACGAGAACAACGGGCTGTACGACATCAATCTGAAGAATTTTATGCTGCAGAGCGCGGACGGCCCCATGGGTGTGGGCAACGTCGAACTGAAGGGTATCAAACCCTATCAGGACGGAAACACCACACTGCTCATCACGAACGACATTGTGAGCATCACCGCGGGCGACGACCCCAACGTTGCTTTCTGGATGGCCAGCATACTGCCTCCCGTCAACGTGGAACTGCGCGGAAAGATGGAAGGCGACCGACTGCGCTGCTACATAGACATCGACCTGACCAAGGAGTTAGGGCAGACCATTCAGGTGGCCATCGGCAACGGATACCAGATAGCCAACCAAGGCTTCGAGGCCTGGCACGCCTCGACAGGCGACTATGTGGAGCCTAACGCCTGGCACTCGTTCGAGAGCGCCACGGGCAGTCTGGCAGCACTGGCCGGCCACCACATCGAAAAGTCTGCCGAGGCCCACTCGGGCGAGGCCTGTGCACGTATCTTCGCCACATCCATCTTCGGTATCATTGCCAACGGCACCATGACCACCGGGCGCATGAACGCCGGCGCTATGATTGCTACCGACCCGGCCAACCATGCCTATCTCGACATGAGCATGACCGACGTCGACGGCAACGGCGACCCCTTCTATACCCCGCTGTGTGCTATCCCCGACTCGGTAGTAGCATGGGTGAAGTTCAAACAGGCTACGCCCAACGCGGCTCATCCATACGCCACCATCAGCGCCATCATCACCGACGGCACCCGCTATCAGGACCCCGAGGACAATAACAACTACACCAACGTTGTGGCCAAGGCTAAGAACAACCAGATAGCCACCACCAACGGAGAGTGGGTGCGCGTAAAGGCTCCCTTCGTACAAGTTGACAACAGTGTAGAGCCGAAGGCCGCGTTGGTGACCTTATCCACCAATGCCGATGCCGGACAAGGCAGTGCCGATGACGAGATGCTGGTGGACGACATCGCCTTCATCTACAATGCCAAAGTGACCGGTCTGAAAATCAAAGGGCAGGACGTTCCCGCATTTGATGCCGTTACGGACAGCTATGAAATGGAACTGAACGAAGTCATCACCGCTAACGACATCCAGGTGACCGTGGACGGAAAGACAGCCCACGTGGCAAAAGAGGTAACCACCGAAGGCGACTACTACGCATGCAACGTGATGGTCATCAATGCAGACATGTCAGTCATGTCAAGCTATCGGGTCAAGGTGAAGAGCAATGCTACTAGCATACACAGCGTACCATCAGCAGCCACCCAACAGGCCACCTATTTCACACTCGACGGCCGCCAGGCTAAGACGCTTGCATCAGGCCACATCTACATCTGCCGTCAGGCCGACGGCACCACTATGAAGGTGCGTCGCTGAATTACAGACACCATGGAAAAGATGCTGAAACGTCTGGAGATGGACCTTTTCTAAGTTTACGGCAATATTCGACGAAGTCAACGACATGAAACAATAGGGAATTTCCCCCACCGGTTTAGGGAAAATCCTTTGCCCTACCCTGTTTTTCTTCGTAATTTTGCAACGTGAAAACAGTAACTGATTGTATAACGTTTTAATTAATTACGAATATGAAGAAGATGATGATGACCCTGGTAGCATTGCTGACGATAGCAGCAACGGGCAAGGCAATGAGCTACGAACAGGCACGCAACGAGGCTCTGTTCCTGACGGACAAGATGGCCTACGAGTTGAACCTCACTGACGCACAGTATGAGGCAGCCTACGAAATCAACCTCGACTACCTGATGGGTGTGACGAGCTACGACGATGTCTATGGCACCTACTGGGAGCGCCGTAATCTGGACATGAGCTATGTACTCTTCGACTGGCAGTGGAGCAACTTTATCGCCGCCAGCTACTTCTACCGCCCGCTGTACTGGGACGGAGGCTACTGGCACTTTGGCATCTATGCCCGCTATCCACACCGCGACTATTTCTACTTCGGACGTCCCGTATTCTATGCCAGCTATCGTGGAGGCCATGCCTGGCACCGCGTAGGCGGACACGGATACTATCACGGTCGTCGCGACCACTACCGCCCCGTAGGACGCTCACACTTCGGCATGCTGGACCGCTGGAACCGTGGCGACTACCGTCATAACCACAGCGGACGCGGCCACTACGGACGTGGAGGCAGCAATTACGGTGGACACCGCAACAGCTCGACACGCACCACAGTGAACGGACGCGGAAACGGGAACTACGGAAACGGACGTGGCAATGGCAACTATGGCAACGGCAATCGTGGCAATGGCAACTATGGCAACGGCAATCGTGGTAATGGCGGTTCCTTCGGAGGACACCGCGACCATAACAGCACCACAAATAGTACGACCACGCGACCCAACACCACTTCTCGTCTGCACCATGGCAATGCCAGTTCGTATAGCGGCAACCGCATCAGCAGCCAGCAGCGGTTGGGCAACTACAGCAACAGTCGCAGTACCTTCAGTCGCAACAGCGCCACTCACACCGCACCTGTACGCAGCAGTGCATCCTTCGGTGGAAGCCGCAGTCATTCATCATACAGCGGTAGCCGCGGTTCCAGTTCATTCGGAGGTAGCCGCAGCTCCGGTTCATTCAGCGGAAGCCGTGGCGGGGGCAGTTCTCACAGCCATAGCAGTGGCGGAGGCCGCAGCAATAGTGGAGGCCGCTCGTTCGGCGGACACCGTTAACTGGCGTACTTCGGCATTCATCATCCTCTGTACTTCACGCATCGTACAACCGGCATAGACCGCCAGAATGGCCTTGTTGACGATGCCATGACCTACGGCCACCACCCGCTTATCAGGGTAGGTGGCCGTTATATATATAAGGAACTGGCGTGCCCGTTCCAGCAGTGCCGTCTCCGACTCAATGTCGTCGGGCCACACCTCACCTTTCAGGTCGGGAATGAAGCGCCCCGTAAACGAACCCCAATCGCGTTCGCGCAACAGAGGGGTGACCGAGACGCTTAAACCATGACGAGCACTGATATACTCGGCTGTTTGGACAGCCCGTCTGAGGTCGCTGCTTATCACGGCATCAACCTGTTCCGTAGCCAGCCGGTCGGCCAAGTGCTGAGCCTGTTCCCTACCCCGGGCGTTCAGTTCTCCCTGGGTTTGACCTTGCATAATCTGACGAGCATTGTCCACTGTCTCTCCGTGGCGCACCAAGAATATCGTTGTATCCATAGCTTTCCTACTTGATTGTTTCGGCAAAGGTACGAAGAAAGTGCCATACTACCAAGTTCTTATGAACATTTGAACTACATGCTATGCTATTCCGAACTTTTTTCGTACCTTTGCAGCCATTATGAAAGACAACAAAGCGTTGATAGCCCACCTCAGCATGTTCGGTGCCTGTGCCGGCTGGGGACTGATGGCGCCTGTGGGCAAGGATGCCATGACGCACGGTTTTGACGGCATCACCATGGTGACGTTCCGCGTGCTGGGTGCCTGCATGCTGTTCCTGATAGCCTCGCTGTGGGCACCGAAGGAGCATGTACCCCGCAAGGACAAGCTGATGTTCTGTGGTGCCGCCGTGTTCGGACTGGTGTGCAACCAGTGCTGTTACACCATGGGACTGAGCATCACGTCGCCCATCAATGCGTCGATAGTCACCACGTCGATGCCCATTTTCGCCATGCTGCTGGCCGCCCTGATATTGAAAGAACCCATCACGGGCAAGAAGGCGCTGGGCGTACTGATGGGCTGCTCGGGCGCACTGATGCTCATCCTGACCTCAGCAGCACATGCCGACGGCAAGGTGGGTGACATCCGTGGCGACCTGCTGTGCCTCTTCGCCCAGTTCTCGTTTGCACTGTACCTGTCGTTGTTCAATCCGCTGATACGCCGCTATAACGTGTTCACCATCAACAAGTACATGTTCTCGTGGGCCACGCTGATGCTGCTGCCGTTCACGTTCAGCCACGTGACGAAAGTGGTGAGCAACCCCATCCCCTTGCAGACATGGCTGGAGGTAGCATACGTCGTTGTTGTCGGAACATTCTTCGGTTATATACTGACCATGATTGGACAACGTACGCTGCGCCCCACAGTGGTCTCAGTATATAACTACGTGCAGCCCATCGTCTCGGTGGCCGCCTCGCTGCTAATGGGCATTGGTGTGCTGAAGCCCACCCATGCCCTGGCCGTTGTGCTGGTGTTTAGCGGTGTATGGTTAGTGACAAAATCGAAGTCAAGACGCGACATAGAAGAACTAACGAAGAAGGTGACCGACTAATCGTTGCGGTCACCTTCTTCGTCTTTCCAGAAATCCACGAGGTGTATCTCAAATATCAACGTGCTGTACGCCGGTATTACGTCGTGGTCGCTGGTGCCATAGCCCAACTGGTAGGGCACGATGACACGCCACACATCGCCTCGATGCATGTGTTGCAGAGCCGTGGAGAAACCGTTGACCACAGAATTGACGCCCACTTCGTAGGGAACGTCAACAGCTTCATCAAGAGAAGTCAGATAGCTACGGTCAAATTCGTAGCCGCCGGGAGTGTCATCTGTTGCAATCAGTCGTCCGGAATAATGGATGGCCACCGAGTCGGTATAGTACGGACTGGTGGTGCCTGAACCCTTCTCAATAACATCAACAAGAATACAGTCAGTATGCGCCAACTCGCTGACGGTCTTGCTGCTGGGCTGCGACCAGTTAGGCAGTATGAAACGTGTCTCACTGGTGGTACTGTGACTCTGATACTGTTGCTCAAAGAACGACTCGTTCTCCGCCTTCCATCCGTCAGAGTCCCATTCATCGTCGTTACTCTCACTGCACGCCGTAAAGGCGAACAGTGAGACGCTGGCGAGTAAGTAATGCAGGAGTTTCATTAACTACAGTTTCTTAAGCAGACTGGCGATGCTCACCTTGTCTTCGATGATATTGTTCAGCTCGCTGACGGGCACACGCTCCTGCTCCATGGTGTCGCGGAAGCGAAGGGTAACACAGTTGTCCTGCAGCGTGTCGTGATCGACAGTAACACAGTAGGGGGTACCAATGGCATCCTGACGGCGATAGCGCTTACCTATGGAGTCTTTCTCATCGTACTGGCAAGCGAAGTGATACTTCAGCTGATCTATGATTTCGCGAGCCTTCTCTGGCAGTCCGTCCTTCTTGACCAACGGCATGACAGCACACTTCACAGGAGCCAGGGCAGCAGGCAGATGCAGCACAGTGCGCGTCTCGCCATTCTGCAGTTTCTCCTCCTCAAAGGCATGACACATGATGCTAAGGAACATACGGTCGACGCCGATAGAGGTCTCGATGACGAACGGAGTGTAACTTTCGTTGGTCTGCGGGTCGAAGTACTTGATGCTCTTGCCCGAGTACTTCTCGTGCTGCGACAGGTCAAAGTTGGTACGTGAGTGGATACCCTCAACCTCCTTGAAACCAAAGGGCATGTGGAACTCAATGTCGGTGGCGGCGTTGGCATAGTGTGCCAGTTTGTCGTGGTCGTGGAAACGATAGTTCTCTGCACCGAAGCCTAGATTCTGATGCCACTTCATGCGGGTTTCCTTCCACTTGGCAAACCACTCCAGCTCAGTGCCGGGCTTGACAAAGAACTGCATCTCCATCTGCTCGAACTCGCGCATGCGGAAAATGAACTGACGAGCCACAATCTCGTTACGGAAAGCCTTACCAATCTGAGCAATACCGAAAGGAATCTTCATACGACCGGTCTTCTGCACATTGAGGTAGTTGACAAAAATACCTTGGGCAGTCTCCGGACGCAGATAGACCTTCATAGAACCATCGGCCGAAGCACCCATCTCGGTGGCAAACATCAGGTTGAACTGGCGTACGTCGGTCCAGTTGCGGGTACCGCTGATGGGGCAGACTATCTCCTCGTCCAGAATAATCTGCTTCAGCTCGTCAAGGTCGGGACCTTGCATTGCGGCAGCATAACGGGCATGCAGCGCGTCACGCTTCTCCTTGGTCTCGCGGACACGCTCAGAGGTTTCCAGATACTTGGCCTCGTCGAACGAGTCGCCAAAGCGCTTGCGAGCTTTTTCGACCTCCTTCTGGATTTTCTCGTCATACTTGGCAATCTGATCTTCAATCAGCACATCGGCACGATAGCGCTTCTTGGAGTCGCGGTTGTCAATGAGAGGATCGTTGAAAGCATCGACGTGTCCAGAAGCTTTCCAGATGGTGGGATGCATGAAGATGGCTGAGTCTATGCCCACAATATTCTCGTGAAGCATGGTCATGGCCTTCCACCAGTATTGCTTGATATTATTCTTCAACTCTACGCCGTTCTGACCATAGTCATAAACAGCACCTAAACCGTCGTAAATTTCACTGGAGGGAAATACAAAGCCGTACTCTTTACAGTGGCTTACGATTTTCTTAAAAACGTCTTCTTGTGCCATAAAAACTTTAATAATTTCGAAATTATGCGTGCAAAGGTAGTGCTTTTTGACGAAAAAGTAGTATCTTTGCAACATTATTTAATATATAAAACCTAATGGACGACGAAATAAAGGATATTACCACACCGGAGAACATTGAAAACGAAGAGGGCTCGGAGAATACTGAAAACCAGGAGAACGCAGAAGTCACCGAAGCACATTCTGACTATAAACCCGTCAACCGCTTCGACGCAGCCGCGGTGCACCATCTGTCAGGCATGTACCAGAACTGGTTTTTAGACTATGCCTCGTACACCATTCTGGACCGTGCCGTGCCACACATCGAGGACGGACTGAAGCCCGTACAGCGCCGCATACTGCACTCGATGAAGCGCATGGACGACGGCCGATACAACAAGGTTGCCAACATTGTGGGACACACCATGCAGTTCCATCCTCACGGCGATGCCTCTATCGGCGATGCCCTGGTTCAGATGGGTCAGAAGGACTTGCTGATAGACACTCAGGGAAACTGGGGAAACATCCTTACTGGCAACAAGGCTGCCGCACCGCGATACATCGAAGCACGACTGTCAAAATTTGCCTTGGACACGGTATTCAATCCAAAGACTACCGAATGGCAGATGTCGTATGACGGCCGAAACAAGGAACCCATCACACTGCCGGTGAAGTTCCCGCTACTGCTGGCACAGGGTGCTGAGGGCATTGCCGTAGGACTGTCAACGAAAGTGCTGCCACACAACTTCGTGGAAATCTGTGACGCCGCCATCAGCTACCTGCACGACCAACCGTTCCAATTGTATCCCGACTTCCCCACCGGAGGAAGCATAGACGTATCAAAATACAACGACGGACAGCGCGGTGGCGTACTGAAAGTACGTGCGAAGATTGAGAAGCAGGACCCGAAGACGCTGGTCATCCGCGAAATACCGTTCTCAAAGACCACCGAGACCATCATTGACTCGATACTGAAAGCCATCGATAAGGGTAAGATCAAAGCCCGCCACGTGGAGGACCTTACGGCGGCCAAGGTGGAGATACAGGTGCAACTGACACCAGGTGTATCGTCGGACAAGACGCTGGATGCGCTGTATGCCTTCTCGGACTGCGAAATCAACATCTCTCCTAACTGTTGTGTCATTGAGGACAACAAGCCGAAGTTCCTCACTATCAGTGACGTGCTGCGCCACAGCGTGGACCGGACAAAGGACTTGATACGCCAAGAGCTGGAAATCCGCAAGGGCGAGTTGCTGGAACAACTGCACTTCCAGTCGTTAGAGAAGATATTCATCGAGGAGCGCATCTACAAAGACAAGAAGTTCGAACAAGCTCCCAACGTCGATGCCGTCTGCGAACACATTGACGAACGGCTGACACCCTACTACCCTCAGATGATTCGTGAGGTAACAAAGGATGACATCCTGCGACTGCTGGAAATCAAGATGCAGCGCATCCTGAAGTTCAACAAGGACAAGGCCGACGAACTGATGGCCCGCATTCGTGCCGAGATTGACCAAATAGACCGTGACTTAGCAAATCTCGTGGAAGTGACAGCTGACTGGTTCCAGTTCCTGAAGGACAAGTACGGCAAGGACCATCCACGACTGACCGAAATCCGCAACTTCGACACCATCGAAGCCACCAAAGTGGTAGAGGCTAACCAAAAACTGTACATCAACCGTACCGACGGATTCATTGGTACGGGACTGAAGAAGGACGAGTTCGTATGCAACTGCTCGGACATTGACGACATCATCATCTTCTACCGCGACGGCAAGTTCAAGGTGGTACGTGTGGCTGACAAATTGTTTGTAGGCAAAAACATCATGTGGCTGGGTGTCTATAAGAAGAACGACCAGCGAACCATCTATAATGCCGTCTACCGCGACGGCCCCAAAGGATACTACTACATCAAACGTTTCAATGTGCCTGCCATTACCCGCGACCGAGAATACGACATCACCGCAGGCACCAAGGGTTCACGCGTCTGTTATTTCACTGCCAACCCCAACGGCGAGGCAGAGGTCATTAAGGTGACACTCGACCCCGCACCGAAGCTTAAGCGTATTTTCTTCGACAAGGACTTCTCTGAGATTCTTATCAAAGGGCGCGCTGCCAAGGGCAATCTGCTGACAAAATATCAGGTGCACCGCATCGGACTGAAGAGTCACGGACACTCCACACTGGGCGGGCGTAAGGTGTGGTATGACCCCGACGTAAACCGACTGAACTACGACGAGCACGGCCAGCTGCTAGGCGAATTCAACGACGGTGACCAGATACTGGTCATTCTCAAGAATGGCGACTACTATCTGTCGGGCTTCGATGCCAACGTCCACTTCGAGGATAACATCATGCGACTGGAGAGATATCAGGCCGACAAGGTGTGGAGCTGTGTGCTCTACGATGCCGACAACCAGGGATATCCATACGTCAAGCGCTTCCTCATGGAAGCATCGAAGCGCAAACAGAACTATCTGGGCGAGAATGCCAACTCACAACAGATATTGCTGACAGACACGCCCTTCCCGCGCCTGCTGGTGACATACGGCGGCAACGACGAATTCCGAGGCAGTGAAGAGATTGACGTCGAACAATTCATCAGTGTCAAGGGTTTTAAGGCCAAAGGCAAGCGACTGACCACCTACCAGCTGGGCAGCATCACCGAACTGGAGCCCCTTCGATTCCCCGAACCCACCGAACCTGAGGACATGGAAGAGGAGGAGCCTGAAAACCTGGACCCTGATGCCGGCAAGAGTCAGCAGCAGGTACTTGACGAGCTCACCGGACAACTAAGCCTGTTCCCTAATGAAGACGAATAGCCGGAAAGCGCAACAACAATTGCGACAACAACAGCAAGCGCGACAACAGCAGCAAGCGGCAGCACCGTTGCACCTGTTCCTCACCCTCCTGCTCTTTCTTTCCCCGTACGCTGAGGCTTTGCCTCAGCGATCCGCCGACTCCCTGCCCGTCATCACCCGCAGTCAGATGTTAGGCATTGGTAGCACCCACTCGCTGGACACATACCTCTCGCAGGAACACTTCAGTGGCATCGGACTCTCATTCCTTGCCACCGTAGAACGTCAGCGACCTGGTAGGCATTGGACAACCCTCATCGAGCATGAGGCAAATATAGCCAGTATCAAGGACCGTGCAGGATCAAAACAAGAATTGGAAGGTGCCTATAACTTCTACTGGGGAAAGCTCTATGGATGGCAACTGATGGACAACCGGCTGCGACTGCAGGCCGGCGGACTGCTGAACGCCTCGCTGGGATTCATTTATAATACCAGCAACAGCAATAACCCCGCACAGGCACGCGCCCACCTCAGCGCAATGCCTACCGGCGTGGCGTCATACCACTTCACACTCGGGCGCATACCATTCATGGCACGCTATGAACTGGCACTGCCACTTGTGGGCATCATGTTCTCGCCAAACTATGGACAGTCGTACTACGAAATCTTCTCACGAGGCAACTACGACCACAACATTGTCCCCACAACTTTTGTATCCGGCCCCGAGTGGCGTCACATGTTCACCCTTGACGCAAGACTAAGCAGCAAACTGACCCTGCGTATAGGCTACCTCGGCAACATGCAACAGGCTAAGGTCAACAACCTGCGCCAGCATGTCTATACACACCGGCTGCTTATTGGCATCACCAAGATATTCTCAATAAAGCCTGCCCAAGCCCTATGAAAGACATTATCATATTACTCTGTCTTGCCACATTATTATGTCTCACGGCCTGTGTAGACACTGACGAACAGCCCAACACGCCAACAGGAAATTTCGAATCGTTGTGGAGCATCGTGGACGAACACTACTGCTTTTTCGACTACAAGCAACACGAATACGGACTGAACTGGCAGGAAGTATATAATAAATATAAGGTACGCGTGAGCGATAAGATGACGGAGACTCAGCTCTTTGAGGTGCTATGCGACATGCTGGCGGAACTTCGCGACGGACACGTCAACCTGTCAACATCGATGGACTACGGACGCTACTGGACATGGAACGAAGCCTACCCAAAGAACTATAGCGACACACTGGAACGCCGATATCTGGGCACTGACTACAAGATGGCGGCAGGCTTGAAATACCGTGTACTTGACGACAACATCGGATATATTCGCTATGAATCGTTTTCAACCCCTGTGGGAGAAAGCAATCTCGACGACTGTCTGGCATATCTTATCCTGTGCCGTGGACTCATCATCGACATCCGCAACAATGGGGGCGGTGACCTCACCACGGCAGAACGACTGGCAGGCCGTTTTATCCAAGAGAAGACGTTGGTGGGCTACATGCAGCACAAAACCGGTACAGGACATAACGACTTCTCGGATTTGGAGCCTCACTACCTGGAACCCTCCAGCCGACTGCGCTGGCACAAGGGTGTCTGTGTGCTCACCAACCGGAGCGTTTTCTCGGCTGCCAACGAGTTTGCCGTCATGATGCGCACACTGCCGAACGTTTACATCATCGGCGACCATACTGGCGGAGGCAGTGGCATGCCTATGTCGAGTTCACTGCCCAACGGCTGGACCATACGCTTTTCAGCATGTCCGATGTATGATGCTAACAAGCAACAGACCGAGTTCGGCATCAGTCCTGACATCAGTGTTGCACTCACCGACGAAGCTACGTTCCAAGGGCAAGACCTCATCATTGAGAAAGCCCGTGAAATCTTAACAAAATAAAAAAATGAGGGGACGGAAGAAAATTTCTCTTTTTTCACGTCTCATTTCTCATTTTTATTTAGTACCTTTGCACCCGCGTTAGAAAAACAGTGGTTTTAAGACGGGGCTGAAACGGGCTTTGCTCTACACGCGCCTGTGGCGGAATTGGTAGACGCGCTAGACTTAGGATCTAGTATCTCACGATGTGCAGGTTCGAGTCCTGTCAGGCGCACCAAAAGAAAATGTGAATATAGCGAATAAATGTTGTCGGCATAGCTCAGCTGGTTAGAGTATCACCTTGACATGGTGGGGGTCCTTGGTTCGAGTCCAAGTGTCGACACAAAAAAAAGAGAGGGCATCCTCTCTTTTTTGTTTTATCGGAACCTGAGCATTACTGTTCCTTTACTGTATAACGCACGTTAAAGTTAGGAGTGTAAGTATTCTCAAGCGTCAGCGTAATAAACCCGCCATCGGTCTCAAAGGTAGCCTCCTTGTGGTCATCGCCATGCCTGGGCATATTGGGCCATGTGCCCAGTTCCTTCTCCAAGTTGTCGCGGAGCTGCTGCCAAGCAGCACGCGTACTGTCGTTGGTGGACATGGTATAGTTCTCTTGAGCAACAAGGAGCTTCTCACCCTTGAAGGCAAGCAATACACGGTAGGGCTCGCCCTGCTTGGCCAGCACCCAAGTTTTGCCACTGTCGGATGCTGCAGAGTCAACCGCAAAGCCACGAGCCTGCAAGGAGTCCATAAACTGTGTCAGGGGTAAATTCATTGCCAAGCCACGATAATTGAACGGAGCCTTCTCGTCAGAGCAGGCTGTCAAGGCCATAAGGGCCATCAAGAATAATGCAAGTTTCTTCATTTCTTTACTTCGTACTTCTTACAAACTCGGCGACTTTGGTCAGCAAACTCGGCGACTTTGGTCAGCAAACTCGGCGACTTTGGTCAGCAAACTCGGTGAATTTGACCGGCATGTTGGCTTCCAAAGCATGTCGTTTTAATGTCAGACGAGAGTTATTTTACGCTACCTACATTGATGAGGTATTCACCAATTTGTACAGCGTTAAGTGCTGCTCCCTTGCGAATCTGGTCGCCAGAGAGCCAGAAAGTCAGGCCATTATCATCAGAGAGGTCCTTACGTACACGACCTACGAAGACATCGTCCTTGCCGGCAGTATCCAAAGGCATGGGGTAGACAAGGTTGGCAGGATCGTCGACGAGTGTACAGCCGGGAGCAGCAGCAATGGCATGCTGAGCCTCCTCGACACTGATGGGGCGCTCAGTCTCAATCCAAACTGACTCTGAATGACTGCGCAGCGACGACACACGCACACACATGGCCGAGCATTTGGCATCGGTGTGCATGATTTTCTGCGTCTCGTTATACATCTTCATCTCCTCCTTGGTATAGCCGTTGGGCTGGAAGACGTCAATCTGGGGGATGACGTTATAAGCCAGCTGGTGGGGGAACTTCTTGATGGTTTTCACCTCTCCCTCTTCAACCATCTCTTTGTATTGCTGCTGCAGTTCGGCCATAGCGGCAGCACCGGCACCAGAGGCGCTCTGATAGCTGCTGACATGGATGCGCCTGATATGGCTGATGTTCTCTAAGGGCTGCAACACGACGACCATCATGATGGTCGTGCAGTTTGGGTTTGCAATGATGCCACGAGGACGCTTCAGAGCATCGGCTGCGTTGCATTCAGGGACTACCAAGGGGACATCGTCGTCCATGCGGAAGGCTGAACTATTGTCAATCATTACAGCGCCATACTTGGTAATCGTTTCTGCGTACTCCTTTGACGTACCGGCACCGGCAGAGGTGAAGGCAATGTCAATATCCCTGAAGTCATCGTTATGCTGCAGGAGCTTTACCGTCAGTTCCTTGCCGCGAAAGGTGTACTTGGTTCCCGCAGAGCGTTCAGAGCCAAACAACACCAGTTCGTCCATAGGGAAATCTCTCTCGTCAAGCAGGCGCAGGAACTCCTGCCCTACAGCGCCCGAGGCGCCCACAATAGCTACTTTCATAAGTCTAATTCTTTTCCGTTACTACTATTTTGGGTGCAAAGGTAGAAAATAAATATGAAATATGAATTATGAATTATGAATTATTTTGTATCTTTGCACTCGAAATGACGTATTTAAGCGCATATTTTCCCATCACCAGCCCGACACTGATTTTCTTTGTCGTGCTGCTGATTATTCTGTTTGCCCCAATCATCATGGGTAAGCTGCGCATTCCCCACATCATCGGCATGGTCTTGGCAGGCGTGCTTATTGGTGAACACGGCTTGAACATTCTGGAGCGCGACTCGTCATTCGAGCTCTTCGGCAAAGTGGGATTACTGTACATCATGTTCCTGGCCGGTTTGGAGATGGACGCTGAGAGTGTCAAGAAAAACTCAAAACGTTTCCTCATCTTTGGAATACTGACATGCTTCATACCACTAATCCTTACTTACATCATGTCGCGATGGCTGTTGGACTATGGGCATTCAGCATCGTTCCTGTTAGGCTGCATCATGGCATCGAACACACTTATCGCCTACCCTATCATTTCGCGCTATGGACTGCAGCGCAATTCAAGCGTCATGCTCAGTGTGGGGTCCAGTATGCTGTCACTGTTCATGGCCCTAATGATGCTGGCAGCACTGTCTGCCGCTTACGACGAGGATACCGGAATCGTCTTTTGGATGCTCTTCATACTGAAGGTGGTGGCGTTTATGGCTGCCTGCATCTGGCTGATACCGCGTCTGGCGCGCTATTTCCTGCGTCGCTACTCCGATGCCGTCATGCAGTTTATCTTCGTACTGTGTGTCATGTTCCTGTCTGCCGCCATCTCGGAAGCCATAGGTATTGAGGGCATTGTAGGAGCATTCCTCGCCGGTCTGATATTAAACAGGTATATCCCGCATGTGTCACCGCTGATGAACCGCATAGAGTTCATCGGCAATGCCCTGTTCATTCCCTACTTCCTCATCGGTGTTGGCATGCTCATCAATGTAGGCACACTGTTCGACGGGCCACACATGCTGTGGATTGTAATACTTATCGTCTTCTTCGGTACTTTCGGCAAGGCCGTGGCCGCCTATCTGTCGAGCTTGCTGTTCCGCTTACCAAAGAGTGCGGGAAACATGATGTTCGGCCTGACCTGTGCCCATGCTGCAGGGGCTATTGCCATGGTGATGGTAGGTATGCGCTTAGAGGTTCGCCCCGGAGTATTTCTGGTGAACGATGAGATACTGAACGGTGTGGTCATCATGATTCTCATCACCTGCATACTGTCAACGCTAATGACTGACCATGCCTCACAACAGATTATTCTGGCCAACCGCCAGCATAGCGATGACAGCCATGAGCAAGCTAAGGACGATGAAAAGATTCTGCTCTGTGTAAAATATCCCGAGATTGCCCCCCAACTGTTGGAACTGGCCATCATGGTACGCAACGACAGCCTGAATCGTCCCCTGACAGCCCTGAACGTGGTGTATGACGACAACAGCGCAGCACTGCACCGCCAACAGGGACTGCAACTGCTGGAACAGTTGGAGCATCGAGCTGCAGCCAGTGATGTCCACATGCAGACACAGGTACGTCTGGCCACCAACATTGCCATTGGCATCAAACACGCCTTCCGCGAATTCGGAGCCTCGGAGATTATCATGGGAATGCACGTACATACCGATGTCAACCCGAAGTTCTGGGGAGAGTTCATACAAAGTCTTTACAACGGCCTGAACCGTCAGATTATACTCACTCGGTTCGTACAGCCGCTGAACACGCTGCGCCGTATACAAGTGGCGGTGCCAAGCAGGGCAGAGTTCGAGCCAGGCTTCCACCGCTGGATGGAACGTCTGAGCCGCATGGCCAGCAACCTGGATTGCCGCATACAATTCCATGGACGCAACGAGTCGCTGGAACTCATTCGTGAATACATCAACAACCGGCACCCTGATGTAAGAGCAGAATACACGTACATGGCACACTGGAACGAATTGCCACGTCTGGCAGAGAACATCCGCGAGGACCACATGTTCGTGGTCATCACCGCACGTAAGGGTACCATCTCGTACAAGAGTGCCTTGGAGCGTCTGCCCAACGAGTTGCAGCAGCACTTCTCTGGCAAGAACCTCATGATACTCTTCCCCGACCAGTATGGAACTGAAAAAGAAGAGAGCATGACGTTCACCGCCGCCCAGCATCAGGAAGAGAGCAGCATTTATGACACCATTGCACGATGGATAAATTCCAATAGATAAAAAGTAAAAAAGTAGACAATGATAGAAATCAGCAATATAAGAAAAAGTTTCGGAAATCTGGAAGTGTTAAAAGGCATCGACCTTACCATTGACAAAGGGGAGGTAGTAAGTATCGTAGGACCCAGCGGTGCAGGGAAGACGACCCTGCTTCAGATTATCGGTACATTGGACCGTCCTGATGGAGGAACAGTGTTGGTGGACGGCATTGACACCACACGCCTGTCGAACAGGAAACTTTCTGACTTTCGCAACCAGCACATCGGCTTTGTATTCCAGTTTCACCAGCTGCTTCCTGAATTCACTGCCATTGAAAACATCATGATACCTGCCTACATCGCAGGCAAGTCTGGAAAAGCAGCCCGACAACGTGCTGAGGAACTTCTCGACTTCATGTCACTAAGCGACCGCGCTCGCCATAAGCCAAGTGAACTCAGCGGCGGCGAGAAACAGCGCATAGCCGTGGCCCGTGCCTTAGTTAACAACCCTGCCGTCATCCTGGCCGACGAACCCAGCGGTTCGTTAGACTCAAGAAACAAAGCTGAGCTGCATCAGCTCTTCTTTGACCTGCGTGACCAATACGGTCAGACCTTCGTCATAGTTACTCATGACGAAGGTCTGGCAAGTATCACAGATCGCACCATTCACATGCGCGACGGTTTGTTAGAGCGTCTCGCCCCCAACGATTCTTCTGTTGGTGACGATTTAGAATTCAGCACTCTTAGGGGTACGCGGGAAGGGAATGACGTCACGGATGTTCTGCATACCAGTGACGAACAAGATAAGACGCTCGAAGCCTAAGCCGAAACCAGCGTGCGGGCATGAGCCCCAACGGCGAGTGTCAATATACCACCACAGGTGGGTCATATCCATGTCGCGGCGCTTTATCTCAGCCATCAGCTTGTCATAACTCTCCTCACGGACAGAGCCTCCTATAATCTCACCAATCTGTGGGAACAGAACATCAGTACCCTGCATAGTAGGTCCTGGGGCTACAGCACCTTTGTATCCTACTGAACCACCATCAGCAGTATCTTCGTTCTGTTTCATATAGAATGACTTAAAGGAGCGCGGATAGTCTGTCATGATGACGGGCTTCTTGAAATGTTCCTCCACGAGATAGCGCTCATGCTCCGAGGCCAAGTCATCACCCCAGTTACAGGGGAACTCAAACTTCTTACCATTCTTGATAGCCTCCTGCAGAATATTGATACCCTCGGTATAAGGCAGACGCACGAAGGTATCCTTCAGCACACCCTCCAGACGCTGAATGAGCGTCTTGTCAATCATCTGGTTCAGGAACTGCAAGTCGTCCTTACAATTGTCCAATGCCCACTTCACACAATACTTGATAAAGTCTTCCTCAAGGTCCATCAGTTCTTCCTGTTCTAAGAATGCCACCTCAGGCTCCACCATCCAGAACTCTGCAAGATGGCGCGGCGTATTGGAGTTCTCAGCACGAAACGTAGGTCCGAAGGTGTAGATGGCACCCAAAGCCGTGGCACCCAGCTCACCCTCTAACTGTCCCGAGACGGTCAGCGAGGTCTGCTCGCCGAAGAAGTCGTCGTCGTAGATAATCTTCCCGTTCTCGTCCTTCTTCAGGTCGTACAGGTTTTTGGTTGTCACCTGGAACATGTTGCCTGCACCTTCGCAGTCGCTAGCGGTAATCAGCGGCGTGTGGAAATAGAAGAAGCCATGCTCATGGAAATAGGTGTGGATGGCCATGGCCATGTTGTGGCGGATACGCATCACGGCACCGAAGGTGTTGGTACGCAGACGCATGTGGGCGTTCTTACGCATCACCTCAAACGACTGTCCCTTCTTCTGCATGGGGTAGGTATTGTCGCACAAGCCGTATATCTCCAAATTGGCAGCCTGTATCTCGCAAGTCTGTCCGGCTCCCTGACTTTCGACCAGCGTACCGATGGCGCAGATACATGAACCAGTGGTAATCTGCTTCAACAACTCCTCGTCGAATTTCGAGGGGTCCACCACTATCTGGACGTTCTTGATGGTTGAGCCGTCATTCAGCGCAATAAAGTCAACGGCCTTACTGGAACGATGGGTACGCACCCACCCTTTCACACAAACTTCTTTTCCATAATCCGTACTCCGCAGTACGTCTACTATCTTTGTTCTTTTCATATTCTATTATAAAAAAAGAAAATCCTTTAATTATTCATACGCCCCCATTCTCAGCCGCTCTACCTCTTCTTCCGTCAGGTAGCGCCAGTCACCACGGCGAACATTCTTTTTCGTCAGTCCGGCGAACTGAACACGGTCCAGTTTCGTCACTTTGTAGCCCAAGCTCTCAAAGATACGACGTACGATGCGATTCTTTCCCGAATGTATCTCAATGCCTACCGACTTCTTGTCCTTCTCGTCAGTATACTGAATGTCATCGGCTTTAATTTCGCCATCCTCCAGTTGAATGCCCTCAGCTATCTGCTGCATGTCGTGAGCCGTGACATTCTTGTCCAGGTGTACGTGATATATCTTCTTCTTCAAGAACTTCGGATGAGTCAACTTTGACGCCAAATCACCATCGTTGGTGAGTAACAGCACACCCGTAGTATTACGGTCTAAACGGCCTACAGGATAGATGCGCTCCGGGCAGGCTCCCTTTACCAGGTCCATCACCGTCTTACGTTGCTGGGGATCATCGCTGGTTGTGACATAGTCCTTGGGCTTGTTCAACAGCACATAGACCTTCTTCTCTGGAGTCACCGGCGTATCATGGAACTTTACTTCGTCTGTACGCAGCACCTTGGTACCCAGTTCGGTGACCACCTCACCGTTCACTGTCACGACACCAGCTTGAATGAACTCGTCAGCCTCGCGACGACTGCAAATGCCAGCATTGGCCAGGAACTTGTTCAGACGGACAGGCTCGTTGGGATCATAGTTCTCCTCCTTATACTCTATGCGCTTCTTCATAGAGTACTTCGCATTGGGGTCGTAGTCTGGTGTACGCTGACGATAGCCGCCATGAGGTTGCTTGCCATAGTTGTTGCCACCCCACTGGCTACCACCATGGGGACGCTGCTTGTAACCTCCCTGCTGACGGGGTTGGTAGCCACCCTGCTGGCCATACTGCTGGCGAGGACGATAGCCACCTTGTTGCTGACTGTATTCTCCCTGCTGCTGACCATACTGCTGACGGGGACGATAGCCACCCTGCTGATGACCATATTCTCCCTGCTGGTGACCATATTGCTGGCCATACTGCTGGCGGGGACGATAGCCGCCCTGCTGCTGACGGGGCTGGTAGCCACCCTGCTGGCCATACTGCTGACGGGGACGATAACCGCCCTCATTATTATAATTAGTGCGTGGGCGGTAACCTCCGCGCTGGGGAGTGCTACTCTGCAAGCCCGATCCGAAGCCTTCCGGTCGGAAACCGCCATCGTCCTGACTCTGATTACGATTGTAACCTCCCTGACTGGTATAGGGACGTGCTTGGTGAATACGTGGACGCGGGGAACGCCCCTGACGATAACCCTGATAGCCACTTTCCTGACTGCTGCTACTGGTGAATTGCTGATCAGCAGTTTGTTCCTCGTTTTTCTTTTCGTTTTCGAAATCCATAATGTTGTTCTCCTTTTGTTATTAGCTGAGAGCCTCACGGCCCTCCCATGTGTTGTTAGAAATGTGTTTATCTTTCCTAAATATTATATGCCTGTATAATTCCATGGCGTAATGGCCATAAGCTCTTCTTTCACTTCGTCGCAGACATTCAGCCCACGGATAAACTCGTGGATGGTATCCTCCGTCATCTTCTGGTTGGTACGCGTCAAGGCTTTCAATGCCTCATAGGGATGCGGATAAGCCTCTCGTCGCAGGACAGTCTGGATGGCTTCTGCCACGACGACCCATGTGCTCTCCAAGTCTTCGTGCAACTTATCCTCATTGAGTATAAGCTTTCGGAGTCCCTTTAGCGTGCTCTGTATGGCTATGAGCGCATGACCCATGGGCACTCCCACATTACGTAGCACTGTCGAGTCGGTGAGGTCGCGCTGTAGGCGGCTCACGGGCAGTTTCTGTGCCAAGAAGGTGAGTACGGCATTAGCCATTCCCAAGTTACCCTCTGAGTTCTCGAAGTCAATGGGATTCACTTTGTGGGGCATGGCACTGCTTCCCACCTCTCCTGCTTTGATTTTCTGCTTGAAGTACTCCATAGAGATGTACATCCAGAAGTCACGATCCAAGTCGATGATAATGGTGTTGATACGACGCATGGCATCAAAGATGGCTCCTAACCAGTCGTAGTTAGAAATCTGCGTTGTCCACTGCTCACGCTCCAGTCCGAGTTTTTCGCTGACAAACTGGTTGCCGAACTCACGCCAGTCGTACTGTGGATAGGCCACATGGTGGGCATTATAATTACCTGTGGCACCACCAAATTTAGCTGTTATAGGTGTGTCCTTTAGGGCGCGAAGCTGTTCTTCCAGTCGGTAAACATACACCATCACCTCTTTGCCCAAACGTGTCGGCGAGGCAGGCTGTCCGTGGGTCTTGGCCAGCATTGCTACATTCTTCCACTGCTCGGCATAGTCGTTCAACTGTTCAACGAGTTCCTCGACCATGGGGTAGTACACTTCTTCCAGTGCCTCCTTGATACTTAGTGGCACACTGGTGTTGTTGATGTCCTGCGAGGTAAGTCCGAAGTGGATGAACTCCATAGACTCTGCGGGGAAACTACCAAGCGCTTGCAAATGCTCCTTGATGAAATATTCCACAGCTTTGACATCATGGTTGGTGGTCTTTTCTATCTCCTTCACACGAGCAGCATCTTGCTCGCAGAAGTTGCGGTAGATGTCGCGCAACGTTTCGAAAAGGCTATGGTCAAAATGCTCCAGTTGGGGCAAAGGCAGTTCACAGAGTGTGATAAAATACTCTATCTCCACGCGTACACGATAACGTATCAGCGCATACTCTGAGAAATATTCTGCCAGGGGTTGTGTCTTACTTCTGTAACGGCCGTCAATAGGCGATATGGCCGTCAGTGCGTTTAGTTCCATTACTTTCTCTCTTTTCCTTAAAAACAAAATACGGTGATATATCTTCTCAAATACGTTGCAAAGGTACGAAGAAGTCAGCGAACTACCAAAAGAAAACGAATTTTTCTTTTTCAACAACGAAGAAAAACGCCAAGCTTTCACCGCTTCTCTGGCCGCTGACGGATGTTGGCAACGTCACCGTTACTTACGCTTCTTAACGCGGTATCCGTCCGCAGTCTTGGTGAATGCACTCATTCGGATGCTGTGGTTGACGTGGTCAAAATATCGCGACGGGTCGACAGCCTTGCCGTTCAGTCGTGTTTCAAAGTGCAGGTGTGGCGTGGTTGCTCGCCCAGTTTGTCCCGTCAGGGCTATAATTTGTCCGGCCTTCACCCGGTCGCCCACCTTGACAAGGTTCTTAGAGTTATGGCTGTAGTACGTCTCCAAACCGTTGGCGTGCATGATGCGAATCAGATTGCCATATCCCGAATAACGTTTCGAGAAAACGACTTTGCCGTCGAAGGCGGCACGTATCTCGTCGTTAGGTTTCGTCTTAATGTCCACGCCAGTGTGACGCTTACGTGCCCCACCAAAGGGGCTGATGACCTTCGCACCAGGCAGCGGGTAGCACCACCACTGTCCTTCTGCCAGTGTTGTGCTGTCCTGCGACATTGATTTTGTCTGTGCACATCCTGTCAGTGTGAGCATCAGCACACTAACCAACAACAGCGCACATTTACTTCTCATCCTCGTATTCAAAATCGTCATACTCTTCCAGGTTGTCGATGTCCTCCACGTCGTCAACATCGACATACTCAATGTCGCCATCCTCACCTTCGTCTGCCATTTCCTTGGCAAAGCGTGTCAGGTCCTTGTCGCGGTGAACCAGTGTTTCTTCCTGCATGACAGCAGCCAGCTTGTTGCTCTCTGCGTTAAGTTCACGCCACAGCACGTCCTTCAGTTCGTCAAGGCCATGTCCCGTTACTGCCGAGATAAACACAATGGGTGTCACAGGATATTCTGACTGTCCGGAAACGTGCGAGGTTGCCGACTTCTCTGCGAGCTCCTTGCGAAGCATTTCAATAAGCTCGTCGTCCAGCAGGTCACACTTGGTGATGGCCAGCACACGGTGTTTCTCCAGCATCTCGGGATTAAACTGCCGCAGTTCGTTGAGCAGAATGTTGTACTCACGTTTGATGTCATCAGCATCACCAGGCACCATGAACAGCAACAGTGAATTGCGTTCGATGTGTCGCAGGAAGCGCAAGCCCAGTCCACGCCCCTCGGAAGCTCCCTCAATGATGCCAGGAATGTCTGCCATGACAAACGACCTTTGGTCGCGATAGCCCACAATGCCCAGCGAGGGTTCCATGGTAGTAAACGGATAGTTGGCTATCTTCGGGCGAGCATTCGACAGTGCAGACAGCAGTGTCGATTTGCCCGCATTGGGAAATCCAACCAGTCCAACATCCGCCAATAGCTTCAATTCCATGATGACGGTCATTTCCTGCATGGGTTCGCCAGGCTGTGCATAACGTGGAGCCTGATTGGTGGCTGAACGAAACTGGAAGTTGCCCAGTCCACCGCGACCACCCTTCAGTAGTACCACCTCCTGACCATCGTATGTGACATCGCACACGTAACGACCTGTATCCGCATCGTAGACCACCGTTCCGCAGGGTACGTCAATGTACACGTCCTTGCCGTCCGTTCCGTGACACTTGTCTTTGCCGCCATTGCCTCCATGTTCGGCAAAAATGTGGCGTTCATACTTCAAGTGCAATAGCGTCCAGTAGTTATGGTTACCACGCAGGATGATGCTGCCACCGCGACCGCCGTCCCCCCCGTCTGGTCCGCCGTTGGGGTTATACTTCACGTGGCGCAGGTGCATGCTGCCCCTTCCGCCTTTACCTGAGCGGCACAGTATCTTGACGTAGTCTACGAAATTGCTCTCCATACTTAATATAATGCAGCGGACGACAGCGCACTTTTTCGGACAGTCCGTATGAGTCGGCCGTTGTCCACTGCTTACTAAATATTATCTATAACCTTTTGAATGTCAGCAAAGATGCGCTCCAAAGTGCCCAGTCCGTTGATGTGGTGGTGCAGTCCCTCCTGCTCATACCACTGAACAAGTGGCTGTGTTTGAGCATGATACACCTGTAGGCGCTTCTTAATGGTCTCTTCGTTGTCGTCAGCGCGTCCGCTCTGCTTACCGCGAAGAATGAGACGCTTCATCAACTCGTCTTCAGGGACGTCTAACTCCAGCATAGCAGCAATCTTGTCGCCACGCTCGTCAAGCATCTGCTTCAGGGCCTCAGCCTGCGGGATGGTGCGTGGAAACCCGTCGAAGATGACACCCTTGTGACCACGGCCATAGGCATCGTACACTCCGGCCAGTATGCTGACCATCAGGTCGTCGGGAATCAGGTTACCCTTATCAATGTAGCTCTGCGCCGTCTTGCCCAACTCTGTTCCTTTTTTGATTTCGTTGCGCAGCACATCGCCTGTGGAGATGTGCCCCAGTCCGTAGTGCTCAATGAGCAGGTCGCTCTGTGTTCCCTTGCCTGAACCCGGAGCGCCGAAGATTACAATGTTCTTCATTTTGATTCTAATTACTTGTTGATCCTGTTTAATTTGTGTTTTCTTTCCTTTATACCACAAGTCCGTCATCAAGTCACTTTTACGTGCCTCGACGTCACTGGGTAGGTGTGGTAATTTTATTTGTCTCATTCCTCTACCAGTGTATAGATTTCCTTGAGGTTGCGGCCCTGCTGGTCGTAGTCCAACCCATAACCCACGATAAAGTCGTTGGGTATGGAGAAGGCAGCATACTCTATGCTGAGATTTTCTTCCAGCTTGTCTGGTTTGACGAACAGCGTGCATATATGGATGCTGGCAAGACGGCGAGTTCCCAACGACTCTATCATCTGCTTCATTGTACGCCCTGTATCGACAATATCCTCCACAATGATGACATGTCGGTCCGTAAGGTCTTCGTTAATGCCTAGCACTTCCTGAACTTTACCCGTCGAGGTAGTTCCCTGATACGATGCCAACTTCACAAACGATATCTCACATGGTATCGTCATCTCGCGCATCAGGTCAGCGGCAAAGATGAACGAGCCGTTCAGCACGCCCAGCAGCAGTGGATTCTTGCCTTCCATGTCATGACTGATCTGCCCAGCCAGTGCCTTGACTCGCTTCTTGATTTCTTCTTCGGGTATTGACGTGCGGAACGTCTTATCCTTAATAGTTACTGTACTCATGGACTGTCTTAAATAGAAATTTGATGCAAAATTACTAAATAAATGACAAATAGTAGTTATTAATTAAGAATTATTTTGTATTTTTGCAGTCAAATGAAGATATTTACCTGCGCTCAGATACAAGAGCTTGACAAGTACACCATTGAGAATGAGCCAATTGCAAGCATCAACCTCATGGAGAGAGCAGCAAAAGCTCTCACACACACCATTACAGAACTGTATGACGCGACCACCCCTGTCATCGTCATGGCCGGACCGGGAAACAACGGAGGCGACGCGCTGGCTGTGGCACGCCTGCTGGCAGACAAGGGCTATCAGGTTACGGTCTATCTGTTCAACATCAGTGGACAATTGTCCCCCGACTGCATGGCCAACCGGAAGCGGTTACAGGACAATAAGCACATTCACCAGTTTGTCGAGGTCAAGGAGGAATTTGACCCGCCACAACTCGACAGCAAGATAGTCGTCATTGACGGACTCTTCGGCTCAGGACTCAACAAGCCACTTGCTGGTGGATTTGCCGCCCTGGTGAAGTACGTCAACGCATCGCCAGCACAGGTGGTGAGCATTGACGTGCCGTCAGGACTCATGACTGAAGACAACAGCTACAACGTCCGCGCCAACATCATCCGCGCCACCCACACACTGACTCTCCAGCAGCCCAAGCTATCCTTTCTCTTTGCCGACAACCAACAGTTCATCGGACAACTACGCGTACTTGACATCCGACTCAGCCAGGAAGGTATGGACAAGATTGAGGCTAACTACGCCATGGTCGACGAGCCACTGGTGCGCAGCAAACTCCTCGGCCGTAACGCCTTTGCACACAAGGGACAGATGGGCAGTGCGCTGCTCATCGCCGGCAGCTATTGCATGGCTGGGGCTGCGGTGCTGGCAGCGCAGGCATGCCTGCGTGCCGGTGCCGGAAAGGTCACTGTCAACACCCCTAAGCGTAATGTTAACATTCTGCAGACGGCAGTACCCGAGGCTATCATACAAAAAGGCAACGAAGAAACCTACTTTGCCGAAGCAGTAGAAAGCGATGACTACGACGCACTGGGCATAGGCCCCGGACTGGGACAGGGCGAACAGACAGCCATTGCACTCATCGCACAACTGCGACGCACCAAGTGTCCGGTAGTTGCTGATGCCGACGCACTCAACATTCTTGCTAACCACCGTGCGTGGCTCCAGCAGCTGCCGCCAGGCATCATCCTCACACCTCATGTAAAAGAACTGGAACGCATTGAGGGACATGTTGCCGACAGCTATGAACGGCTCACCAAGGCCATCAACCTAGCAACACGCCTCAAGGGGTATGTCATCCTAAAGGGACACTATACCGCCACCTGCATGCCCGACGGAAAGGTGTGGTTCAATACCACGGGGAATGCAGGCATGGCCACGGCAGGCAGTGGCGACGTACTGACAGGCATCATCACCGCACTGCTGGCAAGAGGCTATAAGCCCCACGATGCCTGCATAGTAGGGGTCTACCTACACGGACTCGCCGGCGACCTTGCAGCCAACGACCTGGGTCAGGAGAGCATCATTGCTTCTGACATCATCCGCTACCTGCCACGCGCCTTCAAGCGACTGAAAGAATAAGCCCGCATCGCCGAACCCATTATCATTGAATAATTACACACTGTCGAAACCTCCAAAAAAACAAGCCACATGCGCATCTTTTCGCATATCCTGCCCCATTGGCTATTACCAGTCCTTTATTTCTCGTTTTCACTTTTCTGTTCTCTCAACGCCTCCATGGTCAGAGCCCAAACTTATTATCTGCCCAAGACCGTGGTGCGCTTCCATCTGCTCATAGAAAAGGAAACCTACCAGCCTGGCGATTTCGCACGCTATGCCGAGCGCTACCTGCGACTAACTGGCGTGGCACAACAGCAACAGGTCAACCATCGTGTCATCGACTGCCACCTTTCCACCATCGGTGTGCGCGACACGTCGAAGTGTTTCGTGGCCCATCTGAAGGGAAAGGGCGAAAAAGCAGCGTTCCACCTCAGCGACGACGGCGTACTGCTGGCTATCAATGACGAGCCTCTGCCCTCTCCCAGCCGACAGTTCTTTCCACGCACCACGGCAACACCTCAAGGCTCTCAACTCTCAACCCACAGCGTGCTGTCAGCTGAAGCACTGGCAGCAGGAAGTAAAGCAAAGATGGCTGAGATTACCGCACAGCAAATCATCGACTTGCGCGAACAGCGGCAACTACTCGCCACCGGCGAAGCCGACAACATGCCGCAGGACGACCAGCAACTGCAATACATGCTGCAACGTATCGACCAGCAGCACGACCAACTCATGGCCCTCTTCGTAGGAACCACCGTCCGTGACACCACTGAACATCAGATACTCTACTGTCCTGACAGTGAGGTGACGCACCACATACTCTTCCGAATGTCGCGCAGAATGGGTATCGTTGACTGCGACGACCTCGCGGGCGTACCTTATTATATATCTGTACGTAACCTCTACCCCACAGAACAACCACTCCTCGACAACAAGAAGGGCGAGCACCTATATGCCAACATTCCTGGCATGGCACGCCTCACCCTGCAATATCAGGATGTTGAACTGGGCAGCTATGATATTCCAGTCGCCCAGTTCGGCATTGTTGAACTCCGCGACGGTTCTTTCTTCAAGCGATACGTCACCCATCTGCAGCTGCATCCTGCCACTGGTGCCGTTGTTAAAATGGTGTGTGAAGATAAGAAATAAGCCAGGCTTCCATCAGCGTTTAATCTCGATGTCGCGTTTCACATTGTTGCGTATCTTTGTCAGATAGCCCTTCATTCCCTCGGCATCCTTTTGGTCGATGATTTCCAGTAGCTCCTTGAGTTCAGTGCGTATCTGGCTCACCTGGTCGTGGGTGTAGGGGTTGAAAAGGATTTCCTGCAACAGGTAGTCGTCCTCGTTGAGCACCCCCTTGGCAATGCGCATGTGGCGCTTGAAAGTGGTGCCGGGAGCGTCCTGATGCTTCATGACGGCAGCAAAGACGAAGGTCGAGACGAAGGGAATCGAGAGTGAGTAGGCCACCGTCCTGTCGTGCTCTTCGAAGGTATACTCATAGATGTTCAGCCCCAGCTTCTGATAGAGGTCCTTGAAGAAGATGCGCCCCATATAGTCGCCCTCGCTAATGATGATGGCATTCTCCTCGGAGAGCTGCTGCAGATTGGCGAAGGTGGGTCCGAACATGGGGTGTGTGGACACGTAGCGACGCCCCGACTGCTCGTAAAACTCCTTCAAGTCGGTCTTTACCGATGCAATGTCGCTGATGATGCAGTCATCGGGCAGGTAGGGCATCACCTCGCGGAACACGGGAATGGTGTACTTCAGCGTGACGGCATTGATGAGCAACTCGGGCTTGAACGCCTCTATCTCCTTCAACTGAGTGAAACGTTGGCAGTTGTAGGTGAAGCGCATACGCCGTGAATCTTTCTCAAAGACGGCCACTTCGTGGTCAAAACTCAGCAGGTCAATGAAAAAACTCCCCATCTTGCCTGCTCCAAGAACTAATATTTTCATAAAGACGCTCTCCTACTGATTCACTATCTCTATTTGCTGACGCACACTTTCTTCGTGAATACTCTCAAAGACCTTGGCCACAAACTCGGGAGCCATGCCCGTCAGCGAACCCTGCACGCCACGCTTCTCGAGAATCTCGTTGTATCGCGATGCCTGCAGCACCGTCATGTTGTGCTCCTTCTTGTAGTTGCCAATTTCGCGGCAGACCGCCATTCGCTTCGACAACAGGTCCATCAGCTGGTTATCCAACTCGTCAATCTGCTTGCGCAGCTGGCTGATGCCCTCGGTGGTGACATGCTCGTCGCGGATGACCAGCAGCGAGAGGATGTAGTCGAGCACGTCGGGTGTCACCTGCTGCTTGGCGTCGCTCCACGCCTTGTCGGGGTCGCAATGGCTCTCGATGATAAGGCCGTCGAACCCTAAGTCCATGGCCTGCTGGCACAGTGGGGCAATGAGTTCGCGGCGACCACCGATGTGCGAAGGGTCGCTGATGATGGGCAGGTCGGGAATGCGACGGTGCAGTTCGATGGGAATCTGCCACATGGGGGCATTGCGGTAGATTTTCTGCTCATAGCTGGAGAAACCGCGATGGATGGCTCCCAGTCGGCGGATGCCGGCCTGGTTCAGCCGTTCCATGGCACCAATCCACAACTCTAGGTCGGGATTGACGGGGTTCTTCACGAACACGGGGACATCCACACCTCGCAGTGAGTCGGCCAGTGCTTGCATGGCAAAGGGGTTGGCAGTGGTGCGAGCACCAATCCATAGGATGTCCATGCCGTACTTCAGTGCCAGTTCCACATGCTCGGGGGTTGCCACCTCGGTAGAGATGAGCATGTGGGTCTCTTCTTTCACCTGCTTCATCCATGGCAACGCCTTCTCGCCGTTGCCCTCAAAGCCTCCGGGCTTCGTGCGGGGCTTCCACACACCGGCTCGGAAGTTGTGGCAGCCCTTCATGGCCAGCTGGCGGGCGGTGTTCATCACTTGTTCCTCGGTCTCGGCACTGCATGGGCCGGCAATCACGAAGGGACGTTCGTTGTCACTTGGTAAATTCAGTTTTTCTAATTCAAGTTCCATATAGCCCCACCCCCTGCCCCTCCTTGCAGGGAGGGGAGTAGAATGTTTATAGGGGGTATTCTACGATATTTATTATTTATTATTTATTATTTTTTATTTATTATTTTTTTGATTCTCTCTAACGCCTCTTGTATCTTCTCATCCTTGGCACATAGTGAGATGCGGATGTAGCGATTGCCATTCGAGCCGAAGATGAAGCCGGGGGTGATGAACACCCGGGCCTCGTGGAGCATGCGCTCGGTCAGGTCCTCGACGTTCCGGATGCTGTCGGGAATGCGGCCCCACAGGAACATGCCCACCTGCCCGGGGTCGTACGTACAGCCTAACACGTCCATAATCTGCTCGGCATACTTTCTTCTGACGGCATAGCGCTCGATGTTGGCCATGCGATGCCACTCGTCGCTGTTCCGATAAGCTTCGGCAGCAGCTAATTGAATGCCACGGAAGGTACCACTCTCTATGTTCGACTGCACCTTCAGAATCCACTGTATGAAGTCGGCATTCGACGCACACATGCCTACACGCCATCCCGGCATGTTATGGCTCTTCGACATGGAGTTGAACTCTATGCAGCACTCCTTGGCACCAGGCACCTGCAGGATGCTGAGGTGCTCTTGACTGAGGATGAACGAGTAAGGATTGTCGTTGACCACCACGATGCCATGCTCCTGGGCGAAACGCACTAGGCGCTCGTAGGTGTCACGCTGCGCCCGTCCGCCGGTCGGCATATTGGGATAGTTGGTCCAGAGAATCTTGATGCTTGATGTCTGATGCCTGAAGCTTACGATTTCCTCCAGCTGGTCGAAGTCGGGCTGCCAGCCATTGTCCTCGAGCAGGTCGTAGTTAACGATATTGGCTCCGAGCAGTTTCGACAGCGACGTGTAGGTGGGATAGCCTGGATTGGGCACCAGCACGGAGTCGCCGGGATTGACGAAGGCCAGCGTAGTGTGCAGGATGCCCTCCTTCGAGCCAATCAGCGGCAACAGCTCCGACGTGCTGTCCAGGTCGACACCGTACCAGCGTTTGTAGAAGCCTGCCATGGCCTGGCGCAACTCTGGCGTACCCTGAGTGGGCTGATAGCCGTGGGCATCGCGCTGGTGGGCCACCTCGCACAGTTTCTCTATCGTCTGCTCGGATGGTGGCATGTCTGGTGAGCCTATGGCCAACGAGATGATGTCCTTGCCCTCAGCGTTTAGCCGTGCCACCTCCTTCAGTTTGCGACTGAAATAGTACTCTTGCACCAGCAATAGTCTGTCGGCGGGCTGAATGTTACATGGTTTGCTTTCCATCTTTGTATTCTCCTAATATTTTAAAGTCTTTGGTCAGTGGAATAATCGCATCGATAGACTGGCGATAGCGCGTCAGGTCGTCGTACATCACATCGACGTAGAACAGATACTCCCATTCGCGACCGATGATGGGCAGCGACTGAATCTTCGTCAGGTTGATCTTGTAGAACGACAGGATGGCCAGCACATGCGCCAGGGCACCCTGCTCGTGGGGCAGCGAGAAGACCATGCTCGACTTGTTGGTATCAGTCAGCGGGCGCAACAGGTCGGCCTTGTGGGGATGACTCACCACGAGGAATCGTGTGAAGTTGTGCTTGTTGTCCTCTATGTGGTCCTCCAACACCTTCAACCCGTACAGACGGGCTGCCCCGGCATGGCAGATGGCCGCCCACCCCCGGTGCGCTCCCTCGCTGATCATCTTTGCAGAACCTGCCGTGTCCTCAGCCTCCACATTCTTCAGCCGAGGGTGCCGGGCAAGAAACTCACGGCACTGCATCAGTGCCACAGGGTGAGAGTGTACCTCCCGGATGCTGTCCCAGTCGTCATCGGGCAGACAGCAGATGCAGTGGGTGATGTGCAGTTTGTGCTCCCCCACTATGGTGGTGCCACTGGCACGCAACAGCTCGTAGTTGTGCAGCAGCGAACCGGCAATGGTGTTCTCGATGGCAGTCATACCAATCATGGTCGGGTCGCGGTGAATGCTGTCGAACACCTGCTCGAACGTGGAGCAGCACTCTAACTGTATCTGCTCGCCCTCGAAGTAAAGGTGGGCGGCTATGTCGTGGAACGACCCCTTTAGTCCTTGTATCGCTATTCGCTTCATATTATATTTCCCTGTTTATTCAATTCTCCTACGAGCTCTGCTCGCATTGACCTTCTAGTCAAAGAACTCTTAACCCTCAACTCTTAACTCTCAACTCTCAACTCTTAACTCTTAAAGACAAATCCCGCTTTCACTCTGTCAGTGAAGCGGGACCTTATTGCTTTTCTATTCCTATTTCTTATTTGAACTTACATACGGCCTACCGCTTCACAGGATGCTGCAAAGTAAAAGTAATAACCGTAAAAGTAAGCGTTCAACACTGTCATATTTCTCGTTATTTGTGCAATACGGTTGCAAAAGTAACACTTTTCCATGAAACAAACAAACAATTTGAAAGTTTTTTTCCCGATTACAAGTTTTTTCACTACCTTTGCCACCAGTTATGGAAAAAAAGACTTTTGCTGTGCTCGGCATGATGTGTGCAGGATGTGCAGCTAACGTAGAGAGAAAACTCAACAGTACCGAAGGAGTCAGCACGGCTGCCGTCAACCTGCCGGCACGAACAGCAACGGTGGAATACAACGAAGCAGTCACCTCCCCCCGGCAACTGCAAGAAGCCCTCAGCCAGATAGGCTACGACATGGTGATTGAGGAAGACCGCAACGTCGAGGCCATCCAGCAGCAAGCCTACCACACGCTGCGCCTCAAGGTGTGGCTGTCGTGGCTTTTCGCCGTGACGGTGATGACCCTGTCGATGGGCTATATTAATATAGGTTCGCGCGACGTGACAAACCAGTGCATGCTCATCTTGGCACTGCTCAACATCATCTGCTGCGGACGACCGTTCTACCTCAATGCCTGGAGACAACTGACGCACGCCTCTGCCAACATGGACACGCTGGTGGCCATGTCGACGGGCATCTCGTTCCTCTTCAGCACATTCAACACCTTCTGGGGCGAACGCTACTGGGGCACACGTGGCATCGAGTGGCACACCTACTTCGATGCCTCCGTCATGATCATCACCTTCGTGCTCACCGGACGCCTCTTAGAAGAGCGCGCCCGCCGCGGCACCGCATCCGCCATCCGTGCACTAATGGGGCTCACACCCAAGACGGCCCATTTAGTAGCAGACGGAACCGTCGTCGACACTCCCATCTCTGCCATCCAACCGGGTGACACCATCGAGGTGCATACTGGCGAGAAGATACCTGTCGACGGCCTCGTACTCCCTAACTCTTCGCTGGATGAAAGCAGTCGAATCCTCGTTGACGAGAGTGCCATGACTGGCGAATCCGTCCCTGCCGGTAAGGTATGCGGTGACAAAGTGCTGGCAGGCACCATCGTCCGTGAAGGCCATTTCCGCTTTCTGGCAAAGGAGGTGGGACAGAAAACTGTTCTGGCCAACATGATACGCATGGTACAGGAGGCCCAGGGATCGAAAGCACCCGTACAGCGCACCGTTGACAAGATAGCACTCATCTTCGTACCGGCTGTTGCCGCCATAGCCCTGGTCACCTTCCTCTGCTGGTACGTCATAGGCGGGCCTGGTTACATGCCCGAGGCCGTTCTGTCGGCCGTCAGCGTGCTGGTCATTGCCTGTCCCTGTGCCATGGGACTGGCCACCCCCACCGCACTCATGGTGGGCATCGGCGAGGCTGCTAAGAAAAACATCCTCATCAAGGACGCCACCGCTCTCGAACAGCTGAGGCGCGTCAACGCATTAGTGATTGATAAGACCGGCACGCTGACCCAGCCCGCAACACCCACTTCCCCCGCCGAAGTCCTCAAGCCCCACGCCCGCGAGGCTATGGAGACGCTGCAGCAGCAAGGCATTGAGGTCTACATGTGTTCTGGCGATAAAGAAGAACGCGCCAAGACCATTGCCCGTGAGGCAGCCATTACCCACTACCGCTCGCAGGTGCTTCCGCAGGACAAGGAAAACCTAGTCTGTGAGCTGCAGAGCCAGAGGAAAACCGTGGCCATGGTGGGCGACGGCATCAACGACTCGCAGGCTCTGGCACGCGCCGACGTCAGCATAGCCATGAGTCAGGGCACCGACGTTGCCATGGACGTTGCACAGGTAACGCTGATGGGCGACGACCTGCGGCGCATCCCCGAGGCCATCGCCCTGTCTCGGAAGACTGTGGGCATGATTCACCAGAACCTCTTCTGGGCCTTCGTCTACAACGTCGTCTGCATACCCTTGGCCGCTGGTGTGCCCTACCTCTTCGGGCTGAACTGGCAGATCACGCCCATGTGGGCGTCGGCACTCATGGCCTGCTCGAGCGTCAGCGTGGTGCTGAACAGCCTGCGACTGAAGTCCTGCGCCCCGTCAGTATGAGATAGCGCGTCTTAGCCTGCAAGTATTCGCTGACGGCAGTGGTGCGCTGCGTCAGCGCCTGCTGCTGTTGGCGCTGGGCGTCCAGTAGCACGGTCATGGTGGTGATGCCGCCCTTGTAGTGCTCACGGGCAATGCGCAGGTTCTCATCGGCACGCCTGATGCTTTTCTCGGTAATCTGCACCTGCCGGTAGCTGCTTTCCAGATTGTCGTAGGCATCCTGTATCTGCAGCGATATGAGTTCACGCTTGTCCTTTCGGAAATCCCTGGCTTTCTGTTCCTCTATCCGTTTGCGCTTGTATTCATGGCGTTCGCTCCAAAAGGCACTCAGCGGCATCTGAATGCCTACGAAGCCGATGACCTTCGTCTGTCCCTCGGCAAGAAACTTGCTGTAGTTCATAGAACCCCCGATGCCTACTACGGGCAGCATGTTGGCCATAGCTATCTTACGCTCCAGCACGGATTTCTCCACCCAGATGTCTAGCAGATGAGTCTCTGTACGGCTCTCCATGGCCTGACGGGCATCGGCCCACAGCTGTCGGGGGTCAACGATTTCAGCCGTCAGCGCCGTATCTACATCGATGTCGACATCGGCCATACCTATGTGTTTTGCCAAGGCCCGGCGCAGCAGTCTGCAACCATTGGAGGTCTTGATGCGAAGGGCAGACAGCTGGTCCTGTATCAGTTCCACGCTCAGCACGTCATTCTTGTTGACAATCCCGTTCTCATAGACGTTCACGGCATCCTGATGGATATTGGCCAGCTCCCGTTCCATGGCAACAAAGGTCTTGTCCAGTTCATGAAGTTCAAGTACCTTATAATATAAGAACTCAGTAACCTGCACTATCTCGTCGTCGGCCACATCGCGTAGCATCTCCCGGGCATCCACCTGCAGGTCAGCCAGACGGTTGTAGTTAGTCAGGCGGCCACCGGTATAGAGTGGTTCTATCATGGTCATTCCTACTGCCGAACCGCGTTTGACGAGTCCAAACGAGCTGTCGAAATCAAGACCACTCCCTTTGAACAGCTCTTCCAGGTCCCGTTCCGTCTCATCGTCTAAAAGCCGCATCTTGATGAGTTCCTGGCTCGACTCAAAATGGAAAGCCGAAGCCCCCACCGTCGGGAAATACTTCGAGCGGGCATACTTCCGTTGTTCCTTTGCCATCAAGATATCGTTCTGCGCATCCTTGGCACGGATATTGCCAGTCCTTGCAGCAGCAACACACTCACTGAGGGTCATGACGCGAGGCCCTGCAGCCGGCACATCACTCTGTGCCAGGACCCCTGTCGGCAATAGTGCCAGCAACGGCAACATGCGTCGTACAATACTATTCCTCATCTTCATAGCTCACCTTATATTTGTTTCTTACCATACAATAACCCACAGGAATCATCGTTACAATGAACAACATCGAAACGAAGGCACCGATACTGATGACCACGCCCATCGGTCCCCACAGGGGAGTATTCTTGATGACCATCGGAATGACACCCATCGATGCCGCTGCCGATGTCAGGAATACAGGGCGGAACCGGCGCTTGGCAGAGAGCAGGGCCGACTCGGCAACTCCGAAGCCATGCCGTTCGTGCAGTTCCTCAGCATAATCAATCATGATAATGCCGCAACGGGTAATGAGTCCCATCAGCGTAATAAAGCCCAGTACACCCGTGGCTCCGAACTCCTGTCCGAAAACTATCATACCCAAGGCTCCGCCTATCATCGAGAAACCCAGTGAGTACATAATCAGCAGCGTAAGGGGAATACTCTTCAGGTGGAACACAATGATGAAGAAGATGACGATGACGGCTATCTCCATGCCCAGGTAAAGCTGCGGGCGATAGGTTTTTTCCATGGCTGCCTGACCACCCTGTTTCAGTGTCACTCCCTCGGGCAGACGCAGCGTCTCTAAATCTTTGTATATGCTACGGGTCAGCTCGCCAACCCTGGCGTGGCGCCCCATCATGCCGAAAACCGCTGCCGAACGGATACCGTTGACATGGGTTATCGTACCGTTACCCCAGCTAGGCTTGACATCAGCCACCTGCGACAGGGGTGCGGAGGTCAGTGTAGGTAGCAGGCCTGTGACACGGATATTCTTGAAGTCGTCAATAGTCTGATTACCGTCATTGGCATCCCTGATGACCACTTCCAACTCGTTTTCTCCCTCCCAGACGGTGGTCACGGGAATTCCCCCACCATAGCGCATGGCGAAATTCAGCGACAGCAACGACTTGCTCAGTCCCATACGGTTGGCTTCCTCAGGCGACATCACCACCTCTAACCGGTTACTGGAAGCCCCCCAGCTGCTGACCACCACGGGCAGGTCCGGATTACGGGACAGACGGGCGAAGATGCTGTCGGTAGCCACGTGCAGACTGTCGAGATTGTTTCCTGCCACCTGTACCTCAATAGGATATGGGCGGTCGGAGTACTCTATCTGGCGGAAGAGCACCTGCGCGTCACTGAAATAGTTGGCATAACGTTCTTCATAGTCGTCAAGCATGCCTTGTGTCTCAGCATCACTATGGGTATTGACGATAAACTGTGCGAAGTGAGTGCCGCCAAACTGTGGCATAGAGGTAGCATGGAAACGGGGCGACCCGCTGCCGTAAAAGGTTGTCAGGTTGGCCACCCTCTTGTCACGTTGCAGAATGGCTGCCAGGCTGTCGGCAATCTGTGCCGTATAGCTCAGTGATGTGCCATTAGGCAGGAAGATGTCCACCGCAAACTGATTACGCTCTGCACGAGGCATCAGACGCTGGGGAATCAGCATCATGAGCAAACCGCCGATGATGATGCTTGCCAGTCCGACAGCCATTGTTACCCGCTTATGGCGGAAACATATCTCTATAAACCGGTCATACCGCTTCTGCGTCCAGTCTAATATCGACTGATGCTTCTGCGACTTCTCTGTCTGCCCGCTCAGCCCTTTCCTGATAAACTGATACTGCATGATGGGCACCACGAAGATGGCTACCAGGAGCGACACCGTCAGCACGATGGTAATGGAATACGGGAACCACTGCAGAAAGTCGTGCAGCACCTCGTCGGTAGTGAAAATCAGCGGGAAGAACGTGAAGCAGATGACCAGCGTTGCCGTGACGATGCTCTTGACGAATTCACGCGACGACTCCACGGCAGCCCTCCAGCGGCTGACACCTTCGTCAAGTTTGTCTAAATAGCAGTCCACCACCACTACGCTGTCATCGACAATCATTCCCAACGAGACTATCAGCGCTGCCAGCGTCACAGAATTAATCTCTACGCCAAAGGCCAAGAACAGCGCTATGGAGGCGAAGATGGTTATGGGGATGGTCATGACTGCCACACCAGCCACACGCAACGGCAGCATAAGCATCACCACAATAATGACCGACACAATGGCGATGAGCAACTCTGTTAGGAAGTGCATGACGGAGTCGCCCACCACCTGGCTCTGATCGCTAATGACGTTAATGTGTACGTCCGAAGGCAGCGTACGGCTATAGTCTTCGAGAATGGCTTTTACTTCGTCACCGAACTGCACGATATTGTTGCCCTGCACCATCTGCAGCGACAGCAAAATGCATTTACGCCCGTTATTCTTAATAAAGCGGACAGGAATAGGATTTTCACGCTTGATGGTGGCAATGTCTCCAAGGCGGACTACCATCCCAGAAGGGTCGCTGCTGATAATGGTCTGAGCCACGTCGTTCTCTGTGTTCATGGACGACTGCACATGTATCGGGCGACTCAACTGCCCGTCGTCCAAGCTTCCCGTATAGAATGTTCCTGTCTGCCCGGACAGCTTGCTCATCAGCATCGCCGTATTGATGCCATACATCGACAGACGGTCACGGTCCAGATAAATGGTCAGCTGCTCTTTCTGGCCACCCATACGAATGATGTTGGCCAGGCTCTTCACCTCGCGCAGGCGGTCGCTCAGCGCATCCACGTAATCGGCCATCTCGCGATAGGTCTTCTCCTCGCTCTCCAGAGTGACAAGCATGGCCGACGAGTCACCAAAGTCATCATTAGCCACCACGCCCAGCACACCGGAAGGCAACGTCAGCTTCAGTGCTGGCAGACGCTCCTTCAGCTTATTCCAGAACTCAGTCTTAGCCTTTACCGAAGGGTTGACGAAGACCACTGCCACACACATATTGTTGAAGCTGAGCGACATCGTGCGCCTCCTGTTTATCTCCTTGAAAGTCCATAGGAACTCCTCCATCGGTTTGGCAAGCTGCTGTTCCACCTCCAGTTCTGAAGCACCAGGATAGACACCAACCACCAGTCCTATAGGCAGCTGGAACTGCGGAAACTCATCTTTCGGAATCACGACGAGGGATGCCATACCGGCCAGCATCATCACTGCAACCAGCAACAGCGTAATACGCTTGTGGCGCATAGCTGAGGCCACCAAGTCTGTTCTTGCTTTCTTGCTGTCCATAGCGCCTTCAATGTTCTACCTTTACTTCCGTTCCCTCACACACTTTGTTCTGTCCAGCAATGATGACGATGTCACCGTTGCTCAGTCCCGACTCTATGAGTACACCTTTGTTAAGAACCGCACCTGTCACCACAGCCTGACGGTGGGCCTTGCCGTCACGCACCGTCCAGACAAACTTGTCCTGACCGCTAACCTGAACGGCCTGCCCTGGAATCACTATCGTATAGTCACCGTCTGTCGTCTCCATTCTAACCTGACAGACCATGCCGGGCAAAAGAAGATGCCGATAGTTGTCGACCAGCGCTTTCACACCGTATGCATGGTTGATAGGATTGGCCGTTACGCCACGACTGACAATCTTTCCGCGAAACACACTGTCGCCCAATGCATTCACGGTAAACGAAACAGGCTGGCCGACGGCAATCTGACCTATCTCCTTTTCAGGTACACTCAGCCGCACCTTCACCCGATCAATCTTCACCATCCGGAATCCGGCCACACCAGGCATAACACTGGCACCTTCATGAACACTCGAAGATGCCACGTAACCATCGAAGGGGGCACGCAGCACAATCTCGCTTACCGACTTCCTTGAAATCGCCTCTGCAGCGCGAGCCTTGGCCAGGTTCGTTTCCATTTCCACCATCTTTATTTCCGGCAGTGTGCCCTTGTCGTAGAGATCTTTCAACCGCCGGTAGGCATCCTCGGCCTGACTTAACGTGGCTGCACTAATCTCGTGAGCATTGCGCACATTCTGGCCGTCAACTTCAGCCAGAGCTTGTCCTTTCCTGACGTACTGGCCCTCTTCGGCCATCACCTTCACCACATTGCCGATGACCCCAAACGTTACGTTTACACCATCCTCCTCCTCAATAGTTCCCTCGTAGTTCTTACCAACAACATGCGTGCTGGCCTCTGCCCGTATGGTCTTAACTTTGACATAACCCGATTTTCGGTCTTTCACCTGGTTACCAGTACAACTGCCTAAAAACAGGCAGAACAATACAAAGAAAACTATCCGTATCTTTTTTTTCTCATTTGTTATACTATCTTTTGATTCGTTCCTGCAAATGTACGAAATAAATAACAAACGGCAAAATTTCTACCAACGAGTTTTCTATTTCAGGGCTTCCGGGGGTTAATTACATACCAAAATCACTGAAATTGCTCATCAAAATCACTGAATTTGCTCACCAAAATCACTGAATTTGCTTCTGGTTCTGCCTTTAAAACGACACTAACAGAGGGCTTGCACGCCTGTAAATGCGTTGCTCCAGAAGCGCTGGACGACAAGACGCGCCTTAACCTATGGTCATGGCTGTAACGGCGTGAGCGGATAGACCAAATTGACAATGAGGATGTTGGCAGCAAGAATGATAAGATTCATCAGCAGGCCGATACGCATGAAGTCGCTGAAGCGATAGCCGCCGGGGCCGTAGACCAGCATGTGGGTGGGCGATCCGATGGGTGTGGCGAAACTGCTACTGACACTGATCATCAAGGCAATGAGGAAGGGGTAAGGTTCGTAGCCTAACTTCTCGGCAGCCTCGTACATGATGGGGAAGAACATGGCTCCCGCCGCCGTGTTGGAGATGAACTCGGTGATGAAAGTGCCGACCAAACAGACAGCGGTCATCACCACGAGGGGATTGGTGCCGCAGACGTCGAGGATACCGAAGGCCATACGCTCGGCGATGCCGGTCTTCTGAATGGCGAGTCCCAAGACCACGGAGCCTGCAAAGACAAGGAGGATGTCCCAGTTGACGGAGCGCATGGCCTGGTCGGGGGTGCAGCAACGGCAGAACAACATGGCAAAAGCTGCCAAGAGGGCGCACTGCAGTAGTGGCAGGACGCCTAAGGCGGAGAGGGCCACCATGGCGGTCATGATGAGTGTGGAGACGAGAGTCTTGGAACCGACGTTGAGCACCTCACCGCCCTTCACCAGTCCGTGGGTCTGCTCCAAGGCGAGGATGTCCTTGATGTTGCCGGCAAAGACCATGTGGTCGCCACCCATGATGAACTCGCCGGCCTTGACGGGCACAGGGACATTGTCGAAATGGTGCATCTTGATGAGCCGACCGCCCTTGACGTCGAGCAGTCCGGCATAGTCTAATGTCTCGCCGATGAACTTGTTGTTCGACGGCACCAGCATCTCGACGGTGTATTCTACCGTGTCCTCGGTGTCGGACTCCGGTGCGCGGCGGTCAGGCAGCAGCCGGTGCATGGCAATGATGCTGAGCACGCCGACCAGAAGGCAGAACAGTCCGGGAATGGTGGTGGCCAGCACGTTCATCGGCGTGCCAGTGTGGTCGGCATAGAGTCCGGAGATAATTAGGTTGGGGGGCGTACCTATCAGTGTGCAGACACCGCCCATGCCTGAGGCGTAGCTCAGGGGAATGAGCAACTTAGAGGGGGAAATGCCTAACTTCTTCGACCACATCTTGACGATGCCCACGAAGAGAGCCACCACGGTGGTGTTGCTGAGAAACGAGCTGAGGGCAGCCACGGGGAGCATAAGCCTGACGACGGCCTTAGCGTAACTTGTGGGCTGCCCTAAGAGGTTCTTCACTATCCACTGCAGCACGCCGGTATGCGTCAATCCGGAAACAACGACAAACAGCACGCCGATGACCACCACCGACGTGGAACTGATGCCCGAGAAGGCTTCCTGTGCATTGAGCACTCCTGTCAGATAAAGAATGGCAGCGGCACTGAAAAACACTAAGTCGGCACGCAGCTTGGTGAACAGCAACACGGTGAACATGGAGAACACCGTGACAATGGTAATCCACGCATGAAGGTCAAAGCCCCAGAACATAAATCTCTTGACTTTTTATTTTCCTCTTGACCTTTAGGTCAAAGAACTCTCAATTATTATTTTATAATTTTTATTTTTTTTTAATTTAATGGTATCTCAGGATGCTGAACGGCTAACGGCATGCCGTCCTGAGAGAGGTAGAACATGTAGAGGATGACGGGCTTGGTGCCGCGGTTCTCGCCATGATGGATGGTGTTCACCATCTCTACGACGGCCTCACCCTCATGCACCGTCTTCTCCTTACCGTCCTGACCGATAATGGTCAGCTCGCCCTGCACCAGCACGCCGTAATTGATGACGGGGTGGTGGTGCCACCCTAACTTCTGGCCGGCAGGAAACTCGTACTTCACGGCTACCAGTTCCGGACGGCCATGCAGGTAGTCGGGCAACTGTACGCCATCCCAGCTCTGCGAGGTGCGGATGAGTTCTTCACTTTTCACTGCGGGGGCGACATCTCCTTCTTGTGCGTTGGCTTCACCGCATGCTATCACGCCAGCCACAATGCTGCTGACGACGAGAAGGACGGCAACGCACACCCATAGTTTCTTTTGCTTCAATGTCATATCTCAATTCTTAATTCTCCTACAAACTCTGCTCGCTTTGAGCTCTCGGGTCAAAGAACTCTCGATTATAATTTTTATTATTTATTTTTATTTTTAATCCTCATCCATCTGGAAGAGAGGGTCTTCAGGCATCACCATGACAGGGGGCTGCTCGTAGTCGCGCAAGAGCTTGTCGGATACATACTTCCTGTCGACCACTAAGCGGAACATGTATTCGCGGAACCAGCGTGCCGTCATGATGAGACAGCCCTGCTGACCCCACGATGCTCCCCACGAGTTCTCGACCTTCCACTTCAGGGGCTGGCCGTCGGCATCGAGGTCGACGGCAGTGAGCGTCATGGCATGGGTGGAACCGCTATCGAACGTCGAGATGCGGTCGGCCTTCGACATGGTGAAGGTTGTGCCGAAGAGCGACGCATAGTCGAAGTTCTCCAGATCGCAATAGCCACGCTTGCGGTCAAGCTGTTTGCCGACATCATAGGAACTGTAGAGCTTACGGCCGTCGCGAAGCGAGGCAATGGCCAGTGTCTCGATGTCGTCCATGGGCAGGTTGAGGTATTTCCAGTTATGACCGTCGTAGGTGTGGCGGTCCAGCTCTACCTCGTAGGTCTTGTAGTAGGGGCGTCGGGGATCGTTCATCACCATGATGAACGTGCCGTTGATGGGTCCGCCGACCACTTCCTGGTAAAACTCCTTGGGGGTGTATTTCCGTTCGGCAGTCTGTGCTTTTCCGTTCTTGTCGCGGAAGACGTAGTTGAATTCGCGCACGGGTTCGCCGAGGGTGATGACGAGCATGTGGTATATCTCACCAAGCATCTCTGTCTTACGCTGAAGAATAGCTTTCGGCTTCTGGCCGTCGGCAACCATACGACGCAACTCAAGGCCCTGCTCGCGCAGCTTTGACTTGATGACAGCGGACATCCTTGACGTATTGTCGGCAGAATAGGTCTCGGGCTGTACGGCAGCAGGCACCAGTCCATACTTCTCGGCCAGATCGGCCACACCACAGAAGGTGCCGCCATCGTTCAACGGGTAGTGGAAGAAGAACTGCACGCGCTGGGCATCGATAGGCTCACGAGCGGTGTCGATGACACCCTGGAGCATCAGGTTGGCTTTCTCCAACTGGTCCCAGAAGAAGAGATAGTCGTGCGACAGACTGACGGTAAGGGAATCGGTGCGCTTGGCAAAGTTAGCGCGCAGGACATTCAGGCCGCTGAACATCCAGCAGCGTCCGCTGGACTTCTGGTCGGTAATGGACTGCTTGGGGGTTTCCACACTGAAATAGGTGTTCAGTTCGCCGGCATGCTGCTGATTTTGTGCCAACACATCGATGGCGTTGGCTGCCAAGGCATTACGCAGGGCACGGTCGGAAGCCGTCGGGGTGCGCTGTTGCTGAATCTGCTGCAGCATCTGTAGGGTAATTCCGCCGTTGCGTGTCTGACCGATAGCTGCCACCGCGGCCACGAGGGCAAGGGACAAAAGGGCTTGCTTCTTCATTTCTTCTTCGAGGATATATGGATGGTCTTGGTGGTTTTGGGGGTTGTCGCCTTACCTGACTTACCCGAAGCATCAGAAGTACCTGCAGTACCATTATAATACTTCATAGCTTCGGGCATCCAGCCCTGTATCTGCTTGATGCGCTGCGCATCGCTGGGGTGTGTGCTCAGCCACGAAGTACTGCCGCCGCCGGTGGCCTGCGACATGCGCTGCCAGAAAGTGACGGCCACGTGGGGGTCGTAACCGGCCATGGCTGCGAAAATAAGACCTAAATGGTCGGCCTCGCTCTCGTGTTCGCGAGAATATTTGGCACTAGCTCCTTTGGCACCGACACCGTAAACCTGGCCGGCAACGGTCTGCAAACTACTGCTGGCACCAGCACCGGAGAGGATCATGCCTAAAGCCTGGGCACCGTACTGCTGCTTGAGGAGTGTGGACATCTGTTCGGCGGAGTGCTTGGCAACTGCATGAGCTATCTCGTGACCTAACACAATGGCCAGCGAGGCCTCGTCCTTGGTGACGGGCAGGAGACCCTCGTAAACAACAATCTTACCACCAGGCATACACCAGGCATTGACCTGCTGGTCCTGCACCAGGTTGAACTCCCACTTATACTGCGACACCTCGTTGCCCAGACCGTGCTGGTTGAGATAGGTGACCACGGCAGTGGCCAACTTCTGCCCTACCCGCTTCACCATGGCCGTATTGGCGGCATTGGCTGAGGGTTTGGCGGTTTTCATGAACTCGCCATACTGCTGATTGCTCAGGCTGAGCACCTGTTCGTCGCTGACCATGAGCGTGCGCTGACGACCGGTGATGGGTACGGTGGATGTGGTTCCGCAACTGGCCAGCACAGCTACCACTGCGGATAATAGAATGAGTCTGATTTTATTCATTGCCTGTAAAGCTTTCTTTAGTAGTCTAAGGGTGTGGATGGTCACTGCCAAGATTACCGTTCGCCAATGCGGGTATAGACGAAACCGAGCGATTCCAGTTCCTGACGGCTATAAATGTTACGACCGTCAACGACAACGTTCCCCCGCATCACCTTGCGAATAACGTCCCACGAGGGCATGCGGAACTGGCGCCACTCCGTCATCAGGGCAAAGACGTCGGCATCGTTGGCAGCATCATAGATGTCCTTACAATAAGTGACGGCATCGCCCAGACGGCGGCGGCACTCGTCCATGGCTATAGGGTCGAACACACGGACGGCAGCACCGTCGGCCAGCAGTTTCCCGATGACAACCAGTGCCGGAGATTCTCGCATATCATCTGTATCGGGCTTGAAGGCAAGACCGAGGATGGCGACGGTCTTACCACAGACAGGACCGGCCGCGCGGAGAATCTTATCGTAGACAATGGCTTTCTGACGCTCGTTGACACGCTCGACGGCCTCGATGACCTCCATGTGGTAGCCGTTGTCGATGCCCGTGTGCAGCAGTGCCTTCACATCCTTGGGGAAGCAACTGCCGCCGTAGCCGCAGCCGGCATACAGGAACTTGGGGCCAATGCGCGAGTCGCGACCGATGCCCTGACGTACACTGTCGACGTTGGCACCCACCCGCTCGCAGAGATTGGCAATGTCGTTCATGAACGAGATGCGTGTGGCAAGCATGGCATTGGCGGCATACTTGGTCATCTCGGCTGAAGGAATATCCATGAAGATGACACGGAAGTTCTGGATGAGGAAAGGCTGGTAGAGGCGGGTCATCACCTCGCGGGCCTTGTCGGACTCTGTGCCTACCACCACACGGTCGGGCGACATGAAGTCCTTAATGGCAGCACCCTCTTTCAGAAACTCAGGGTTGCTGGCCACGTCGAAAGGTATGTCGACACCGCGCTGGTCCAGTTCCTCCTGAATGGCTGCCTTCACTTTCCGGGCAGTACCCACGGGAACGGTGGACTTGGTGACAAGGATGGTGTACTTGTTGATGTGCTGTCCGAACTGGCGGGCTACGGCCAGCACGTATTTCAGGTCGGCACTGCCGTCTTCGTCGGGAGGAGTACCCACAGCGGAGAAAACTACCTCGACATCGTCAAGCACTTCGGTAAGGTCGGTGGTGAACTGCAGACGGCCATAACTCACATTACGGCGCACCAACTCTTCAAGGCCGGGTTCGTAGATGGGCATCTCGCCATTCTTAAGCTTCTCTATCTTATGGGCATCTACGTCCACACAGGTGACATGAGAGCCCATTTCGGCAAAACATGTACCACTGACCAAACCGACATAGCCGGTTCCTACAATTGCTATTTTCATAAGTTTGTTATTACTAAAGTAATGAATAGATGATGATAAGTCATGCCAGAGAAGGGAGGCTTATCCAAGACCTAACAGCGGCTTCAGCTGTCCTTCCTTGTGAAGAATCCACCCTGTCGTGCAGAGGAATGCTAAGAACAGGAAGATGAGCACTGACTTGGCACGGGCAGGACCGGCCTTCTTGACAGGCACGGTGGCACTCTGTAGGTTGGTGAACGAGGGTGTCTCCTCCTGAACCTTTGCCTCAGCGCCCTGCAGACTGTTGGCCAGCGTGTTATAAGCATTATACTTCAGTTGCATGTCGTTCTCCAAATCCTGAAGCTTGATGCGGGCCGTATTATAGATAATGTCCTGGTTGGCATCAGAATATTCAGCATACATGCGGCGGGCTTTCTCGTAACGCTCCTTGGCCTCACCGTAAAGCTTGCGGGTATAGTCAAGGTCTACGCGGGCCTTCTTCGTACGATACTCGGTAATGAAGTCCTGAAGGCGTTTCTGTACTGTATCTGCTATACAGGCAGCAATGTACGGGTCCTGATCGACCACATCGATGGTGATGACGAGGGTCTTCTGATCGACATCGCAGACAATCTTCTTTTCCATCGCCTCGACAATCTGGTCCTCACGCTTGGTCAGGCGGAAGGCATCGAAAGGCTTCTTCTCCTGCTCAGGGAAGAAGGATGCAATAGCCTTACCTAACAGCCTGAACGGGAAAGTGATGGCGTACATGATCCACGAAGGCTTCTGCTCTTTGTCAAGATAGTCATAATAGCTCATTACACGCGTGCTGTCTTTCTTATGCACAGGGACGTTGAAAAGGCTGACACGGAAGTCGGTACTGGCCATCAGCTCGGGATAAATCATCGGGTACAGAGCTTCGGTATTGCCCATGATACCTGTACCCATACGCAAACCAAACGAGGCGGCCATGACACTCAATGAGTTCATGCTCCTGGACGTGTTCAACTCCGGGGCCAACTTCACTTCACACTGGTAGTAGTTGGGCATGGAGAGCATAAGGATGCAAGCCGCGACAAAGGTTATGCCCAGCACCTTCTTATAGAGCCGCATATGCTTCTTCATTGCAGAGAAGATAGCTCCAAAGTCGATGGAGCTCTCTTCCTGCTCAATGTATTGTTGCTGATTGTTCTCTTCCATCATTCTTATTTTTTAGTTAAGTAAGCAATCATGGCGATGGTGGTTGCCAATGACGACATCGTACCGCCTAAGCCAAGCCACTCAGCAGCCTTCCAGTAGTGCAGACGACGCTTGCTGGGTATGACAATCTCGCTGCCCGGCTCAATCTTTGTGGTACGGGAGAGCTTGTCCATCATGCCATTGGGATAAACAATAAAGGACTTGCTCTTCTTGGCAGTCTGAGAAAAACCACCAGCCCTGTCAACATACCAGCGATAGTTCTTGCCGGCCACATAGGTTACGGTGTTGGGGAACTGCACATCACCGGAAATCTTGACGGTTCCAACATATTCTGGCACATCAATGCGGTCGCCCTCACGCAACACGATGTTATAGTCAGAACTGGGATCAGCAAGCGCCTTGTCCAACTCAATACCGATAGGATAGGTGTCTGAAAGTTCCATCTTTCCCCAGGGAATAGAGTCGCGCTCAGCGGATGACATGCTACTGCGGATGGCTTCCAGCACGGCTGAACGACGAGCCCGTTCCTCATCGTTCATGTGGCGGATCAGACGGGCACCCTTCAGGTAGGCATCGGGAGTGACACCGCCAGCCATCTCGATGGCATCGGTCAGCCGGAGGTTCTTACGCTCAATGGTAAACGCGCCCTCGAAGTTAACCTCGCCGGTCACTCTGATGTTGCGAGGCATCACATAGCCTGGGCTGCGGCGTACATGGACGACATCGTAAGGTTCAAGCTTGAAACCGTTGTCGCCGGTGATGACCAAACCGTCCTTCAAGTCGAAGGTGAAGGTCTGGGCGATCTCACGAGTCTTCAGCTTAGAATAAGGGTTATTGATACGACGGCTAATGTCGACACGTGACAGCGAAGCACCATCGCGCAAGCCACCAGCCATCACAATCAGGTCTTCAATGGTGGTATTGTCGGCATACTCGTAGCTTCCAGGATTCATGACCTCGCCAGTGATAGTCAGTGTGCGCTCCTTACGCAATTCCTCCTGTGTAGGAATGAACACCACGTCCTCATTCTGCAGGGCCACGTCTGGCGAAGTACCATTCATGATACCCATCACGTCGACAGGAATAACCTCCAACGAACGGTCGGGCTTCAGACGGTGGATGATGGCGTGCTGGGTGAATGCGTCTTCAGTAAGACCTGCGGCAGCTTCAATCAGCGAACGAACAGAACTAACCTGACCGTTAAGATTAAACTGTCCGGGACGGAACACGGCACCCTTGATCTCGACCATGTTCTCATAGCGGTTCAGGATAGCGTCTACGCTTACGGCATCACCGTCATCTACCTTAAAGGTGTTGAAGTCGAACTCCTCAATATTATGAACGGTATAACGTTCACCGGTCTGACGTACCAGACGAACAGACTTCTTAAAAGCGTCGCCAGTGAAACCGCCGGCATAACGCAACAGGGTCCCAATGCTCTCACTGCGACGCATCTCATAGAACATGGGGCGTTTTACGTTACCCGTGATACCCACAAGGCACTCGTAGGGACCGACCTGAATGACATCCTGGTCCTGCAAACGGATATTACCCGCCAAACGGCCATTCAATATATACTCATAGATATCGACGACAGAAATCAGTCGGCCAGCACGGAACACTTTGATATTACGCAACGTACCCAACGTTCCAATACCACCGGCAACATAAAGGGCATGGAAGACGGTGGCGAAGGGTGACAGGTGATAAGTACCCGGAGTACGAACCTCACCCATGATGTTAACCATGATGCTGCGCGTGTTGCCTATGGTCAGCCGGAGGTCACTGCCTGAATAGTGCTTGCCAAGCCTTGACTTAATCTTCTGCTGGGCAGCAGCAACGGTAAGACCCGTCACATTAACAGGACCGACACCACTCAGTGTTACCGTTCCCTCAGGAGAGATGGTATGGGCATAGGTCTTCTGTGAGTCACCATAAATATCGATGACCAGCTGGTCACCAGGACCTAATACGTAGTCCTGGGGGGTAGGAACATTCAGATTAGGAGAAAAACTCAGGGCACGCTGATTGAAAATGTCACGGCCGAAGACGCGCTTACCACGAGCCTCACCAGGAACATTCTGTGTGGACTCCACGTCGCGCTCAGCCTCATCGTGCTCCTTGGCTGCATCAGCGTAAATCTCACCCGTAGTACCACGACGGGCTGTAGTCACCTCCTGTGAAGTAGTACCGTCGCTATTGGCAGCCATGCGGTCGGCTGCCATACGGACTGCTCCGTCAGCAGCACCTTCCATTCCGCGATTCTTAATCTGCGAATCGTACTGGTTGCGAATGCGGCGTATCTGCTCAATGTTTACGCCACGCTGCATCAACTTTGTCACTATCTGCGACTGACTGGTGCCCCGACGCATTTCACTGGCCACCACGTTCATCACCTGTGTGTCGGACATCTGAGCAAAGACTCCAACGACGGCAACGGCGCAGAAGAATGTTGTTAATAAAAAACGTTTAAACATTTTATAATTGCATTATTGTTATTATTCTCGCAAGGTGAATGTTTCGAATACCGCTCTCCTCTTTAATTTATAAAGGAAATCGGCTGCAAAGGTACAAATAACTAAGAGAATATCCAAACAAATTTATACTTTTTGCAAAAAAAGAAAGTCGTCACCATACGAAGTGACGACTCTTTACTACTAATAATGTCCAAATAATTCTTACTTCAAACCACGGTTCACCAGTGTGACGTTGAGCAACATAACATATTTACGATACTGCTCACTGCTGAGAATGTAGTTCATGTAAGCCAAGTCTTTGCCGATAGCCTTGTCAACCATCTTTTGACGCTCATCTCCAGAAGCTTGCGCAGCAAACAGCAACTCAGCACTGAAGGTCTTATGAATCTCGGCAAAACTCTCCATCTGATCCTTTGACAGGTTAAGTGCCTGACCAAGCTTCTTCATATTGACGGTCTTCAAATTGTAAACCTCGTTGAGGTTGGCAGCAGTCTCGTTTTCTGCAAATGTCATTGTCATGCTCAGCATGGCTACAACTACCATAAACAATCTTTTCATTTTCTTACCCTTTCTTTCTTTAATTAATAAATAAGTTGTTATCCACTGTCATCAGTTTTTCTCTGATTGACGATGCAAAGGTACGGCAAAAAGTGATACCATCCAAACTTTTGAATCAAATTGTTTGCGAACACAGTCGTTTTCTTGACATTTGTCAACAAAAGGGCGAAATCGTTGACAAATGTCAATTCCAAGCGTTTTTAGACGATATATTTGGCATTCTGCCCTTTTTCTATTACCTTTGCAGGCAAAACAAAACTTAACAACAACAAATAATTATGGAGCAAAAGAATCAATTCATTTCATTGAGCTACCAGCTGTTCCTGGATGGTGAAGATGGGCAGGAGTTGGTGGAAGAGGCTACTGCAGAGCGGCCTTTCGAGTTTATTTCCGGATTCGGAGTGGCCTTGGATGCATTCGAGAGTCAAGTTGTCAACCTTGAGAAAGAAGACACATTCGACTTTCTGATTCCCAAGGAGCAAGCTTATGGCGACTACAACGCTGAGCATGTGCTGGAGTTGAAGCGTGACACGTTTTTTATCAACGGCCGTTTTGACGATGAGCACATCTACCCCGAAGCCATCATCCCCCTTCAGAACGAAGAAGGACAACGCTTCTACGGGCGCGTCGTTGAAATAGGAAACGAGAATGTGAAAGTAGACCTAAACCATCCGTTGGCCGGCGAGACACTTCACTTCGTGGGTCGCGTGTTAGAGAACCGTCCTGCCACCACCAAGGAAATTGAACAGTTGGTCAAGCATCTTACAGGAGGGTGCGGAGGTCATTGCGGTGATTGTGACGGCTGCGGTGAAGGTAACTGTGGCGAGGGCCAGTGCGATGGAGGCTGTAGCCACTGTCACTAAGACTATAATACAGCAGGCACCTGGCATTAAAGCATAAATAAAGATGAATACATTCGGAGAATTATTCAGGCTGACGACCTTTGGCGAAAGCCATGGTGAAGCCATCGGAGGTGTTGTTGACGGAATGCCATCAGGGATTACTATTGACATGGATTTCATTCAACAGGAACTGAACCGTAGGCGTCCTGGCCAAAGCGCCATCACCACTAGCCGTAAGGAACAAGACCATGTGGAGTTGTTAAGTGGTGTCTATGAGGGCAAGTCGACAGGCTGTCCCATCGGATTCATTGTACGCAATACGAATCAACACTCTGATGACTACAACAACATGCGTCAGCTGTTCCGCCCATCACATGCCGACTATACTTATTATTATAAATATGGTACGCGCGACCATCGCGGAGGGGGCCGATCCTCTGCCCGCATCACCATCAGTCGCTGTGTGGCTGGTGCGCTGGCCAAACTAGCATTGCGTAAATTGGGCATCGACGTGAAGGCTTACACATCACAGGTTGGCACCATAGCACTACCCTATGACTATAGCCACTACGACCTGTCACAGACAGAATCCAACAGCGTGCGCTGTCCAGATGCAGAGAAGGCGCAGGAGATGATTTCGCTCATCAACAAGGTGAAAGCTGATGGCGACACCATAGGTGGTGTTATCACTGGAGTCATCAAGGGCTGTCCTCCTGGGTTGGGAGAGCCTGAATTTGGAAAACTTCATGCCATGCTGGGCTTTGCCATGCTGGGCATCAATGCCGTAAAAGGTTTCGAATATGGTGAGGGCTTTGCCGGAGTGACGGCTCGTGGCTCAGAACAGAATGACATCTTCCAATCCTTTAACGGAAAGATTACAACTGCCACCAACCATAGCGGAGGTATCCAAGGGGGTATTTCCAACGGTCAAGACATTTATTTTCGAGTGGCCTTCAAGCCTGTTGCTACCCTGCTTCGTGAGCAAGTCACTGTTGACATAGAAGGTAAACCAACTACATTGACTGCTCGCGGGCGTCATGACCCATGTGTGTTGCCTCGCGCTGTACCAATTGTCGAAGCAATGGCTTCAATGGTCATTTTGGATGCCTATTTGTTGGGAAAAGCGAGAAAAATGTGATTTTTAAGCATGTAAATGCAAAAAAAGCGAAAAAAGGTTGGTTGTTTCAAACTTTTATACTATCTTTGCATCAGCAATTCGGGGTTTGTGAAAATCCCAATATGCTTTAGTTAAGTCTAGTTTAGTTTTTGTGTTGGTTGAGAGCGGTCATTTGGCCGCTCTCAAATTTTTCGGCATTAACCAACACCGGACACTCTCACACTTAGAGATTAAATACATCCGACTATGTCACTTAAACTCTTACACCCATGCTCGTCAAGCCAGGCATCAATGCCGTTACGGACCTTGATGGTGACAGCGGGATCCAGAAAGTTGGCTGTTCCTATCTCTATGGCTGTGGCACCGGCCATCAAAAATTCAATAGCGTCCGTGGCAGTAGTTATGCCCCCCAGTCCCACCACTGGAATATTGACAGCCTTGGCCACCTGCCACACCATGCGCAGAGCCACGGGTTTGACAGCCGGTCCGCTGAGTCCTCCTGTCTTGATGCTGAGCACAGGTTTGCGCCGTTCTATATCAATGGCCATGCCCATCAGTGTATTGATGAGCGAAACAGCATCAGCCCCTTCTGCTTCTACAGCACGCGCTATCTCTGCAATATCTGTCACATTAGGTGACAGTTTGACAATCAACGTCTTGTGATAACGCTTACGTACAGCCCTTACCACACTGGAAGCCCCAGCACAGGTGACACCAAAAGCCATCCCCCCATCCTTCACATTAGGACACGAAATGTTCAATTCGATGGCTGGAATATGCTCCAGATTATCAATACGCGCAGCACACTCTGCATAGTCTTCTGGTGAAGACCCGCTAACGTTGACTATCACGTTCGTGTCGATATCTTTAATTTGTGGATAGATATGTTCACAGAAGTAATCAACGCCCCTGTTCTGCAATCCCACACAGTTCAACATGCCCTGTGCTGTTTCTGCCATGCGTGGATAGTCGTTACCTTCACGAGGATGCAGGGTTGTACCTTTAACGATGATACCACCCAGTCCGTCAAGGGGTATAAAGTCCTGAAACTCCAGACCATATCCAAAGGTGCCACTGGCCGTCATCACAGGATTCTTCAGTGCCAACGCACCTATATTGACATTCAAATCTGCCATACAAAAAACTAAGATTTTACTATTACTGACTCAACCTCCACAAGTTTTACTCTCACGCCTTCAACAAACCTTTGCCCACTTCATTGCCACAGCAGGCGTTGGATGTCAAACACCGGACCATCCTTGCAGACGCACAGGTTTCCTTCCGTAGTCTTTTCCACACAGCAAAGGCATGCACCCAGTCCACAAGCCATCATGTTCTCCAGTGATGCCTCGCAGTCGATGCCATGCTCACGGGCATAACGTGCCACAGCTTTCATCATAGGTGTAGGTCCACAGGTTGCAATACGGTTAAACGGTTCGTCCAACACAGAATGGCTGGTGACAAAACCTTTCTGACCCATCGAACCGTCTTCCGTAGTCACACACACGCGACCATACTTATTAAACATATCCAACTCCAAGAGGTCTTTCCGTGAACGCCCCCCTAACAGGAAGGTTGGTTCACAGCCTAACTCCCGTACCTTGGCGCCAAAATACAACATAGGGGCGACACCAACGCCACCCCCGACTAATAACACCCGCTCTGTTGCTGATGCGGGCATGGTGAATGTGTTCCCCAGTGGCAGCACGCAGTTCACTGTGTCGCCCGGCTTCAAGCACCCTAACGCTCTGGTGCCGTCACCCACCATGGCCACCATCAGCCAAAGTTCATTCTGGCTGCTATCTACATAATTGATGGAGATGGGGCGACGAAGGAATGTGGTTGCCGAACCGTCCACACGCGCCTCGACGAACTGTCCTGGCAGCATTTCTGGCAACGGCTGTTCGTCCGTCAGTTTCAACAGCACATGTCTGTCGCTGAGTCTCTCCACAGCGTTTACCTTCAGGTCAAGAATATGTTTTTTCATTGCAGTATTCTACTAAGCCAAAAAACAAACAGAAGTCATCATTTATCCAACTGCTCGTATATCGAGTTATTGCTCTTGTATTCCGGCACAATCTCTTTCATCTTTTTCACAGTAGCCATGTCGTCATAGCGCTTGGAGATTTCTATCAGGTCTTCTATGTCGCGGTTCACCTGTGCATAGTCATACTCACGAACTTCTGCAATACGAATCTTCTCGTGGAATGACGGCTTTGTGCCTTCCAGTTCGTTGAGTACCTCCTCATACAACTTTTCGCCAGCCCGCAGACCCGTAAATTTAATCTCCACATTCCTGGCACCTGACAACTGAATCATGCGCTTGGCAAGGTCAGCAATCTTGACGGGTTTACCCATGTCAAAGACAAATATCTCACCACCATTACCTTTCGTACCTGCCTCCAACACCAACTTACAAGCCTCTGGAATGAGCATAAAATAACGGATAATGTCGGGGTGAGTCACAGTAACAGGCCCTCCATGCTTAATCTGTTCTTTGAACAAAGGAATAACCGAACCATTTGAGCCTAACACATTGCCAAAACGAGTGGTCACAAACTGGGTGCGTGCCGTAGGACTGCCCATCTGAGATGCTGTCACAAAGCTGGCCAGATTGCCCAGTTTATCCAAGAAGCCGCCTATTTTATGCTCCTTCACTGCTTTGTCCAGCGACTGCACGTATATTTCGCAGATACGCTTCGAACAGCCCATTACATTAGTAGGGTTCACTGCCTTATCCGTAGACACCATCACAAACTTCTGAACACCATACTTCACGGCAAAATCTGCAATGACCTTTGTGCCATAGATATTGTTCAGCACGGCCTCCGAGGGGTTGTTCTCCATCATGGGCACATGCTTGTATGCTGCTGCATGGAACACATAGTCAGGACGGAAAGTACGGAACACCTCTTCCATTCTGCGCTGACGGCTGATGCTGGTGACAATAGTATCGCACTTGATGTCAGGAAAATCCCTTGCCATCATCAGACGGATGTCGTGTTGAGGCGTCTCTGCTTGGTCAATAAGCATCATGGCGGCAGGCTTATAGACAGCCACCTGGCGAACCATTTCAGAACCAATGGAACCTGCCGAGCCAGTAATAAGGATTCGCTTGCCCGCCAGTTCCATGCCCACAGAGTCCATGTCCACCTTTATCTCGTCGCGGGGCAACAAGTCCTCGACACTCACCTCGGCCAGCTGGACATCCTTATAGTCGTCCTCGTCATCTTTCCACTCCTTGGCCTGTGTTGCCATGTATATCTTAATGCCCTTGCTGATGAGCATGTCCTGGAATTCCTGATTGCGCTGGAAATCTTTATTGCGGAGAGGAGAAACGAGAATAGCCTCTATGCCTTCCTTGTCTATTATCGACGCTATGTCGTCTTCGACATTATACACCTTGCGTCCCATCAGCAACATGTGCTTGGCACGGTTGTCATGCGAAATGAAGCCCTGCAGAGAGAAGCGACGGGGCCGCTGGGTATTGATGTTCTTGGCCAAACCGATGCCTCCAGACATAGCACCATATATCAGTACACGCTGCGCACGCTTGTTTGAGAACGAAATGTCATAAAGTGTCTTCACCAGGATGCGCACTGCCCACATGAATACAGTGGCCAACAGGAAGGTGATAACGGTCTCCGTCTGGTTCAAGGCTGCTATTCGAGTCAGTCCCTGATGCTCCATCACCAGCGAATAGACCAGTGCTATTGGCATGGAGATGGCTGAGCCATAGGCCACACGCATCAAGTCGATAAACGAACTATAGCGTACAATGCCTGAGTAAGTGTGCATCAGGCGGAATCCCAGTATCCCGAAGACGGTATATAGCAGCATGGTATAAATCACAGGGAATCGATTATATACCAGCACATCGGTTTTATGGAAAAGCCAATAAGTAAATATACCTGTCAGGAACAGAATAGCACTGTCCAATATCAAAATGCACCAGTATGGCAAAGAGTCTTTCCTAAAGTACCAATTCAGCAACTTATCGAATAAATTCCTCATATAATTTAAATTCAAATTTCAGTCCGCAAAGGTACAAAGAAATCAACAAACAACAAAATAAATAAATATTTATTTTTACTTCTGTCCCTTTGCAGGAACGAATGTTTCGTACGTCTGATCATCATAATAGACGCGAATTTCAGTAACCTTACGTGGCTCTTTGTCGGCTATTTTTACTTCCGTTCTGACAAAATCAGATGGTGTACTTTTAACACCCTGCTGATAAGACGTCATCTGAACAGGAGCAGTTGGGGTTGTAAGATGAGCTTCTTCAAAATTCAACATCGTTTCCGTGACCCTCGGCTGGGTGTTTGAAGGCACTGTTTCAGCATCAGAAGGGTGGGTAACATACATCTCTCCGGTTCCATACAAGAGCCACTCTATGCTGATGTTGGGAATTTTCATTTTGATAGCATCGACGATGTTAAGGGTCGGACGGGTACGTCCGTTAAAGATGCTGCTCAGTGTAGCAGGCGACTGTTGGAGGAAGTCAGCGAACACCTGTTGGGTCATGTGCTGGTCTTCCATGATCATGCGAATTCTGTCTTTTGTTTCCATTTGAGTCGAAATTAGGGGTAAAAAGCCCTTTTTTGTTAGATTTTACAAAGGTAAAGCATTTTTTTGAACTACGCAAGAAATCTAAAGAGAATTTTAAATTTTGAATTATGAATTTCAAAATCTTAATTTGTAAATCACAATTTAGGACAATACAAGAATGCTCTTTAGTATTACAAACCTAAAATTTAAAGAACAAAAGCTTATTAATAATTATTTAAGGGAGTTTTATTAATAATTTGGTTTATAACAAGATATATTATCCATATATGGCTTTCAAACGGGAGTATTACCGATATCATGCGGGGTCTGACATTCATATTGTTTGATTTTTATATAATGATCTGATATATCCAACTGGTTAATAACAGATTACGATGTTAAATCGTATAATGAATATGCATGAATATGCAATTGCAAAGGTTGTAGTTTGTACTTTATAAATTCAAATTGTGGTATTAATTATAACTTTACAAATCCATAATTCAGCTATCTACTCTATTCTTGTATTTGGTATTCTGAATCTATTTAGATTTTGAAATCAACAATTATAAATCTTAATTTTGCTTAAACCCAAATTCCGGGCTTGCCTATTTTGCGAAAAACAGCATTTTGAACGAATTCTGGACACATGGATGAAAATCTGAAAATACGCGAAATATGAAGGGGGTTTTTCGGTTAGAAACCCTTTGCTGACGGGCGTTTGAGGGCAGATTTTTATGTCTGTGAAAATCTGTCTTCCAGAAAAAAAGAAGTAAAAAAAGGCAAAAAAAATCAGTGAAGTATAAAGAAAATTAGTTCTTTCATGAGCTCTCCAACAGGTGTATTTGGGTTGTCCAGACCCTTACTTTTGGCATCAATTTCCCTCATTTTGGAGATAATTTGCATCACCTTCATTCCCGAGTAATTTCTAATACCAGTCATGTAGTCTTTGACGAAATACGGATTCCCGATTTCGAGCCATTTAGCCATGGCATCCTGACTACCCTTTTGTGGACAATAATAGGCAATCATCAAGTTTTGGAAGTATCCAAAGAGCAACGGGAGAAATGAATAGATGCTTCCCGCCTTTGGATTTTCGTCAAAATATTTGATTATCTGATTTGCCTTGAACACATTCCTGTTCACGAGTGCATCCTTCAGCTCGAAACCATTGAAGTCCTTACTCACCCCTATTTGGTTTTCCACCACCTGTGGTGTCACACGTCTGTTACCTTCCGGGAGCGACAGCAACACCTTGTCCAGTTCGCTGGTCAGTCGGCTCAGGTCGGCACCAATAGACTCTGCTATGAGCATGGTCGACTTGGGGTCAATGGTAGCTTGACGCGCCTTCAGATAGTTCTCAATGAAAGGCCCCAGTGCATATTCCTTCAGTTTCTGGCTCTCAAAGAGTACGCCAGCTTCACGTATAGCTTTCACATAGCCTTGCTTGCGACCGTCTATCTTGCCGTTTTTGTGACACAGTACAAGGATAGTCGATGGCATGGGGTTTTTCAGATACTTCTCCAAAGGCTCCACATTCTTAAGATTCTGGGCCTCTTTAACAATGATGACCTGATACTTTGCCATCATCGGGAATCCTCGTGCAGCATCCACAATCTGCGCTGCCGTCACGTCAGAACCGAACATGACTATCTGGTCGAACCCCCGTTCCTCGGGCTGCAGCACGTTCTCTGCTATCCAGTTGCTGATTTTATCGATATAGTATGACTCATCACCCATCAGGTAGTAGATGGGTTTGAAATGGCGAGCTTCCAACTCGCTCATCACCGACTGGTATGTCACTGCTGGTTGAGCCATAGGTGGTGCAAAGTTACAAAATAGTGAGAGAAATGCAAAAGAAAAGTGCGTTTTTCTATGCTTTTCAGAATGAAATACTCGCCAATGGCCCATTGCTTGCTGAACAAAGTCGTCGAGTTTGCTGAACAAAGTCGCCGAGTTTGCCGAACAAAGTCGCCGAGTTTGCCGAACAAAGTCACTATGTTAAGGGGGGAAAGCGAGAAATTTGACACAGCAAAACAAAAAGTTCAACGTTATTGTTCGTAGTTCATGGAAAAAGCTTAATTTTGCAGACGAAATGAGTATATAGATGTTTTGCGCGAACAAACGAATGAATGAACTGAATCTTCCCCCCTTCGATGCTAAACTGCGTGGCACGCGCCAGAAGCCCGAGATTTTCGACTTCCTGCGCCGTCGCTATGTGGCCCTGACTCCTGAGGAGTGGGTGCGCCAGCACTTCACCCACTGGTTAGTGGACCACAAGGGCTACCCCAAAGGGCTACTGGGCAACGAGATTGCGCTGAAGTGTGGCGACAAGACGCTGCGCTGTGACTCTATATTATATAATAAGGAGGCGCGGCCTCAGATGATTATCGAATACAAAGCACCCACTGTGGCATTGTCACAGCGGGTGCTCAATCAGATTTCAGACTATAACCTCCTGCTCCATGTCGACTATCTGGTGGTATCCAATGGCCTGCAGCACATCTGCTGCCGCATGGAATACGAGTCGCAGTCGTACCGCTACCTGGAGGATATTCCTGACTATGCTTCTATTTAGGCTTCTGCCTCAGGCACTTCTGTTGCCTCTGTGTCGGCCTTCTTGGTGGTTTTGCGGATAGCGCGCTTACGCGTTTTCTTCTCGTCGCCAGCAGCCTTTTCTATCTTTACACCGGCAAGTTCGGGATCTATCAGGATGCGTCCGCAATATTCGCAGACAATGACCTTCTTGTGCATCTTGATATCGAGCTGTCGCTGGGGCGGAATCTTGTTGAAGCATCCACCGCAGGCATCACGCTGCACATAGACGATGCCCAGACCGTTGCGTGCATTCTTACGGATACGTTTGAACGACGCCAGCAGGCGGGGTTCTATCTTCAACTCAAGGTCTTTGACCTTTGCCTTGAGTTTGTCCTCCTCGGCACGTGTCTCTTCCATAATTTCATCAAGTTCGCTCTTCTTGAGTTCCAAGGCTTGGTGTCGGTCGTCAATAATCTCCTGGTTTTGGGCCAGTTCCGTTTTCTTCTCTTCGATGCGTGCTGAGGCCTCCTTGATTTTCTTGTTGCACAGTTCTATCTCCAGCGTCTGGTACTCAATCTCCTTCGACAGGGTGTCATACTCGCGGTTGTTCTTCACTTCGTCTAACTGAGCCTTATAACGCTCCACGCTGGCTTTGGCAGTCTCTATCTCGCCCTTCTTCATGGTGACAGCCTGCTCGAACTCGCTGATTTCGCGCTGAATTTTCTCAATACGGGTATTCAGACCTTCAATCTCATCTTCAAGGTCTTGTACTTCCAGGGGCAGCTCGCCTCTCAATGCACGCTTCTCGTCGATTCCTGAAAGCGTGACCTGCAGTTGATAGAGGGTTTTCAGACGCTCCTCAACAGGCATCTCGTTTGGATCTTTCTTTGCCATAATTCCTTTTTTATAATATTAATTCGTGATGTTTTTACTCTTCTATCAAAGATATACTATCGGGTTCGTACACGTCTCGGCTATCTCCACGCACACGCCTGGACACTCGCGATTGATGATGTCGCGGAAGATTTCACTGGTGTACTGCTCGCTCTGATAGTGGCCGATGACACAAATCTGTATGCGCTGTTCATAACCAAAATACTGGTGATAGTGCATCTCGCCTGTGATGAACGCGTCAGCGCCCTCACGTAGCGCATCATCCAGCAGGAAGTCGCCGGCACCGCCACAGACAGCCACACAGCGCACAGGACGCTGCAATAGAGAGTTGCACTGAACGCAGGCCACATGGAAGCGCTCCTTCAGCAACATGACGAAGTCGTACGACTTCATGTTCTCCTGCAGCACGCCTATCACGCCACTGCCTGCCTCCACGCCGTCCACCTGTTTCTGTGCGAAAAATCGGACGTCCTGGAGTCCCAGCCGCTGGGCTATCTTCCAGTTCACACCACCCTGCGCGTTGTCCATGTTGGTATGCATGGACACCACGACGATGTCGTTCTTCAAGGCCTTGATGACACAGCGCTGCACATAGTCGGCACCACTGATTTGCTTCAACCCGCGGAACAACAGCGGATGGTGGCTCACCACAAGGTTGCACCCTTTTCTGATGGCTTCGTCAATGATGTCTTCGTTGACGTCCAGACACAATAATGCCCCTGACATCTCCGCCTCTGTCAGTCCCAGTTGCAGGCCAGCATTGTCCCAGCTTTCCTGCAAGGGCAGAGGCGCGAACTGTTCAAGGGCGCTCAGCACTTGCTTTATTTTCACGCTTCCAAAAGTTTATTCAGATTGCAAAGGTACGATTTTCCCCTTGATTTTTCAACTTTAAGCTTTGATGTTTATGATTTGTTAACAAACCCATAATCTCCCGCATCTATCATTTTCTGAAAGAAACGGAGAGCCATGTTCCCTCTAATATCTTTGATACAAGATTACTCTTCATCCTTCTCATGACAGTAGCTCGTGCCATCGAAGCAGTGCGTACAGACACGTTCCTTGGGCAGTCCGATGCTCTCTATCAAATCTTCCAGCGTGGCGAACTTCACACTGGTCAGCCCCAATCGTCGGGCAACCTCCTTGACCATGCGCTCATACTGGGGCGTACCCGTCTTGGCATACTCCTCCAGATTCTTGCTGTCGTCGCCCTCAAAGTCCTTGATAATGCGCCGCGTAATGAGCTCCAAGTCACTCTTCGACGTGGTGAAGCCAATAAACGGACAGCCGTATACCAGCGGAGGGCAGGAAATACGCACATGAACCTCCTTGGCACCATAGTCGAAGAAGGTGCGCACATTGTCACGAAGCTGAGTGCCGCGCACGATAGAGTCGTCGCAGAACACGATACGCTGGTCCTTCAGTATGGCAGGGTTGGGAATAAGTTTCATCTTCGCCACCAGGTCGCGACGCACCTGATTACCTGGCGTAAACGAGCGTGGCCACGTGGGAGTGTACTTCACCACAGCACGCTTGTAGGGGACACCCTTGCCGTGCGAATAGCCTAAAGCCATTCCGACACCTGAGTCTGGGATGCCACACACCAAGTCAGCATCTACGTCCTTATCCTTCTCGCCCATCAATCGGCCGTTCTTCTCGCGTACATATTCTGTATTAATGCCTTCATAGTCGCTGGCGGGGAAACCGTAGTAGACCCACAGGAACGAGCATATCTGACAGCGCGACAGGGGTTTCTGCAGCACCTCTATGCCGTCAGCATGCAGACGGACTATCTCGCCTGGACCCACGTCGCGCACTACCTTGTAGTCCAAATTGGGGAAACTCGTCGTCTCGCTGGACACTGCATAAGCCTTTACACAGAAGTCTGTGCCAATGGGGGTCAGCGAGTGTACCTCTTTCTGTCCGATGACGATGGGTGTACGCCCCAGAAAATCGCGGGCAGCAATGATGCCGTCCTCTGTCAGAATCAGCATTGAGCATGAGCCATCTATTTTCTGGTACACCTTGTTGATGCCCTCCACAAACGTGTCGCCCATGTTGATGAGCAAGGCCACCAGCTCCGTCTGGTTGATGTTGTTGGCAGACATCTCGCTGAAGTGCATGCGCTCCTTCAGCAGTTCGTCAGCTATCTCGCGCAGATTGTTTATTTTGGCTACCGTCACCACGGCGTAACGCCCCAGATGCGAGTTGACAATGATGGGCTGAGGGTCTGTGTCACTTATGACGCCAAGGCCTTGATGGCCTTTAAACTGGTCCAGTTCGTCTTCAAAACGAGAGCGGAAATACTGGCGTTCCAAGGAGTGAATGCTGCGATGGAAGCCACTGTCCTTGTCGAAAGTAACCAGTCCGGCGCGTTTTGTACCTAAGTGCGAGTTGTAGTCAGTCCCGTAAAACAAGTCGTTTACGCAGTCCTGCTTTGAGATAGTGCCAAAGAAGCCACCCATAGTTGTTTCCTGTGTTTTGTTGTTTTGAGGATGCAAAATTACAAAAAAAATCAGTAAACAACCACATCGCATGCCATTTTTTTTCGCAGAAAGAAAAAACTCTTGATTTATGTCGCTATTCCTTTCCCTATCCTTTTGTTATTCGATACCTTATTTGTATCTTTGCACTCGACTTAAAAACAGAGTATGGAACACACTGAGCGCAAGATCATCCACGTGGACATGGACCAGTTCTTTGCTGCTGTCGAACAGCGCGACAACCCCTCGCTGCGCGGGAAACCCGTTGCCGTGGGATGGGATGCCGAACGTGGCGTGGTGTCCACAGCCAGCTATGAGGCACGGCGCTTTGGCGTTCACTCCGCACTGTCCATCCAGGTGGCCAAGCGGCTTTGTCCACAACTCATCATCGTCGAACCACACTTCCAACAATACAAAGAGGTGTCCATGCAGATTCGCGACATCTTCCACGACTACACCGACCTGATAGAACCGCTGTCGCTTGACGAGGCATTCCTTGATGTGACTATGACTCATAACAAGAAGGGCATCCCCTTGGCCGTCGACATTGCCAGGGACATCAAGCAGCGCATCCTCGACACCACCGGCCTGACGGCATCGGCAGGCGTAAGCTACTGCAAGTTCCTGGCCAAGATTGCCTCCGACTGGCGCAAACCCAACGGACTGACCGTAGTACACCCTGACCGGGCTCTCGACTTCATCAGCCAACTGAGAGTCGAGAGAATATGGGGCGTAGGCGAGAAAACTGCAGCAAAGATGCACCGCATGGGCATCTTCACCGGTGCCGACCTGCGCCGTCTGTCGCTCAGTCACCTGACGCAGGAGTTTGGAAAGATGGGGGGCATCTTCTACGACTTCGCCCGTGGCATCGACCCCCGACCAGTGGTGTCAGAGTGGGAGCGCAAAAGCGTCAGCTGTGAGCGCACGTTCGAGACGGATATTGCTGATTCGCAAGAGGTCACACTACAGTTAAGTTATGCTGTCAACGAACTGGAAAGGCGAATTGCCAAAAGCAAATTTGAGGGGCGCACGCTGACACTGAAGGTAAAATTTCACGATTTCCAACAAATCACGCACAGCATCACCGTCAACAACATCTTGCATACTCAAGAAGACATCATGCCTCTTGCCCAGGGACTCATGAGTGAAGTACAATACCTGTCTCACCCCATCCGCCTGCTCGGTCTTGGTGTTTCCAACCATAAAGACGACACCATTACTCCTATCCCTCGCTGGATAGAACTCGAACTTGACTTCAAGCCATGGCCTCTCGAAGGCAAGTGATATAAGGGAGGAGGGATGGAGAGAGGGATTCCCTCACGCGGGAATCCCTCTCTCTATAATACTACAATTATTAATCCTAAAGCCTTGACTTGGTCGGGAAGCCAACTGGTGTTATTTAAAGCTTTACAGAAAGAGCCTTGCCGTTGTACTGCACCATCTTGCCCTCAGGATTGTCGAGGTTCAGCGCACGGGCATTGTCACGGCTGACCAGTACGATATTGAAGCGGCGCGTCTTCAGCATGCCGTTGAACGAGCCTTGACGGGCAGAGAACTTCACGGTACGCGAAGCATCGTCGTACTGGATGTCAATGGTGGCATACTTGCCCTTCTCGTAGTTGTAGTTGGTACCCTCGTCCTCGTAGAGCTGGAACTGAGCGTTGCGGCCTGCATAGACGTAGAGGTTGATGAGCTCAGCGGGTTTCTCGTCAGAGTACTGCATCTCAGGACCAAAGGGAATGATGCTGCCCTCGCGGACAAAGACAGGCATGCACTCGTAGGGAGCATCGACCACCAGCGACTGTCCGCCCTGGATGTATTCACCCGTGTAGAGGTCGTACCATCCTGACTGTTTGGGGAAGTAGACACTGCGACTGCGAGCCTTGTACTGTGCCACCGGACAAGCCATGAAGGCCGGTCCGAACATCCACTGGTCCTTGATGTCGAGCACGCGACGGTCGCCATTGAAGTCCATGACCAGACCACGCAGCATGGTATAGTCCTTCAGGTGTACCCAGCCGGCCATCGAGTAGAGGTAGGGCATCATGCGATAGCGCAGCTTGTCATAATATACGAACGACTGGTAGGCAGGATGTCCCTCGGGGGCAATGTTCCATATTTCGCGCAGGGGCCACTGCCCGTGAGCTCGGAACAGCGGAATGAAGCATCCGAACTGGGCCCAACGCGTCTGCAACTCGCGCCATTCCTTGAGGTCCTCGTTCTCTACCCCACTCTTGTCAAACAGCTGCTGGGCAGCCACATAGCGGTTCTCTACGCAGAAGCCACCCTGGTCCATGCCCCAGAAGGGCAGTCCCGACATGGAGTAGTTCAGGCCGGCCGTCATCTGTGCACGCATGTCCTCCCAGCGAGTACCGATGTCGCCCGACCATGTAGCCGTTGAGTAGCGCTGCTCGCCGGCAAATCCTGAGCGGGTAAGCAGGAACACGCGCTGGTTGGGGTTCACAGAACGTTGTCCGTTATAGATGGCATCAGCATTGACAATACTATAGGCGTTGAAATACTCCGTGGTGGTGCCTAATGCCGTTGGACCGCTGAGTGCCTTGCGATACCAGATGGGTGTGCAGTCGCGCACGTTAGGCTCGGAGGCATCCATCCACCATGCATCGATGCCAAACTTATACTTCGAGTAGAGGTTCTCGTCCATCTGACGCCAGAACATCTTGCGCGCACCGGCGTCGTAAGCATCGTAGAACGAGCCACGGAATCCCAGCCAGTCATGGATGTCATCGGCGATGGCCTGGTGATACATCCATCCCTTGGCATCAAGTTCCTTATAGTTCTTGACAGTGTCGTAGAATTTGGGCCAAACCGAAATCATGAAGCGTCCGCCCATGCTGTGCACCTTGTCAAGCATGCCCTGCGGGTTTGGATAGCGTGACGACTCGAACGTATGGTCACCCCACGAGTCGAGCTTCCAGTAGTTCCAGTCCTGCACGATGTTGTCGACAGGAATCTGGCGCTGGCGGAACTCTGCCAGAGTCTGCTCAATCTCGTCCTGTGTCTTGTAGCGTTCACGGCTCTGCCAGAAGCCCAGCACCCATTTGGGATAGACGGGAGCCTTGCCCGTCAGCGTGCGATAGCCCGAAATGACCTCGTCAGCATTGCGTCCGGCAATAAAGTAGTAGTCCATGTCCTTGGACATCTCGCTCCAGATGCTGAGCTTGTCCTGGTCAGGATTCTGCGTAGCCACGCGCAGTCCGCAGTAGCTCACGCCGCCATCAGGCTTCCACTCAATGCGCAGCTGGGCCTTGCGTCCCTTCTCCAGGAGGGCCATGAACTTATAGCTGTTGGGGTTCCAGGCCGTACGCCAGCGCTCGGCCACCACCTCCTCGCCATCAATGTAGACGCGGATGTAGCCGGCGTAGTATAGGATAAACTGATAGACAGCACTCTCAGGAGCCTCGATGAACCCCTCATAGACCACCTGCGATCCCTCCAGATTGAAGTCCTTGGGCAGGTTCTTGATGCCTCCAGGCTCCGTCTGGTTGGCAATCTGCGACGTGGTGGGACAGTCGAACTCGTAGTAGATGGAGTCCTCGTCGCGCACCAGACGCTTGCCGTCCTTATCGGTATAGGTACCTGTCAGATGGCCTGCACGTCCGCGCTTGTCATAGAGTTTGAAGGCACGGTTCAGCTGCAGATACTCCTCAGGGTTTCCCCAGCGGCAGTAGCTGTACGAGTCCCACAGCAGTCCGTAGTTTTTGTTCGACAGGACGAAGGGCACACTGACCTTGGTGTTATACTGGAACAGGTCCTCATTCATTGACTTCATGTTCAGTTCCTCAGACTGGTGCTGGCCCAGACCGTAAAAGGCCTCATCCATAGGACTATCGAAAAGCAGGCGCCAGGTGAGACCGTTGCGCTGCGACTCAGGAACCTTGGCCACGTCGACACCAATCTCACGGTCGGGCACGCGGAAGGGCTTGAAGGTCTTACCGTTGTCGGCCTCCTTCAAAAGCTGCTTGCCATGAGCGTCGAAAAACGTCACGCGACCCGTCTGCTTGTCCACGCGGGCCTCCACATTCTTGGCCTTGATGCTCACCTGCGAGCCGTCGCTGACCGTAAACTTGGGCTTCGCCGTCTGGCGTACCACTATGAGGCTCTGCTTCTGGGGCAGCTGGCTCTCCGATGTGGCCTGCACGCGGATGATGTTGTCGTTAACCACTTGCAGGCGTACCACGCGGGCTCCTCCTGCCTTCACTTGCTTGACGGGGATGGTGACCATCTGTCCCTCAACGCTGTAGCCCTCGGCCATCACAGCCAAGGCCACCATGGAGAGCAGGCCCGTCATCATTGTTTTTAGTTTCATCGTTAGTAATTTATAATTGTATATGCATTTTCAATCCATGGAATGCGTCTTCCATCGTTCATGCCGTCCATTCCGTTGTCGGGATTACTCACCGTCCATCATGACTGCTTCCTCCACCTCAATCTCCTTGTGTGCAGGCAGGGAGATGAAGAAGATGGTGCCACCGCCGGGGTTGTCGTCTAAGCGTATGTTGCCCTGATGGGCATCAATGATATCCTTGACACGGTCCAGTCCGATGCCCTCGCTGCCCACCATGGGTTCGAAGGCATGCACCTTGAACTCATCGCGGATGCCAATGCCGTTGTCGGCCACCTGGATAAGGGCACGGTCGCCCTCACCGCGTCCCACGTTGACGGTAATCTGGCAGTTGCCTGGCGAGAACTTCACGCTGTTGCCCAGCAGGATGTCGAGCGACTCCTTCAGCAGGCTACTGTCAGCCGAGACCGCCAACTCGTCGACCATCGAGCGACAGCTCACCTTGGCCTTCTGCCCCAACGGAGTGATAGCAAAGGTCTTGCACACCTCCCTGACCAGTCGGACCAAGTCGATGTCTGTAGCATTGACGGTCAGTGTCTTCTTCTTAGGCAGTTCGTCGTCGACGGCATGGTCCCCAGCCTTGGCAGCACGTTCGGCAGCCAGCTGCACGCGCATCTCGCTCATCCACTGCTTCTTCTCAGTTTCCCGGCGCAGGGTCTCTGCCTTCATGCGCTGCTCGTGACGGCGCATGAACCACTTTCGCCACCACAGAGTCCCTATGGCCAGCAGAATCATGTAGACGACTATCATCCAGCGCGTGCGGTAGAACGGCGGACGGATAGTGATGTCCAGCGTACTCTCTTCTTCGCCAAAAGTGCCGTCATCGTTGAGCATGCGCACATGCAACACATAGTCACCAGGACTCAGCGAGTTATACGTGATGTTGGGGTTCAGCTCGGAAGTCTTCACCCAGTTCTCGTTGAAGCCCTCCAGCCGATAGACAAAGCGCTTGCCGTTGTTGATGTTGCCGGCATCACTGGACAGCTGGATGGTGAACTGGTCGTTATAGCGCAGGGTCAGCTCGCGGCAGACGTCAAGGGCTTCGTCCAGGATGACACGCCCATCGATTTCGCGATTGACGGGCACATCCACATCAAACAGCTGCACGCCGCTGAACATGGGTCGCTCCTTGCTCTTGGCATCCGACAGCGCCTTGGGGTTGATGATGTCCAAGCCACCCTGTCCGCCGATGAGGATCAGACCGTCGTGGGTGAGACAAGTAGAACGCTGGTTGTAGGACTCCTGCTGCAGTCCGTCACGATTGTTATAACTACGGACGGTAAACGTCCACCGGCCTTCCTCGTTGCGCTCCGGCAATACGCGCGACACGCCATGGTCTGTGACCACCCAGATAGTGTGATCCTGTGCCTCGATAATACTACCTACGTTGGTGCCGAAGAGTCCATCCGTCATGTCAAGCAGACGAACCTGCTGCGTTTTCTGGTCATAGACAGCCACACCAGAGGCAGAGCCCTGCCAGATGAGTCCTCGCGAGTCTTCCATGACGCAGTTGGTGGAACCCATGTTGTTGGGCATATTGGCCGACTGAGGTAACACGCGGTTGACCAGCTGGCCCGTAACGGGATTGACGAAGCACCAGAACCAGCTGGTGCCCACCATCAGCCAGCCTTTCTTTATCCAGCAGGCACTGGTCATGTAGTCACTGGGCAAACTGGGTATCTTCTTCTGGTTCCACGTGCGGAACTTGCCCGTCTTCAGGTCGAACATCTGAATGCCACCACCCAGCGTAGCTATCCAGATGCGGTGCCACTTGTCTTCCGTGACGCTCCACACATTGTTCGTCGACAGTCCGTCAGGCTCGCCCGTAGAGCGGTAGTTGACGATGGTGGCCTCCCATGGTGTAGTCTTCGAGGGTATGCAGCGCGTAAGTCCGCCATTGTAGGAGCCAAACCAGATGCTGCCGTCGCTGGCCTTGCATGAACCCACCATGATGTTTCCCAGCATGGGGCTGTTGTCCTTCGTATAGTGAGCCACCACCTGGCTGCTCTTGGGGTCGTAGACCAAAATGCCGTCAGTATTACTGCCCAGCCAATAAAGTCCGTGACTGTCCTCAACCACGGTATTGATGTCGCCCAGCTCCTCTATGTTACGGATGCTGGAGCGACCTTCCTTGTACTCGTTGACACCGTTTTTATAGGTCGATAACCACACCTGCCCGTTAGGGTCTATATATATCTGGCGAGGGGTATTGTCGCTGATGGTCGACTCGTCGAACTTGTTGTTCAGGAACTGTCGCAGCTCACGGCCCTGCAGATCAGCCACAAAGAGGCCCTCATGGTCGGTGGCTACCCACAGCCATCCTTTCTTGTCGACCTTCACGTCCCATACCTGCAGGCCGGCGGGCACATTCTCTATGCCGCGGGCTATAAGCAATTCGCCCACCGTGTTGTACCAGCGCTTCTCCTTATTAATATATATAAAGGTGTAGTGCTCAGCCACCACATAGATGTTGTCCTCCTTGTCACACATCAGCTTGTAGTTCTGACTCTGCTCCACACCGTGGTCGTGCATCCACGTGTTCTCCCACTCTATGGTGCCCTTCTTGCCGTCCAGATAGATCAGTTCGCCCGTATAGGTCATCACCATCACGCCATCCTTATAGTCCGACATGGCAGCAATGGCGTAGTGCGACTTCAGCTCGTTCTTCTTATATCCCAAGGGGAAGGCGTGCGTTTTCTTCGTCGTGGGGTTGTAGTAGTAGATGCCCTCCTCGTAGAACTTGAACCAATAGTTCTTGTGCTGGTCAATGTGTACGCGCTCCAGGGCATTACGGCCAGGCAACAACTTGGCAATGATGCGGTTAGGGTCGCGCTCAAAGAGTTCCGTCACGGGGTCGTAGACACAGTAGTTCATGCCCTGCTTGAGCCACAGGCGACCCTCATTGTCTTCCATTATCTGGTCGGTATAGTTGTCGCGCATGGTCGTTGTGTCCCGCATGTTTGAGAAGAAGGTCTTCACACGATAGCCGTCATAGCGGTTCAGACCGTAGGCCGTACCTACCCACACATAGCCCTTGGAGTCGCGAAAAACGGTGTTCACCTGCGAGTTAGACAGACCGTTGCGCGTGTCGAGCCTGCGGAACTTCATATCGGGAATCTTGGCACCGGCAGTCACCGAAAGGCCGATAGCCAGCAGGAGAAGGAACATAAGTCTATTGTGTTTCATATCTGTAACGCTTTCTTTTGATTTGTTCTTGCTGAGGGAGGCATCAGGATGTCGGTTTGTTCTTTGCTGACGTATCCCGGATGACCAGTTGCTGGGGCACTATCTCCTTATAAACCTTCGTGTCACCGCCGATGTTCCGCAGCAACAGCTGACAGGCCGTCACGCCCATCAGGTGCGACTGGTCCTCAATGGCTGACATGCGTGGAGTCACGTAGGCAGCATGGGCATCGTCAGTAAACCCGATAAGTGCCACGTCCTCGGGAATGTTCAGCCCACGTTCCTTGATGGCTGTGAAGACGGCAAAGGTGATGATGTCGTTGAACGCCAAGATGGCATCGGGCGGATTGGGCAGTGCCAGCAACTGTCTGGTGGACTCGCGGGCTACCTGATAGTCTATCTTGTCGCACACCACCAGTTTGCGCTCGATGGGTATCTTATGCTCACGAAGGGCTTCCAGATAGCCGTGCTTACGGCGGCGAACCATGTCCAGGTGGTTGGGACCGCCGATGAAGGCTATGCGCCGGCTGCCGGTCTCTATCAGATGCGCCGTGGCCATCTGGGCGGCTTCGTCGCCATTAGCCGTCACACTGGAGAAACGCTCCGTCAGACAGGTACGCCCGAAGAACACCAACGGGATGCCCATCTCCGCTATCTCGTTGTAGTGGCTGTAGTCAACGGTGTCCTGCGCCAGACAGGCGATGATGCCCTCCACGTGCAGACTGATGAAGTTGTCAATGGCACGCGCCTCGTCGTTGCAGTCCTCATGGCTGTTGGCACTGATGACGCTGTAGCCGGCACGACGGGCCTCGTCCTCGATACCGTCGAGCACAGCGGCATAGTAGTGCGTCACCAGGTTGGGCACCACCACACCAATCATCTTGGGTGCCTCCTTGCGCAGACTCTGGGCAAAGGGATTGGGGCGATAATTCAGTTTTTTGGCCAGCTCCTTCACCCTCTCCTGCATGTCCTTGCCAATTTCAGGAGAGCTGCGCAGGGCACGGCTCACCGTGGCAATGCTGACGCCTAACTCGCGGGCCAGGTCTTTCAAAGAGGTACGATGCTGTTTGTTGGTAGTCATTCTTCTGTTTTAGTTAATGACCACAAAGATACATACTTTTTCCGAATTCGCAAACGTTTACGTTACTTTTTTACGCTTTTTTGCACCAAAATGTTCAAAAAACGTGTAACTTTGCAGCGTGAAATTCAGAATGAGTAATGAATAGTTGATAATAAGTTAGTTAGAAAAGGGGTTAGGAGTGTCGCGAGACACTCCTAATTTCGTTATGCACACTACGCAGGAACGGAAGCCGTTTCCTTTACGACAGGAAGTTTACGGAGCTTATCCATCACGCAACGCTGCCGGGGCAGAAAACCAAACTCGGCGACTTTGGTCAGCAAACTCGGCGAATTTGGTCAGCAAACTCGGCGAATTTGGTCAGCAAACTCGGCGACTTTGGTCATGAAAACTTGCTTGGTAACGCTTCTGTCTGACTTGAATGAACCGCCAAATCAACCCATAGCCAGAAATTGTTCGGCCTTTGAAATGTCACCGGCATGGTCTACGTCCATCACTTTCGAGAATGGCCAGGCCTGCAGCCGCTGTCCCTCTGCCACCAGGGCACGCTGGAAGTTGCGCATACGACTCTCTGCGCGCGCTATGCAGTTGTTGAGCGTGAACACGGACGAGGGCTGTAAACCGTAGATGCCTGCCGACACATAGCGGCAGCCACGCCCTTCGTCCTGAAAGGCAGTGATGCGCAGCTGCTTGTCTGTAGCCACCCAGAGAGGCTTCTCGTCGTCCACAAAGTCGGTGACACCCATCAGCCCGTCAATGGGAATTGTGCCTTGACGCGGAGACCACACTAACTGGCAGAAAGACTGGACGTAGGCCCGGAACTCGTCCTCACGGAACACGGTGTCTACCGTCGTCAGGATGAACGGCTCGTCAGTGAGGAACTTGCTGATTTCAAAGAAACTGTGCATGGACGAAGGGGTGCTCTTGACGACAAAGCGGACAGGAACGGGACGCCCCTTGAGACCGTCGCGCTGCAGGCGTATCAGATGCTGCGCCACGTCACCAGAACGGTCGTTGCATATCACGACAATGTCTGTAGCGCCATTGTCGGTAAAGATGCGTACCAGCCGGTCTATCAGGCACTCACCGCCCACCTCCACCAAAGGCTTTGGGCGTTGGATGCCCTCGGAGGCCAGCCGGCTCCCCTCTCCTGCTGCTATGATGGCATATTTCATGTCTTTGTTTATTTACGAAGGGTCAGCTGACTGGTATGAAAGTCGCCGGAACCCTTCTTCGTAGACTTGTGACTGGCAATGTCGCCAGAGAGCGTGATGTCGCCGCTGCCCTGCAAGCGCGACTCCACGGTGCCACAGTTCGTGCTGTGCACCTTCACGTCGCCGCTGCCCATCAGCTCAATACGCGTAAGGTTCACTCGCTGTTGACTCACCTTCACGTCGCCACTGCCCACCAGCGAGATGCTGGACTGACGGGCCTCAACCTTTTTCACCTCCATGTCGCCGGAGCCCAGCACCGAGATGTCAATGCGGTCGCAGATAATATCGTAGAACTCCATGTCGCCAGAGCCCGTCACGCTGACCTTCAGGTTGTCCGTGTCTATACGGGTTTTGCACTCAAAGTCGCCGCTGCCCTTCAGCTCGACGCCTATCAAGTCGGGGGAGGTGACGAACACGGTCACATCATCGCCCGATGTAGAACCGAAGCTGAACAGCTTACTGCTATTCTTCATGCCTACCACCAGGACGTTGCCTTCCACGCGCGTTTCCACCTTTTTAATAATAGACTTTGGGGCACGCACCGTTACGGAGAAGGTACTGCCCTGCTTGTATTTCACATCCACAGACCCCATCTGGCGGATGCACTCGAAACCCTTCAGCGCCCGCTTTTCCTCCACTTTGGGCTGATCGCCGGACTCCACCGATGACTTACTGCCCATCGACACATTTGCACTCACACACACAGCAACAGCCAGAGCCAGCGTTGCTAAAATCACTCGTTTCTTCATAAGCTATTCATCTTAATTGGTTTTGCCTGTTAGACGTAAGGCAAGTCGGAAAGGTTGCAAGACAGAGTCGTTTTTTTCAGAACATCATGGTGAATCCCAGACGGATGCTGTTGCGATGACCACGGGTGGGAGGATTGTAGTTCATGCGCCTCACCCACTCTATCTGGAAGAAGCGGAAGATGCCTCGCACACCGGCAGAGATTTCCCAATAGGGTATGCGCGGATTCATGATGCGCGACTCGTCGGGGAAGAGCATAAGCACGGACGACCCCGCATTTTCGGCAAGATAGGGATTATTCTTGTCTGAGAGAGCACCCCAGAGCATCTTGATGCCTACATACTCGCGCAGACGGGCCTTCTTGATGAGCGGGATGCGGTTGAATATCTTGCCCTGCATGTCCCAGTTCAAGTCGATGCTCCAGAAGCGGTCATTGAGGAACTCCATGTTCGTTATGAGGTTGAACGTCTGCTTATGACTGATGATGGAGAGGTTGGCTGCAGGCATGGGCAACAGCAGGAAGGGCACCTGGTTCCACTGAACGCCGGCACGCGTGTAGAAGTCGATGCGTCCCCAGCTGGACAGCCAGAAGCGCTTGAAGATGCTGGCTTCAGTGTAATTGTAGTTGTAGTCGCCGCCCAGGACGTTCTTCAGTCCAAGGGTATGGCTGAAAGTAAATATGGGAGCCTCGCGATTGACCTTCAGACGGCGCAGCTTGCTGTTAGCGTAGAGGGCGCCAGGACTGTACTCTATCTCTGCCCGCATCTCTGTAGTACGGATGGGGATACTGGGAAGGCCGGTCATGGTAAGCGGCAGAGGGGTCGCTGACGGATTGACAAAGGAGGGTAAGGATGCCGCTGACGCATCAATGGCGATGGCGGAAAGAGGCGTAAAAGTCATGGCGCCTGCCGCCTCGTTCTTCTCCGTCTTGACACTGAAGAGGGTGCGCAGTCCCCAGTCTTGTTCATACTCGAAGGTAAGCTGCTGACGGTTGTAGAACATCATCTTGTCAACCTTCGTCCAACGGAACGAGGTGAAGACGTTGTCCTTGTCGGTGGTGAGGAACTTGTCGGAGGGTGACATCACGTCGTATGTGGTCACAAAGGTGATGTTACGCTTGGGAAACTCGTCGGGCAGGTATTTCTTCCTGTTAAAGGCCCACGTCAGCTGGTTACTGTAATACCACTTATGACTTTTCCATCCACGGGCCACAAAGCCTTTCCAATAAAGGTGACGATGCAGATTGGCAGTGGTCTGTGCCGACAAGCGTGTACGCAGACCGTCTATGAAGTTGGTGCTGAAGATGGAGATGATAGGCCCGATGTCTATCTTGCTGTGCTCGCTGGTCTCGATAAAATTCTCTGTAAGAGCCTTGAAGGCCAAGAGAATATACTTGAAACCGCCTATCGACTTGATACCGTTGAGGAACCCTCCCATCTTGGATTCGCTCCGGGTGAGTTCCACCTTACGCTGTTTATTCCAGAAGGTACTGTCCTGAAGGGCTGCATCCGGGTCGGTGACAGTCTCGGCACGTCCCTTGAACAGCCGGTCGGGAATGGCATCGAACTGATAGTCTGAGAGTCGCGTGGTGCGGATGGCAACACCTTTCTGAATGAAGTCGAAGAGCACTAACTCTACCACCATGTCGTCAGTGGTGAGCACCCACTGTCCGCTGGGCAGCGGGCTGAACTCCTGGATAATCTTCAGACTCTCCACAAAGTTGACATCAGTCTGGTTGGGAAGGATAATCTCACAGCGCTTCACCTGGTAGCTGGAGTCTTTGAGAACGTACAGGTCGCCACGGAATCCGAAATCCTGCTGGTTGTTGGGAAGGAAGTGCAGATGGATGCACGAGTCGCGATCGACCTTCAGCGTGTCTTCAATGTAATAGCGGTAGAAGGAGATGGCACCAGAGCCGATGGGCGACGTGAAGGGGTGTTGGAGCACGCGCACTTGGTCGTCGTAGATGTTGACATCAGTAAATACGTCCTTGGCCAGCGTGTTGACAATGTCACCCGTCTGAAAGAAATCCGCCAAGCCTATAGAACGCTGTCCACGGATGATGTTCTTTTCGTCGTGGGGCGAGCGTCGATAGATGCGCTGGGTAACAGTCTCGTCAACACTGGCAGGAAGAATGAGTTTCCCCGTCTGCGGGCACTTCTCCACCTGGTCAGTAAGCCACGGAAACTTGGACAGCTTGGGATTGGTAAGCATGTCGGGCTTCATGTCGTTAAGTGCCAGCGTAAGTTTCTGGTACTTGGTGTACTGGTAATAGTCGTTGTTGGCCAGGTCCGTACGTTTCTTGTTGGCTATCACCTTGCGCATCAGCTCGACAGCAGGGTTGTTCTTACGGCTGTAGCGACTCTTACGCGAACGAACGGTAACCTCGCTGAGCATCTTCGGGTCAGGCTTCAGTGAGAGCAACAGACGGTGGGTGTTCTCTTTGATGGTCACGGTACGCGACTTATAGCCTACGGCACTGAACGTCAGCTTCCATCCCACATGCTTGGGAATGGAGAAATAGCCGCGATGGTCGCACATGGTGGCAACCTTCTGACCTTTATACTGCACGCTGACAAATCCCAGACTATCGCCAGTCTGGTCGTCAATGGCATAGCCTGTGATTTTCTCCTGTGCCACAGCAGTGAGCGTAGCACAGGCTGTGAGGAGAAGGAAGAGTAGAAAACGTCTTATGACAGACGCTTGATGTGTGTTTCGTCTCATATTAGTTCATACAAATCATTGATAATCATATCGGCCACAGTATCATCGGCAGGGGTGTCTGTCCACTGCTGTCCACGGAGCCACACGGTCTGACAACCCAGCTGACGGGCAGGAAGCATGTCGTTCTTGATGCTGTCGCCCACCACGGCAATGTCCTGTGGCTGAAGCCCCAGTGCTTTGATGCCCAGCGAAAAAATGCGCACATCGGGTTTTCGGAAACCGGCCATGGCAGACTCGACGACCTGCTGGAAAACCGTGTCGAGCTGAAACTCACGCAAAACCGTGGGCAGGTTGCCGTAGAAGTTGCTGACCAGCACCTTGGGTTGTGGTAACTGCCGGAGAACCTCACGACTGTGGGCGGTATGGCGCACGGTCTGACCATAGACCATGTCAAGCAGTGGAGCGTGATAGACACTGTAGCCTACATATTCCAGTTCCAGGCGCAGCTTCTCGCTGAGGGTCTGACGGAACGTGTAGTCGGGCTTGATAATGGGCTCTGCACCTAAGCGCCGCTCCGTGTACACGTAAGCCTCGCGGAACTGATTCTCGCTGACAGGAACGCCAACCTGCTGCCACGCCTGCCACAGCACATGCCCCCAGTGGGTGCCGCCTGTGTCGAGGGTGCCACCATAGTCAAAGAGCCATGCCTTGGGATGTCTAATCTGCCACTCCATGAATCTGTTGTCTTACTCGTATAACAATAGCCTTAGCGGCTTCTTCACGACATGGCGAGAAACTGGGCCAGTCGTTGAGGTCGACCAGCACTGTGGTACCATCGCTCCGGACAATGAAGTCACCGCCGTAAACATCAAGGTTGACTGTTCTGGCTGCTTGGTCGGCCTGTACTCTCAGCATTTGTTCGTCAATGGGATTACTGCCTCCCTGCGGACGACAATAATAGAAGAACCGGGTGCCACGGACACCATAGAACTTGACCCAGTCGCCCACCACATGGGAACGGATGTCAACACTATGAATGCCTCTGGCAGACATGGAACGGGCTACCTGCTGGGCTGCGTCCCAGTCTGGTGCAAACTGTACGTCAGCATCGCACTGGCGGCAACCATAGCCACGTTTCACCCAGTAACCGTCACTGCCTGTCATGGGGGGAACGTTCACCTCACCTTCAAGCACACTCATCTCAAGAGGGCGCTGGTTGCAAATCATAACGCTGGCAGTGCTGTTGACTACAGGAATGTCACGACGTTCATGATTGCCCAGCCAGTTGAGCATGTCTTGACTGCGCGCCATTGACACAAAGGCATCGGCCTCCATGTCGCCAGCAACATCCTCCCTCACGATGTCCAGGCACGGATAGCCCAAAGAGGCTAACTGCTGACGGACAGCAGAGAGAATGGCCATATCCTTGCCCACACTACCTGGCGAGTAGCGTGAGGCACGGGCAATGAAAGCAATGGTCGTATGCTCCATGATACTATTTATTTCCCAATTCCACCCAGAACGTGGAACCTTCGCCATAGACGGACTCCACACCTACTGTGCCGCCAAGGGTCAGCGCCATGCTGCGACAAATGCTCAAGCCCAGGCCTGTGCCGGGAACGAACTCGTCAATCTTGACAAAGCGCTCAAAAATCTGGTCGTTACATTTGTCGGCAGGGATACCTTTTCCTGTGTCGCGCACCCATAGCCGCCACTCTTCACCCATAGCGCTACATCCTAAGGTCACCGAACCCTGGGTGGTAAACTTCATCGCATTGTTGGTATATTGGTTCAGTATCTCGCGCAAACGGTCGCGGTCGGTGGTCAGTGTCACATCGTCGAGATTGTCAGCCAAGGCCAGTGTGAGACCTTTCTCATCAGCCGTCGGCTTGTATTTGACGATTAATTCCTGCAACAGGTCGCGTACCTTGAACGTAGACTTGGACAGCGCCTCGCCGGAACGGGCTTCGAGTTTTGACATGCTGACGATGTCATCGAAAATGCGCAGCAGGTGCGCATTGTTCTGACGAATCAGGCTGATGAGCTGTTTCTGCTCTTCACGGTCCTCAACGGTGGGCAACACGTCGCTGAAACCCACAATGGCATTCAGCGGGGTACGTACCTCGTGACTGATATTCGCCAGGAAGGCTGACTTCAAACGGTCGCTCTCCTCAGCATGATAGAGGGCATCCATCAGGGCTTTCTCTATCTCCTTCTGCTGGTCAATGCGCATGGTGGTGCCCACGATGGTCAGCGGACGGCCGTTGATGTCGCGCTTCTCAACAGTCATGAAGGTCTCACTCCAGTACGTCTGTGTACTGTGCGGGACGCTCATCTGGTACTGCATGTGGAAGTCGTCTATCGTGCCTTGCGCCAGTTTGTCAACGCCTTCGCTCAACTGATGTTGGTATTCAGGCAACGCAAGAGCAATCACGTCATTGAAAGTACCACCCGGGGGCACGACAAGGTTGTTGCCAAATTCACGGAAGTCACTGTCGTAAGTCAGGGTGCGCGTACCGCTGTCCATACGCCAAATGCATAGTTTCATGGCTTTGATGACCATCTCGTACTCTATAGAGTGTCGATGAATCTGGCGCAGCACCGCCATCTCTTCATTCAGTTCGTGGTGCTGGCGACGCTGCCATACCATCAGCATGACAAGTCCAATTACCATGGGTACACCCAACAGCCATGCCAGAATGTCGAAATCGAGCAGGCTACGGAGCGAAAAAAGCACTATCGTGGAGGTTACCGTCATAGCTTAATTGCAAATATCATGGGCAAAATTACATAAAAAATATGAATTAAGCACGAAGTATTAAGAATTATTTGTAACTTTGCACCATATTTTTTATACTTACATCATGACACAGGAATATGAAATGATCGCCAAGACCTTCATGGGACTGGAACCTGTTTTGGCGAAAGAGTTGACGCAGTTGGGCGCAAAAGACGTGAAAGAGGGACGACGAATGGTGTCGTTCACTGGTGACAAGGAGATGATGTATCGTGCTAACTTCCAACTGCATACCGCTATCCGAATATTAAAACCCATCAAGCACTTCAAGGCTTTGTCTGCCGACGATGTCTATGAGGGCGTGAAGACGGTAGACTGGTCAGAATATCTGGCACTGGACAAGACGTTTGCCGTCGACTCGGTAGTATTCAGCGACGAGTTCCGCCACTCCAAGTTCGTGGCCTACAAGGTGAAGGATGCCATTGTCGACCAGTTCCGCGAGAAGACGGGCAAGCGTCCGAACATCAGCATATCCAACCCCGACATGCGCCTGCACATTCACATTGCCGACGTGGCTCCGGGGCAAAGCGAGTGTACGCTGTGCTTAGACTCCAGCGGCGAAAGCCTGCATCGACGCGGATACCGTCAGGAGTCGGTAGAGGCTCCGCTGAACGAAGTGCTGGCTGCCGGCATGATACTCATGACGGGATGGCAGGGCGACACCGACTTCGTCGACCCCATGTGCGGCTCGGGCACGCTGCTCATCGAGGCTGCCCTCATTGCCCGCAACATGGCCCCAGGACTATTCCGCAAGGAGTTTGCCTTTGAGAAGTGGCCTGACTTCGATGCCGACCTCTTCGACAAGCTATATAACGACGACTCACTTGAGCGTGAATTCAACCACCACATCTATGGCTACGACGTTGACATCAAGGCCGTCAACACAGCGCGTCTCAACGTCAAGGCGGCAGGACTCACCAGTCTCATCACGGTGGCCGAGCAAGACTTCAAGGACTTCCAGCAGCCTAAAGAGAAGAGCATCATGGTGACCAACCCGCCCTATGGCGAGCGAATCTCGACTCCCAACCTGCTGGCCACCTATAAAATGATCGGCGAACGCCTGAAGCACCAGTTTGTGGGCAACGATGCCTGGGTGCTCAGCTACCGCGAGGAGTGTTTCGAACAGATTGGCCTGAAGCCCAGCATCAAGATTCCTTTGTATAACGGCAGCTTGGAATGCGAATTCCGTAAGTACCAGATGTTCGACGGAAAAATGCGCCAGTTCCGCGAAGAAGGTGGTATGGTAAAGACCGAAGAGGAGAAGCGCCAGATGGCTGAGAAGCACCGTTTCAAGAAAGACCGCGAGTTCAAGAAACGCTTAGACGAGCAGGAAGAGAACGAGGGTGCCGACATCCGCAGCTTTAAGTTCCACTCGTTAGACGACCGCAAGCCTAAGACTCCCAGAGAGCCAAGGGACTTTAGGGATGCCAGAAAGCCTGATAATTCCAGGAAATCCGGATATTCCAAAGACTCCAGAAAAGGCAGAGATGCCAGAAGTCCCCGTGACAACAGAGACTTCCGGAAGCCATTTAAGGGCAAGCGCGACTTCAACCAGAACAACAGGAGATTTGACGATGATGAAGACTAAACACCTTTATGCCCTGCTGGCACTGCTCATCACCCTACCTTTTATGCCCATCAACGCTCAGGAGAAAAAGCTGTTCACACTGGAAGACCTTAACTTCGGTGGCAACAACTATCGCAATCTATTGCCCAAAAACCAGTGGTTCACCTGGTGGGGCGACCAACTGATGTACCTCGGTGCCGAAGAGGGAGGCACGGTCACAGCTACAGTTAACGGCAAGCGCGATGCCAATAGGACGCCCGCCGTCAGCCGCACGCCCCTCTTCACGCTGAAGGACATAGGCCCCGACTTCCACAGCGCCTACTCCGCCGAATATCCCTATCCTGACCAGACGCTGGTGTTGTTGCAGAACAGCCACCAGCGCGTGCTCTACGACTGGACGCAGAAAAAGACGGTCTGGCAACAAACCTGCCAAGACGAGACCAGCAGCGACTGGAACAGCCGGTCTCGCGCTGTAGCCTATGTCAAGGACCATCAGCTCTACGTACGCACCGCCCATAACGAGGAACACCGACTGACTGAGGACGGTTCCCGCTCCATTGTGTACGGCCAGTCCGTCCACCGCAACGAGTTCGGCATCACCAAGGGCACCTTCTGGAGCTCCGACGGACTGCGTCTGGCCTTCTACCGGATGGACCAAAGCATGGTGGAAGACTATCCACAGGTAGACATCTTCCAGCGCGAAGCCACCTACGAGCCGGACAAATACCCCATGGCCGGCATGAACAGCCACCAGGTCACCGTGGGCATCTACGATGTCACCAGCGGCAAGACCATCTACCTCAAGACTCCCATGGGGTCAGTCTGTGGCGATAGTGTCGAATCCCCCACCCCCATCTACTTTACTAACATCGCCTGGGCCCCCGACGGCAAAACACTCTATCTGTTCGAACTGAACCGCGACCAGAACGACTGTCGCCTCGTCAGCTACGATGCCACAACAGGAGAACGGCTCTCCGAGCTATACCGCGAGACCAGTCCTAAGTACGTGGAACCCCTGCACCCCATCCAGTTCCTGCCCTGGGACGACAGCAAGTTCATCCTGCAGAGCCAGCGCGACGGCTTTAACCACCTATATATATATAATAAGGAGGGAGAACTCGTCCGACAACTGACCAGCGGTCCTTGGGTAGTGCAAGAAGTGCTGGGCTTCAACGAGAAGGAGAAGAGCGTCATCATAGCCGCCAACAAGTATCATCCACTGCATCGTTGGCTCTACAGCGTCAGCACGAAGAACGGTAAGATTCACGAACTGGTCAGGGACGACGGCGTACACTATGGCGAGCTATCCCATAGCGGCCAGTGGCTCTACGACAAGTGGAGCAACCCCACTACGCCACGATGCATCGACCTCGTCAGCACAGCCACCGGCAGTGCTGCCACAAAGGCTCCGTCTCGACACACATCTGCAGCAGCAGTTGCCGCACCAATGCGCCTGCTCACCGCCGCCGACCCGTGGGTCGACTATGAGCAGCCCCTCTTCGAGTGTGGCACCCTGAAGGCCGCCGACGGGCTGACAGACCTGTACTACCGCATGGTGAAGCCCCACGACTTCGACCCCTCTAAGAAGTATCCCACCGTCGTCTACGTCTATGGAGGGCCCCACGCCCACAACGTCGAAGCCTCCTGGCACTGGGCCAGCCGCTCGTGGGAGACGTATATGTCACAGAAAGGCTACGTGCTGTTCATCCTCGACAACCGTGGCTCTGAGCACCGAGGACGCGACTTCGAGCAGACCACCTTCCGGCAACTGGGCCAGATAGAGATGCAAGACCAGATGCGCGGCGTGGACTATCTGAAGAGCCTGCCGTATGTCGATGCCGACAGAATCGGCGTCCACGGATGGTCATTCGGCGGTTTCATGACCATCACCCTCATGCTCAACCACCCCGACGTCTTCAAAGTCGGTGTGGCGGGCGGTCCCGTCATCGACTGGAAGTGGTATGAGGTCATGTACGGCGAGCGATATATGGACACGCCACAGCAGAACCCCGAGGGCTATGCCAAGTCGTCCCTACTGGACAAGGCAAAGAACTTGAAGGGCCGTCTGCAGATTATCACGGGCTACAATGACAATACTGTGGTGCCACAACACTGTCTGTCGTTCCTCGATGCATGCGTAAAGGCCGGTACCCAACCCGACTTCTTTGCCTACCCAGGCGAGGAGCACAACATGCGGGGCCATGCCAGCGTGCACCTGCACGAGCGCATCACCCGCTATTTCGAAGACTATCTGAAATAACAGCCTGCGACCATGAAGCACCTGCCCGCCATCGTCATCCTGCTCCTCACCCTCTGCTGCTGCACCACCGAGGGCGAGCGCAACCGCATGCGTGCCGGGCTGGACAGCCTCAACCAGCGCAACCGCAACGACCAGCCCTTCACCGTGCAGGATGTCAAGCCCTATGTCCAGTTCTTCGACGACCACGGCACGCCCAACGACCGCCTGCTGGCCCACTACCTCCTTGGCCGCGCCTACTACGAGGCCGGCGAGGCCCCCATGGCCCTTGAGTGCTATCAGAAAGCCGCAGACTGTGCCGATACCACCAGCAAGGATTGTGACTACAGGCAGTTATGTAGGGTATATGGACAGATGGCCGATATTTTCTATCATCAAGGACTCTATCGTGAGCAGTTAGAACACGAACGCCAGTCAGTTAAGTATGCATGGAAAGGCAAAGATACCATTGCGGCACTGATGAGTTATGAGACGGAGGGTTTTGCATACCAAAAGCTTGGCTTGAACGACTCTGCTATTATCGTCGCAGAGGACGTAGCAAGATTATACGACAAATATGGTTATCCCAGCGATGCGGCCATTACATTAGGTACAATAGTTAGGACATTATTATCTTTAGGTATCTATTCCAAAGCCAAAGATTACATGAATCGCTATGAGAGTGAGTCTGGCTTCTTCGATTCGTTGGGAAATATTGAAAAAGGGCGCGAGGCATACTATAATTCCAAAGGATTGTACTATGAGAAACTGGGTAATTCTGATTCTGCGGAATTCTGGTATCGGAAAGAATTGTCTGACGGTAAGGACTTCAATAATCAGAATGGTGGTGCTGAAGGGCTGGCACAGCTATATAGGATTCTTAACGTTCCTGACTCTGTGGCGAAATATATCGAATACGCCTATGCTATGAACGACTCCGTCTATGCCCATCAGGCAACGGAAACTGTTGAGCGCATGCAATCTATGTACAACTATTCGCGCCATCAGAAAGAGGCACAGGTAGAAAGAGAAAAGGCCACCCAGCGGACCATTATAATATGGATATGTATAGCTGCAATCATTCTTATATGCATTATTACATACATCATCATTCGTGAACTTTCGCATAAAAGACATGAAGCTGAACAGAAATACATCCGCAGTTTGGAAGTAATAGGACAGGCTCGTCATGACATTGTCAAGCTTCGCACGAGTGAAGAAACAAACAAAGAGTTGATTTCGGAGAAAGAACAGACTATTCGTGAGCAGGAAATCATACTGGAGTCATTGTTGCGCCAAGGTGTCAACAGCCATTCTTTGGCTGATAAGAAGCTGAAGGAGTCGGCCATCTATCAGAAGCTGTTTAAAAAACAATATGGCCAGAAGC